>Ga0182024_10007667_pt1 | contig 23207 bp, 11 predicted proteins | sample P32metaG_FD_120480 | JGI IMG/M metagenome (GOLD analysis project Ga0182024, IMG submission 120480) | Permafrost microbial communities from Stordalen Mire, Sweden - P3-2 metaG (Illumina Assembly) | ecosystem: Environmental > Terrestrial > Soil > Wetlands > Permafrost | place: Sweden: Stordalen... | reverse complement strand
AGAGGCTGCGCAATAACTTGGTAGTACCGCTTCCTCCGGTCGCGGCTCGGAATGTCACTTACGGCGCCGCGACTAGAGGAAGCGAAACAAATTGGGCTTTTTTCAGCAGCCTCTAGAGCGCGAGCTTGCCCTCGTATTGCATGTCGCTCAGTTTGAACTTTTCGTCCACTTTGATGCGCCGGACTTCCAGAATGAAGTCCACTTCCTTGTCGCCGGCGCTGATGGGATTAGTGCGCGGGAATAGGAACCGCACGCCGTCGATTCCACCGGGACCTACGATCTGAACGTCGGAGGCGTAGATGGAGCTTTTGCCCTTGGGCGCGAGTTGGGCAGCGTCCAGCAGTTGCGAACGCAAGGCGTCGTTACCCTGATTCCTGCCGCGCTGCTGGCCATTATCGTTGCCGTTGTTGCCAGCATTGTTGCCATTGTTGCCTCCGTTGTTCCCGTTGTCGTCCGGGTCGTCAGCGTCCACGGTGCTTCTGCGCGGACGCGCCATGCGCAGACCAAGCACGGTAATGACGTAATACTTCTCAGTGGAAGCGGCCACCGCTTTCAATTCATCGGAAGCCGAGGCGCCCTGGCGCATGAGTGCTTGTTGGACCGGCAGGGCGCTGGCCCAGCGGATGGTGAGATTCATCGGCTCGTTCTGCGCAGGGTCGCCATTATTTCCGCCACCATTGCCGGATCCTCCGCTGGGATAGCCTCCGCCGCCGCCACCTTGTGGATAGCCGCCACCGCCTCCGCCCGGATATCCTCCGACGCCCTGTGGATAGCCGCCGCCCGGATATCCGCCTATGCCGCCGCCGGGAAACCCAAAGCCGCCTCGGCGACCCATGCCGCTGCCGCGCCGCGCCGTCTGTTGAGGTTGAATGGTTTTCGCCTTCGCCCACGGCGAGTCGCTCAGTATTTTGCTGACTTCATCGTCGGTCCAAAGCGTGGAGTCCTTGGTCTTCCAAAAGTCAGCGGCGAAAAGCATTGCAGCGCACGCCGAGCCTGCCAGGCCGATTTGCAAGAGTCTAGTCGGATACATCCTTAATCCGGACGCTATGCGGGACGCCTCCGTTACGATAAACTCATTGTCAGTGTTCACAAACATTGTCAACATTTGTAACCACCCAGATAGCCGCGGCAGGCGGGAAAGTGCGCCTTCCGGCATTTTTCCGTTAACCTGTTCCGCGCTGGATACGTCGTTAGCGTCATTCGTCTCGACATGCAATTAAAAATCTGTCTTCCCGTCCTGTGCATGGCGGCTTGCGCCTGTCTCGCGGCCGCTGAATCCAATCCGACGCAGATTCTGGCCACAGCGCCGCTGCGTTTTGAACCTTCGTCCACGGACAATCCGGCGACGTTCGTCGCGCGGGGCGCCCGTTTTCATTTTGAATTCGCTCCACATCAGGCGGTTTTGCACAGTGGAAAAAAAGACCTTCGGCTGAGCTTTGACGGCGCCAACCCGGCCGCTCACCTGGAAGGCGCGCAGCGCGTGAATTCGACCACGAATTTGTACTTCGGGAAAGATCCCTCGAAATGGCGCCGCGCGGTTCCCAACTACAGCCGGGTGCAAGTCCCCGAGTTGTACCGGGGCATCGATCTGGCTTACTACGGCAACGGAAGGGAACTCGAATACGATCTCACCGTGAATCCGGGCGCCGACCCTCAGCGCATCCGGTTGCGCCTGCAAGGGCGCAATAGCAAGGACGTGCGCCTCAATCGCCAGGGCGACCTGGTGGCGGAGCTGATCCAGAAACGTCCGGTGGCTTATCAGATCGATGCCGATGGATCGCGGCGTCCGGTCCGCAGCAGCTATCGCAGGAATGCCGACGGATCTTACGGATTCCAGTTGGGCGCTTATGATCGCTCGCGCACGCTGGTGATCGATCCGGTGCTCGTGGTCGCGCAATATTTCGCGGGATCGTATGCCGACATCGCGTATGGCATCGGTCATGACGCCAACGGACTAGTCTATATCGGCGGCACCACCGAGTCCACCGACCTGCCCCTGGTCGGCAGTTCCCTACAAACTACGGAGGGCGGAGGGCTGGACCTGTTTCTGGCTGTAGTCAACCCTGCGTTGTCGCCCAGTTCCCAGGTCATCTATGTAACGTACATTGGCGGAACGGAAGACGAAACTTTCGGCGGAATGACGGTTAGTTCCGGCGGCGATGTCTATATGACCGGTTCCACAGCGTCGTCCAATTTTCCCCTGGAGAACGGGGCGCAGGGCTTGCTCGCCGGAAGCAGTGGCTTGCCGGACGCTTTTGTGCTCTGGCTGAATTCTACCCAGACGTTGGTTTATTCGACCTTGTTCGGAGGGAGCGAAACGGACATGGGCACGGCGATCGCTTTGGGTTCGGACGGAAAGATTTGGATTGTGGGCGATACCCAATCCACCGATTTCCCGATTACGGGAGGGTTCCAGGGCTCGCTGATCGGCTTGCAGAACATGTTCCTGGCCGTCTTCGATCCGTCCCAAACGGAGGCTGCCACGAAAAGTTACGCCATCTATATTGGCGGCACGCACTGGGACGAGGCCTACGGCATCGCGCTCGCCCCGGATGGGACGGCTTGGCTGGCTGGCGGCACCTATTCGCCCGATATCTGGATTCAGGGGCCTGCCTATCAGGGACTTTATAGCGGCGGCGGCGACGCCTACATCGCCCACATCGATCCGAGCTTGGGCTCGAATGCTTTGCTGTATGCGAGCTTTTTGGGAGGCAATGGAGTCGATGAGGCAACCAGTCTGGTGCTGGATCCCTCCGGGAACATCATCGTCAGCGGGTATACGGTGTCTCCGGATTTTCCGGTGACCAGCACGGCCTTCCAGACCAAATACGGCGGAGATACCGATGCCTTTGTCACCGTTTTAAATACTGCGAAAAGGCAGCTGGTCTATTCCACTTACTTCGGCGGTCCGGATCCGGACGCTGCGATGGACTTGAAGGAAGACAGCAGCGGCGTCTTGTATCTGAGCGGTTATACGGAGTCGGCCGGACTGCCATCCACCAGCGACGCGTTGCAGGCCGATTATGACGATAGCGTGGACGCCTTCGGACTGAAATTGGATCCATCCAAGGCCGGGGCAGCCGGAGTGGACTACTTTACCTACCTGGGGAGCGACGGTCTGCAAGTCGCTTACGGCGTCGATTTCGACAGCAAAGGCAACATGTATCTGGCGGGTTACTCGAGCTCGAACATACTTTCTCGCCTCGGGGGCCCCTCGCGTTCCACCATCACTGGGAACTGGGACGCCTTTGTGGTCGGCTTCACCCCGGGTTCTTCCACGCCCGCCGCGGTCACTTCGGCGACATCATCAACGGGACATCGCAGGCGCCTGCCTTGGCGGGTGTCGCCGCACCGCTGACAGTTTGGTTTTCCGCGGCAGTACGATTTGATCTATAGTAACTGGCAGGAGGTTTTCACATGCGCAACGCGGCTACCCTGCTGGGGTGTTCCATTCTCGCCGTTCTGGCTCTCCCGCTGGCTGGCCAAGACCGGCCGAATCTTTCCGGCACATGGCAGTTTGACAGCTCGAAGAGCGAACTGCACACCGTGAAAGTCGCTGGTGCGACTTGGGTGATCAGTGAGGACGACAGCTCCATTCAGATCACCGAAAGCGAAGACGGGGCGAGTAAGAAGATCGAGCTGAAATGCACCACGGACGGGAAGCAATGCAAGATCAGTGGGGACAAAGCGTCGGCGTCCTTCTGGTACAACGGGCCGATGCTGGTGGAAATGGAAAGCAAAGGCGATCGGGTGGTGCGCTACAGAATGAAACTAAGCGATGACGGCAAGACGCTGACCGTGGACACTACGTCCATCGTTCCGCAGTCTCCTCAGAACGACGTCCTGGTGTTCCGGAAACAGGCCTGACCGGCCATCCGGCGAACAGCTCGCTTACTGGTGACTGAACTTACGCTTCAAGTCCGGATAAAATTCCTTCAGTACGTTGAACAGCGAGTCGTAGCCAATTTCTACCCCCATGCGGCTGAAGACTCCGCCGGCGTTGCGCTCGTTTTGAGGATAATACGTCATCGATAGTGCTCCCGACGCGATGTTTCCGAGAAATTCCGAGGAGTTGAAACGAGCCGCGCCGGAATCGCTGTGCGTGATCAGGATGCGCGAGAGTGCATACGCGGTACGTTTAACGGCGCTCCCGCGCCCGAGGCGATAATAGCGCGGGTCCTCATGCAGCAGGGTAGGGAAGAGGCCGGTGACAAATAGTTCGTTGGTGAAACCGTCGGTGAAGTCCGCGCCGTACCGCTTGGCGAAACCCATTGCGCCTTGTCCGTAGCCTTCCTTTTCGTTGCCGGCCTGCTCCAAGCCGGCGGTAATGCTGGTGAACACGAATGTGAATGGATCGAAGTAATGCTGCACCAGCCCGAACTTCTCACCCGGAGTCATCGCGACCACCGGCTGCTCGGGATCGTTGATCGCCTTATAGTTCGGGAGAACTTTGAACATGCGGTGATCGTCAACAGCGTTATCTGCCAACGCAGCAGGAGAAATGGCGGCGACAGGCGCCGGAGCGACGTCCTGGCCAGGAGCGTTTCTCGACATGCCGCACAGAAGGGTCGCGCAAAGGTACACGTGCAGTTTCAGAATATGTCCCCGGGGGTACTTTTATTCTACTTGATTTGAGCTTGCCCCGCCTTCAAAGGTGTGGTTTCGGAGGGCGTATCGGGCAACCGTTCGATTCTCACGCGTGAGATGCGATTGCGATCCATGGCCAGAATGGTGAATTTGCGCCGGCCGTATTCTACCGAATCGGCGGGCTTGGGAATGTAACCCAATTGGAAGAGCAGGAATCCGGCCAGCGTTTCAAAACCAGCGTCGCCAGGCAGCTCCAGGCCGTACTGCGTGTCCAGATCGCGAATGGTGATGGCGCCATCCACATCGAGACTGGCCGCTTCGGTGGCCGGCTTTGGCCTCTTGACGTCGTGCTCGTCGCCGATCTCGCCAAAGATCTGCTCCAGCGCATCTTCGAGCGTCACCAGGCCGGCGATGGTGCCGAACTCATCCACCACGATCGCCATGTGGATGTGGGTTTCACGAAATTCGTCGATGAGATCGTTCAGCTGCTTGGTCTCAGGCACCACCAGCGGCTTGCGCAGTACGCGCGAGAGATGAAAGGGAGGCAGCGGACGGCGCTTTGAATTCGCCAGGCGGCGTTCCTCCCAAATCCGCATCATGTCTTTGTAGTGAACGTAGCCGATGATGTGCTCGGGGCTGGCGTCATACACCGGGAGGCGCGAATATTCGTGCTCCCGCATGCGCCGCAGCACCTGATCCAGACTGGCGTCCACGGAGATGGACACGATGGCGTTTCGCGGCACCATGATTTCCCGGGCGTAATAGTCGGAAAGCTCCAGCAGCGCCTGAATGGCGTCTTCTTCGAAGCGATGCAGATGCCCTTCGCGGCGGCTGGAACTGACGATGAATTTCAGCTCTTCGGCGGAGTGCCCCCCTCCTCCATGACCGGCGCGCAATCCCAGCCAGCGGGAAACGGCCGCCGCCGATCCTTCCGCGAAATAGGTGAAGGGCGCGAGCACTCGCGAAATAACCACCAACACGGGAGCCACTAATATGGAGAGCCGGTCGGCCTTTTCGAGGGCCAGATTCTTCGGAACTACTTCGCCGAAAACGATGTGCGCATAGCTGATGAGCAAGAACGCGATTCCGAAACTGACCGCGTGCCACACCGGCTCGAAGCGCGGGATCATGATCGGATGAACCAGCGATTGGAGCAATTCGTAGACCGTGTTCTCTCCGGCCCAGCCCAGGCCGAGACTGGCCAGCGTGACGCCGGCCTGGGTGAGCGAAAGCAGCCGGGACGGATTGGCCAGCAGATTCAGCGCGGCCTGGGCCCCGGCCTGTCCCTCTTCGGCCAAGGTGCGTAAGCGGCTTTTCCGAACTGAAATCAGCGCGACTTCCGCCGTGGCAAAGAAGCCGTTGAGCAGCAGAACGAAGGCCAGGATGACGAAACGATAGGCCATTGGGCGCGCTAATGGATCGAGCTGAAACAACGGTACGGTAAAATCGTCCCAGTGCTTGCTGGAAGGGTCCTGAAGTTCATCAACTTGAGCATAGCCGTTTTGCTCGTGCTCGTTCTCGCTGTAATATACTGGACCGCTTATCGTCCCCTGCCGGCCGTCTCCGGCCAGATTTCCGCGCCGGTTTCCGCACGGGCCACGGTGGGACGCGATTCTCTGGGCGTGCCGCACATCGCGGCCGGTGGATGGGAAGACGCGATTTTCCTGCAAGGCTACGCGACGGCGCAGGATCGTTTGTGGCAGATGGATGTGCTGCGCCGCCTGGCCTCCGGAGAATTGTCTGAGATTTTCGGACCGGCCGCGCTGGAATTGGACCGCGAATCCCGGGGCCTGCGGATGCGGCGCATCGCTGAAGAGCACGCCCGCACGCTGCCGCCGGCAGATCGCGCGGTTTTTGCGGCGTACGCCCGCGGAGTGAATTACTTTATCGAGACGCATCGCAACGCGCTGCCGCTCGAGTTCACGCTGCTGCGCTACGATCCGCGGCCCTGGAGCATTGTGGACAGCCTGCTGTGCGCCTTGCAGATGTATCGCAGCCTGACCAGCACGTGGCGCGAGGAGCTGCGCAAGATGACGATGCTGGCCGGCGGCGATCCGGCCAAAGTGGCTCTGCTTTATCCGGCGCGCGCCGGGACGGAATTCCAGCCGGGTTCCAACGCCTGGGTGGTCTCCGGCAAGCTCACCCGGAGCGGCAAGCCGATTCTTGCGAACGATCCGCATCTCGAGTGGTCGATCCCGGCGGCGTGGTATCAGGTGCATCTCAAAGCGCCCGGCCTGGACGTGAGCGGTGTATCGCTGCCCGGCGTCCCTTGCGTGATTATCGGCCACAACCAGCGGATCGCGTGGGGCGTTACCAATCTTGGGTTCGACGTTGAAGACCTCTATATAGAGAAGATCGATCCCGGAACCGGCCGCTACGCGTTTCGCGGCCAGGTGGAGCAGGCGCGCTCGGAATCGGAATGGATTCGCGTGAAAGGCGCGCGGCCGGTGGAGTTTCGGCAGTGGGTGACGCGGCACGGTCCGGTGACTTTCGAGGAGAATGGCCGCTACTTCGCGCTGCGCTGGGCAGCGGCGGAGCCGGGCTTCGAGTTTCCTTTTCTCGATTTGAATCGCGCCGGGAACTGGAAGGAGTTCACCGCCGCGCTGGCGCGTTATCCCGGCCCCGGACAAAACTTCGTGTATGCCGACGTGGACGGGAACATTGGATATCGGGCCACCGGAATGCTTCCGATCCGCAAGAATTTCGACGGCGACGTGCCGGTGGACGGCAGCACCGGCGACTTCGAATGGGATGGCTTTATTCCTTTCGATCAATTGCCGGCCTTCTACAATCCGCCCCGCGGCTGGATTGTGACGGCCAATCAGAATCCATTTCCCGAAAACTATCCTTACCGGGTGAGCGGAGAGTTTGGCGCGCCCTATCGCTCGCGCGAGATTCGAGACCGGTTGATGGCGCGGACCGGCTGGAAGCCGGAAGAGATGCTGGGTGTGGAGAAGGATGTTTACTCCGCGTTCTCGAGTTTCCTGGCTCACCGGATTGTCGCGGCCTACGATCGCAAGAAGCCGGCCGCACGGGAATTGGGTGAAGCCGTCAACTTGCTGCGATCGTGGAATGGGCAGATGGAGAAGCAGACAGCGGCGCCGCTGCTGATCGCGCTGGCCTACGATCAATTGCGCAACGCCGCGGTCCACGCGGCATGGCCCGGGAGGCAGGACATCTATCAGCCCTACATGGCGCCCGTGGCGATCCAGCAGATTCTTGAATCGGGAGGCCGCGGCTTTTTTCGCGATACCGATGACGCGCTGCTAACGGCGCTGGCGGCAGCCATCGCAGAAGGCAGGCGGACGCAAGGCAGCAACCTGGCGAAATGGGATTATGGCCGCTACAACCTGCTTACGATCAAACATCCGGTGGGGAGCCGGTTGCCTGGAGTGGGATCCTACTTCGACATCGGGCCGGTGGAGATGAGCGGTTCTTCGACCACCATCAAACAGACCTCGCTGGTGCTGGGACCATCCATGCGATTCGTCGCGGATCTGGCGAACTGGGACTCGTCGTTCAACAACGTCGATATAGGGCAATCCGGACAGATTCTATCGCGGCATTACAAAGACCAGTGGGACGCTTACTACGTGGGCCGGAGCTTTCCGATGCAATTCGAAAAAGTGGACGTGAAAGACACCCTGGTTGTACTTCCAAAGTGAGTTCATCACCTGTGTTCATCCGTGTTCATCCGTGGCTAATAATTGGCCGCAGATCGCTAGGCGATGGTGGGTTCGGGCAACCCTTGTTTGGCGCGCTGCTTGCGGCTCTGGATCTTTACGAGCACGGCTGCCATGTAAGTGTAGAAGACTGGCGTCAAGTAGAGCGTGACGAGTTGCGAGAAGAGCAATCCGCCGACCACCACCAGGCCGAGCGGTTGCCGCGCTTCGCCGCCCGCGCCGTAACCCAGAGCGATGGGCACCGCGCCCAACAGCGCCGCCATGGTGGTCATCATGATGGGCCGGAAGCGGATCAGGCATCCTTCATAGATGGCCTTCATGGGCGTGAAGCCCTGGTTTCGCTCGGCTTCGAGGGCGAAGTCGATCTGCATGATCGCGTTCTTCTCCACGATGCCGATCAGCATGATCAGCCCCACGAACGCGTAGATGTTCAGATCCATGTGGAAAAGATACAGCGTGATCAGCGCGCCGAAACCGGCCGAAGGGAGTCCGGAAAGTATCGTCAACGGGTGAATATAGCTTTCATACAGGATGCCGAGCACAATGTAGACCACCAGGATCGCTACGATCAGCAAGACCCACAGATTGCCCAGTGAATTTTGGAACGCTTTGGCCGAGCCCTCGAAGTCCGTTGTAATTCCGGAGGGCAAGGTCTGCTCGGCGAGATCGTGCACCTTCGAGACTACATTTCCCAGCGAGGCGCCGGGCTTTAGATTGAACGAAACCGTGACCGCGTTGAGCTGTCCATAGTGGTTGATGGTCTGCGGTCCGGTGTCCTGATGCAGTTTGGCTAGCGTGTCGAGTGGAATCAGGGGACCGTTGGACGACTTGAAGTAGAGCAGCGAGAGCGCGTGAGGGTCGGCTTGATATTGCGGCTTCAATTCGAGCAATACCTTGTACTCATTGATGGCCGCGTAGATGGTTGAGACCCAGCGGGGGCCGTAAGCGTCATAGAATGCGTTCTCGATGGCGTCGGCGTTCACTTGTAGCGAAGCGGCCTTGTCGCGATCGATGGTCACATTCACCTGCGGAGCGAGGATTGCCAGATCGCTGGTGACGTCCTCTACCTCGGGCAGCTTCTCAATTTCGCGCTGCAGCTTGGTGGCGCCGGCGTACAACTCGTCTTTGTCGGGCGACTGCATGGAGAACTGGTAGAGGCTCTTGGTAACCTGTCCGCCGATCCGGATGGTCGGAGGATTCTGCAAATAGACGCGCATCCCCGGGAAATTGGAAAGCTGAGGACGCAAATCCGCAATGATGTCGTTGACCAGCAGCTTGCGCTGGGAGCGCGGCTTCAGATGCACCACCAGTTCCCCATAGTTGGGGCCGCCGAGCGTGGAGGCCGACGTGCCACCCACGGTGGACATCAAGGCCTGGACGTCGGGGTTGGTGCGAAACACTTCGGCGACACGCTTCTGGTAGTCCACCATCTGGTAGTACGAGGTGCCTTGCGCGGCTTCGGTGACGGCGTAGACCTGGTCGGTGTCCTGATCGGGGATGAAGCCCTTGGGAATCTTGATGAACATGACCACGGTGCCGGCCAGCACCAGTAGAGAGGCCGCCATGGTGAGGCCGCGATGCCGCAGGACGATCTGCAGCGTGTAGTCGTATACGCGCAGCAGCGCTTCAAAGAACCGCTCCGTGGTGCGATAGAACCAGGATCGCTTCTGCTCTTCGGGCGAACGCAGAAAGCGCGAGCACAGCATGGGCGTTAGCGTCACCGATACAATGCCCGAAATCAGAATTGCGACGCAGATGGTGACTGCAAACTCGCGGAAAAGCCTGCCCAGAATGCCGCCCAGGAACAAGACTGGAATGAACACGGCCGCCAGCGATAGCGTCATCGAAACAATGGTGAAGCCGATTTCTTTTGATCCCGCAAGCGCGGCATACAGCGGTTTTTCGCCCATCTCCATGTGCCGGAAAATGTTTTCGAGCATCACGATGGCGTCGTCGACCACGAAGCCGACCGAAAGAATCAGCGCCATCATCGATAGGTTGTCCAGGCTGTAGTGCAACAGGTACATGATGGCGAATGTTCCGATGATGGAGAAGGGCAGCGCCAGGGCCGGAATGACGGTAGCCGAGACGTTGCGCAGGAATAGGAAAATCACCATCACCACCAGGCCGAGCGTCATCAGCATGGTGAACTGCACGTCTTTGTAGGACTCGCGAATGGTGTCCGAGCGGTCGTAGAGGATGTCCATCTTCACCGACGCGGGGATCTCGGAGCGGAACGTGGGCAGCAGATTCTTCACTGCGTCGGTAACCGCGATCGTGTTGGTTCCAGGCTGGCGCTGCACGCCCAGGATGATGGCGCGCTGCGTGCCCAGCTTGGTGTAGAACCAGGAAGCGGTTTTATCGTCTTCCACGCTGTCGATGACGTTGCCGAGCTCCTCCAGGCGCACCGGCGATCCATTGCGATACGCGACAACCAACGGCCGGTACTGTGCGGCGCTCATTAACTGACCGGTGGCTTGCAGCGTGAACGCTCGCTGCGGCCCGATGATGCTGCCCGTCGGCAAGTTGACGTTCCAGCTCGATAGCGCCGTCTGGACTTCGTTGATGCCGATTTGGCGGGATGCGAGCAAATGCGGATCCACCTGCACGTGTACGGCGTACTTCTGCGCGCCCAGCACTTGCACCTGCGCGACGCCGCTGACCATGGAGATGCGTTGAGCGATGCGTGTTTCGGCGTATTCATCCAAGGTCCACAGCGGCAGCGTCGGCGAGGTGATAGCGAGGTAGATAATCGGCTGATCGGCCGGGTTCACCTTGGTGAAGGTGGGCGGCGTCGGCATGCCCGTCGGCAACAAGCGCGCGGCCTGCGTGATGGCCGACTGCACGTCCACCGCGGCGCCGTCCAGGCTCTTGTTGAGCACGAATTCGAGCGTCACCTGCGTCGAGCCCAGTGAGTTGGTCGACGTCATCGAGTCCAGGCCCGAGATGTTCGAGAACTGGTTCTCAAGCGGCGTGGCCACCGCCGACGCCATGGTGTCGGGACTTGCGCCGGGAAGGCTCGCGGTGACCAGCAGCGTGGGAAAGTCCACGTTCGGCAAATCGCTGACCGGAAGCGAGCGATAGGCCACCAAGCCAAACAACGCAATGGCGGCCATCATCAGGCTGGTGGCGATGGGACGCCGTATGAATGTTTCTGAAAAGTTCATCTAGTTTCCGCTCTGGTGGGGCGGGCGCCCTGGCCCGCGCCGGACCCCTGGTCCGGCGCAGGAAAATCGGAGGCCGACGGGGGCGGCGGCCGCGGTCCAGGGGGACCGCCCCACTGACTCCCATTGTTAGCTCTGGGTATCATGCTAGTCGGCGCCAACAGGCGAAGTATGCGGGCGGGCGAGAGTTGGAAATTCCGCGGCTTGGCCCTTGCGCCGCCGCCCCCATTCCAATACCGCAGCCATGTAAGTGTAGACCACCGGAGTCAAGTACAGAGTGATCAATTGCGAAAAGAGCAGGCCACCAACGACGGCCAATCCCAGGGGTCGGCGCGATTCGCCGCCTGCGCCGTAACCGAGAGCGACGGGAACCGCGCCTAGCATCGCGGCCATGGTGGTCATCATGATCGGCCGGAAGCGGATCAGGCAGCCTTCATAAATCGCTTCGATCGGCGTCTTGCCTTCCTTGCGCTCGGCTTCCAGCGCGAAGTCGATCTGCATGATCGCGTTCTTTTTCACGATGCCGATCAGCATCATTAATCCGACGAAGGAATAGATGTTGAGATCGACATGAAACACCATCAGAGTCAGCAGCGCGCCCACGCCGGCCGAGGGCAGCCCGGAGAGGATGGTCAACGGATGAATGTAGCTTTCATACAGCACGCCCAGCACGATGTAGACCACCAGGATTGCAATGACCAGCAGCAGCGTCAGGTTCTTCATCGAACTCTGGAAGGCTTGCGCAGTGCCTTCAAAATTCGCGGTCATGGTGGCGGGCAGGACGCGCCGCGCCGTGTCTTGCACCATGCTCACGGCGTCGCCCAGGGCTACGCCGGGTTTCGCGTTAAAAGAAACGGTGACGGACGGGAACTGGCCCGAGTGATTGATGCTTTGCGCGCTGGCGGCTTCCTTCAGCGTAGCGAAATTATTGAGCGGCACCAGTTGCCCGCCCGGAGTTTTGAAGAAAAGCTTGGACAGATAATCCGAGAATTCCTGGTATTTTGGCGAAACCTCCAGCAGCACCTTGTATTGATTGGTGGGTGCGTAGATGGTGGACGACCAGCGCGGGCCGAAAGCGCTATACAGCGCCGATTCAATTTGGTTGGCGTCCAGGCCCAGCGCCGCCGCGCGATCCCGGTCGATATCCAGATTGACTTGCGGATTCTTCACCTGCAGGTCGGTGGTCACATCGATCAAGCCGGGAAGTTTCGCGATCTCGCGTTCCAGCTTCTGCGCTTGTGCGTAAAGCTCGACGGTGTCGGGCCCTTGCAAGGTGAAATCGTAAGCGGACTTGGTCTGATGGCCTCCGAAGCGCAGGCTCGGAGGGGCCACCAAGAACACGCGCACGCCCGGGAAGCCCGATAGTTTGGGACGCAGCTCGGCAATGACTTGTGTCAGCGACAACGCCCGCATTTTGCGCGGCTTCAACTGCGTCCAGAAGCGGGGCGTATTGGTGGTGTCGGCCTGCGCCATGAACGAGTCGATATTCGGATCCTGGCGCATGATGGCGGATACTCGCTGCACATAGTCCACCATCTTGTAATAAGAGGTGCCTTGCGCAGCCTCCAGCGTCACCATCATGGAATCGTTGTCTTCGTCCGGAATGAAGCCCTTGGACACCGCGCCGAACAAATAAATGGTTGCGCCAATCAAAATGAAAAAGACCGCAGCCATCACGTAGTGGTGTTTCAGAACCACGCGCAGGCTGCGTTTGTAGCCGTCCAACAGGAAATTGAATAACCCTTCCATTTTCCGGTTGAACCAGCCCTTCCGCTGCTGGCGCGGGTCTTTCAAGAAGCGGCTACACAGCATGGGCGTCAGTGTAATGGAGACCAGGCCGGAGATGAAGATCGCCGTGCAGAGGGTGACTGCAAATTCCTTGAACAGGCGGCCGATAATGCCACCCATGAACAGCACCGGAATGAACACCGCGCCGAGCGAAACGGTCATCGACACGATGGTGAATCCGATCTCGCGCGAGCCGTGTAGCGCGGCTTGAAATGCCGTCTCGCCCTTTTCCATATGCCGGACAATGTTTTCGAGCATCACGATGGCGTCGTCGACGACGAAGCCGATGCACAGGATGAGCGCCATCATCGAGATGTTGTCCAGGCTGTAGTTGAGCAGGTACATCACGGCGAAGGTGCCCAGAATGGAGAAGGGCAGCGCCATGCTTGGAATCAGCGTCGCGGAAGCGTTCCGCAGGAACAAGAAGATCACCGCGATCACCAGGCCCAGCGTAATGGCCATGGTGAACTGGATATCGTGAAAGGACTGCCGGATGTTACCGGAGCGATCGCCGCGAACCTTGAGAGTCACCGACGGCGGGAGATGCGCTTGCAGCGAGGGCAGCACGCTTTTGATGTCGTCGCAGATTTTGATGGTGTTGCTGCCGGCCTGGCGCATGATGCCTAGTTGGACCGCGCGTTCGGCCCCACTCGACGTGTTCGCCCAAGATGCGTTCTTATCGTTTTCGATGCTGTCGATCACGTTGGCGACTTCATCCAAGCGGATGGGTGCGCCATTGCGCCAAGCCACCACGAGCGGCCGATAGTCTTCGGCGTGCATGAGCTGGCCGTTGGCCTGGATGTTATAGGCGGTGTGCGGGCCGTACAGCGTGCCGACCGGAGTATTGACATTCCAGCCGTTCAGCGCGGTGTCGATTTCATTCAGCCCCAGTTGCTTGGCGTTCAGCTTGTCCGGATCCACCTGCACGCGGACCGCATACTTCGCGCTGCCCCACACCTGCACCTGAGCGACGCCAGAGACCATCGACAGGCGCTGCGCCACCAAAGTTTCGGCGTATTCGTCGATGGACCAAAGCGGCAGCGTTGCGCTGGTGAGGGCCATATACATGATGGGCTGGTCGGCGGGATTGGACTTCCGGAACGACGGCGGCGCGGGCATTCCCGCGGGCAGCAGGGGCGTGGCTTCCGAAATTGCCGTCTGCACGTCCACCGCGGCGCCGTCGATATCGCGATCCAGATCGAATTGCAGGCTGATTTGGGTATTGCCGGTGGAACTCGTCGAGGTCATCGAATCCAGGCCGGCGATACTGGTAAATTGCCGTTCCAGCGGCGTCGCCACCGCCGAAGCCATGGTGGTGGGATCGGCTCCAGGCAAACCGGCGTTTACCTGGATGGTCGGAAAGTCCACGCTCGGTAGGTCGCTCACCGCCAGGCCCCGATAAGCTACCACGCCGAACAGCGCGATGCCCGCCATCAGCAAGCTGGTGGCAATCGGCCGGCGAATGAAGACCTCAGAGATATTCAAGCGCGGAGCTCCTAGCTGGTTTTGGTGGGAGGCGTGCCGCCTCCGATCGCGGGCGATTCCCGGCTCTCCTGAACCTGCACGCGGGTGCCGGGGGTAAGCCGGAGCTGGCCCTCAGTGACCACCGTCTCGCCGGGTTGCAGACCCCGGTCGATCACTAATTCCTGATCCACGCGCGTGCCGGTGACCACCGGCCGCATCTCAACGGTCCGATCCTGCTTCACCACGTAAACGAACTGGCCATCTTGCCCGGTCTGCACCGCTTGATTGGGAACCACGGTGGCGTGCGGGTGCGTAGTCAGGCCCAAAGTCACGCGTACGAATTCGCCGGGCCAAAGCCGATTGGCGGTATTTTGAAAAGTGCCTTTGAGTTTGATGGTGCCGGTGGTGGCGTCAACCGAGTTGTCGATGAACGTCAGCACGCCCGCTTCCTGGGTAGTGGCGTCGGCTTGCGGGGCGGCATGCACCGGCAATTGCCCTTGCCCCATGTAGCGCTTGATCTCGCCCAACTGAGCTTCGGGCACGGAGAACGTCACGTAAATGGGCGAAACTTCGGTGATGGTCATCAGGTCGCTGGTGTTGGCCGCAACCACGTTGCCCTGCTTCACGGCGATGCTGCCCGTGCGTCCGTCAATCGGAGAACGGATGGCGGTGTAGCTCATCTGAACGGTCGCCGTATCCTCGGCCGCTTTCGAAGCCACGATCTGGGCGCGGGCGCTCTCGATGGCCGCTTTGTCGGCGAGCACAGTCTGCGAAAGCGCATCGGCGCTGGAACGCATCTGGTCGGTCTGCTCGCGGGAGACTACGCCCTGATCGAACAATCCCCGATACCGCTTCGCCTGATCCTGAGCGTACTGTTCATTGGCGATATCACGCGCCAGATTCGCCTGCGTTTGGCTGAGCGCGGCTGTATCGCGCGCCAGGTTGGCTTGCGCCTGGCTAACCTGAGCCTGAAAAGGCCGCTCATCGATGGTGAAGAGCAGATCGCCCTTTTTGACGAAATCGCCTTCGTGAAACGAGACTTTGGTTAGCTCACCACCCACCTGGGCCTTCACCGTGATGGTGGAGTAAGCCTCCACGTTTCCGATGACGTCCACATTGATCGGCACGTCGCGCTGGGACACCATAGCAACCACCACGGGAACCGGTCCCCCTTCGCCGGGCCGGCCGCGGCCCCCGCCCGCTTTGACACTTGAATTGGTGCAGCCGCCGAGGGCCAGCAGGAAAGCGAACGTCAGGGTCGCAACAGCAAGTTGTGGAAATGATTTGCCAATGTTCATGAAGAGTGCCGCCTTTCCGGCGGTCGCCTGCATACAGGATCGATAAAAAGGGCGTTCACCGGGCCCGGAAGGTTACCGGGCAAACATATTTATGTACAAGTATACCTTGATCTTACGAGGCCTTCCACGGGTAGTTTACCGCAGCTCGAAATATGAGTGCGACTACAAAGAATAGCGGCGTCCACGCTACAAGGATGGTGTTTCCGGCGAGCCGGCCAGCCCAAAGGCAAAACCCAGCATGTCTTCGAAGATCGGGCGAAACCACCCGGGGCAGGCGCAAACTTGCCAATAGCGAAATCCTCGGACTAAATAATCTTTCAGGACCGCGCAGCCGCTAATGCCATTGAGCGCCGATTTTCGCGCGGCAAACCAAGCGGACCACCAACATTCCAGCCGGAAAAGCCGGTATTCGTCCCCTCGGCTTCCAGGTTTGCCGGTACTTACTCGGTCCGCGCTTTCGTGTCGATGAGGCGCTGGATGCCGGCCAAAAACTCTTCCACTTTCTGCGCTCCCTGATCGGCGTGCTTGCGATTGCGCACCGAAACGCTGCCTTCCTGCGCCTCGCGATCGCCCACCACCAGCATGTAGGGGATTTTCTGCAACTGCGCTTCGCGGATCTTTAGGTTCACCTTTTCTTTACGATCGTCCAGTTCGACGCGCAAACCGGCTTCCTTCAACTGATCGGCCACCTTCCGCCCGTATTCCGCGTGACGATCGGTGATGGGCATCACAACCGCCTGCACCGGCGCCAGCCACACCGGAAACGCGCCCGCGTAGTGTTCGATCAAAATGCCGAAGAAGCGCTCGATGGAGCCATATAACGCGCGATGCACCATCAAGGGCTGGTGCTTCTTGCCGTCGTCGGCGACGTACTCCAGATCGAAGCGCCGGGGCAGCGTGAAATCGAACTGAACGGTGGAAAGCTGCCAGAGCCGACCGATGGCGTCCACCAGTTTCACGTCGATCTTCGGGCCATAAAACGCCGCCTCGTCGGGCATCACCTTCACTTTCATGTTCAGGCGTTCGGTGGCGCGCTTCAGCGCATTCTCGGCGAGCTGCCATTGTTCCGGAGTCCCGTCGTACTTGCCGCTGACACCGCCGTCCCAGGTGGACAGCTCGGCTTCGTAATCGTCGAAGCCGAAATTGCTGAGGGTGTCGATCGCGAACTGCAAACAGCTCACTACTTCGTCTTCGATCTGCTCCGGCGTGCAGAAAATGTGCGCGTCGTCCTGCGTGAATCCGCGCACGCGCATCAGCCCGTGCATCACGCCCGATCGCTCATAGCGATACACGGTGCCCAATTCGCCCAGCCGCACCGGCAGATCGCGATAGCTGTGCAGCTTGTCTTTGTAGATCAGAATGTGCCCGGGGCAGTTCATGGGCTTGAGCTGATACTCGGCGTCGTCGAGCTCCATGGGCTTGAACATGTTGTCGCTATAAAAATTAGCGTGCCCGGAAATCTTCCACAGATCGCGCCGCATCACGTGCGGAGTGTAGACCAGCGAGTAACCGCGCGCCAGGTATTGATCGCGCATCCAATCTTCGATGATCTTGCGGATGCGGCCGCCCTTGGGGTGCCAGAAAACCAAGCCGGGTCCGGCCAGCTCCTGAATGCTGAATAGATCCAGCTCCTGGCCGAGCTTGCGATGATCGCGCTTCTTGGCTTCTTCCAGGCGCTGCAGGTAAGCGTCCTGATCCTTCTTATTGAAAAATGCCGTGCCGTAGATCCGCTGCAGGCGCGGGTTGTGCTCGTCGCCCTTCCAATAGGCGCCGGCGACGGAAAGCAGCTTGAACGCTTTGAGGCGCGATGTGGAGGGCACGTGCGGGCCTCGGCAAAAGTCGATGAATTGGGGCCCGAGTGAGTATTCGGAAAAAATTTCGCCCGCGCGTTCTTCGATCAGCTCGCGCTTCATCCAATCGTCGGAATATTTCGCCAACCCCACATCTTTGGGCGTCATCTTGCGCTCGAAGGGCAGGTTCTTGGCCTGCAACTCTTGCATGCGCGCTTCGATTTTTTCGAGATCCTCGGGAGTGAACGGAGTCTCGCGCTGAAAGTCGTAATAGAAGCCGGTGTCGGTGGGCGGCCCGATGCCGAGCTTGGTCTCAGGGAACAGTTCCAGAACCGCGGCGGCTAGCAAATGCGCCGTCGAATGCCGGTAGACTTGGAGCGCCTCTGGGTTCTTCGACGTCAGGATCTCCAACTGGGAATTGTTCTCAAACGGACGCGTCAGGTCCCAGAGCTGTCCATCGACGCGCGCGACGACGGCATCGTCGGCCAGTCGGGGGCCGATAGATTTTGCGATATCCAGGGGGCTGCTGCCCTCGGGGACGCTCTTCTGGCTACCATCGGGCAGAGTGATTGTGAGGCTTTCGCTCATGTAAGTTTCAGGTTATCAGGCTACTTCAACTTTGCGTACTCGGCTTTCGCTTGTTTGAGGATCGGGATGTCGGGGTCGGCATTTTTCCATAGCGCGAAGAAATCCTGATATGCGGTTTTCGCTTTCACGGTATCGCCGGAAAGGGCGTATGCGCGCCCAAGGCCCAGGTGCGCCAGCGCGCCAATCGGCTCGTTCGCGACCACGCCTGGATGATCGAGAATCTTCTGAAACTCGGCTGCCGCTGCTGCGCCTTGTTTGGCGGCCAAATACGCCTCGCCACGCAAGTAAACGGGATAGAGGGCAAAAGTGAAGGCACTGTTTGTGTGTCCCAATTCGTAAGGCGAGGCCGCCGCGAGCGCGTTCACGGCTTTGCTCGGTTCACTGCTCTGAAGCGCGATGGCGGCATGAATCATCGGTAAATAATCGTACTGCACGATGGTATCTGCGGGAAAGCGTTTGCCGAGGTCGGCGGCCAACTGGGCGGCCTGGCCGGAATCGCCCGCCAGTGCGAGCGCGATGGCCGAAAATCCCGCGACCCGTCTGCCATTTGCCAGTGCCAATGCGGCCTGCGCCTGTTGCTTTGCCGAAGCCATATTCCCGGCCAATGCTTCGCGAATGGCGGCATGCGCCTGATATTCGGCGGCCGTTTCTTTTTCATCGGCTCGTTGCGCAGAATCGGCGGCGCGGCGTGTCAATTCCCGAGACTTGGCAAACTCCCCGCCATATGCGGCAGTTTCCGATTCGAGGAAGAGAATTTGATCCTCGAGTCCTGGTTTCCCCATCTCGGCCGCGGCCTCTCGCTCCATCCCCGGAGCATCGCGTTCCAGGAAATCCACTTCGTAAAGAACCAGAGGAATCCAAGGCGAGCCTACATTGTGAGCCCGCGCTTCCTGCGCCGCTGCCTTTGCCTCATCCAGGCGATTGCGCCATTGGTAGGCGTAAACCAGGCTCACGTAGTTATTGGCGCTTCCGGAGTTGAGCTTCACCGCCTCTTGCGCCGCCAGAAGGGATTTCTCGTACTGGCCCGACCAGATGTAAATGATCCAAAGGTTAACCTGTGGCCGGTCGTCACGGGGGTAAGTCTGCGCCCATAATTCAGTGCTGGTGCGGGCGGCCTCCAGATTTCCGGTATCGAGAAGCTGGTAAAACGACGTGATTGCGAGTTTTTCCTGCTCGCTGGTCCGCTCCCGTAGCTCGTAAGCCTTGCGCGCGCTCTCGGCTGCATGGCCGAGCTCACCTTGAGCCAGATAAGCTTCCCCTAACCCCACGTAAGCGGTGGCGAAAATGGGGTCCAGGCTGATGGCGCGCTGAAACAGAGGGATTGCCGCAGCGAAATCATTGGTCACGTCGCTTGTGTGATCGGCTAGACTATACGCTTGTAGCGCCTCCAGCGATGGCGTGGTCACGTTCTCCGGTGGCGCATCGTATTTCTGCACCGAGGCGAGCGATTCTCCGAGCTTGCCGCGCAGCTTGGTAGCGGCGTCCCCAAGAGCCTGGAGCACCTGCTCCTTTCCATTGGCAGTCACCTGCTCCTGCGCCAGCAGGTCGCCAGTGTGGCAATTCACGGCATTCAATCCGATCACATACTGGCTGCCTAAACTCGCAATCGAGCCTTCGATCGTGGCCGCACTGGCCGTGCGCTGGCAAACCTCGCGCGCCACTGCCGATGTGAGTCGTGCGTTCTTGGGCTGAGACATGAAGGCCAATGTCTGAGCGATGCGTTGATCCGAAATCAGACCCAGAAACGGCGACTGCTCCAGTTGCGCCGAGAGTCCTTGCCGCAACGTGCCGTCGAAGATTGAATCGCCCGTGGTGTTGGTGAAATCGGCCAGAACGATCGTGTCTTTTTCGGTGAGCTTGGGCGCACGCCGGTGGAGGAAGAAATAGGCTGCGCCTGCCGCCGCGATCAGGAGCAGTGCTGCTGCGGCACCCCAAGGAAGGCGTCTATTTGGGTTGGTAACCGCCGATACTTTCGTCGACTCGCTGTCGCGCTTCAGCCGTTGCAGGTCCGAGCGCATCTCCGCCGCGCTCTGGTAGCGCAGATCGCGATCCTTCTCCAGCGCCTTGTCGATAATGCGCTCCAGCTCCGCCGGCACTTCTGGATTCAGCCGCACCGCCGGCGTCGGCGTTCCATCCAGAATCCCCTTGAAGATCACCGCCGAACTTTCGCCGCGAAACGGCAGAACGCCCGTCGCCATCTCGTACAAGACCGCGCCGAAGGAAAATAGATCGCTACGCGCATCCAATTCCTTGGCGCGCGTCTGCTCCGGCGACATGTAGGCTACCGTGCCCATCGTGGAACCCGGACTGGTGAGATGGGTCCGGGTGCTATCCTCGCTAGACGGCGCCGCCCCTTGTACCTTTGCCAGGCCGAAGTCAAGAATCTTAGCGTGGCCGCGCTCGGTGATAAAGACGTTGGCCGGCTTGATATCGCGGTGAACGATGCCTTTCGAATGCGCCGCGTCCAGCGCGTCGGCAATTTCAATCGCGATCGAGAGCAGCTTCTCCGTTTCGATTGGCCCCCCACCGATGCGGTCCTTTAGCGTCACGCCCTCCAAACATTCCATGACGATGTAGGACTGCTCGCCGGTGTTGCCAATTTCGTAAATGGTGCAGATGTTCGGATGATTCAGCGCCGACGCTGCTCTCGCCTCGCGGCGAAAGCGTTCCAGCGACTGGGGGTCGCGCGCCAATTCGTCGGGCAGGAACTTCAGCGCGACGAAGCGTCCCAGCTCGGTGTCCTCAGCTTTATAGACGACGCCCATGCCTCCGCCGCCGAGCTTTTCGATGACGCGATACCGGGACACCGTTTGACCGATCATGGTGCAGCTATCCAAGTTATATTAACTCCGCCGGGTTATGTTAACGCCGCCGGTCGTATACTTGATAAAAGCATCAACTGACGGAGTCTGTCGTGACCCTCTGGAACGACTTCAAATTCGCCGCGCGCTCGCTCATGCGCAGCAAAGGACTCACCCTGACTGTGGTCCTCACGCTGGCCCTTGGGATCGGCGCCAATGCCGCAATTTTCACGCTGGTGCGTGGCGTGCTCCTGCGGCCGCTGGTCAATCGCGACGAGAACCGGCTCATCTACATCCGACAAAGCGCGCGAGGCGATGGCATCGACAATGCCGCGTTTTCCGTCCCCGAAATCCAGGACCTGCGCGCACGTGTCAAGACTGTGACCAAGTTCGGCGATTTCTCCACCATCGGATTCACCATGGTCGGCCTGGGCCAGCCGCGCGAAGTCCGCGCCGGGGTCGTCGGCGGATCGTACTTCGACGTCATGGGGCTCCGTCCGGTGCTCGGCCGTCTGCTTGACATGCGCGACGACGGACCAAGCGCAGCCGGCGCCATGGTGCTGACGTATCGTTTCTGGACTACTGAGCTAAAGAGCGACCCGTCGGTGCTTGGGAAAACCGTCCGGCTCGGCGAGCGCACGGCCACCGTGGTGGGCGTATTGGAACCGTCCGTGCCGTATCCGGCGGAGACCGAAATCATCGCCAATGTTGTTACCAGTCCCCATCATCTCTCGGCAACGATGGTCACTGGCCGTGTTCATCGCATGACGGAGCTATTCGGCCGTCTTGCGCCAGGAGTGACTCTCGATCAGGCGCGCGCCGAGTTGCGTACCGTGCATGCCGTCGTCGTAAAGGAACATCCCGAGTCGTATGCCCCCAAAGCGGATTTCCGCATCGACGCAGTTTTGCTGCGCGATCAGATTACGTCGCGCGCCCGGACCGTGTTGCTGGTGCTGCTGGCGGCGTCCGTGCTGGTGTTCGTCATCGCGTGCTCGAACGTGGCGAATCTGATTCTCGCGCGGACGGTTCGGCGCGAAGGGGAACTGGCCATCCGGGCTGCGCTGGGAGCAAGCACGTTCGCGCTGCGCCGGACCTTGTTAGCCGAAAGCCTGCTATTGTGCGGCGCTGGTGCGGCGCTGGGCGTGTTGACCGCGCGGCCGATGGTTGCGATTCTGGCTCGCTACGCCGCTCGCTTCTCAGTGCGTGCGCTCGATCTTACGGTGGATTCCGGCATGCTCTGGGTCGGCGCAGCGCTCGCAATTATTTCGGCAGTTCTCTTGGCGTTCGTCCCGCGCCTGCCGTTGTCCGACGCATCGCGTGGATTTAATCTCGCGAGCGGCAGTGTTCGGGTCACCAGCAGCGCCAGCCGCCGTCAGCGCGTCTTCGTCGTTACGCAGATCGCCGCGTGCTTTGTGCTGCTGGCCGGCGCCAGCATGCTGCTCAAGACGCTCCTGACGCTGCAAGCGGCCGAGACCGGTTTCGACATGCGGCATGTGCTCGCGATCAACGTGCCTGAGATGCCGTACGGAAAGACGCCCGAACAGATCACTGCCTTCTACCAGGAAACCGTCCGCCGTATCTCTGCGCTGCCAGGGGTGAATGGAGTTGCGGTCGGCAGCTCGGTTCCGTGGCGCGATGCGGGCAACTTCGGCCCCGGGTTCGGGTTCTCCGCCGACGGTCATGTCAAGGCAGCGGGCGAAGAAGATCCGCGCGGGCGGTTTCGAACCGTCTCGCCTGGATTCTTCGCGGCCCTCGGCGTCCCGCTGATCGCCGGGCGCGATTTCAACGCCGCGGACCGAAAGGGAAGCGAACTGGTGGTCATTGTGAGCCAGAGCGTGGCGCAGCGAATGTTCCCGAATCAGGATGCCGTCAACCATCACCTGATTTGGACCGATCCAGTGCTGAAATTTATCGACGTCAGCCCGGCGCCCCGGCGAATTGTCGGCGTGGTGGCCGATGTCGACGATGAGAATGTGGTGCCGGGTCCGGCGCTCAGCGTGTATCAACCATTTGGCCAGGAACTCGGCGGCGAACGTCTGTTTGT
>Ga0182024_10007666_pt1 | contig 23210 bp, 20 predicted proteins | sample P32metaG_FD_120480 | JGI IMG/M metagenome (GOLD analysis project Ga0182024, IMG submission 120480) | Permafrost microbial communities from Stordalen Mire, Sweden - P3-2 metaG (Illumina Assembly) | ecosystem: Environmental > Terrestrial > Soil > Wetlands > Permafrost | place: Sweden: Stordalen... | reverse complement strand
CTGTCCTGTTGTTCTCGGTGGTGTTGTCTTCGGTAGCGGCCGAACCGGCGAGCGCCTGGGAGTCTGTCGTCCCGGACGATCCGCGGGCGTGACGGCGAGGGGTAGCGCTTCGCCGACGACGAGAGTCGATTGAACGAGCGATGAGGATCGTGATGGGCACGTCGAGTTCGCGATCACGGAAGTCCGGTTGGCGGGCCTGGTTGTGCGGTGTCGCGCTCGTCGGCGCCGCATTGAGCGGCGGATCGGCAGGTGCGGCGAGCGCGACGGTGCCGGGAGCGCCGACCATCACGTCGGTCACAGCCGTCGGGTTGAACAGTCTGGTTGTCGCGTTCACCGGTCCGGTCAGTAACGGCGGGGCGCGGGTCGCGAGTTACCGGGCCCTGTGTACGTCGACGGACGGCGGACTCTCCGGCGCGCACAACGCGACACACTCACCGATCGGGGTGCGGAGCCTGACCGCGAACAAGCCCTATACCTGCACTGTGACCGCGACCAACGCCGTCGGCACCGGTCCGGCGTCCACACCGTCTTCCTCGGTCGTCGTACGTCCGAGCGCACCGGCCGCGCCGACGATCACATCAGTGAAGGCCGTCGGGCTACGGAGCATCACGGTCGCGTTCACCAAGCCCGCCGACGATGGCGGCGCGCCGATCACGAACGATCGAGCGACGTGCAGCTCAACGACCGGCGGAGCGACCCGCTCCCAAGAGGAAGCGAAATCGCCGATCACCGTGGGCGGGTTGACCGCGGCGCAAACCTACCGGTGCACCGTCGCCGCAGACAACCGCGTCGGTTTGGGTCGGCCCTCGCTGCCATCATCCGCGGTTATCGCGCGTCCGACCGCTCCGGGAGCACCGACGATCACATCAGTGAAGGCCCTCGGGTTACGCAGCATCTCGGTCGCGTTCACGCCACCCGCCAATAACGGTGGCGCACCGATCACGCACTACCTCGTCGACTGCACGTCCCACAACGGTGGAGTGAGCCGAGACCGCGACGCCACCCAGTCACCAATCCGAGTGGCTGGCCTGACCGCGGGCAAGACGTACACGTGCACGGTCGCCGCGAGCAACGACGTCCGTCTCGGCCCCACTTCGCCTCCCTCGAGGCCGGTCGTCCCCCGCGCTCCCTAGGGCCGACCTGACAACCAGCGCCGGCGGGTCGACGCGTCCAGATCGACCGGACGACGACGCGCCGCGTCGGCGGCGCCATGAACGTGGATATGAAACACTGCGACGTCGGGTCGTTCCCACCGCGGCCCTTTCCCGAATCTCCGGTCGCGGCGGCCGCGTTGACGAACCAGTTACTTTTCGGCGCCCGACCCAGGCGTGACGTTCGATCAGTTCCGTCTTACGACGATGCTCGCCGAACGTGGCGATGGCGGTCCGGTGCCGCGGCTGTTGGTGGCGGTGACGATGCACGTATAGGTCTTGCCCGGCGCCAGCGCATCGACGTTGATCGGGCTGGCTTTGGCGGAGTTGCTGCTGGCGGCGCCGCCGTTGTGTGACGTGCAAGTCGCGCTGTAGTGGGTGATCGCGGCGCCGTTGTTCGCCGGCGTGTTGAAGCTGACCTTGAGCGACCCCAGCGCCGTTCTGTCGACGGTCGGCTTGTCGGGCTGTCCGGGAACTCCGATGGTGACAGCATTACTCGCCTGCGATGGTGCACTGGTCCCGGCCTCGTTGATGGCTGCCACCGTGAACCGGTAGGTCTTGTCGACTGTCAGCCCGACGATGACCGCGGTCCTTGCGGTCGAAGCGAATCTTCGGGCCGGAAGCGCGGTCGTTCCCAGGTCGGGAGTCACGAGGTAGGTAGTAATTGGTGAGCCGCCACTACACGACGGAGCCGACCAGCGCACCTCGGCCTGCTCTTTGATTGGCGTCGCGGAAACCGCGTTCGGTGCACACGGCGCAGTTACGGTCGGGCCGAACTGCACCTCACGCACTCGGGAGTTGAGGGAGTCGGCGATGTAGAAGTTGCCCCTGGCGTCGATCGCAACGCCCGACGGAAAGTCGAGCTGCGCGCTCGTTGCGAGGATCCCGTCGCCGTTGTAGCTGCCGGTGCCGTCGCCTGCGATGGTGTAGATGTCGCCGACGGTCCAGCGGCAGCTGCTGGTACAGCCGCCGAGCAGGTAACCAGGATTCGACGACGAGACAGCTATGACCCTCACGCGATGGTTGCTGGTGTCGGCGATGATCGGATTGAGGTGGGCGTCAACCGTGACAGCCGACGGTTCATTGACTTCGGTGTTGGCGGCGCGCAGCCCGTCGCTGGTGTAGCTACCCGTACCGTTGCCCGCCACCGTGTAGATGTCGCCAACAGTCCAGCTCGGCACGGCATAACCCGGATTCGAGGCCGACACGGCCACGATCCGCACGCGATTGTTGTCACGGTCGGCGATGAACACGTTCTCGTGGGCGTCGACCGCGACGCCCGCCGGGAAACTGAGCGATGCGCCGGTGGCGGAGATCCCGTCGCCGTTGTAGCCGCCGGTGCCGTCCCCGGCGATCGTGTACATGTTGCCTGCAGCCCACCTGCAAGTGCCAGTACAGCCGGCGAGCACGTAACCGGGATTCGAACTTGATACGGCAACTACTCGCACGCGCGCGTTGCCCGAGTCAGCGACGAGCAGGTTGCCACTGCGATCGACGGTCACGTCCCTCGGGTCGAACAGCGGGGCGACCGTGGCGAGGACTCCGTCGCCCGTGTATTTGACCGTGCTGGAGCCGTTTCCGGCGACGGTATAGATGTCGCCGACCGTCCAGCTCGGTATGGGATAACCCGGATTCGACGTCGACACCGCCACGACCCGCACGCGCTGGTTGTCACTATCGGCAATCAGTGGGTTGCCGTAGGTGTCGACGCCGATCCCGGCGGGAGAATTTAGCGTGGCATCCGTCGCGGGTATTCCGTCACCGTCATAGCCGGCAGCTCCGGTTCCCGCGATCGTATAAAGGTCGCCGACTGTCCACGCACAGGTGTTGGTACATCCACCAAGCAGGTAGCCGGGATTCGACGCCGAGAACGCCAATACCCGGACGCGATTGTTGTTGGTGTCCGCGATGAGCGGGTTACCGTGCGGGTCGACGGTCACTCCTTGCGGGTCGTAGACCCTGGCGCTGGTCGCGGCGATGCCGTCACCGATGTAGCCGATCGCTCCGGTCCCGGCGATGGTGGAAATGTCACCCGCGGAGGCTGCCGCGGATCGCGCGAGCACGGCGATCGCCGATGGGGTGACGATGGCGATGACAGCCGCCAACACGATCGACCGACGCGTGAGTGCGCGTCCGATACGGTGTCGCCACCCGCGACTCACCAGCGCAGTTGACATCGTCCGCCCCTCATTCCGTCAAACCCACCACACCTTCGAGCAGCACAACGACGACGACAAGGTGCCCAGCGACACTGTTGCTGGGACGCGCCCGGAATCAAGGCGCCGTCAAGTATTCGCTGCGAGCGTTGCCACACGCAACCCAGCCGTCGTGTGCGGACAGCACGGTCACACAATGAAGAAGTACCTCTCGAACCGACACGTCCGCGCGGTCGCACACGACTGGACTGCCAGGGTCAGGCACAACTCCACCAACGAGCGCCTGCATGCACCCAGCCGTCGAACGACTGACAATACGACTCGGCCGCCCCTATTGCCTTCGATCACAAGACCGATCCGATGCAGTTGCATCTCCGCACCAGCTCGTACCAGGGCGATCAAGCAGGCTGTGTCGAATCGGCAGTGAGCCGCAGAGTTGCGATCGCTGCCTGTCGCGCCAGATCGTGGCGCGGCCGCGGGCTAACGCAGGATCGATATCGATGTCGGGACGGGCAGGATCGCGTTCGCGGGGGTGAACTCCGTTGGGGCAGTGCTCCAGTCCATGACGCCATGGTCGCCGACGACGGGAGGGCGGGGGCTCCCGCCGATGATGACGACGTCGCCGACCTGACTGAACTCGAAGAACGCGAGCGCGTTGGTGGGGCTGATGTTCACGCAACCATGCGAGACGTTGGTGTGACCTTGACTGGCGACTGACCACGGTGCCGCGTGTACGTATTCGCCGCTATCGGAGATGTGCACGTCGTTGTAGACGAGTTCGTCGTAGCCGTCGGGCGAGTCGACCGGAATGCCGTTGGTCGCAGAGTCCATCCGCACGACGCTCGCCTTGTCGAGCACGATGTGCGTTCCGTCCATCGTGGGATCGCTCGGCTTGCCTCCACTGACCGGGTAGGTCGCGACGATCAGTCCGTTGTCAGTGACGGTCATCGTGTCGCTCACGAGATTCACGAAGGACACGTGCGCGTCGCCGACGACGAAACGGGTGATTCCTTGGCCACCACCCCACATTCCACTGCCAGCGTCCCAACCGCCCAGGTCCCACGACACGGTCACCTGTTCATGCGCCGGCCAGAATCCGTCCGGACGGAAATGCAACTCGTCGTCACTGAACCAGTGCCAACCGCCCAGCACCGGTTGCGACTCGGTGACCGCAAGATGGCTCAACACTTCGGATTGTGCAGCCGGAGTCGAGATCAGCTGGTCGAAATGGAACACGATGGGCTGGCCGACACCGACAACTAAACCCTCCGACGGGAACACCGACGCGCTCACGAACGTCGCGGGAATGAGCGTCCCGAACGTCGACGTCAGCTCGGTACGCGCATGAGCCGACCCGGTCGCAGTGACGAACACGTGGTACGTCGTGCCGTACGCGAGTGTCCCGATCGACCGCCACTGTGCTCCCGAGGCTGCGAGCATGCCCGCGACCGGCTGGCCGCCCCCCGACAACACACGAACGGTCCCAAGTCGCCCGATCGCGGTGTCGATCGCGACCGGAGCGTCGGGTGCGACGTTGACCGCGCCATCTGGCGGAGATATGCGAATTGCAGACGTGAGCTCACGGGTCGCAGTCGCGCGACTCGGGCCATGCGGAACGACGCGACGCGCGACCTCGGTCCGCGTCAGCTTCGCCCGTCCCGAGCGCGACGCACCGACCGCGATCGCGGTGACACCCAGGCAGCATGCAACCACCAAGCCCGTCACCATCACTCCGCGCGACCAATGGGACGCCACGCCACAACCTCACCGGTACTCCGCCAGGACGGGTCGACCGTCACCAATATACGTCGCGCGGGACTCGGGTGACGGCGCATGGCAGCGCCGAGCGCATTGGCCGCGGTCGACGTCACCTGTACGTCGGATACGGTCCGAGGCCTCAGGCGACGACGCCGAAACCTCTGCAGAGAATTGTCGAAAACAGGTTGCGCGCGAGGGGCATCGAGAAGGAGACGGGGCGCGCGTTCGACGGCGTCGTCGGCCCGCCAGCGGCCTGGCCCATTCGACCATGACGAACCTGAGCGTCGAGCTCAGCCCGGCCATTTCGGTGCGCGTCGTTCCAGCCCGACGGTCCCAACAGCATTGTGTTCCTCTCTTTCTGTGGGCGCGTAGGACGGATGCTGTGGGCCGACACGCCGCGGGTTGAGCATTTCGGCAGAGGTCGTCCGCGGACGCGCGGCGTGGTCGGTACCCAGCAAGCCGGGCGCTTGACGCGAGAACGCGGTCAAGGTGGAGTCGAGGTCGTCGACCCGCCTTCGAGGCGGAGCCTCTTGTCCTGACCGCTTGCCTGCTCCGGCCACGACGTGGCCGATCGGTCTCCTCGACCTGGAACGACAACGCGGTTCCGCCCGCCAGGCCGCGCGCGAGGATCCCGTGCGATTGTGTGTCACGTCCCACCCCAGTAACTGACAGAACAAGCCAGCCATCCCAGCGACGTCAGGGCAGCCGATACGACGCGCTCTGCGCATCGCAGGACGCGACTCCTCCGATGCCTATGGCACGGCTGCCGGTCCCGGCCATGGCGGTCATCGAAGCCGCGTCCGGCACAAAGTGCGGTCGGCTCCGCGCGTCTTCATGGAGCGCTCCCGAGTAGCGGGAGAGCCCCATCTGGGCTACCCAACTGTGTTCGCTCGGACCGTCGCAGGCGTCTCGGACCACATGTCGCCGGTTTCGGCGACGACCGCGACGAAGGCCATGCTCGGTGAATGGCCGAATGACGGATCCGGATCTACGGTGGGGCGATGCGGTTCAATCACATGGAGCTCACCTTCACCCGCGGTACGTTGACGGACGCGTTCCGGGAGGAGGTGGACGCCTTTTACGGGTCCGTATTCGGCTGGAAGGCAACCGACACGGACGTTGTCGGCCAGCGCTGCCACATCCTGCTCCCGGACGCCGACCAATTCATCCTGCTGGCCGAGAGCGGCAAGCCCCTCAGCTCGCCGGGGTTCGATCACCTCGGGCTGCTCCAAGACAGCCGAATCGCGGTCGACGATCTTCTCGAGGCCTGCAAACGCTACCGGGACAAAGACGACCGCGTCCAGATTCAGGAGTACGACGACCTGGTGTACCCGCAGCTCACCGTGCACGCGTTCTACGTGAAGTACTTGCTCCCGATCTACTTCGACGTCCAGTCGATGGAGCATGTCTAGCCTGGTCACAGACGCGCGGCTTCGCGCCGGACCCGAAGGACCGAGACGAGACGCTCGTCCACCCAAACCCCGCAGCGGTGACCAGCTCGACATCGCGACGACGCTGGCCCAAGTATCGACGGTGGTGTCGCACTGCCGCGGATTGCCTGTCGCGATATCCCATCACACGCGAACGGTGACACCGCCACCGCGGGGACGCCGAATCAGTAGCCGGTTCGCCGACGTTCGCACGTCACCGGTCGACGCGATGCGGGCAACTCGACACGCCAGTCGAGGGGCAGCTGCCGAAACGGCTGACAACGTCGACGGTCGCAACGGTCAGTGATCACGCCTGGATGAGGCCCAACCCGTCGATCCGTCCCCGTAGGTCCGGCGACAACTCTCCGAGCGCCTCGGCTTCCAGACATTGTGCGAGTTCCGTCTGGTTCTTGACCCCGAGGACGACGGTATCGACGCCCGCCATGTCCAGCGCGTATCGGTGGGCGAGCAGCGCGGGGTCCATTCCGAGCTCGACGCACAGTGCACGGAACGGCGCGGCCCGGTGGTAGTCGACGGCATCAGGATGGCTGGCTTTGACGACTCGGTCGAACTCGGCCGTCAACGCGCCGGCCTGCACCGCGCGAATGCCCATCACGCCAACATCGTGAGCCTTCGCCGCGGCGATGACGGCACGCGGCCACGGCGCATCGGAGTATCGCCGGATACCGCCGGGCGAGTCGAGCAGATTGGTGATCGCCTGCACGACGTGTGGTTTCACCTCGTGTTGCAGCGCCTTGATGATGGTTCCCGGCACACCGACGCCGGTGATGCCCCAGGCGCCGATGCGTCCCCGGCGGGTCAAGTCTTCGAATGCCGGGACGACTTCCTCGACGTATTGGCTCCACGGCGTCGCGAACCTGGCGCGCTGATCGTTCCCGTGCGCGTAGACAGTGTCGTCTTCGCAGATGTTGCTGTGCAGAAAGTAGATGTCGGCAACTTCGACGCGCATAACGTCGAGGCTCGCGTTGAGCGACTCTTCCAGCCTCGACGCCACCGTCCCAATCTTCGCTGTCCCCAGCTGGCACTTGGTGGTGACCCGAACGCCGCCGGGCAGAACCCCCTGGAATGCCGAGCCTATGACGTCTTCGCACGCGCCGTACATCGGGGCGGTATCGACCAAGTTGATGCCGGCAGTCACGGCGGCACGGACCGTCGCGACGGCTTCCTCGTGGCTCGTCGCTCCCCACACCTGTCCGAGCCCACCCCCGCCTAGGGTGAGTCGACTGATGTTTACAAACGAGCCGAGGGTTGAATACCGCATTGACCGAACGTCTCCCGGGAGGGCGCGTACGGCGCACGTCGACCCACACCGTTCGCAGGGAACCGAACGCTACCGAGCCGGCGCTCGAGACGCCGATCCGCGTTCTGGCCCAGCAGATCCTCCGCTTCCGTAGAAGGGGAACGTCGGTCCCGAGCCGTGCGCGATGTCAGCCGAGCCGGAGATGAGGACGGGAAGTGGGACCTGACGGTCAGCTGGGACCGAGAAGATCCCACCGGTTGCCGACGATGTCTCGGAAGACCGCAACGCGGCCGTAAGACTCGACACGCGGCAGCGTCAGGAACTCGACATCGGCGGACAACATCCGTTCGTACGTACTGTCGAAGTCGTCGACGCGCAAGAAGAAGCCGACGCGGCCTGCGACCTGGTTCCCGACCGCTGCCGACTGGCGCGCTCCTTCGGCCCGTGCGAGCAGCAGCCCTGTTTCAGCACCGGGCGGCCGAACGACGACCCAGCGCTTCGACCGTCCATCGTTGGAGATCGACGGGGTATCTTCAACCAACTCGAAACCGACGCTGTCAACGAAGAACTCGATTGCTGTGTCGTAGTCGTCGACGACGATCGAGACGAGATCGATCCGCACTACCCGACAGTACGACGCGTCGCTGACGCCCGTGACCGGTCCGCGTTCGTTGGGCGCCCGGGCGGGCATCTCAGCTGACGGCGGTCAGCGTTTAGCGGCCGATGCGGTACAGCGTCCGGGCGTTGTCTCCGAGGAACAGTCGTCGCGACGACTCGTCGAAGGCGCCCGCGAGCACGTCGAGATCCGAGATGTAGTCGGGCGTATGGTCGGCGTGCGGGAAGTCCGACGCCCACATGAACCGGTCAGCGCCGAACCGTTCCGCGAGTGCGGGGATGGTCCGTTCGTCGGGATCGCATGAGATCCACACCCGCTCGCGGAAGTAGTCGCTTGGCTTGTGCTTCAGCGGCACTCGCGTCCCGATGAACGTGTGACCGTAGACCGCGTCGATGCGGTCCAGCCAGTAGCCGATCCATCCGCCGCCCGACTCGAGAACCACGACATTGAGCCGGGGAAACTTGTCGAACACGCCGTAGTCGAACAGCGTCGTGAATTGTTGGCGAACTCCATCGGAGGCGGTGACCGACGCGAGCAACCGCAACTGCTTGACGTGATCCCACGATCCCATGCGCGCGCCTTTGGTCCACTGTGGTTCGAACGTCGGATGGATCGCGAATGGCAGGTCGAGGTCCTGGGCGGCCGCGAACACCGGATCGTTGTCGGGATGGCCGAGCGGTCGGGCGTCATGGGTGAACGGCGCAACGAACGCGGCGCGTGCGCCTTCGCCCGCGGCGCGTTCCAGCTCACATGCCGCAGCAGGCGGATCGCTCAACGAGAGATGCGCGGTTGGAATCAGCCGCGGGCTTTCTGAACAGAACTCGCAGATCCAACGGTTGTAAGCGCGGGTGTACGCCTGGCTCAGGTCCGCGTCGTCGAGTTCGGCCTCCCACAACAAACCCATCGTCGTGTACAACACCACGGCGTCGATGCCTTCGGCGTCGAGCACCTTGATGCGCTCTGCGGGGTCCGTACTGCCGAACGGCGCTTCGCCGAGGTAGGTCCGCTGGGGATCGAGCTGCATCGACCGGAGGTCGGGATCGCCCATCGCGCCAAGCGTCGACGGAAACCCGCGACGGCTCATCTTCGACCGGACGCCACCGATCTCGAGCTCCTCGAGGCCGTTCTCGTCACTGACGAGGCGCAGGGCCCGCTCCCGGTACTTCGGCTCCAGGTACGTCTCCCAGAGATCGGGCGACTCGAGGACGTGGCCGTCCGCGTCGACCGCCCCCGCGAACGACAGCCGCTTGGTGACATGCATGGGCTTCGGCATGGTCGCGAACGTACGTTGTGTGCGCTCGCTCGGCCAGACCAGTGAGGAGTGACAGTGGACTTCGAGATTCCGCCCGGTATCCAGTCGACGCTCGTGGCGCTCGACGCATTCATCGAACGCGAGATCAGGCCGTTGGAACAAGCAGACGACAACATCCGATTCTTCGACTACCGGCGGGAGTACGCGCGCACCGACTTCGAGCATGGCGGTGTCCCTCGGGCCGACTGGGAGGAGCTGCTGGCCGAGATGCGCCGCCGCGCCGACGCGGCTGGATGGCTTCGTCATGCCCTCCCGGAGCAGTACGGCGGTCACGACGCGAGCAACCTGGAGATGGCGATCATCCGCGAGCACCTGGCAACGAAAGGGCTCGGGCTGCACAACGATCTGCAGAACGAGAGCTCGATCGTCGGCAACTTCCCGACGGTACTCATGATGCGCGACTTCGGTACCGAGGAGCAGCGCTCGGAGTGGATGCCGGGCTTCCTCGACGGCACGCGCCGGCTCGCGTTCGGGCTCACCGAGCCCAACCACGGGTCCGACGCGACGTACCTAGAGACAACAGCCGTTCACGACGGCGACGAATGGATCATCAACGGCGCGAAGCGGTTCAACTCGGGACTGCACCAGGCGACCCACGACATCGTGTTCGCGCGCACGTCGGGTGAACCGGGTTCGCCGCTCGGCATCTCTGCGTTCCTCGTGCCGACCGACTCGGAGGGTTTCAGCGTCGACTTCTTCTGGTGGACCTTCAACATGCCGACCGACCACGCGGAAGTGACGCTACGCGATGTGCGCGTACCTGCCTCCGCCGTGTTCGGAGAGATCGACCACGGGCTCGAGCTGGCGCAGCATTTCGTCCACGAGAACCGGATCCGACAAGCTGCGTCGTCGCTCGGTGCCGGACAGTTCTGCATCAATGAAGCTGTTGCTTACGCAAACGGTCGCCGCACCTGGGAAAAGCCACTCGCGCGGAACCAGGCGATCCAGTTCCCACTCGTCGAGTTGCACACCGAAGCCGCCATGCTGCGCCAGTTGATCCGGTTCACGGCATGGTCACTCGATCGTCGAGACCACATGGAAGTTACCCACATGGTCGCAATGTGCAACTACCGGGCCAACCGCTTTGCATGCGACGCAGCCGACCGCGCGATGCAAACCTGCGGCGGCGTCGGCTACAGCCGCCACATGCCGTTCGAACACATCTACCGACACCATCGCCGATACCGAATCACCGAAGGCTCCGAAGAGATCCAGATGCGAAAAGTGGGCCAACAGCTGTTCGGCATCCTTCCCGGCCGGACGAACGGTGCCGCGACGCAAATTTGATGTCCAGCGACCCGTCTGCGAACGGCGGCTGGTTGCGCTCGAAGATCCTTGGAACGCGGGTGCCTGGCCCAGTCGTCGGCCTGGCAGCAACGGCGGTCGATCACGCGCGACCGGGTGGGGTCGGTCGTAGGTGACGACACCCACGGCAATGACGCGGGCGGTGGCGAGTGGGTTGTGTCGAAGCAGCAATTGTTGGTAGAGGAACGCAGCTGCGGTGCCTCGAGTCCGAGGGTCCGAGCGTCATGAGGGGGTGCCGGTCGTGGCCAGAGAAGTTGTCCGGCTGGCCGGGCCATGATCGGGACGGGACAACGCGTCGTCTCGCTCAAGCGTGCGTGGCGAAATCGGTGGTTGCGACGTCTGTGTCTCGCGAGCGCCGGTTTCCGTTCGGCGGAGCTGGGCGTGTGGGTCGCGCTCATCGCGTACAGCTATGCGGCAGGCGGCGTGCGCGAAGCATCGGCTGTCACGGTTGCGCAACTCGTGCCGGCGACCGGGTTCGCTCTCGCGGTCGGCCGGCTAATGCGTCGCCACGGTGCCGTTCAGGTATTGCGATGGGGCTTAGTGTCGCAGGGCGCAGGCATGCTCGCCGCCGCCGTGCTGTTGCGGCAGGGCGACAACGCCGCTGCGTTCGCAGCCGCGATCGTCGCCGCGACCGCGATCACCACGACCCGCCCCGCGCAGTCGGTGCTGACGCCGAGCATGGTCGACGGACCCGATGACCTCACCGCGGCCAACGTGCTCTCGGGAGCGCTCCTCGCCTCGGCCGGACTGGCCGGACCGGTGAGCGCGGCGCTGATCATGACCACCGTCGGAAGTTGGGCCGTTTTCGCGGTGATGGGCGCGGTGGTCGCGGTGTCGGCATCGGCGGTGTGGCGACTTCCCGCATCGCACACCGTCGGCGACGAAGATCCCATCTCGCTGATCGACGGCACTCGGGCGACGGCTCGCGAACCCGGCCCGCGTGTGATTGTGTTCGCGCTCGCCGTGTACTACATCGCGGTCGGCGCACTCGATGTGCTCGCGGTCGTGATCGCGGTCGCACTACTCCGTGAGCCCGAAGCCTATGCGGGTTGGGTGACGACAGCGGTCGGCGTGGGCTCATTGATCGCGGGCAGCATCTCGGTAGCGGTCATCGGGCGACGTTGGCTCTCGCCGTGGATCTTGACGTCCGCGTTCGGCGCGGGGGCCGCGCTCGCGTTGGTCTCAGTCGTTGACTCTCGCCTCGTCGCTTCGGGGCTGGTGCTCGTGGCAATAGGCGTCGCCGAAGCCTCCTACGAACTGACGGCAGTGATGCTGTTGCAGCGGGTGTCGCGCCTCGACCTGCTCGGCCACATCTTCGCCGTCGTCGAAGCCCTGCAAATGGCGATGCTCGCGGTCGGCGCCGCGCTCGTCCCAGTTGCCGTGCAGCTATTCGGGCCGCGGTGGGCGCCCGCCTCGATCGGCGCGCTGTTCGTGCTGCTGGTCGGTTCCGTGAGTGCGCGGATCGTGGCGATCGACAGGGACGCGCGAGTGCCGATCACCGAGATGGCCGTCTTGCGCGCGACTCCGCTGTTCGGCGCGCTTCCGGGACCTGCGCTCGAAACCCTCGCACGCGAGGCACGCCGTGTCGCGGTCGCCGCCGGTGACGTGGTGGTGCGCCAGGGAGATCCGGGTACGGAATACTTCGCGATCGTGAGCGGACGTCTGTCCGTGTCCGTCGACGGATCTGACCGCACCGAGCTCGAACGAGGTGACGGTTTCGGCGAGATCGCACTCGTGCGCGACGTGGTTCGAGCCGCGACCGTGCGCGCCGCCTCCGATGCCGTCCTTCTCGTGCTGGGCCGTGAGCCGTTCCTCACTGCGCTGACCGGTCATGCGCCGACACGCGACCGCGCGTCACGTATTGCCAGCGCCTATCGCGACCCAACCTGAACGAACGCGGCAGCGCGCGCCCGAGTTGAGGGACCCACAGGCACGGGCAGGTCCCGGTGAGCTGATCGTTCACGCACGCGTTCACGTGAGTGAACGGATCCGCGCGAATGGACGCGCAGATGCGAACGTCGGCACCGATCGAAGACTGGCGCGCTCGCCGTCAGCGGCAGGTCCCGTGCGCGGGCGTCGCCTGTCGGTGAGGCGTCTGCTGCCCGCGGTGCGGGTCGCGGGTCCTTGTTCTTCCGAGCGGACCTGTCGAGACTATGCACCGGCATGGTGCTCAGTTCGCGTGCCTTGCCTACCCGGGCCGACCTTCTGGTCTGTAGTCCCAGAGTGCATTGAAGTCCTTGCGGGTGTAGGCGACGCTGGTTGGACGTTGGATCGGCGGGGACGCTGACGGGCCGCGCCAGGGCCCAAGGAAATACTGGCCGACGCCGACGCCGGTTCCGGTGCCCATAAGGCCGGGTGGGTTGGTGTCGAGGTATTCGTGCCAGAAGCGTTCGGAGAAGAAGAGGGCGCAATTGTGGAGGTGGACGTACTCGTCGAAGAAGACGTATCCCTGATCGGTGATGTGCGGCCAGAGGTTGACGATGCAGTCGTGCATGCTGGATTTGAGGTCGACGTCGATGAAGCAGAGCACGATCGGCTCACGATGTTTGGGGAGCGTGTCTTTGAACCAGCCTTTGCGGAAGTGGCAGCGGTCTATGTTGCCGTATCTGCGAATGTTCTCCTGAACGACTTCGAGGTCGCCGCGGAAGGCCCCCTTGATCTCGGGCTTCATGTTGTCGGCCGGTTCTGGTGTCGGAAGTCCTTCGAAGGAGTCATACACGATGAGCTCGCGTCCGACGATGTCGCAGATGATGCTGAGGTTCGTGGTGCTGCCGCCGAGCCAGCATCCGCACTCGACAACTGCGCCGCGGACCGCAGGAGGGATTTCGAGAAGTTTGGCGGCGATGACGAGGTGGGCTTTGTAGGAGATGCCGGTCCGGACACGTCGCCAGTTGCGGTAGATGCGAACACCGAGCGCCGCCTTCCTACGCCATGTCATCCCATACTTCGGGTGAAAGCGGCGAGTCGAGAATAACATGAATACCGCCAAGGGAAGCGTCAGCCGCTCGTAGCGGATCCCGAGCCAAGCCCGACGCTTCACCGATCGCGTGTTGCGCTCGTGCGCGGTTGACGTACGCCACTTCGATGGTTGAGACCAAGTCCTTCGCGCTTTCTCCGCGTCAGGCTTCACTCGCTCGAGGCTAGCGGCGTCCAAAGACGCGTCAGGGCCGCCAGACACTCGGTCTCAGCGAGGGTCGACGCGAAGCATCGCTTTGACACGGGTCACGATGTCGTCATGACCCAACTGCGAGGGGTGAAGCGCGTCAGCCATGAAACCCTGCGCGTTCGCGGCGTCCCAACCGGCGCCCGCGATCGCCGCCCACGCATCGTACAAGTCGAGGAATGCGCAACCCGTCGTCTGCGCGACTTCGGCGGTGATCGTCCGGTGTGCCGATTGTTGCGCAGGCGTCCGACGCCGTCCTATGACCAACTCTCCAAATTCGCTCGACCCGGTCGCGGCATGCGACATCGTCACCGACTGCGCCGACAAGACGCTGACAATGCGGGCCCTGTTCGGAATGTTCGTACCGGCGACCGCGCGCGACAGATCGGCCGGCCCGAATGACGCCATGGACGAGCGCAGCACAAGCGATCCTCCGACAGTGATCGCGTCGTCGACACGACGATGTGAGCGTTGCTCGAAGGGACTGATGAGGAGAACGTCGGCGTAGTCGCGGGCTCGGTCGACGAGTACCCGAAGTTGTGCGCCAAATCTTGCGGACATCTCGAACATTGCGTCGTTCGAGAACAGGACGGTCATGAGATCGGGCCGTAGGTCATCGAGCAACGCGAGCGGATCTCCAGTCGACGCTCGACAGAATCCGGTCAGCCAGTGACCTGGGCAGCCGAGATTGTGGACCACTGTTGCGCTCGGTACCGGCAGCTGGGCAAAGGTGCTGATCCCGGCGATCGGGGCAATGCAACCGCCGGCATTGTCGCGTCCTCGGATCTCGATCCGACTGGTGACCGCTTCGGCAACCGAGAGCCGGTGCAGCCGGTTGTCGACCGGTGCCGAGCGAGCTGCGCTCTCTCGCCATTCGCCACCATCGACGCGGTACTGCCAGTCCCCAGTACCTGTCATGTGAAACCAGTAGAGATCGAAGCCGGCGACGGCCATCCAATCCGGCTTCGTCCACGTGAGCGCGTCGGCCGGCGATCCCGAGCTGAAGTATCCGTACCCGAACGGTGCAACGTCGAACGACTCCGTCGCTGTCGTACGCGTCCAGGCCCCGGTGCGGGTCCACTCGTCGCTGCGCCACAGACCGCGGAATCCGCCACCTGGCAGCCCGTTTCCATCCGAGAGGGCAGCTCGCAACTGGTCGACCCAACCAACGACACCGAGCGAAGGTAACGCAGGTCCCACAGCCCCGTAGGTGATCGAATCACCGACGCAAACCACCTTACGAGGCAAACCTTCTCGACGATCCCAACGTACGAAGCCGGTCCGGTTTGGGACCGCCTCCGAATCCACGCCATCCCTACCCTTCACGACGCGCCGACCACCTCGCCATGACGCCGTAACGTCTTTGTCCGAAGCAAGGTTAGATATCGCGGTCCGAGGGAGTCGACCTCCGGGCCGCACGGTCGCGTCGATGCGCCCACGCCGGTGCAACTCCGGTGCGTGGCACTTGCTCGCGCCGGCGCAGAGTCAGACTTTCCTAAGTCGGCTGCTGATTTCGATGGCGTCGTTTCGAGAGCACTGTGCCGAGACAGAACGAGCGGCGAGCTCGCGGTGTTCGGGACGGGTCGTGGCTGGAAGCTCGTGATGAAGTCGAGCACGACGACGATGTGGGGGCGAACAGGGTCACGACGTGGGGGCGTTGAGTCCGAACGCGATGGTCAACCTCGCCGCTCGAATCCTGTAGTGGTTCGCGATGCCTTCGGCGGTGGTCGTGGGCCAGATCGGTAGCCCAGGGTGGACGGGGGTGCGACGGTGTCCGGCCGGTCGTCGTGTGGACGGAACCCGCAGACGTCGACACCTCCGGGCTGGGACAATGAGACGAATATCACGTTCTGTGACGGAAGTCGCTCGCCGATATTGACGCAGCGTGACGGGCAGTCATGTCCGTCGCTTCGGGTCAACTGGGGAGTGGACATGAAGGCAGGACGGGTTCGCCGGATCGCGGTGGTCGGGGCTGTGGGCGTCACCCTGATCGCGGGTTCCCTGATCGCGACCACTGGCGTTGCGGTCGCGCGGACGTCGTTGCCAGCAACGTGTTCGGCGACCCGCGATGACCCGTGGCCGGCGTGGGTGCAGGGTCGACCGGCGGTCGTCGCGTCGTTGACTGAGGGCGGGGTCGACCTCTGGCACGATTATTTCGGTTGGCATATCCGAGTTACGCATCGCATCGCGACAGCGGGAACTTTCAGCGTCAGGGTCACAACGTCCGGTGCGTTCGTCGGTATCAGGCCGACGCGGTTGGGGACGCGCCACTCGTTCTTGTTGTCAGCAGCCCGACACAACATCACGTTCGCTTTTAGCAACTCCCGTGGCGTCGCTGGTCTCAACTTCTTCACACGGTGCGCGCCGTCGATCACGTTCGACTTCGCTTCGAGTGGCAGCACCGTACCGTCGACGATGGTCACTGTCGGCCACGACGGGGCGAATCCGTCGACCGACCCCTTCACCGTTGCACGGTCGACGACAACTGACGGCTCGACGACGACGGATCCGACAACGACGACCGCTACGTCGACCTCGACGTCTACGACGACGACGCTGGGGGCGTAGCCTCACAACGCGCAAGGCGATGGGGCGAAAGAACGACACGCGCTCGCGTCCACCTACCACCGGCGGGGAGTGCGTCTCCATGCGTCGGGGTGTCCCCGACGCCACCACCTGGCGCCCAAACACCCCGATCGCCTTCTCGGCGCGTGCAGGCTCCACGAACCAGCAGCGCTCCTATGAGCTGGATGAGGTACGAAGCCGTCGTAACGGGATCATCGGATGATGCTCGAGCTCGCCCGTCGTTTTCAGCCCCATCAAACTTTTCGGGCGGCCACGATTGTGGACCGGGTCGATCAGTCCCGTGATGATACGGACACCCTGCAAGGCTAGATTGTCTCGCTGTTGTGCTCCGCGTCCGTCACCTCGGGCGCGTCGTGAGCGGCGCCGGAAACTCTGTCCTCGAATGTCGTGCAGACCGGGTCGCGTCGCGGTGGGCTCGTGTCCCCGAGCGTTTCAGAAGGTACATCGAGGCGGCCACGACCCGTGTGCTTGACCGTGGGGGCGACCGGTTGAGTACCGTCGCGGGCATGACGCCGGAGGAGATCGCCGACCTCGTGCACCTGCGCCGAGCGCGCGACCTCATAGACCGCGACTACGCGCAGCCTCTTCGTGTCCCGGCCATGGCGCGTGCGGCGCTGATGTCGCCCGCGCACTTCTCGCGCAAGTTCCGTGCGGCGTATGGCGAGACGCCCTACTCCTACCTCATGACGCGACGCATCGAGCGTGCGAAGGCTGTTCTGCGTCAAGGGTTGTCGGTTACCGACGCCTGCGTCGCCGTCGGTTGCATGTCCCTCGGCTCGTTCAGTTCGCGCTTCACCGAGATTGTTGGCGAGACGCCATCGCAGTACCGGGCGCGCGACCACCGCGACCGCGAGGTCGTTCCGTCGTGCGTGAGTATGGTCGCGTCGCGGCCGCGGCGTACCAGGATCACGGTCTGAGCTCTAACCCGACCTGCATGACGGGTCGGCTCCGAACGGGGCGGTGCCGGACGCCGGACGAGCGCGGCACGAGCAGGATCGGAGAAGCACGCGACGGGTCGAGGCTCGTACAGTCGTCCCATGGCAGTCACCGTCTCCGCAATGTTCATCCCCGTCCACGATCCCGACGCGGCGCTCGGCTTCTATCGCGACGCGCTCGGCCTCGAGGTACGTCAGGACGTCGCGTCCGACGGCTTCCGGTGGGTGACCGTCGGCGCCCCAGGCCAGGAGGTCGACATCGTCCTGTTCCAGCCGCACGGCGGTCGTTCGCAGACCGAGGGCGACGCCCTCCTGTCGCTCGTGACGCAAGGGTCGCTGCAGGCCGCGATCTTCCGCTCCGACGACCTCGACACTACGTTCGAGAAGGTCCGGGCGTCCGGCGCCGAGGTCCTCCAGGAGCCGGCGTCGCAGCCCTGGGGCGCACGCGACTGCGCGTTCCGCGACCCCTCAGGCAACCTTGTCCGCATCGCACAAGCCTGACCGTGGTCACAAGCGTGATCTTGTGTTGAGGCAACAGGATGGACGTGACGATCGGGTAGGTGATGCTCGGTGTGCGAGATCTCGATGCTTCGACCGATTGGCGCACGACCGGTGGGGTCATCGGTATGAGGTGCCGCTGGGCGCTGCAGGGAACGGATGTGCCGCCTGGTCCCGTTCTCAGGGTCACACGATCCGTGACGCAGAATGTCGGCTCTGACGAACTCGTCTCGCCATGATCACGACAACCCGACAACTGCTGCGTGCTCGCGCCGAATGGCGGAGCCAACCGCGCGCCGCGGCCGCGTACGCCGAAACCAAGCGCGCGTGGCCGGCTTGTTCCACGACGTATAAACCTGCTGGGCGGTGGAGGTTTCCGTGCTCCCTCTCATCGCGTCAGACGCGCACGACCGGGCTGACGGAGCGATTGGTAGTACGGAGTCACCGGTGCGTGAAGAGTGGCGTCCGCCGTAGATCCGTCGTCACTCGCACCATCTTCACGAAGAGGAACGTCGACGACGAGGTTCGCGTCGCCAGCCACGCCTGAACACGTGCACGCGGGACCTTCCAGGAGCTGAGGTGAGACGCACACCTGGCAAACGTGCTTGCTCGGTGCTCGTCAAGATGTTCGACGACGTGTCACGGAGGCGAGGCGCAATGCGCATTGCGGGGAGGTGGCGTATCGTCGAGATGGATCTGTGGGATCGCGATGCGATCGACTTGATCGGTCCCGCCTTCATCGAGTTCGGCGAGGATCACTCGGGCTGCTTCCGTTTCATCGCCGTTGAAGGATGGATGGATTGCCGCGAGACAACCCGTGAAGGCCGGCCGGCTGTCGAGTTTTCGTGGGATGGCAGCGATGACTGCGACGATGCAAACGGGCGTGGCCTGGGCGGTTGTGCAGGAAGACGGGTCGCTCGTCGGTCACATCTACTTCCACCTCGGGACGATTCCGGATTGCGCGCGGTGCCGGCCGACAACGCGTCGAAGCTGAAGCGACACGTCCGGTGACACCCTCCAGCGTCGGCGGCCGCCAAGCCGGCCGACGTCGCCCGTAGCCGGTTCACCGCCTCAACAATCCCGCATGGGTTCCAGCGACGAATCGTCGCCGTGGAACTTGTCGCCCATTCGGCGAGCGGGCGCTCGCCTGGCATGGCGACCCGCGGGTCGCGACGAATACCATCGCACACATCGTGTCGAGGCACGGTCTGGCCCTACTGCACCCGAGGAGGCACGGTGATCGGAGTAAATGTCACATTCGACTACCACGGAGACTTCGATCGCGCTCGAGTGACCAAGATCGCCGAAAACGCCCGCGCCATGTTCGAAGGGATGCCGAGCCTGCGCTTCAAGTTCTTCACGTTCGACGAGAAACAGCAGCGAGCCACAAACTTCTACGTCTGGGACTCGAAGGACGCCGCGGAACGCTTCTTCTCAGAGGAGTTGCGCGACCGCGTGACCGGTCTTTACGGAGTAGCGCCGACCATCGACTTCGTCGAGATCGCCCAGATCGTCGACAACTCCGGTTCCTAACGAGACGGCCGACTTCGGCATCACGCTCCAATCCAGCGGACGTTACGGCCCGGCGCGCATTACGCAGACCAGCTCGGAACGAAACTCTGGACAGTCCCAAATCCCAGCCGCCGACCGTCAAAGTACGGACCGACGCTCGCGAACCTGTCCCGCGCCCGGGCAGCGGTCACAGGCGCGATCCTCGTGTTGTCGCGGAATCACCGGCGACGACTCGGTCTTCGCTGGCTTGTTCGATTGACGAATGCAACTCGACATGCGAAGCGGCCTGCCATGGGGGCCTAGCGTGATGGTGTGCCAGTGCCTGATCCTGTGACGTTCGTGCGCCGCGCAACGAGTGCGACGGTACGGGGTCTGTTCCGAGCACCCGCCGTTGGCCCACCGACTGTGACCGGCGACGCTGGCTTGTTCGGTCCGGACAGTGTCACCTGGCGGGTGCATTCGCACCTGTCGGTACTGGTTGGTGGTATCCGTGCGCTGCTCGTGCAGACGCTGCATCCGCTCGCCATGGCGGGCGTGGCGCAGCACTCGCAATACCGCACCGATCCGCTCGGCCGTCTGGGGCGCACCGCAACGTTTGTCGCCACGACCACCTACGGGACCACCGCCGACGCCGACCACGCAATCGCCGCGGTGCGCGGCATCCACGACCGTGTTTGCGGGGTGGCTTCGGACGGGCGGGCCTACGCAGCGAACGACCCGGAACTGCTCGCGTGGGTGCATCACGTCGAGGTGCAAAGCTTCCTGCTCGCCTACCAGCGGATCGGTCCGGGGCTCCGATCCGACGAAGCCGACCGATACGTCGCCGAAATGGCCCAACTCGGCGCCCGGCTCGGTGTACGCGAATCGCTCACCTCGGCCGCCGGCCTGCACGACTGGGTCCGCTACCACCCCGACCAACGCGCGACACCTGACGCTCGCGCCGCGGTCCGCTTCCTGACGTGGCCGGCGCTCCCCATTGCCGCACGCGGCCCGTACGCGATCCTGCTCGGCGGGGCGATCAGTCTCATCCCACTCCGCCAGCGACTGACGCTTGGCCTCCTCATTCCGGGACCGGTCACGGGCCGGGTCGTGTCCGAACCCGCAGCCCGGGTACTCGTCGACGCACTCGGCTGGACGCTCGGACCATCCCCCGCGCTGCAACACGCACACGCCCGCCTCGACCCCTGACCCCGTCCCGGACGAACGATCAAACGACTGTCGTCGCGCGACGACCGCTAGCGCGTGACGAATCGCGCGTCCGGGCGCGAAACGCCGATGGCGCGCCGATCAAGCGATGGTCGCATTTCGGACGCGCCGACGGTCGCTGCGGAGAATCCGGCGGTGGGTACCGCCCGCGCTCAGTACCGTTCGGACGGCCAACACCATGTCGCCGAGGAGGTCGATCGCGACCGCCGCGATGCCGGCGTATACGGGCATCCTCGGCTGATCGCGAGTTCTGACAGTTCCCAGCGCGACCGCGTGGTGCTGGGATTTTCGTTCTGAGGCGTCACTGCCATGACGTGGGCCGTCTCATTCTGACCTGAGGGTGACGGCCGGTCGCGTGTGTGCGCCGGTGCGGGCGGGGAGAAATGCGACGAGGTTGATGAGGGCGATGGTGGCGGGGATGACGAGGGCGAGCGCGAGTGCCGGAATCGTGGTCGTGTTCGTGACTCCGAGGCTGTTCGCGATTTGTCGCCATACCAGTCGGCCCGCGATAAGTCCGGTGGGGAGTCCGATCAGCAGTGCGATGGCGGCGATGGAGGTGGCCTGCCATGCGATGGTGGTGCGGACTTGTCGGCGTTTGAACCCGAGGGTCTTGAGAAGCGCAAGTTCGCGGCGGCGTCGGCGTACGGAGGTGATGAGAGCGTGACCGACTGCGATGAGTGCAAGGGCGGCGACCAGGACGGCGAGGGTTGTAGGGAGCCAGTCGATTTGGTGGATACGGTCGATTTCGACGGGGAGTGACGGCACGCTCGCTGCGCTTAGGTCGGGGTTGGTCGCGATCCAGTGTTCGACGGCGGTCCGGTTGGCGGAGGGGGTGAAGTTGCCGACGAGGTAACGGCTGAAGTTGGTGGGATCGAACAGTGGGGCGAAACCGGGGCCAGTGAACGCGGCGCCGTCGGCCAGGGGCTGTATCTGGCCGATCGCGGGAAACGCGGCTTGACCGACGATCAGGTATTCGTGTTTGGCGTGGGGTCCGGCTGCTTGGACGGTGTCGCCGATGTGTTTGCCGAGGGTGTGCAGGGTTGTCGAACCGAGCGCGACCTCGAGGGCGGTGGCCGGGGCGCGGCCCGCGACGATTTCCGGTTGGATCGTGCCGCGTAGGGAGGTGAAGCTCCATCCGGTCGTGTCGTGTCCGTCGAGTTCGATGTTGTCCGTTTCCTCGCATACTGACGCGAGTGCACCGACGCCAGGTTCTTTGAGGAGTCCGTAGTCGGAGCGGATGCATGTGTTCGGCGATACGTTCGTGTTGTCGGGTGCGGAGAAGTCCCAAGTCCATCCGTACAGGCGCGGGGTGGTGACGAGGTGGTTGAGGCTGGACGCGAACACGAACACTGCGGTGACGCCGAAGACACCCAGTACCGCGCCGACGAACGCGGACCGGACCGGGACCGCACTGCGTCCATGTCCGCGTTCGAGTGCCATGCGCAGTCCGTTCGTGGCCGTTGGCGGCAGGCCGGCCTGCGCCGCAATCCTTGAGGTCCGTCGACTGATCCGCGCGTGCGCGCCTGCGGTACCGGCCTGGGTGTTGCGAAGGGTCGCGACGAACGCGATCACGAGGACAGCCGCGACGACTGCGACGAAACCGACGGCGAGGACCAGCCAGTCGATCCGCAGTCCAGGATCAGGTTCAGCGATCCGAGCGATGCCGATCGGGAACAACCCCGACGCGGCCGCGGCCGCGGCGACGGCGACCAGTGCCCCACCAACCGAGACGAGGAACGTTCGGGGCGCGCCGATCGCACGACGTTGGAAGCGGGTCATTCCCAGCGCGCGTAACGTCTCCTGATCGAAGCTCGGCAATGCAATCTCGCGGGTCAACACAATCCCGATCGCCACCGCGCCCGCGACGGCGACGACGCCGGCCAGGATCCACAACGCGATCGTGAGCACGTCGATCGCGTCCTGCGCGCCACCGGCCTCGGTCGCCGGGTTCGTCACCGTCAAGTTGGGCGACGGCCCGAAGATCCGCAACGCGGCGGCCTTGATCTGGGGAATGTCCGGCAGGCCGTTCCGGGTACGGACCCGTAGGGTCGATCCGGGGAAACCGCCGATGCGGCCGACGTACGCGCGGTAGAACGCCGGTGTCAGGATCGTGATGCCGCCCGTGGCACCGCGACGGCCCAGATCGAACGGTCGTCGGATCAGCCCAACGATCCGGAGCGAGACGCGCGGTCCGGCCGGCGTACCCAGATTGCCGCCCCGCAACGCGACCGCGATCTGTTTGGGCGTGTACGAGACGACGTCGAGGTGATCACCGATCCCGAGATGTATCTGCGCCGCGACGCTCTCGTCGATCGCGACCT
>Ga0182024_10007665_pt1 | contig 23211 bp, 18 predicted proteins | sample P32metaG_FD_120480 | JGI IMG/M metagenome (GOLD analysis project Ga0182024, IMG submission 120480) | Permafrost microbial communities from Stordalen Mire, Sweden - P3-2 metaG (Illumina Assembly) | ecosystem: Environmental > Terrestrial > Soil > Wetlands > Permafrost | place: Sweden: Stordalen... | reverse complement strand
GCGAGCCGCGCGCGCGGAAATGCGAACGCACCGCACGCCGCGACCGCCGCCCAAAGCGTCAGCCCGAGAGCATCGGCGACGATCGCGCCGACGAACGCGGCGGCGAGCGGCACGAGCGGAGAACGAACCACGCCGACCCTTCACGCGAGTTATCGCATCCGCTAGGCGTTGTGCGCTTCCGACGGCTTCGGGCGCATCTCGTACAAGGGCGAAGCCATCTTCGTGAGGACGGGCCGCTAATCTGCCGCAGCTCCGGCCGCACGTGCGTGCAAGCGCTTCTTTGCCGAACTTCGACGACACGCGGCCCTCAAAAGCGCGGACCAGATTCGTGTCGAACGTCGAATTCCCGCCGATGCTCTCCGGGGAATTTGGCGATAGCGCTGCACACACTGCTTAACGCGACGGAATCCGCTGTGCTTTCGGCCGTTCCGCATGCCAGCCGAGCAAAGCCTCTGGCCGCAGATCGAAGGGACGTAGCGTATACAGGAGCTCCACAGCCATCAAAAGCAATGCGATCAGATGTGAACTCGTCACCCATGATGCGCTCGCAAAAGCTCCGAATTCGCTGTTGGATCGGGTGACTCGGATTAAGGTAACCTTCGAGGGGCAACTCCAGTAGTCGACATAGTGCTAGCATTGCTGCATGACTTCCGGAGCACTCGTTGCGTAAGGCAATTTGGAGGTCACGATTGGACAACGGCCCTCAGGCAGGCAGGCCGCAACGTAGTGCACCTGGATTTGCGTCGATCTTTGCAAGGATCGAGAGGACTGAATCTATATGAATAGCTTCACCAATATGTGAGGCGCACATCACAGCAATCTCCGCGTCGCTGAACTTCAGAAGACCTTCCGAGTCCCGCAGCATCGCCGCTGCGAAGAACGGTTTCCACGCGGACCGTAAGAAGAGCGGCTCATCAATTGTTCCCTCGCTCAGCCGAACACTTCCACTTGTATCTGCGACGCAAAATGCTACGCTGTGAAGTGATTAAACAAGGACGCCACGGACTAGCGAAACCAAGGGTTTACCGGCAAGATTAGAGTGAAGCACTTATGTGGCCTATCAGGACGAGAGTGTCGCATGCGGCTATCGGTGGGCAAGGAAATCCAGGAGGGCAGGCTGCTGCAGGATAATCAACAAGAAATTGAAGTCCCGCGGCTGTACTCTCAAGCGACTGTTATGTTGGAATCTCCAAGCACATTGCTGAACCGTATAGCGGTAGCTCACTAGCGAACGAATGCAATTTTGGCGGTAAGCGTGTTCGCTCGCCGCCCGGGAGGTAATGTTTCGTGGATCAGGCGCTGCCGAAAGTCGGCGAAATTCTTAGGCGCCTCCGGCTGCAAAAGGATCTGTCGCTGAAGGAAGTGGCCGATGCTGTTGAGCTATCAGTCTCGTTCCTTAGTGCCGTTGAACGAGGCACATCCGATATCTCGCTCGGGCGTTTAGGGCGCCTTGCGGAGTTTTTTGGACACGATTTGGGGTCACTCCTCGGATATGAATCACGGCTTTCGCGACCCCAAATTTTGTACGAGCGTGAAAAAATCAGCATCGATCGAGGCGAGGGTGTCCGGTTCGATGTATACCGCCTCCCTGCTTTAGGTGTCGAATTCATCCTCAATGATATAGCCCCTCATTCGGGTTTTAGGGAAGAACTTGCGCACGAGGGCTTGGACGCAATATTGGTGATCGATGGGCCGTTAACGCTCACAGTGAACGGCAACGATTACATCTTGAACAGCGGAGACTGCGCCGTATATTCGGCCGCCTACCCTCATAGGTCACGTAACGATTCTGACCGGCCAATCCGCGTCGTATGTATGTCTTCCGAACGGGCCTTCTAGTTTAGATTGCGTAGAACTCAATTTGGGGTTTGGGGGATGTTCCCGCGCTTTTGTAATGAGAGCCCTTAGAATGCTTGAAGTTGAATCAGGCCTAATCGGCTGCAACCGATTCAGTCTGGCCTCGCCCTTCGAATCCAGTAGTTTGGCTAGCTCGGCCCTTTTCGAGCTGACAAGGCCTAGAACCGAGTTCTTCTGATATAAAGGAATTACTTCAGTATATCGGAATACCCTGCTACGATGTATACCTCCACTGGCAGCCACGAGCTTCCGAGCAGACATGAGTTAGTCGCAAGGGTGGGATTCGCGCGACGGACATGTTCGAAGGGTCCCTGGCTGCGTGACCGGCGTCGTTAGGCGCTCCCGGGAAAAGCGCTCCCAAGTGACACGTCGAGGCCTGCTTCCGGAGGATTGGTGGAAGCTCAGCGAGGTCGTCGATGCACGCTCGTCTCTTGATGGCCAAAGGATCGCCTATGTTTTGGCCGGCGTCGACGAGCTTGTCGATTGCACTCAGTCGGCAATTGTGATTTATGACCGCGTCGCGCGCACTTTTACTGACGTACAGCCCTCAACGAACTCCAACGCACAACCTGTGTGGAGCCCAGACGGAAGACGACTAGCATTTACCTCCGGCAATGGCCGCTGCACGCAGATAAAACTCTTCGACATAGCGACCCTGGAAACCGTGGATATCGATAGTACCGACAATGTCACATCTCCAATTTGGTCGCCAGATGGAACTCAAGTCTGTTATGTCCGCGAGGTCTCGCTACCCGAGCGACTAGTTGATCTGGAAGTGCAATGGCTCGATGGCCATCCGGGTGCTCAAACGCAGAGCCTAATGAAGCGCCAGACTACGCTGCGATCGCGAGCGTGGAATGTCTACAAGAGCCGCGTCTCGCTGCTCTATATCGCCGATTCCAGAACAGGCATAACTGCATCCGGTCCACTCATGCGCGAAAGTGACCAAAGGGGAGCCTCATGGTCTCCCGACGGCTCCTTAATCGCGTTCTGTTGCGATAATAGTACTGACTACGACCGGCACTTTCGTAAGGATATTTGGATCGCAGATATACGCACGGGAGAAATTCGCTGTTTAACCGATGGCACACTACACTGCGATTCGCCCGCATGGTCCCCTGATGGTGTCCACTTAGCATTCTACGCTGGCCCTGATTGGGCTCGCGGTAACGCGTGGAACGTAAATGTCTGGCTTATTTCTAGATACGGTGGCGATCAGAAGTGTCTAACCGAGCGTTTAGACAGGACACACGACGCTGTATTCACCGAAGTGCCTTCGGGGGTCCCTCCCGTCTGGTCAGACGACGGCCTCGCCATTTACTTTACCGCTTCGGACTCGGGTCATTGCCCTGTGTTCATTTACGACGTTACGACTGAACGCATCGACAGGGCGTCCTTGCCTGACCTCGTGACATCCATGATCCGACGAACCTCGGCAAACGAGCTACTAGTAATCGGCTCTCCCTCTCAGCAACCTGCTACCCTCGCGACTATGTCAACCGCAAGCGGCGCCCTTACCGAAATCGTGAACCCTAATTATAACCTACTTAAATCAAAATCGCTGGCTGAAGCAGAGCCGATCTCCTACGCCAGTAGCGACGGACGCATTATTGACGGATGGTTTCTTCCGCCACAGATCGGAAATGCGCCCTTTCCGTTGATTTTGCACGTGCATGGTGGCCCGCACCAGGCCTATAACAAAGGCTTTTATTTCGAAGGTCAGTGCCTCTCAACACTCGGATTTGCGTCGCTATATGTAAATCCCCGCGGCAGTCTCGGATATGGCTCTGCCTTCGCAGCTGCCGATGACAACGGCGAGCAAGACTTCGATGATTTGATGTGCGGCGTCGACGAGGTTATTAAAACGCACGATATCGACCCAAGCCGCTTGGGGATCACAGGCCGATCCTATGGCGGCTTCATGACGAACTGGACGATCGGTCATACCGACCGATTCTCCGCCGCCGTTTCAATCAATGGCATCTCTAACTGGATAAGCTACTTTGGTCTCAGCGACGTTGGGGTTCCCTTTCACGCGGGCGAGGCCCGGTTCGGCGATCCATTCCGGGACGAAGATTCATGGCTAAGGTACGGATGGTTGTCCCCGATTTTCTATGCTAATAACGTCACCACTCCACTCTTGCTTCTGCAGGGTGAGCACGACTTTCGCTGTCCTAGCGATCAAGGTGAGCAGATGTTCACCGCATTGCGAGCACGCTCGAAAATCGTCGAAATGGTTACTCTCCCCGGCGCGGGCCACATATTGCAGAAAAGCCCATTGCCTCACCAGTATGTGGTAGCCCTGAAGATCCTAATTGATTGGTTCAGGTCTTATGTCTGACTTGCGGTGCAGCACTTACGCTCACCGAAGCGCTTAGGGATCAGATGCAGGCAGCGACTCTAATCGTATAATTAAATTAATGGAACATAATAATCTTCCGAAGTATAAACACTGGCTAAGCAAAGTTGATGTTCGCAAGCGGAGGAACTCAGGATAATGATCGACATCGGAGTTGGCATTCCGGAACCGCATAACGAGCAAGTCCGTTATTACGGACCCGGTACTTCGGAAAGGGCGGCTTTACAATCGGCTATTAGTGAATGTGCCGCGACGCCTGTAGACGTCCCTATCCACATCGATGATCGTGAAATCAGAACGCCTCTTCAGTTTGCGATTCCAAGCCCTCACCGACATGACTTGCAACTTGGTACGGTTCACGTCGCTGACGCGAGCCACGTCGAACAAGCGATAGCCAGCGCGAGAAAAGCAGCGCCCGCTTGGGCCGCGCTTGATTACACGGAACGGGCAAGAATATTTCTCAAAGTAGCAGACCTTATCTCCGGCCCGATGCGCGACATCCTAAATGCGGCGACGATGCTTGGTCAGTCGAAATCCGTTCACCAGGCGGAGATTGATGCCGCCTGCGAGTCAGCGGACTTTCTCCGCTTCAATGCAGCCTTCGGCTCGGCGATTATGAAAGAGCAACCACTGGCGGTGCCAGGCCTCTGGAATGCGGTCGATTACCGTCCGCTCGAGGGCTTTGTCCTCGCGGTGAGTCCCTTTAACTTTACTTGCGTCGGGTTGAATTTAGTCGCGGCCCCGGCGCTAATGGGCAACGTAGTCGTTTGGAAGCCATCTGAAAAAGCTGCCTTGGCTGCCGAATACGTGTACCGTGCATTTAGAGCTGCGGGCGTTCCGCCAGGTGTCATTAATGTTGTTCATGGGGACGCCGGGGAGCTCGTCGGGCGCGCCCTCGACGAACCTGATTTTGCGGGGCTGCATTTCACGGGGTCGACGGCTGTCTTTCGCGGCCTCAGCTCACGCATTTATGGTCGAATCGAGCATTACCGGTCGTTTCCACGGCTCGTCGGCGAGACCGGCGGCAAGGACTTCATACTTGCTCACCCTAGCGCCGATATTGATACGCTCGTCGTTGCGCTGGTCCGAGGTGCCTTTGAATACCAAGGCCAAAAGTGCGCGTCGGCCTCCAGGGCGTATATTCCGAGTAGCCTTTGGGGGCGCGTTCGGGACCAGCTTCACGACATCGTCGGTTGTCTCAAAATGGGCGACGTCGCCGATTTCGCAACGTATGTTGGTGCCGTAATTGATGAAGGCTCGTTTCGGCGCCAAGAAGATGCCATTGCTCGTGCCCGCTGCGAAGGCGCTAAAATTGTAGTTGGCGGGAACGTTGATCGGCGTGATGGATGGTTTGTTGCACCTACCGTTCTCGAAGTGACCGATCCGCACTGCGACAGTATGTCGCGCGAACTCTTTGGCCCAATACTTAGCGTCTGGGTCTATGATGACAAAGACTGGGATGACGTACTAACACTAGTTGACGGGACGTCGCCTTACGCGCTTACTGGTAGCGTTTTCGCTCAAGATCGGCCAGCCTTGTCCGAAGCGACAAAGCGACTCCGCAATGCTGCTGGCAATCTCTACATAAACGACAAGCCCACTGGCTCTGTCGTAGGACAACAGCCCTTCGGGGGCATGCGCGGCTCAGGTACAAACGATAAGACCGGGTCACCATTGAATCTCCTTCGCTGGGTGTCACCGCGGGCAATCAAAGAGAACTTCGCCCCCGCCAGTGACTGGCGTTATCCGCACCTTAGTAGCGCGCTTTGAGGAGGTTCCAGGCGGAGAAGTCATGACACCCTCCTCACACGTCATCATTATCGGTGGAGGCGCAATCGGAAGCGCGATCGCGTATTTCCTCAGCGCGGATCCTGGTTTTACAGGCGAGGTTACGGTAGTTGAACGCGACCCCACGTACCAGAATGCATCATCCGCCTTGAGCGCGAGCTCCATTCGTCAGCAATTCTCGACACCAGTAAATATTCAAATGTCACGCTTCTCGATTGACTTCTTCCGAACGCTTGATGAGCAACTGCGGGTCGGGTCCGAGAAACCCAGCATCGGGTTTGTTGAATCAGGCTATCTTCTTCTGGCTACTCCATCAAATGAAGAACAGCTAGTTAAGAACAACGAATTACAGCGAAAACATGGCGTTGACGTGACCCTTCTCAGTGCTGATGCGCTGGAGGACCGCTTCCCTTGGCTTTCTGTAGATGGAATCGCGTTAGGAAGTCTTGGTGGAAGCGGAGAGGGCTGGTTTGACGGCTACTTGCTGCTGCAGGCATTTCGAACCAAAGCACGCTCATTAGGAGTACGCTACGTATCTGGGGAGGTTGTTAACTGTCGAAAACATGGCTCGCAAGTCGCTAGCGTGCTTCTGGCAGATGGCCAGGTCTTAAACGGCAGCGCGTTCGTGAATGCCGCAGGCCCATGGGCTGCAAAGGTTGCGCAGCTTTTTGATATAGAGATTCCCGTGCGGGCACGGCGTCGGTGTGTCTTTACATTCAATTCGCCGTGTGATAGCAAAGCATGGCCATTCCTCATTGATCCTAGTGGGGTCTGGGTTCGGCCCGAGGGCAATGGCTTTATTGCCGGCGTTGCGCCGCCCGAGGATGATGATCCCGACAATGCCCCGCTCACTGTCGATATGGCACTTTTCGAAAACATCGTTTGGCCCGCCCTGGCGGAACGTGTGCCAGCGTTTAATGAATTGCGACTCACGCATTCTTGGGCAGGTTATTACGAGGTGAATACCCTTGATCACAATGGGATTATCGGAGCGCACAATTCGCTTCAGAATCTTTTCTTTGCCAACGGGTTCAGCGGTCATGGCTTGATGCAGGCGCCCGCGGTCGGGCGGGCGATCGCCGAATTAATCATTTACAACTCATTTCGGACCATTGATCTGACGGCACTTGGACCTGCGCGCATCGCTCGTAATGAACCGTACCGTGAACTTAATGTATTCTAGCTTGCGAGGTTGGATAGCCAATAAATGAAGTCTCGTGTCGACTGGTCAGCGGATGTGCATCAAGCAATGCGCGCCGCTGGGATTGCTCAAGTCGCCTATGTGCCTGATTCGGGCCTCGCAGATATTATCAGGAAGTGCGCTAGCGATGAGGATATGAGAACTATCTCTCTGACCACAGAACAAGAGGGCGTTGGCCTGACGTGCGGAGCGTGGCTCGGTGGCCAGCGAGCCGCCCTGTTAATGCAATCAAGCGGCGTCGGGAATTGTATCAATGCGCTCTCAATGGTGAAAGCTTGCGGATTCCCATTTCTTGCAATCGTAACTATGCGCGGCATGTGGGGAGAATTCAATCCCTGGCAGGTCCCAATGGGCCAAGCATCGGCGGCCACGTTACAGCTCGCGAACGTGATCGTTCACCAAGTTGATCGCGCGGAAGATGTGGGCGAGACAGTGGCAGCCGGCGCGCATCTTGCGTTCGATAGTAGCGTGGGGGTAGCAGTCTTGATTTCGCAGCGTATCATCGGTGCTAAGGCGTTCATGGTGTCGAAGTGAGTGCAGAACAAATCGAGCGGCGCTCACTTGTTCGCGCCCTCCTAGATGGTAGGGGATCGGCCCTAGTAGTGTCTGGTCTCGGATCCTCCACGTGGGACGTTGCGGCCGCTGGCGACCACTCGACAAATTTTTACGTCTGGGGCGCGATGGGCAGCGCCGCGATGGTTGGACTGGGGTTAGCCCACGCGCAGTGCGACCGCCGAGTGATCGTGGTCACGGGAGACGGTGAAATGCTAATGGGCTTAGGAGCCTTGGCCACTATCGCCACGGCCAGACCGAAAAACCTAGCGATTCTAGTTCTCGACAATGAGCTTTATGGCGAAACTGGCAATCAGGCAACCCACACTAGTGGGAACGTAGACCTGGTCAAAATCGCGGAAGGAGCCGGCTTCGTCTCCACCACTACGGCCACCACTACCGATGAAGGACGCGCGCTCTGCGACTTGATTAGAGATGGCGAAGGCCCCGTCTTCGCGGTGGCAAAGGTAAAACCTGACCGTCCAGATGCGGTCATTCCGCCACGCGACGGGACCTATCTTAAGCTGCGTTTCCGCGCGGCGGTCCTCGGGCAAGCGAATGCCGAGCCTTGATCGGCGCCCTAATCTCGTGCTCTCGAATTGTTTCTGTATCGAATGGACGGGTGTCAATCTCATGCTGCCTTAACGGAGTCGGAGAGTACTTGCAAAGCGCCGGAAAGTTCAGAGCGGGTTTGCTGCGAGGAACATAACAAATGCCACAAGTGCGCGGATAGGAACACCCGTCGGACCTTTCATTCGGAAACTCTTCTCTTCATCGAGATATGCGGTGCCCGCAATATCGAGATGGATCCAGGGAGTGCCATCAACAAACTCTCGGAGAAATGCCGCTGCCGTTAGGGCCCCAGCCGGCCGGCCGCCACTATTTCGTAAGTCCGCAATTTCGCTTTTCATTTGTTCGAGTGAGCCATCGTATATTGGGAGCTGCCAATAACGCTCGCCCGAGTGCTCAGCTGCCTTTAAAAAGTCATCGAGGAATGCTTGATCGTTCGTAAATGCGCCGCTGGCGCTATGCCCGAGGGCACTGACGATTGCGCCGGTAAGAGTTGCGCAATCGACAATATGGGTTGCGAAGAGCTCTTTGGTCGCATAGCATAGAGCATCTGCAAGAATGAGTCGACCTTCGGCGTCTGTATTAATAACCTCAATCGTCTTACCGTTCATCGCTCGCAAGATATCGCCCGGTTTCAACGCATCCGGACCTGGCAGATTTTCGCTGGCGGGAACTACGCCAAAGATATTGAGCTTGGGTCGCAGAGAACCAATCGCCAGCATCGTTGCGATAATACTAGCGCCACCGGACATATCGTATTTCATCTCATGCATGTTCTCAGGCGGCTTCAATGAAATGCCGCCCGAGTCAAACGTGAGACCCTTTCCGATAAGCACAAGGCGCCGGTTCGACGTCGCATCGCCGACGTATGATAGAACGATTAGCTTAGCCGGCTGTGAACTTCCCCGGGAAACGCCGAGGAGGGCGCCCATGCCGAGGTCGTGCATTTGCGGCTCGTCGACCACCTCAAAATCTAGATCATATTGTTTGGCCACTTGTGCCGCCGCGGTTGCTAAGTCGGTTGGAGTCATATCATTTGCTGGCGTTAGGGCTAAGCGGCGGGCTACGTTAAGCGCCTCACCGAGGATCCGGCCCTGCTTCGCCCCAGCTTCGAGCGCTACGTGTTCAGTCTCAGCTCTTCCAAACACCGTGAGTGAATCTATCTCTATAGGCCTGTCCTGTTTGCTCCGATAGAGCGTCGTGTCCAGGGTTGCCACAATCGAGCCCTCGACGATTAGTGATGCCGCCGTCACTACGTCCTCGATGTGCGATGGAATCGCGATCGTAAAATCTCGAATGCCCCGCCGGCCGAGGAAGCGCGTCGCGGTGCCGGCGTACTCGGCAAGTAACGGTGGTCGGAAGCGCGGCCTATCACCGAGGCCTACGATTAATACACGCTCTGAACCAGATGGACGAGCCCTGTGAAAAAGTGCCGTCTCGTTCAGTTCGCCTCGATGCTCGCCATCGTCAAGAGCCGTTCGAATCATTGCGCGGAGGGAATCGTCAAGGCGGTATGGTTCGAAGTCAAAGACCCTATCGCTAAACACTGGAAGGACGACGGGTGCTCCAATGCTATTGGGGCGGGCGCAGCTCGTTAAGACACGCATACGAGGGTCCTCCGCGATCGTGGGTGCCTGGACACCCGTTAGGCCAAAAAAGCGAGAATATCGGAAGATTCGCATCATAAAGGATTATAACTTCCGATATATAAGAATACTTCCGTCTGAGCAGAATTCAGCCGCAGAGGGGGCTCCTGCCCCCTGCTTTTCGGAGGATGTATGATCGCCAGGTCGCTTGGTAAGGTCTATATGGCGGTATTCTGTGCCGTTGGACTTAGCATTTTCCCGGCCGCCATTGGCGCCCAGACCGTCGGCTCAACAAGTACGATCTCTGGTACAGTCGTCGACAGTAACGGGGCGCCGGTAGCGCAGGCTCTCGTAACAATAGCGGGGCCGGACCGGGCTAGCACTCGGAGCGACCAGAAGGGAGCGTTCTCCCTTCAAGGGATCAAGCCGGGCGACTACACGGTATACATTCAAAAAGCGGGCTTTCAAGCCGCAAGTAACGATGTGGTCGTACTAGCAGGGGCGTCTGCAAGTCTCGATGTTCAGCTCGCCCCAGCTTCCTTCTCTCCCGTTAAGGAAATCGGCCGCGTAAGCACAAATGGACGGAGCTCGATCAACACGTCGACTGCGTCTATCTCGTCCACTTCGGGGGACACGTTCACAACGCAGGGTCAGCTGTCGATAACTCGCATCTTGAGCGAAACGCCGGGCGTTACGACCCCCATCGATAGCAGCGGAAATGGCGCGACATTCAACGCGGCCGCGCCTTTTGCGAATCCTTCGTATCCCCAAGTGCGTGGCGGCCTGCCTTATGAAACCCTGAGCCTTCTCGATGGCCATCCCCTCGCTAGCACGGTTTCAGGAGGCTACAGCAACGCTTTCTTGAGTCCATACTTACTTCAAGGCATCGACGTCGTGAAGGGCCCCGGTGCGACGGGGCTGGATATCAATTCGGCGGTAAACGGAACGGTCAACTACCGTACGCTCGAACCTACAAAAAAGATGGTGATTTCGGCCGACCTTGGTCTTGATAACTGGGGAGGCCAGCAGTCAAATTATCGCCTCACGGGAACGTTGCCTGGCGACCGCCTCAGCTACGCCTTTGACTACGCGATCAACGGATCTCCTGGGCCGTTTCAAAATCTCCCCACGTACACATACAATTTCCCAACGTTCTATCCCGGGGGCGTTCTAATTAACGGGCAGAAGCTCAGCCCAACCAACACTTTTGGGCCTGGAAATCCAGCATATCAAGAGAGCTCGACGATTAACACCTCACTAATAGCGTGTTGCAGCCCCTCCAGTGGACAGTACCTCACCAAGGACGAGCTTGCAAAGGTGCGGTATTCGTTTTCACAGGACACGACTCTAACGCTAACTCACATTGGTCTACACGCAGCAATTGATGAGAACGCTGCAGCCGATGGAATCGACACGTTCCGCTTCTTTACGCCGCCTGCCGCCTATACGGGATCGGTTCCGGCTGGCTCGGTATTGTGCTGTAGAGACGGCTTTTTCCCGAACGCTGGGCAAGACAACCAAAACATCGGCGAAGCCGAACTTCGCAGCAGCCTCGCCGGAACAACGATCCTTGCCCGGTATTACGTTGCCGCTATTAACCACACCGACTCGCTGAGTACGATCGGGAACGGTTTCTCAACGCAGCAGCAGCTATATGGTCAGGCCAATTTTACCAATGGCACTAGCCAGATATTCAACGGCCAAACAGCGACGATCACCGTACCCAACCTTGACCTCGACGAGCGTGAAATCGATAACTTGCGAGGGGAGTCAATCGAATTCGATCGCCCCGTCGGCAGTAACATCTACAGCCTCGCATATGATACCAACCATGTTGATGGCTATGTGTATTATGCCGGCGCGTTCCCCTTTGTCTCCGTGCCTAACAGTTCATCGCAAGGATTCCAGACGATTCTCGCGCGTGCTCAACTCGCGGTACTTCCTAAACTAAGCGTCGTTCTGAGCGATTACCTTTTAACGTATAGCAGCCACTATAGTGTCGACGGCACGGGGGCGAACTTTATCGATTCTGTTCACTCGTTCGACAGCGTTCGCGCCGCTGCAACCTGGCAGCCTTCCGCTGGCACTTCTTGGCGGCTCGGCTTAGGTTCGTCAGTCGCTCCACCATATTTAGCCCTGATCACGACTCCAGCCGGTCTTCCGCAATGCGGAAATCAACAATGCTCGTTCTATTCGACGACTGCGAGCAGCGGAAATCTTCGGCCAGAAACAGCTTTCGGATATGATCTTGGGGCGGACACGCGGTTGGGCGGGCGTTTCATTTTGTCTTCAGACGTCTATCTAACGAATCTGCAAAACCAATTCCTCACTGCGACTCAGCAGAACGGTACCTTTACCCCGACAGGCGGCCAATACAACGGAATTACACTGCCGCTCTACGTCACCCAAACCCAGAATCTAGGATTCTCTCGATACGAAGGCATCGAAGCTGCAGTCCACTATGACCCCGCACTCGGCGGATTTGGGATGCGCATCCAGGGCAACTTGATTCGTGCCTTCGCGTACGACTTACCCGCAGGCATTTATACGTCAGCTGGAGGTACCCCGTTCAGTCAAAACCTCGCGGTGATCCCGAACATTAACTTCCAACAGACGGGACAAGGTTATAATGGCCAATCATCTGGAGACGTTCCGTATTCGCAAGGATACGCTGAGCTAAATTATAGGACGCGCGCCGCCAGCCTATTCTCAATAGGTGCTACCTATATTGGGCCACATAACACATACAACGTTCCGGCGTTTGTCGTCGTAAGCGCGACCGCTCGAGTTGGGATTGGGTCGTCGACGTATCTGCAGTTCTCTGCCGATAACATTACGAGCCAACATACGCAATTGTTCCCAACCTATCAGAGCCCCGGTACTATTTCTCCCATTCTGGCCAACGGACTCCTTGGAGTCGCGGCGACGCAAGGATACGGGCCCGCCTCGTTTCGCCTAATCTTGCACCACGATTTTGGCCCAAAGTAAGCCCTCTATCAGCATTTTGCCATCGGCAACTTGGTGCCGGCAATCCCGCCATCTGCTAACCATCCTCACGACGCTGTTTATTGTCGGACTGACAAACGGAGTCGTTGCCGCTGATGGGCTTCAGCGGCAGCCGCTCTTAAGCGACCACGCGTATCTAAATCCTGGCCGATTGATCACGCTGCCGGACGGCCGGCGCATCAATATCTACTGCAGCGGAGCTGGCCGCAGGACGGTGCTGCTGGAGTCTGGGCTAGGCATAGGTGCATGGGCATGGGCCCAGGTCCAACCCAGGATAGCCTCATTCGCGCGCGTTTGTTCGTACGATCGAGCGGGTCTAGGATTCAGCACTTACAGTGTTGCTCCACGGACTTCGGATGCAATTGCCGGTGATCTACATTTGACACTAACAGCGGCAGCAATTCGACCGCCTTATCTTCTGGTTGGTTGGTCATACGGCGGTATGAGCATGCGACTGTTTGCAGAAGCACATCTGCATGACGTAGCGGGCCTCGTTCTAGTTGATAGCGCTACCGAAAACCAGCGCGCGGTATTCGGGAAAGCGAGAATCCGTTACACTAACGCATTTCACCTTGAACTTGCAAAGTGCGCATCTGAAGCCGCAAATCACCGACGTAGCCCCGCAAACCTTGAAGCAGACTGTTTGAGCGCGCTTGGCGTGCCATCGGACACAGTGTCTCGCCCGCTTAACGCCATTCTTGTGAAGCGCGCAAACTCACCGATTTGGTTCAAGACCGCATTATCCGAGTCTACTGCGCTTTTCGGATCTAGTGCAACCGAACTCGTGAACTCTCGTCGGTCACTCGGCGAGCTCCCGATGGTTGTACTGAGCGCGGGTACCCACTATTCTGCCGATACCCCAAATGACTTGAAGGTCGACATGAAACGCTTTGAACGTCGCTGGGATGCTGCGCAACAGCAGTTGATTACGTATTCTCGTCGGAGCAGACGTGAAATTGTAAACGGAAGCACACACGACATCCCGCATGAGAATCCGGGCGCCATCGTAAACGCGGTGCGGAGTCTTCTCAAGGGTTCCAATTGATAGTGGCCGTTACGAGGCTTGATCGCCTTCAGCGTCGCCTACTCAGGCTGCTCGGGATCGTGGCCCTTTCATTAGCTATAAGCGGTTGTGCCAACACTCAACCATTGCGGCCCGGAAATTCCTGGACGCACCCGGGTGAGCTACGATGGGCTGGGATTGGAGATATTGATAATCTAGATCCACTCTTAAGCTCGCTCTCCAGCGCAAAAGACATAGCGCATCTTTGGTGCGGTTACATGTTCGTCTGGGGCGATGAGGACAGCTGGGTTCCAGATTTAGCGACCGGTATCCCGACACAAGCGAACAAAGGCATCAGTGCAGATGGTATGCGGGTAACATACCATTTGCGTCATAAGGTGAAATGGCAAGACGGCGTACCGTTCACTTCGGAGGATGTCGCCTTCACGGTCCGCGCCATTATGAATCGAGAAAATAATGTCCCGTCTCGCGTCGGATACGACGACATTCTTAGCCTTCAAACGCCGGACAAATATACGGTTATAGTCAATCTGCGACATCCGTTGTCGTCATTTATCGCAACGTTTCTAACAGAGGCAGAATGCGTTCTTCCGGCGCACCTGCTCGAATCGGTCCCGGACCTGAATACTGCCTCATTTAGTTCTCGCCCGATCGGAACCGGCCCGTTCAGAGTGGTTCGCTATAACCGCGGCGAGTCCGTTGAACTCGAGGCAAATGATTCGTACTGGAGAGGGGCTCCAAAGCTCAAGCGAATCATATATTCGATCGTTCCAAGCGATTCCGGCGCAGTTCTCGAGATACGCACGCACGAGGTTGATTTCGTTCATGGCGTCTCACCGGCCGCGGCGCGTGAACTCATTCCACGAAACGAACCGCCGCCCAAGGGCACGAAGATATATCTTACGGCCGTAAATACTCGGGTCGAACTCGCATTTAACACTCATTCCGCAATCGTTCGCGATGCAAATGTTCGGACGGCCTTGTCGTTAGCGACGAACGCCCGCGACATCGTCCACAAACTCTCAAATGACGTCAATATTGAGGCCGGTAGCGATCAACGTCCAGGCTCCTTTTGGGCCGATCCAGCGCTTTCGAAGCATCCGTACAATCTTGCATCCGCTAAAAAGCTTTTGGATAGAGCTGGGTGGATCCAAAGCAGCGACGGCTTTCGTTATCGTCGAGGAGAGCCTCTAGACATACAAATCACTGCGGGTGCCGATCGGCCCGCAATTCAAGCCATCGAAATCTTGCTTCAGCAGCAATGGCAAGCTATTGGTATTCGAAGTCATATCAAGAACTACTCCGTCTCGCAGCTATACGCAACATACGCTAGTGGTGGCATCGTCCGCGCCGGTAAATTCGAGGTTGCATTAATCGGCTGGGAGTTGGGCGTTGATCCTGACGAATCGGCACTGCTGCTCTGCAGCAATATTCCGCCACGTGGGTCCAATCTCTACCGACTTTGCGACTCAGTAATCGATCGGTCAGAAGCCAGCGGCCTTAGTTCATACGATGAGCGTGTTCGTCGCGCCGCCTACTTTCGAGTTCAGCATGAGGTTCGAAGTGCTGTTCCCTTCGTCGTCCTTTACTACAGTCGTTCAATCGATGTGACAAATTCGGACTTTATGGGCTTCAAGCCCCGTCATATTGGGAGCCCAAGTTGGAACTCGTGGCAATGGAGCATATAAAGTTACTTCGCTCGCTGTTCACGAGCGAATGACATGCCAAAGGTCAGTGAGGCTCGATGCCGTTGACTCAGCACAGCCATCGCAAATATGCAATTTTAGCGGAGGGCGTCCTGCGCGATCCATCGGCGGCAAAGACGGCTCATGGTGTTATGCGGTATTCGCGTGACGAAGTCGTCGCGGTGATCGACAGTGACTTCGCCGGGAAGCGCGTCGCGGACGTCCTTCCGGATCTCGGCCGTGATGCGCCCATTGTGGCATCCGTAGCTGATGCTCTCCGCTTCGGCCCAACGTCCTTACTAATTGGCTCCGCATCGGCAGGTGGTCAGCTCCCAAGTTCGTATCGCTGGCACGTTCTAGGCGCTCTCGATGCCGGTCTAGAGGTTGTCAATGGACTTCATGAGTTGGTGTCGGCGGATGCTGACTTTGCGAAGAGTGCGAGCCGGAGCGGGGCGAAGATTTGGGACGTTCGCGTTCCGCCGGCCGAACGGCGTATCTTTACCGGCGACGTCTATTCGCTCGCGCAAGTAATTGTTCTGGCGGTCGGTACTGACTGTTCTGTTGGCAAGATGACGGCGATGCTCGAACTTCAACGGACTGCCGGGAGCAGTACGTCGGTTGAGCTTGTTGCTACCGGCCAGACCGGAATCCTTATTGCGGGTGCCGGCGTTCCAGCAGATTGCGTTGTGGCCGATTTCCTTGCCGGCGCAGTAGAAGATGAGGTTCTCGGACGGCCGCGTTCAGCAGAGATCATCCTTGTAGAGGGTCAGGGCGCAATCATGCATCCCGCATACGCTGCCGTCACCTTCGGATTACTGTATGGCTGCGGTGCAGATCTCCTGATGTTATGCCATGAAGTGGGCCGGGAGATGCTTACCGGGACGACCCTTCCCGTGCCAGACCTTCGGGAAGTGTTACGTTTGCACGAAAGCATGCTACGGAATGTTAAACCTGCGCCCTGCGTTGCAATAGCGTTGAACACTGCTGTTTTGGATGAAGATAGTGCCCGGAGGCTGATCGCAGACGTAGAACGCGAGACGGGCGTGCCAACCGACGATGTCGTCAGGTTCGGAGCTGCGCGCTTGTGGAGCATAATTCTTAAAGAAGCGCGGTCCCTTCACAAAGCTGCGCCCGAGGGCTTATTGGCTACGCGTATCCCTAGTGCCTGACGGTCCCGTGAGAGCTTTTGGGGTGTTCTCGGACTTGACAGCGCAGAGTATCGAATTGACTTTGGAGCAATTGGTGCTGCCTTTATTGCGTCCGTTTGCGGTAGCCAGTCACACGGTGTCAACCGCTCAAAGTCTCATAGTGCGCTTGTACTGGAACGGAATGGTCGGATTAGGCGAATGCGTCGTATCCTCGCAACTTGGAACTGATGCGAGGGGGCTAGAAATGGCGTTGCTAGGTCAGAAGCTGTGCGGTGATCCATACTTGCTAGAACGACATTTGGAAGGTGTTCCGTACGCAGCGCGCGCCGGTCTCGACATTGCACTGCATGACCTAATTGGCAAAGACCTTAATGTACCATTGTATCGATTGTTTGGGTTAGATCCAGCGATGGCTCCACGAACGTCGTTGACGATGACAATTGAGTCACTAGAGGAGACGATAAGCAATCTGCCGGCTGCGGAGTTGTTCCCGATTATCAAGGTGAAGCTTGGTCGCGGTACCGAGATCGAGACGGTTGCAGCTATTCGCAATAAATATACCGGAACTATCCGACTTGATGCCAATGAGGCTTGGAGTCCCGAGCGAGCCGTTTCAGTTCTACGAGAGCTCGAACGATACGATATTGAGCTTTGTGAGCAGCCAAGTCGCGCTGGCCGACCCCAAGAACTCAGGTGGATCCGTGAACATTCGCGAATTCCGATCGTAGCGGACGAAGACGTAAAATGCGGAGCTGACTTACTGCGCCTCGTAGACTGTGTCGACGGAATATGCGTAAAACTCTCGAAGTGTGGAGGCCTGCGCGAAGCCCTTGCGATGATTCATGCCGCTCGGGCCTTGGGATTCAAGGTGATGATGAGTTGCATGATCGAGTCTCAAATATTAACAACGGCGGCTGCGCATTTATCGCCGCTTGCGGACTGGATCGACTTGGATGCGCCTCTTCTTACTGCGGATGACCCGTTCGATGGTATCCGGTACGATGCGGCTAAAATCGTCTTCCCATCAGGTCCGGGGCTTGGTGTCCAGATGAGAGTCGATGTTGTTAGAGAGCAGTCGGATGCAGCTAGAGATTAACCCTGCTGAAGTAGCCTCGTGAACAAGCGTCGTGTGTTACGAGGAAAGGTCGATATCGATCCCGAGACCTCGGGCGGCGGCACCTGCGAAGACAAGTCGCGCGGCAGCAAGGTCTTGCATCGCGGTGCCAGTGGAATCGAAGATAATAGTCCGTTGAATTGTCGATGCGATCGAGCGATCGCCCGTTATGACCTGACCTAGAGTACCAAAGATGCTACTGGCACGCATTAAGCCGGCGGAGATTGCGTGATGGACTTCGCCTACCGTGGCGCTTTGCTGTTCAATATCGGCGATGACAACGCTTTGCGCGACAAGCCTGGCGTCAAGCTCTTGCTTATCGGGGCTATCTGCCCCAATGGCCGCGATGAATGTACTAGGAGAGACGTCGTCTTGAGAGACAAACGGCTTACGCGACGAAGTTGCTGTTACGATAATGTCTGCATTGTATGTGGCGCCTCGAAGGACGTCGCAAGAGACAACGGTAACATCCAGCTCCGTACGCAAGAGTTCAGCGAGTTGTTTTGCGCGTTGCGAATCCCGACCCCATACCCGTATCTCTCGTAGTTTACGGACCGCGGCGATTGCTACGGCACTTTCGTGGGCCTGAACTCCGGTGCCGCAAACGGCGAGAATAGTTGACTCTGGATCGGACAAATACTTTGTGGCGACCGCGGTCGTCGATGCGGTCCGCATCCTTGTGAGGAGGCCTGAGTCAATAATCGCTAGGGGCTGCCCTGTTGTTGAGTCTGCAAGGTAGATGGAACCTTGTATCGTCGGTAGTCCAAGCGTCGCATTGTTCGAAAATGAGCCATTGATCTTTACTGCAATCATCGGATCGCGATCTCTTGATACTCCGACCTTGATGTGGAACTCACCATCCTCCGCATGCGCATGAAGCATTTGAGCGTCGGCGCTCGAAGTCACCGATGTCCGGAAAGACTCTTCCATCGCAAGAATGCAATTGTCTAAGGAGAGCACTTGTCGGACAGAGTCTCTCGTCAAGACTTTCATCAGTCCTTACCTCTTCAAAAGCCGTCCAGGTTGACGGACGGATACGTTTGGGGCGACGTGCCCGATCAGACACGTTTTGTGCTCAGCTCATGGGCCGACAATGTGAAATCCGGTTATCGTAACCTAAACTGCGTAAGGGGGCTCGAGTATTCTCGCCTAATACATGATAAAGGAATAGTGGCGTTTATTTAGGAAATAGGGTTCAGTTTCCTCTCCCTCCGACAGGACAAGAAGCTTAAGTGGGCTTTTCGGCGCTTTCCTCGGCGACACTAAACGACGCGGCTTCGCCGGCGGCAATAGTGGATCGCGGCAAACTTCGCCGCAATTGCGGCCGAATGACGCGTAAGGCGGCGCAAAACGGTGTCGACCTCCGCCCGCATCTGAAGACCGCCAAAGCCATCGAAGTGGCGCGTATTGCGAGTGCGGGAAATTCCGGCGGATTGACGGTTTCGACCCTTGCTGAAGCCGAGTATTTCACAAATCATGGATTTCTGGATTTAACATACGCCGTAGGTCTCGCACCAGATAAGGTAGCTCCAATCTCACAGTTGCTACGTTCCGGCGCCGAGATCAAAGTAATCACGGACAATGCCAGCGCCGTTAAGGCAATTCGCGATAATTGCGAACAAAACAACATTCATCTCTCAGTACTAATTGAAGTCGACTGCGGAGAAGGACGCGGAGGCGTTCCACCTTCGAGCCCCGCCCTTTTAGACGTTGCGAAAGAGATCGCGAATACGCAGTGGCTAAGCCTCGCTGGCGTCCTGACGCACGCTGGTCATAGCTACCACGGCAAGAATGCCAGCGAAATCTATGAAATTGCCGAACAAGAGCGGCGCGCGGCGGTACATGCCGCAGTGCGGCTCCGAGAACATGGGCATACGATAACGAACATAAGCATCGGCTCGACTCCCTCCGTCACTTTTGCACAGTCCTTCGAAGGGGTGACGGAAATTCGCGCTGGCGTCTACACTTTCGGAGATCTCCAGCAGGTTAGTCTTGGCACGTGCTCAGTCGACGATATTGCGCTTTCCATACTGGCAACGGTAATCGGACATAACGCCACCTCAAATCGAATCATTGTTGACGCAGGTTCGTTAGCGTTGTCTCTTGCTGAAAGCCAAACTGGGCGGCCTGGCTACGGCAAAATCTGCTCGACGTCGACCGGCGCGCTATTCCGCGATCTGTATGTCAGCGATATCTATCAGGAGCATGGGTTAATAGCGGCGCATTCTGGAGTTCTGCCTTTCGATTCCCTTCCAGTTGGCTCTCGAATTCGGATTCTTCCTAATCACGCTTGTCTCGCTGCGTCACACTTTGATTCATATCTGGTCGTTGATAATTCATCGACCATCGTTGATCTGTGGGATAAGACCCGAGGTTGGTCATGCTCATAATCCCTGCGTTACTGCGTTACGAATTCGTCATCTCAACTTGTCAGGAAGTCCAATCTGGTCAAGAAACGATTGCGCGTCATGAGATCCGACCCGGCCTTCAAAATGCGAGGGCGGTGCCAAGGGGATCCGTGGCACCCCTCAGGCGTGGCCGATTGCTGATCGCTAAAGTTGGTATCAAATTGAAGACTTCAGTCCAAAGCCGAATCAACTGGACATTCCTTCGCTGCTGTTCGCCGCGTGAAGGAGACTCTCATGAGTGACGGGTCAGCCGTTGGGCGGAAGCAAGCAAACGCGGAAGCAGCAGTCAGAGGGACCAGCGAAACGATTTTCGTCAACGGTGAATTCGGGCCGGCAGACTCGGGTGCCACGTTACCTGTAATCGATCCGAGTTCCGGTGACGTCTTCGACAGTCTTGCTGCGGGAGACGCTACTGATATCAACAGGGCTGTCGAAAGTGCGTCCCGTGCTTTCAACGGTGCGTGGGGGCGTCTAGCGGCCGTCGATCGTGGGCGATTGCTCTCAAAACTCGCCGACCGTATTCTCGAGAATGCTGAACGTTTGGCGCAGGTTGAGGCGCGAGATACTGGCAAGCCCCTAAAACAAGCTCGGACGGATATAATTGTCGCCGCACGCTATTTTGAGTTTTATGGAGGAGCAGCCGACAAGATTCACGGCGACACCATCCCGTTTCTGGATGGTTATGCAGTCCAAATCTTGCGTATACCACTTGGCGTCACCGGACACATCATCCCATGGAACTATCCGGCCCAGATGTTCGGCCGCACGCTTGCGCCATCGCTGGCAGTGGGCAACGCCACCGTCATGAAACCGGCAGAAGATGCCTGTCTTACGACAGTCGAGTTGTGCCGCCTCGCCGCGGACGTCGGCTTTCCGCCCGGAGCGATCAATCTTGTTACGGGTTTCGGCGAAACGGCCGGTGCCGCACTTGCCGCTAGCCGCAACGTCGACCTCATCACGTTTATCGGTTCGCCCGAAGTCGGCACGCTGGTTCAAAAGTCCACGGCGGACAATCACGTCCCTTGCGTGCTCGAGCTGGGCGGCAAGTCTCCGCAAGTGGTCTTCGCGGATGCGGAGCTTTCGGCTGCCGTTCCGGTCATCGTCAACGCCATCGTGCAAAACGCCGGTCAAACGTGCGCTGCCGGAAGCCGCCTGCTTGTCGAGTCATCGATCTACGACCGCGTCCTTGAGCAGGTACGCGCCGCTTTCGGCAAGCTGCGCGTTGGCCCCGCGCTTAGCGATCCCGACGTCGGCCCGCTCGTGTCCGCAACCCAACGCGACCGTGTTCGCGCCTTTATCGATCGCGCGATCGCATCGAAGATCTCGGTTGTCGCGACGTCTAAATTACCTGTGGGCCTTCCGCCGTGCGGTTTTTATGTCGCACCCGTGGTGTTCGGCAAGGTACCAGAAACGGCTGAGCTTCACCGGGATGAAGTGTTTGGGCCCGTACTCTCAGCACTTTCATTTACGGACGAAGCGGACGCCATTCGGCTTGCAAACGCCACCGACTTCGGCCTAGTCGCAGGTCTCTGGACTGAGAATGGGGCGCGACAAGCGCGTGTTTCGCGTGCACTACGTGCCGGTCAAGTCTTCGTCAATTGCTTTGGAGCCGGCGGAGGCGTAGAACTGCATTTTGGCGGATTCAAGAAAAGTGGGTACGGGCGCGAAAAGGGCTTAGCAGCGCTCGATGAATTCAGCGCCTTAAAAACCGTTGCGTTAAAATACGCCTGACACCTTAGCCGTTGAGCGCGCTTGGAACACACGCAGAGCAAATTGCGATGGCGATGAGGCTCTTGCATCAGCGTTGCTACGAGTATTCCGACCTGGCACCGAGCCAATGCCAGCTCTATAAGACGGCTTGCCACGATGTCGGAACGCGATAGCCTCGAAGTCGACGTGCTCTTTGTCGGAGGCGGCGCAAGCCTCGCCGGGGCGATTCGCTTAGGCCAACTCACTAACGCGGCCGGCCGTGAACTGACCGTTATGGTGATAGAGAAGGGCGGCGCGGTGCGACGACACCGCCGTGAAGATGCGCTTGGACGACGATTCCGCTGTCGAGCGAGAACGCGAACGCCGTACCAGCCGGGTCGGTTCGTGTGTCGCCGACGACCGTGCTCGAGAAGCGCGCCGTCCGCGACGCCAGCACGAGGGCAGCCAACATGATGCACGCCGCGAGTCGCGCGCGCGGAAATGCAAGCGCCCCGAGCGCTCCTACCGCGGCCCAAGTTGCCAAACCGTGCGCATCGGCGACGATCGCGCCGACGAACACCAGCGCGAGCGGCACGAGCGGAGAGCGAGTCACACCAACCCTTCACGCCAGCGAGCGCGTTGGCTAGGTTTTGCTCGGCAACGCGCAAATGGAAGCCGCATGACGGTGGAGGGGTTTCGCAAGCTCGCGCTCGCGCAGCCGGATGTGGAAGAACGATCCCACATGGATCACCCCGATTTCCGCATACATGGCAAAGTCATCGCGACGCTCGGGTATCCGAGCGACGAGTGGGCGATGGTGAAGCTCGCGCCCGACGATCAACTGGCGATGGTTGCGTCGGCGCCGAATGTGTTCGTGCCGGTCAAGGGCAAGTGGGGCGAGCGCGGGGCGACGAACGTGCGGCTCGATCTCGCCGGCCCGGCCGACGTCCGTAAGGCGCTCGCCTGCGCATGCGCGCTGATTGCGCGCGCCAAGGCTCGTTCGAAAACGGCTTCGTGAGGATCAGGACGCTCCCGCCCATGGTTCGTGGGGGTCCTCTTCACAAACGGTTAATCTTCGCTGTCCTCGTTCTACACAGATGCGCGTGCAAGCGCTTCTTTACAACCGACGCGGGGGAAGCGCCGGAAGAGCCCGAACCCTGCCTGCTCGCATGCGGATCGTTGTTACGGGCGGAGCCGGCTTTATCGGGTCGCACATTGTCGATG
>Ga0182024_10007664_pt1 | contig 23218 bp, 19 predicted proteins | sample P32metaG_FD_120480 | JGI IMG/M metagenome (GOLD analysis project Ga0182024, IMG submission 120480) | Permafrost microbial communities from Stordalen Mire, Sweden - P3-2 metaG (Illumina Assembly) | ecosystem: Environmental > Terrestrial > Soil > Wetlands > Permafrost | place: Sweden: Stordalen... | reverse complement strand
CATGGATAAGATTACGGACTGGAAGCCAACTGCGAATTATTCGGGCGGGACGGGTGTCCCGGTGATCGATGACGCTCTCGGCGTTCCCTGGTCACCGACCTGGGACTTGGGCGCCGTGCATCCTTAAACGAGCCGGGTGCGGGCATCGCTCCATTTTTACAATCGCGACGACTCCGCGATGTCGTAGAATGGCCGCGCCGGGCGCTGCCGCCCGGCGCGGAGAGTATCGATCACCATGCATATCGCCTTTTGGTCTCCGGCGTGGCCACTGGAGAAATTCCAGAATGGGATCATTACCTACGTTCACTGGATGAAGTACGCGCTGGGAGCCCAGGGGCACCGGGTGTCCGTGTTCACGCGGCCGGCCATCGATCAATCGGGCGACGAGCCCTGGGGTGAACGAGTTCACCCGGTCCGGCTCCGCCTCGTGGATCGAGCGTGGCACAGAGTATCGAGCACCTTCAGGCCGGTCGAGTATGGAGCCTTTCAGTTCTCGACTACCATAGCCGCGGAAATCCTGAGGGTTCATCGCCGCGACCCGATCGATATCCTCGAGATGGAGGAATCCTTCGGCTGGTTCGCCGATATCGAAAGGCGGATTTCGCTCCCGGTGCTCGTCAAGCTACACGGACCGGCGTTTCTTTCCCTGGTCGACGAGGAGGTCAGCACACCCTTCGGCAAGGAGAAGATCGAGCGGGAAGGGCGGGCACTCAGGTGCGCATCGACGATCATCTCCCCGTCGACAGATACGCTGTCGCAGACGATTTCCTATTATGGATTGAGGCCGGCACGCCGAGAGCACATCGTCAATCCGATTTCGATCGATCACGATACTCCATTGTGGAATCTGGAGTCCTGTGCCCGCAAGCTGATTCTGTGCGTGGGTCGATTCGACTTGCGCAAGGGCGCCGACGTGCTGCTCGAGGCGTTCAGGCGCGTGTCCAACGACCGGCCGGATCTCGAACTTGTATTCGTCGGACCGGATCGTGGCGTGCCCGGACCCGACGGAAAGCCCCTGAAGTTCAGGGAGTACTTGCACGCCTTGTACCCTCGTGAGCTTCAAGACCGCGTGGATTTCCGTGGAAACTTGCCGATTCGGGAAATCGGGATGCTGCGAGCGAAGGCGATGATGACGGTGGTCGCGTCCCGATGGGAGAACCAAGGCTACGCACTTCTCGAGGCCATGCTCCAAGGTTGCCCGGTAGTTTGCACAGATGCGGGTGGCTGTCCCGAGAGCGTAATTGATGGCGTCAACGGGTTGCTGGCAAAGTCCGGTGACCCAGCCGTATTTGCCGAGAAGATCTCGCAGATGCTCGACAACCCGACGGCCGCGGCGATGATGGGCGATGCGGCGCGCCGCCATGTGCTCGTGGAGCACTCGGTAGCCACGGTAGCCGAGAAGTCGATCGGACTTTACCGACAGACTATCCGGTAGAGCTAATTGAGGCGTCTCGTAAGGGAGGTTTAGCCCGATCCGCCGCCGTGGCGCTGATATCACGAGTTGTGAACCAATTCATTTACAGCAGGGACGATGACTCGTATTTTGCCATCGCCTCGTCTTGGCTCGGAACGCCTGCGGAGACCGGCGAGGGTCGCTCGGGCTCGGGCAAAGGTTCGACTTTGACAAAGTCCGGCGGCCATTGCGTCGGCCATCACGGATCCAGGCGGCAGCGCGCCCAGGCCCGCTCACTTTATGGGGTATCATGCCCCGGGTTGCTCGTCACTGCTCGGTGGATTTGCCTGTGCGCGTTGCCTATCTCATCAATCAGTACCCGAAGATCAGTCATGCTTTCATCCGACGAGAAATTCTTGCGCTCGAGCGCCGAGGCGTCGAAGTGGTCCGTTTCGCGCTTCGCGGATGGGACGCCGAATGCGTCGATGCGGAAGACCGGGAGGAACAGGCGCGAACGCGCTATGTTCTACGACAAGGCATTCTCTCCCTCCTGATAGCCTCGATACGTATTCTGGTGAGTTCGCCCGCGCGCTTCTGGAGCGCGTTGAGACTCGCGCTTGGTACGGGCCGCTGGTCGGATAAGCCGCTGATTTTTCATCTGGTCTATCTCGGCGAGGCGTGTCGTTTGCTGCCATGGCTCAGGGATTGCAGTGCGACTCACGTGCATGCTCATTTTGGGACCAATGCGGCGGAGGTCGTGATGCTGGCGCGGACGCTTGGCGGGCCTCCCTACAGCATCACCGTTCACGGGCCCGAGGAATTCGACAAGCCTCATTCGTTGAATCTTGGGGAGAAGGTTCGGCGTTCGGCGTTCACGGTAGCCATCACCTCGTTCGCCCGCAGCCAGATCTACCGATGGATCGAGCGCACGCATTGGCAGCGCGTGAATGTGGTTCATTGCGGAATCGAGGCGGCTTTCCACGAGGGACCCTTTCCGCGAGCTCCTTCGGCGCCTCGCCTGGTCTGTCTCGGACGCTTGAGCCCAGAGAAGGGACAATTGCTGCTCATCGAGGCTGCGACGCTGCTTACTGCGAAAGGGCTGGCCTTCGAGCTCACGCTGGTGGGCGATGGTCCGATGCGCGGCGCCATCGAAGCCTTGGTATCAGAGCGTGGACTGAGCGACCGGATAAGGCTCACGGGTTCGATCAGCACCGAACGATTGCGCGAGGAGCTTCTGAATGCGCGGGCGTTGGTGCTACCCAGCTTTGCCGAGGGACTCCCGATGGTGATCATGGAGGCGATGGCGCTCCGCAGGCCGATATTGACCACTTGGATCGCGGGAATCCCAGAACTCGTTCGTGACGGAATCGACGGCTGGTTGTTCCCCGCCGGCTCGGTCAAATCGCTGGCTGCCGCGATGGAGGACTGCCTCTCTCGCCCGGTCGAGGAACTCTGGGCCATGGGCGAGTCTGCCCGTGCCCGGGTACTCGAGCGCCATTCAGTGGAGGACCAGGCGATACGCCTGAACGAACTTTTCAAGTTCGCCGCAGGCGCGGCGTTGCCATGAGCATTTTCGTCACAGGTGTTGCGGGGTTCGTCGCCGCAAATCTCGTGGAGAGATTGCTTGCGCGCGGAGATCGCGTCGTCGGATTCGACAACTTGTGCCGCGGTTCGATGGGTAATATCGCGACGGCGCTACGCCATCCTTCGTTTTCCTTCGAGAAGGTGGATCTGGCCGATCTTGCCGCCTATCGTCGCGGCTTGTCCCACGTGCATGCATCCAGCCCTGTCTCGGAGGTATGGCATCTCGCGGCAAACTCGGACATACCCGCGGGCATCGCCGACGCAAACATCGATTTGCGCGACACGTTGATGACGACCTTCAATACCGTCGAGCTGATGAAGGAATTGAAGATCGGCAAGCTCGCATTCGCCTCGAGTTCCGCGGTGTACGGAGACCATGGCGACCGCCTTTTGGCGGAAGACAGTGGACCGCTTTTCCCCATCTCGAATTACGGCGCCATGAAGCTCGCTTCCGAAGGTGTCATCAGCGCGGCGCTCGAGAGCCACCTTGAGCGTGCCTACATTTTTCGTTTTCCGAACGTCATCGGCGTGCCGGCCACGCACGGAGCCATCTACGATTTCGTGCATAAATTACGCGCCTCCCCAAAGCGACTCGACGTGCTCGGTGACGGCTCGCAGCGAAAGAGCTATCTCCACGTCGATGACCTGGTTGACGCAATGCTCTTCATCCGCGCCAACACCGCTGAGCGACTCGCTTGCTTCAATGTCGGCGCCGCCGACGAAGGCGTCACCGTGCGGTTCATCGCCGAGCAAGCGGTGGCCGCGGCGTCGCCCGGGGCGTCCATCCAATACGGCCGAGGAAACAAGGGCTGGGTGGGGGATGTGCCCAAGTTCGCGTACTCCGTGGCCAAACTGAAGGCTCTGGGCTGGCGCCCGCGGCTGGATTCCGCGCAAGCCGTACGCAAGGCGGTCAAACAGATTGCAGCCCAGGTGAGCCACGCATGAGACAGCTCGTCATCCTCGCCGGGGGCAAGGGCACCAGGCTGCGCGAGCGGCTCGGCGGCAAACCCAAGCCGTTGGTCGATGTCGGTGGGGTGCCTTTGCTCGAGCGTCAGGTTTTGCTCGCCAAAAGACACGGTTTCTCTAGAGTGGCGTTGCTGGTCAATCATGCGGCGGACCAGGTCATAGAATTTTGCGCTGCACACAAGAATTGGGATTTGGAGCTCGAGATTCTCGATGACGGTGAGCCGCGAGGCACCGCGGGAGCCACTCTCGCAGCATTCGATCAGCTACAGCCGGAATTCCTCGTGATGTACGGAGACACGATGCTGGACGTGGACTTAGGTAGATTTCACGAATTTCACGCCCAATTGCCCGCTGCCGCTGCAACACTGTTCTTGCACCCGAATGACCATCCGCACGATTCCGACCTGGTCGAGATCGACGACGACGACCGAGTGGTCGGCTTTCATCCGTGCCCGCATGACCCTTCGCGCTGGTACCCGAACCTCGTGAACGCAGCACTGTATTGGATCCGCCGCGACGCGCTCAAACCTTGGCGCCAGGTGCCCGGGATGCTCGACTTCGCCAGAGATCTCTGCCCAGCCATGCTCCAGAAGGGGATGGTGATTCGTGGTTATCGCAGCCCCGAATACATCAAAGACCTCGGGACGCCCGCTCGCCTGGATCGGGTGTGCGCGGACCTTCGTTCCGGCAAAATTGCACGAGCGGGCCTCGAGACGAAGCAGCCGATGGTATTCATCGATCGGGACGGCACGATCAATCGGGAGGTCGATCACTTGCGCGATCCGGCTCAGCTCGAACTGCTCCCGGGCGTCGCGGAGGCCATCAAACGGCTGAACGAGTCGGAATATCGCTGCTGCGTCGTCTCGAATCAGCCGGTGATCGCCCGCGGCGAGTGCACTGAAGCAGCTTTGCGCGAGATTCACGCCAAGCTCGAGACGTTGCTCGGCCGGAGCGGTGCCTATCTCGACCGGATCTACTATTGCCCGCATCACCCGGATCGAGGATTTGCCGGTGAGCGCTTGGATCTCAAGATCGATTGCGACTGCAGGAAGCCGAAGACTGGCATGATCGACCGGGCAGCCCGTGAGTTCAATGTAGCGATTGATCGATCGTGGTTGATAGGCGATTCATCGGTAGACATGGAGGCCGCACGCCGTGCGGGCGTCAAGTCCTTGCTCGTCGAATCAGGATACGCGGGACTCGATTACAGGAATTGGGCGCTCCCGGATGTCGTGGTCCCCGACATGGAGTCTGCCGTGTCATTCATTCTCGACCGGTATCCCCGACTACTCGCTTACTGCAACGCACTCGCCGCTGCCATACATCCGGGCGACCTCGTGCTGATAGGGGGTCAGGCGCGGAGCGGCAAAAGCACGTTCGCCGCGGTATTGCGCGATGCGCTGCGGTCACGCGGTATCGGCGCAGTCGTGCTGTCGCTCGATCGTTGGCTGAGGAGCGAGGTGGATCGGGCCACGGGCGTGCTCGGACGGTATGACATGACCGCCATCGGTAAACTGCTCGCCTCGCTCCAGGCCCGACCGGGACAAGTCGTGAGCTCGGGACAAGTCGTGAGCCTCGATCTGCCCGGCTACCATAAACTCAAGCGTCGAAGGGTTGAGTCGGTCGATACGGTCAGGGTTGCGCCCTCGGATGTCGTGATCCTGGAAGGAACCGTGGCGCTCGCACTGGAACCCGACGCCTCGACCGAAACGCACCGTTTTCACGTCGACATAGACGAAAGCACGCGCAGGCAACGAATCCTGAATGAGTACCGGCTGCGCGGCCTCGATGAATCCGCGGCGCTGGATGTCTATGTACGTCGTGCGAAGGACGAAATCCCGGCCATCGAGGAGCTCGCCTCTGCGTCCCGCAGGGTATCGCTGGCCGACGTATCAGATTCGACGGCTCGATCCGTCGAATGAACCTCTCTCATCGAAAGGAGCTGTGATGAATCCTTATTCAGGGACCGCGAAGTCCTACTTATCGAAACTCGCGAAAGCGCTCGACGCACTGGACCGCGACCAACTGGATTCCGCCGTCAATGTGATCGCCAATGCCTGGCAAGCCGGTCGGCAGATCATCACCTTCGGCAATGGCGGCAGCTCTTTGACCGCATTGCACTTCGTCAACGATTGGAACAAGAGCATATCCATGGCGACGGGCAAGCCCTTTCGGGGCCGAAGTCTCGTCGACAATGTCGGGTTGATCATGGCCTACGGGAATGACTTCTCGTTTCAAGACATCTTCATCGAGCAACTCAAATACGTCCTGCAGCCGGGTGATCTTGCTCTTGCGATCTCGGGAAGCGGCAACTCGGAAAATGTGATCCGCGCGGTCCGCTATGCCAACGAGAACGGCGCAACGACGCTCGGTCTTTGCGGCTATCGCGGCGGCAAGCTGAAGGACATGGCGCGACACGTCGTCTGGGCGGATGTGGACGATATGCAAATTTCCGAGGACGTGCATGCAATATTCGGCCATATCGTCATGCAACGCCTCTGCGGCTACGCTCCTTGAGCGCGAATTAGATAATGGGTGCGGGACAAGGCTATTTGCTGATTTCTCCCTGCCGGGACGAGGCAGCGTACATGCGTCAGACGCTGGACTCCGTCATTGGGCAGTCGGCGCTCCCATCGAAATGGGTGATCGTGGACGATGGGTCGACCGATTCGACACCCGCGATCCTCGCCGAGTATGCCGCCCGCCACGATTGGATCCAGATCGTGAGCCGCAGCGATCGTGGCCGACGACTGGTGGGTCCGGGGGTCATCGACGCCTTTTACGCCGGCTATTCGGCGGTCAACCCCGATGACTTCGAGTTCCTCTGCAAGTTCGACCTCGATCTGCGAATACCGCCCCGCTATTTCGAGATTCTCATGCAACGGATGCGCGAGAACCCGAGGATAGCGACGTGCAGCGGCAAGTCCTACATCGAGCAGGACGGAGAGCTGCAGTTCGAACGGCACGGCGATGACACCTCTCTGGGGATGACGAAGTTCTACCGTGTGTCGGCTTTCAAGGAGTGCGGCGGTTTCGTGCGCGAGGTGATGTGGGACGGCATCGATTGTCATCGTTGCCGCATGCTTGGATGGCTGGCATGCAGCTGGGATGAGCCTGATTTGCGCTTCGTCCATCTGAGGCCGATGGGTTCGAGTCAACAGAACATCTACACGGGTCGCATGCGCCACGGTTACGGTCAGTATTTCATGGGAACGGGATTTCTTTTTTTGTTCGCGAGTGCAATGGGTCGATTGAACCAGAAGCCTTATGTGCTCGGGAGTCTCGCGATGGTCTGGGGATGGCTCTCGAGCGCCCTGCGCGGCAAGCCGAGATACGAGGATCTCGCCTTCAGAACGTTCCTGCGTCGTTACCAGCGGCGCGTGATGGTTGTCGGTAAGCGGCGCGCGCTCGATGAGTTGCACCGAAAAATGCTTCCTGTTCCGAGTGATGTGTCGAGTGCTGCAACGAGATCCGCGAAGTGAAGCTGCCCGATCTCAGCTACATGATGACCGTCGCGGGGTTGCGGTACATCCAGTCGATCTATGAGCCTCCCGAGCGCCGTAACCCGGATGGTATGGTTCGAGAGTTGCTCACGCCCTGGCAACGCGTCAGCTGTGATCTGCGAGCCCGCCTATCGATCGGAACCGTGCGCGCGCAACCGTTCTACTATTACGTTCTGTCGAGGACACGCTATTACGATGACGTCTATCGCAACGCGGTCGCAAGCGGCATCACAAGGATCGTGAACATCGGGGCCGGGAGCGATACGCGTGCCTATCGCTTTGCCGACGAATTGAGGAAGAACAACGTTCAGGTGCTGGAATGCGATCAACCCGAAGCGACCAGAATGAAGGAGCGGGCGGCGAAGCGTCATTGGCGCCCCGACCATGTGAGCTATCTGCCGATCGATCTCAACGATGACGTATGGCGGGATTTACAGGATTGGCTGCAGCGACAGAGCGATAAGCCGACGCTGGTTCTCCTCGAGGGTGTGAGCCCGTACATCGATACTGAGTCATTCGGAGGCTTTCTGCGGTTTCTGGCCAAGGTACTTCCTGCAAGCAGCCGTGTGGCCTATGACTTCAAATTACCCGGGGTTAACGCCCAGTTCGGACGTTCCGGACGAACCGCGGAACCCTTTAGGCTGAGTAGTGGCAGGGACGAAGTCGTGGCTTACCACTCAGAGCGGGGATACAGGGTCGAATGGCTGGAGACGAGTGCAGAGCTTTCGCAGCGACTTGTGCCATCGCTGCGCTCACTCGGCGTGGCGCTGTTCGAGGAGGATGCCCTGGTTCAGCTGTCGATTGCGGGTCACTCTTTGTGCGGTGCGCAACCGGTGATCAGCTGCAGGTAACGTTGGTATTGCACCATGTTTGGACGAGAAATCAATATTCCATAATGAGGCCTCGAATGCGACTTCAGTAGTGCGCTCTTTTTGGCAGACGTGGTATGTTTTCAAGCACATTCTCAGTTATTGCATTGCAACGATCGTTGCGCGCTCCGGCGAGGCTCGGTTTTGGCCTCATGATTTGATGGGTATTAATAGGCATGCAAATAAAAAAAGTCGGTGTATTAGGGGCGGGAAACATCGGAATCGGCGCCGTGACGGACCTCGTCCTGCATGGTATGTCCGCCGTGGTCGTCGATGTGTCGGATGAGATCTTGCAGAGCGCGCGTGACGCGGTCCTCAGCAACGTGAGATTTGCGCCCATGTTGCAGAAGTCCCTACCGAAGATCTCCAAGCAGGAAGCGTTGGACCGGATGCAACTGACCACCAATATACAGGACCTTATTTCCTGCGACTTTGTGATCGAGAACGTGACCGAGGACTGGGGAATCAAGCAAGCGGTTTACGAGGCGCTGGATCGCACGGTGCCGCCTGAAGTTTGCTTCGGCGCCAACACCTCGTGTATCTCTATCACGAAGATTGCGAGCGCAACTCGACGCCCCGCCAACGTCGTCGGCATTCATCTGATGAACCCGGTGCACCTGAAGCCGACGGTCGAGGTGATTCGCGGCTTTCACACCTCGGATCGAACGATCGAGACGTTGCTTCAGCTATTCGCGCAGCTGAACAAAGAATCCATCATCGTCGAGGACCTGCCGGGGTTCGTGTCGAACCGCATTTCTCATCTGTTCATGAACGAGGCGGCATTCGTCCTGCAGGACCACGTCGCGACAGCCGCGCAGATCGATGCAGTTTTCAAGAAATGCTTCGGCCATACGATGGGCCCGCTGGAGACGGCGGATCTGATCGGTTTGGATACGGTGGTTCGATCGCTGGATGTACTCTTCGAGAGTTACCAGGATTCTAAGTATCGCTGTTGCCCGCTGATGCGAAAGCTCGTGCACGCGGGCCATGTGGGCCGCAAGGCAGGCCGCGGCTTTTATGATTATCCCAAGGAGTAGAGCATGACGTCGGAGAGTGCGAAGAGGGATGGTGACGTGAAGGGCACCATCAAGAAATTCCTGTTGCGGTCGATCAATCTTCCGGACGTTGAAGATGACGAGGATCTGTTCGAGTCGGGGATGGTCAATTCTTTGTTTGCCGTGCAATTGACGACGTTCATCGAGAAAACTTTCGGTATCGAAATTGGCGCGGACGACTTGGATATCAAGAACTTCCGATCCTTGAACGCGGCCACCCATTTCGTGAAGTCGAAGTCCGCCGCCACGGCCTCGTGAGGGGAGGGCAGTCTTGCGTTACTCACTGACCGAGCAACAGCAGGCGAGACGCGCGGAATTCCGTGAATTCGTGGCATCGCATGTCGAGCCGCGGGCGGCCGACTGGGAACGCGATCAAGTCGTCTCGAGGCAGGTGGTCCAGCTCATGGGGGAGAGGGGCTACCTAGGATCCAATTTGCCGTGCGAATACGGTGGGCAGGGTTGGGATGTCGTCACCTTCGGCCTCCTCAACGAGGCTTTCGGACGAGCGTCGTCCTCCCTCACCAGTTACCTGACCGTGCAGTCCATGGTTGCTATGGCGCTCTTGAAATGGGGTACTCGAGAGCAAAAGTCGGCCTGGCTGCCGCGCCTCGCGACGGGGGAAATCATAGCGTCCTTCGCGATGACCGAGCCCGATACCGGGAGCGACTTGAATGCCTTCAAGACCGAATTCAAGAGGCGAGCAGGCGGCGATACGCTGATTTTGAACGGCAATAAGCGGTGGATCACCTGTGCGCAGGTTTCGGAGATCTTTCTCATCTTCGGGAAAATGGACAATCAATCGGTGGCCTGTCTCGTCCCGCGGGAGACCCCGGGATTCACGGTGGAGCCGATCCGCGAGCTAATGGGATTTCGCGCGGCGGGCCTGGCCAAATTGAGCTTCGTAAACGTCGAATTGCCGCCAAGCAACATTGTCGGCAAACCGGGCTTCGGTGTGTCGCACGTCATGCCCGTCGGCATGCAATACGGAAGGATCAGCACCGCCTGTTCGGCCCTCGGAATCATGCGAGGCTGCTTCGAAGAGAGCGTCGCTTACGCGGCGCGACGCAAGATCGGCGATCGCTCGCTAGGGGAGATCGGGTTGATGCGCAGGCTGATTGCCCGAATGGGTACCGACGTGGAAGCGGGCAATTTTCTCTGCTACAACGCGTGTCGAGCCGAGGACGAGCGTGCCCCGGAGTCCTTCGAGACTGCACTGGCGGCCAAATACTTTACCTCGCAAGCGTCCGTGCGGGCGGCTTCAGACGCGGTGCAATTGAGGGGTGCCGCCGGTTGTCACGAATCCTCTCCAACCGCCCGATATTATGGGAGCGCCAAGATCATGGAAATCATCGAGGGCACGACGCAGGTCCACGAAGATCTTCTTGGCAGAATGTATATGGGTCAAGCCGGAGTACTCGGCCAATGATCGCGGTTGGTGACTCATGACGACGAGCCCCTCACGCGCGGCGACGCCTGCCGAGCTCGCCCAGATCGCGGAGTTCAATCGGACGGATGCGGAGTTTCCGGGCGCGTTGACGCTGACTCAACTAATCGAGGCGCAGTTCGAGCGGTATCCGTCGCGCACTGGCGTCCTGTGCGATCACGACAAGACGTTCGGCACCCCGTCTCTCACGAACGCAGAGATCAACGGGAAGGCCAATCAGCTGGCGCATCGACTGAGGGCCCACGGAATCGCTCCGGGGCAGATCGTCGCCATGATGGTCGAGCGCTCCTTCGCCATGGCCATCGGGATTCTGGGAATCATCAAGGCGGGGGCGGCGTATTTGCCGCTGCCTCCGGACAATCCCCCGGATCGAACCGAATACATGTTGAAGGATGGTGGCGTCTCCGTTCTGCTCGTTCATGGCAAGACCGCCGGCAGAACCTCGTTTCAGGGAACGATCATCGATCTTGATGATCTCTCGCCCTATCAGGGCTCGGCGGCGAATCCCGCCCACATCAACAAGCCGGAAGATCTCGCGTATGTGATCTACACGTCCGGCTCGACCGGCCGGCCCAAGGGAGTCATGATCGAACATCGGGCGGTCGTGAACCGCTTGAATTGGATGCAGCGCGCCTATCCGATCGGCGAGAAAGACGTCATCCTGCAAAAGACCCCCTACTATTTCGACGTGTCGGTCTGGGAGTTGTTCTGGTGGGCATTGCAAGGCGCCAAGCTCTGTTTTCTGTCGCCGGGCGGCGAGAGAAACCCGCTGCTCATCGTCGATCAAATCCGGACTCACGCAGTCAGCGTCATGCATTTCGTGCCCTCGATGCTGAGTGTTTTCGTGGATTATCTGGATGGAAGGAGCGATGCCTCCATCGCGAGATTAGCATCGGTGCGGCACGTATTCGCCAGTGGCGAGGCGCTCGCGTCGAGCCATGTCAAGAAGTTCAACGACGTCTGGGGAGTCAAGACCGGAGCTCGTTTGATCAATTTGTACGGGCCCACCGAAGCCACCGTGGATGTGAGCTATTTCGATTGTCCGACGAATAACGATTTTCAAATCATCCCGATCGGTCGACCCATCGACAACATCAAGCTTTGCGTCATCCAGAACGGGCAACAAGTCGGCATCGGGGAGACCGGGGAGCTGTGCATCGCCGGAGTCGGCCTCGCGCGGGGCTATTTGAATAATCCCGCCTTGACCGGCGAGAAATTCACCGACAATCCGGCGAATCCGGGCGAGAGAATTTATCGAACCGGGGATGTCGCTCGCTGGCTGCCCGATGGGAACATCGAATACCTTGGTCGGGAAGACCATCAAGTCAAGATTCGGGGATTGCGGATCGAATTGGGCGAGATCGAGAACGTGGTGCGAAGTTACCCGGGCATCGTGGAATGCGTGGCCGTGGTCAAGAAATATTCGGAAAGCATCATTCTCATCGTCGCGTATATCGTTTCCAAGGATGAGCCGGACCTCGCGCAGATGAAGGCCTTTCTCAAAAAGAGCCTTCCCGATTACATGGTGCCGAACCACTTCGAGAGGCTCTCGGAGATGCCCTTGACGCCGACCGGCAAGGCGGATCGGCGAGCGTTGCCGGAGCCGACGATACAGGCAAAGCCCGCATAATAGATGCCAACGCAAAAAGCAATGAGCAACGAGACAGCGCGTGAGCAGGCTCCGCCCGTCTCCTCGCCCGGCCACCGCTCGCCGCAACTACTCGTTCTTTCGGCCCGGACGGAATCCGATCTAGATGACGCCACGAGACTCTTGCGCGAGTTTCTGGAGGATAACGAGTCTGTCAATCTGCGTGACCTTGCCTACACGCTGCACGTTCGCGCGCAATCGCTGCCGTGTCGCCGTGCCCTGGTGTGCGCCGATCGGCAGGATGCGCTGGCAGTGCTCTCCGAGGCGGGATCGAAACGTCTGCTCTCCGCACGGGTCGACGGCCCGCCGCGTCCGATCGTTTTCCTGCTGCCCGGTGTGGGAGATCAGTACGTGGGGATGGGCCACGAACTGTACTTGAATTGGACGGTGTTCAAGACAGAAGTGGATCGATGCGCGCAGATCCTCGCTCCCCATCTCGGCCTCGATATTCGCGAGATTCTGTATCCGGCGAGTCAGTCTTGGAAGAAGGCAAGCGGCGGGAAGGGCATCGATCTCAAGAAGATGCTCGCCAAGAGCACCGAGTCCACCCAGGACCCCGATGCTATCAAGCTGAACCGTACTCGGTTTGCCCAACCGGCATTATTCACGATCGAATACGCGACGGCGCGGCTATTGCAGTCGCTCGGCATCAATTCTGATGCCATCGTCGGTCACAGCATGGGTGAGTATGTGGCGGCTTGCCTCGCCGGCGTATTCTCTCTGGAGGACGCGTTGCGCTTAATTGCGGTGCGAGCGTCGCTGGTCGATGCATTGCCGCAAGGAGCCATGCTTTCCGTTCTCCTGCCGGAACAGGAGCTCCTGCCGCTGCTCGGATCGGAACTCTCGTTGTCCCTTCTCAATGGGCCCAATAATTGTGTGGTCGCCGGCCCCCCGGGCGCGATCGACGACTTGGAAAAGCTATTGAGCGAGCGCGAGGTAATCTCCCGCCGCGTTCAAAACGGCCACGCGTTCCACACCAAAGCGCTGAATGCGATCCTCGATGATTTCAAGGCCGAGGCGAGCAAGGTTCGCTTCGGCATGCCTCGATTTCCATACTCCTCCAACGTTCTCGGAGACTGGATCACTGCCGGCTACGGGAGCGAAGCCGGGTACTGGGCGCAGCATGCGACGCACACGGCCAGATTCAGCGATACGCTGGCTCGCACGTGGAATCTCGGGGAGCCGATCCTCGTCGAATGCGGACCGGGCCGGACGCTTAGCGCTCTTGCAGCGCAGCATCCGGCGCGGAAGGTGTCCCGGCTGGGTGCCATTTTTACCCTGCGGCAGAATTATGAGAATGAGCCGGACGACGACGTGCTGTTACGGGCAATCGGCAAGGTCTGGCTCTCCGGTGCGCCGATCGAGTGGGAAGGAATTCAGCACGGCCAGGAACCGCAGCTGATTCCCTTGCCTGCGCTCGTCGTTAACGGGGGCTCTGATTCCGCCAACCTGGCAAGCGACAGTCCGTCTATCCCGAAAGATCAGACCACCGCGTCGGGGCGTCATCGCAGCAGCGACGATGCGGCCGGCTCGCAATCAGCTGCGGACGGGACGTCGGATGCGGCCAATTATGTTGCACCGCGCAACGATCTGGAGATCAGTCTGACAAGGGTCTGCGAACGAGTGCTCGGTCTACCGCGAGTGGGAATCACAGACAATTTCTTTGAACTGGGCGGCCATTCGCTGGCTGTCATCAGATTGATCATGGAGATGAAACAGGCCACCGGCCTCGAGATCGATCTCGGGGAGGTCTTTCGCACTCCCACCATCGCGGATCTGGTGCTGAACCTGGGTCCGAATGCCAAGAAAAATGCATCAATCGTCGTCCCGCTGCAGCCCAAAGGTGACGCCATACCGATCTTTTGTATTTGCGGCATCGATATCTACCGAGAGTTCGCTCAGAGCGTCGGCACGAATCAACCTGTATGCGGGGTCTATGTCGACGAAGAGCGGGCGATCATCAACGAGGTGCTGGGTGGCAAAACCTCGGGTGTGTCGATCGATCGACTGGTAGATGCCTACGACTCGGCGATCGTGCGGTTTCAGCCTCGAGGCCCTTATCGTCTGGCTGGCCTTTCGTTCGGCGGTATGCTGGCGGTTGAGCTGGCGTCTGAAATGCGCAAGCGGGGAGATGCCGTCGAGCTCGTGTTCTTGTTCGACACGCTGCTGCCCGAAGGCAGGCGGCGCCGATGGGGATCCTGGCTGTTGCGTCAGTTGAGGGAAATCGGAGGCCCCGAGGGGCGGCGGAAGTTGCGGCAGCTCTACATCAAGCTGCGGAGCCGAGCCGGCCGGCGAGCGGCTTGCGAAAATGGGGCGGCTCGTGCCGGCAACGATGCCTTCTACCAGGAATTTGCCGGGAGGCAGCGTGCGGCGTTTTTTGAAGCAGAAAAGACTTGGCAAGTTCGTTCGGAGATTGATTTTCCCGTGATTCTCTTCAGGGCATCCGATCACGACATGTGGGGAGAGGATCTCGAATTTGCCGAGGACTATGGATGGCGGCGCTACGTGGGCGATCATCTGCACATAGTCAAGGTGGTGGGTGGCCACCGAAGCATCATCGAAACTCCGAATGTTGCCGAAGTCGGCCGGCTAGCTAGTCAATTCTTGCGAGAGACCGGTGCACCGGTGCTATAAATGGACTATTGTCGCGCTTATCAGCAATCAGTCAGTGTTAACCGCTTATAGAGAGAGTGAATGGCTACCAAGTCGGTAAGAGAATTGGTCCAACAGCGATTTGCGACTGCTGCAAAGTCTCGGAGCGCCAAGCTTCCTCCGTTGACGGATGAACTTCGGCTGACGGATTCGGGCCTGGATTCGCTGAGTTTCGCGGTCATCGTTGCCGAGCTCGAAGATGAGCTTGGGTTTGACCCGTTCAATGAGGAAGTCGAGGTGGTATTCCCGGTGACGTTCGGCGATTTTGTTCGCCTCTACGAAAAACAAAGGGCTTGATCGCGGCTTGAGGCGCGGTTTCGCAGGAGATTAATGCGTCGGCGAGCCGCTGTACTGCAGAATCGAATGCCCATATCGATTGGAGCGGAAGACGATCTCGAAACCGAGTCGGTACATGGTAGATCTGTAGAAGTCGTTACCGTAAGCAATCAACGAGCGGTACTTTCTAAAATGTTCGAGATTCGACACTAGAAACCGCTCCATGATGACTTCGTTGAAGGGATTGTTGAGTAGGATGAGGCTGTTTCCTTCCGGTAGCTTCCAGACCGTGGCGTCGGCTACCGAAAAGAAAACATTCTCGTATCCCATTTTGGCCAGGTTCTGTTTGGCGACTTCAATCAGCGGCTCGCAGAAATCGATGCCATAGACGTTTGTAAATCCGAAATATTTCTTACCAACTATGCACGGATGACCTTTACCGCACCCTACATCCACGAAGTTTTCGAATGAGATGCCGGTGTTCAATGCCTCCCGCAGCAGGCGTTTCAAATGGAAATTCGTGTAAGGTCTGTAGTTGTTTGAGTGTGTCAACGACTCAGCAAACTCGGTGAGGAGTTCTTCGCGGGGAACGAATCCGCCGAAGTCCAACGAGTGACGGCGGGTAAACGCGAAATATTCAGCTTGATGGTAGTACCAAGATAGGGCATCCAGATGGTCGCTCATGGGTCTTTTGACCAAATGACGTATGCGACTAATTGAGAATCGAGACAAAGTGACTCTCCGACGATGAGGCTATCGTGATGCTACGCTATAATATACCGGGGAAAGTCGCGGCCGCGAGGAGTTTAAAGCGCATCTATGATGACTTTACTTAACCCGATTGATCGTGACGCATTACGGGAAAAGATTCGCCCTTCGTTGCCATTTCCGCATTTCTGCATCGACAACTCCCTGAATCCGGACTTCGCGGAAGAAATATATCGGTCATTCCCGTCAATCAACGAAGCCAAAGCCATTGGTCGAGAATTCGCGACTGTCAACGAGAAGAAGAAAATTCAGATTACCGACTCAGCGAAATTCGCTCCGTCCATTGCGCGCTTGAATGATTTATTGTGGCATAGGCGTTTGAACATCCTGATCTACTTCAATAAAGACAAGAGCAAGTCGTTGATCGGCAAGTAGCCGTCTGCGAATGCCACCAATGGCAAATCCGGCCGTCAAATGGGATAGGTTGCGAATGACCAGGAGAAACCGACCAGGGTTCATCACCGCCCAGGAATATCTCGCGTGATCATCAGTAGAACGCCTTTGAGGATGAGCTTCGTCGGCGGTGGGAGTGATCTTCCCCCGTTTTACCGCGACAACGGGGGCGCGGTCGTCAGCACTGCGATCGACAAGTACGTCTACGTCAATGTGAACCAGAAATTCGACAATGGGATCCGGGTCGCGTACTCGAAAACCGAGGAGGTCGAGCGGGTAGAACAGATAGATCATCGGATAGTCCGCGCCGCCATGCAATTCCTCAAGCTGGATGGAGGCATCGAGATCACGACGATCGCCGACATTCCTTCCCGGGGCACCGGCCTAGGCTCGTCGAGCACCTTTACGGTCGGCCTGCTGCACGTTCTCAACGCATTCAAAGGCCAGTACGTCTCGAGTGATCAGCTCGGCCGGGATAGTTGTCACATCGAGATCGATCTTTGCGGCGAGCCGATCGGCAAGCAGGATCAGTATGCCGCGGCGTTCGGCGGTCTCAACCTCATCGAGTTCAAGCCCGATGACTCCGTCGTCGTATCGCCCATCATCTGTAACCGTGACACGGTGGCGGAGCTCGAGGCCAGTATCCTGGTTTTCTATACCGGAATCGTACGGAGCGCCTCGACGCTCTTGTTGCAACAGAATGTGGAGCTCACGGGCAGCGCGGAGAAACGACGGTCGATGAGACGAATGGTGGAGCTCGCCTACGGGCTGCGCGAGGAGCTGCACAAGAATAACGTTTCCGCTTTCGGCGAGATCTTGCACGAGAATTGGATTCTCAAGAAAAGCATGACGAAAGGGGTCAGTACCCTTGAGATCGATGAGTGGTATCGAGTCGCGCGCAAGGCCGGAGCCGTCGGCGGGAAGATACTGGGGGCGGGTGCGGGCGGATTTCTCATGCTTTGCGCGCCTCGCGACCGCCATGACGAGATCGCCGGTGCCCTGCATTCGCTACGCCGTATTCCAATCGGGTTTGAGCCCCTCGGCAGCAGGATTATCTTCTACCATTGAGTGTAGCGACGGGCGCGAGGAACCCGACATCGAGAAAGTACCGCCATGGTTTTGGCCATGGAATCGCTCACCATTATTGAGGCGCTACGGATATTGCCGCCGGGACGACAGCTTTTTGGAGGCGGCGCGAAAGCTGATGCCCCAGTCTGATAAAGTGGATCTCGACGTAGCGGTATGATAGCCACGCTATCGCAATGCCAGCTGTGGAACCATAGGCAAACCAGCGGGCCATGTAGGTCTGTGGATACCAGGTAAAGATTCCCTGCCACAGATATAAGCTGTATGACATCAATCCAATGCCTCGAAGCACTCTGCCGGCCATAGATGGAACCATTGATCCGGAGCGCGCGAGTACGGTAGCCACGATAACGGGCGGCAGGGCAAGCATGATTGGGGCATCGAGCGCGATCCATCGCGTGCGTAGGAACGGGATGACGAATGCCAGAAGAGCCGCCCACATCCAGGTGGGAAGTTTGCGAGTCACATCAAGCCATGCCCGGGCGCGAACGCTCAACGCATACAGTACGCCGGCGCAAATACAAGCAAAGCATTCGCCATTGTTGAGCCACCCATGAATGCGCGTGGCCGGGATGCAGGCTAATACGGCGGCAGCGATGATTGCAGTGGAAACCAACCATATCCGCCAGCGCCTCGCAATAATGAAAAGGAGAGGCCAGCATAAATAGAATTGCTCCTCTACCGCGAGGCTCCATAGCTGATTGAAATGATAGCCGCAGGTGACTGCCGTTGTATTGCAGAGAAACAGACTCGAAGCGAGTATCTCGCCGCGATAGGTTTGAATGGCCCCCGCTGCGTTCAGAAGACAAATTCCAAGGATGTATAAAAGGAGCGCTGGAATAATACGAAATATTCGGCGCGCATAGAACGCGCGCAGTGATACGAGGCCAAATTGATCTTCTTCTTTGAGCATCAGGTACGTGATCAGATAGCCGCTGATGACGAAGAAGATGCATACTCCAACCATGCCGGCGTTGATGCCCCATAGGTCGACAAACCACAGGATCTTGTAACGCACTTTCGGTAAGAACGCCGTCCCTTTGTCGATTAAAAGGGCGCCATTGAACCGAAAAAGAATTAGATGATTGGCGATGACCAGTAAGACGCTCAAGCCGCGCCATTGGTCGATGTAACTGCTGCGTTTGCTAGCGACAAGCATGGTGCCTCCGCGGTCGACTCTGTGCACAGATTGCGCAGCGGTAAGGGAATTCGACCAGCAGCCAGCAGCCATCTTGATATCCTGGAGGTGCTTCTCCATGAGAAGCGATCACGTCCAAATTGATCAGAAGTGGTACGAGGATATCTATTATCCGGGTCAGCGAATAATAAACAACAACGCCGAGGAGTCATCGGTTGAGTTCGGCCGATAGCGGAGGGCTCTGGTTCGCCGCGGACCCATCGTTCCTGCACGGAATGGGGTCGTACCATGCTGCTCATGACATAAGCGGTCATGAGCGCGCCGAGTGGGGGAACCCGCCGTACGGAACTTAGTTCTACTGTTTATAAATATTTATAGTTCATGATATTGTGCAAAAATCCTCGGTCGCTGCAAGAGGTGTGCGGAATGGTGGATGTGGAGGGTCGATTTAAGAAGTATGGGGAGCTGATCGGAGCTGCTCTCGCCCACGCGGAGCGACGCACGCCGGCCAGTGGTATTTGCGCGGTTCGATGTCGCCGGCCAGGTGCTGGCGCGCGTGCAGCCGCAGGTTTCCGCGGTGGCCATCCTCGAGCAAGGTGAATCCGATGTAACGGCAAGTTCCCAACTCGATCGCCACACTGACCCTCAGTCTCGCTCGGCTACGCAAGAGGCCTGCCACGTGCCCCCGTTGCGACGTAACTGTCAGTCGGCGGAAGCGTGTTCATTAACACAGTAGAATTAGGGAGGGCCATGGAAACGTTGGCTTCGCTCGTCGAAGTCGGGCTCCCTCATGACTCCCGACCGCGGGTGCTCGCTGATAGGCGAAGTCCGTGCCGAGCAATTCCAGCATAGTTATGAATGCAACCTTGCCCCCCTTACCGAATTCAAGTCAGCTCACGCATCCAAAATATCGCTCCGACATTGACGGGCTAAGAGCCATTGCCGTCCTATCAGTGGTCGCGTTCCATGCCTTTCCCGGTACGTTCAGGGGCGGCTTCACCGGCGTCGATATCTTCTTCGTGATTTCAGGTTTTCTGATTTCGTCGATCATCTTCTCAAACTTAGAGCACGACAGCTTCAGCATCGTGGAATTCTACAATCGGCGGATTCGGCGAATATTTCCCGCGCTGATCACTGTGTTGGTCGCCACTATTGCATTCGGTTGGTTCGCTCTGCTACCAGACGAATACAAGCAACTCGGCAAGCATGTGATCGGCGGAGCCGGCTTTATTTCCAATCTCATACTGTGGAACGAGAGTGGATACTTCGATAACGGCGTCGATAGAAAGCCTCTATTGCATTTATGGAGTTTGGGCATAGAGGAGCAATTCTACATTTTTTGGCCGCTCCTGCTGGCGCTGGTTTGGAAAAGAAGATGGAGCTTTCTACGCATAACATTGTTGATCGGCATCGTATCCTTTGCGCTAAACATCCACTATGTAAGGTCGCGCCCGACGGCGGATTTTTATTCGCCCTTGACCCGGTTTTGGGAACTGATGATCGGAGGTGTACTGGCCTATTTTGTATTGCACAGGCCCGCGGTTACGAGCCGGTATAACAACACTCAGTCAGTCATAGGCTTGGGGTTACTCGCAACCGGTTTCCTGGCGATCAACGAGGCTCGAGCTTTTCCTGGATGGTGGGCATTGTTGCCGACGTTTGGCTCATGCCTCCTCATATCCGCTGGTCCCACAACTTGGTTGAATCGCAGAGTCCTTTCTCATAAGATTCTTGTCTGGTTCGGTGTCTTAAGCTATCCATTGTATTTGTGGCATTGGCCGCTATTTTCTTTTGCGCGGATCGTGTGCGGTGTCAAACCGACTCGTCCGATACGAATTGCCGCCGTATTGTTGGCGATCCTACTGGCTTGGTTGACAGTTAGGTTGATTGAAAAGCCAATTCGCTCCGGAGTACATGGTGCCGGAAAATCGTGGGCGCTTGTGCTTTCCATGCTCATCGTTGGCGTGGTTGGATACGAGTGTTTCACGTACGATGGATTTAAGTTCGCTAGATACACAGCCACCGACCTTTCCCTATTCAATGATGAGCAACTAGAATGGAATATGTACAAATCGCCAGGGTGCGTGGCACAACTTGGTACTGACGCGGACTTCTGCTTTATTTTTGGCAATGCCAATGATCTTGAAATTGCAGTGATTGGAGACAGCACCGGTAACGCACTTGCGCCCGGCTTAGCCGGCCTCATTGACGGTGCCAAGCATGGTCTGGTTAATTTGGGAAATGCCGGCTGCCCGCCGATACGAGGGGTGGCTTCACCATGGGGGCCCAATTGCCAGGAAGTCGTCAGCAAGTCCTATGACTGGATTATGCGAGTCGGTTCAATAAAGATCGTTGTCCTGTCAATTTTCTCTCCAGATCTCGTACTGTGGGGGATTCCTGATCTGCCGCTTAACGCCCCGCTCGCGGAGAGAATGGTAGCCTTGGCGCCTCTGCTAAATCGTGATATTGCGGATTTGAACAAGCACGGAATCGAAGTTGTAATAACGTACGATGTGCCAGACTTACGGATGGAACCTAGAGACTGCTTAGTTCGGCCACTTAGAGGAACTGCAGCGCAGAATTGCGACATCGACGAAACAGAGTTTGTAGATCTGTCCGTCCGCCGATACTTCGATGAGTTGCTTCGCAATAGACACGATGTCTGTGTCTTCAGTCAGTCGGATCTACTAATATCAAATGGTCATCTTAAGGTTTTGGATTCAACGGGCCGACTCTTGCTTCGGGACCCTCATCACTTGAGCCAATATGGATCTGACAGAATGGCTGAGGTATTCAAACGCTCGGAGTGCTTCGGAGTGCTAAAATAAAAAGCGCGGCGTGGGATCACTTCGCGAACCGGTGCTCGTATTCTGACTGGGGGTGCTCCTTGCGATGGCGGCATACCCGACTGTCAGCGCGCCGAGCATGTAATACATCGTAGCCGCGCCGACGCCCAGGCTACCGCCCGTCAGTGTGACCAAAAAGCCGACAATGCACGCTATCAGCGAGGCACCGAGCGTCGCCATGTCCGGATCTGATCGTATCGATCGACGCCTCGCGGCGTTTACTTTTGCGACACCCAGCAACAAGAACCCTAGCAGCAACGTCAATCCAATGAACCCATCGTTGAGCAGTACTTGGACGTATACATTGACGAGATCGATAATTCCCTGGCCTTGGCGAAGGTCTTCCATCTGCGATAAAGCCGTGGTGTCACCGATGAATGGATGTTGACCGATGATAGTCAAGGATCGATCCATCAGATTCTCTCTGTAAGTTATCGTCTCGCTATCCGCCTTACCGCCGAATATCGGCAGCAGGCTGATGATCTTCTCGCCGAGTGGGGTCGTGCTGAGCGCGGCGCCGACGAGCAATACGCCGATCGTCGTCTTGAACATGGCCGAAACGGCACGAGGTTTCAACATGAGGAATACCAGACTAGCTACGGCTGCGCCGATCCAAGGTCCCCGTGAATATGTGACAACTAACCCGGTGCCCAGCAAAATCGAAAACCCGAGACGCGCGCGCGCTGATTCTACCCGCGGTCGCAAGTACAGCCAGAATGCAACCGCGATCGAGAGATAGGTGGCGAGCGCCAGCGGATGACCGCTAGATGCCATTGCCCTTAACGCGTGTTCGCGGATCAGGTACTGGGTGCCCGTGGAAGTGGCCCACCGAGTCGGCAGCTCACCATATAGTAGCCAACCTCGCAGGCTCTCGAAAATCGCAATTCCCGAAAGCAATCCGCAGGCGAGACAGTAGCTCGCTATATTATCCACCAGGGCCCGGCGATTCACGCTTAACCGGCTTGTCACGAAATAAGGTACGTAAGCGATGAACAGGAAAACGAAGGCGCGTCGAATCGAGTCCGTGATCGTAATCGGATACAGCGCTCCGCCGACGGCTTGAGCTTGCAAATAGTGAAAGGAGTTCAATAAGCCATAGCCTAGCAGTGCTAGGTCCATCCAAATTAAAACGTGATGCCGCGGGCGATCGCCTGCTCGCAGCATCCGGACCGCCACCGGGGTCAATATGCAAAGCGAGAGCAGCAGAAAGCTGTCGAGCTCGAACAGAAAGGAGATGCCCACCATCGGTATTTGTTGGCCGACAGGGGGAATCACGTACAGGAGCATGAAATAGGCGGCGACGGGATTCGAATCTTTCCGGCCTGTGACGACCAGTATTGGAATCGCGACGGCGACGAAGATCCAGAAGCTCGGACTGAGGAAAGCGACGATCGTCAATGCAAACCAGGCCCTGCGACGACGTTTGAAATCGGCGGCTGGCGTGAAGGTCAGAGCAATGGGCTTCGCCAGCATGAAGACCAGCGAGGCGATGACGAGCACGACCAGCAGCTCTTTGAGGCTCAGCGCCATGGACGCCCCGCGCAGGCCGATATCCCGATCATTTACGAAACCGCAGGTGAAGGAAGCTCGCGGGCAT
>Ga0182024_10007663_pt1 | contig 23223 bp, 18 predicted proteins | sample P32metaG_FD_120480 | JGI IMG/M metagenome (GOLD analysis project Ga0182024, IMG submission 120480) | Permafrost microbial communities from Stordalen Mire, Sweden - P3-2 metaG (Illumina Assembly) | ecosystem: Environmental > Terrestrial > Soil > Wetlands > Permafrost | place: Sweden: Stordalen... | reverse complement strand
GTAGTGCAGAGCGGCAATGATCGTGCCGTCCGGGTATGGAAGCTTCCCCTCGCGGTAGGCCTTGATCGCCACATCGTTGCCCAAAACGGCGCCGATACTGTTCAGGTTGCCTGCTTCGTGGGAGACGGAGATCAGCCTCCAGTCTCGGTATCCGGGGGGAACTTTTGTGACGAAGATTGGGGCGGCCGAGTCATCGGCGTGTAGAGACGCCGGCGCCGTAAACGCGATAATACCTGCCAGAATTACAACGGCGACCAGCAGCAAGGTAATCCTTTTCATAGGGGTTCCTCCTTCAGGAAGACTACGCTCCTCAATTTATGCGCGATTAACGAGTCAGCGGAATCACGAGATGGAAGGGTTTTCTAGTAACCACTTTAGTTGGAAGAGGGATACCCCATTCGTGGTATTCAGAGATTGTCCGAGGCGAGAGTCCCGAGGCAGATGTCCGCGTATCCGGCGTGCCGCTGGATGCATCATACTCCCGAGGTATCCTCATGATCGAATCTTCCGATTTTCGAACTACAAGAATGCCGCTCAGCCACGGAGCCGGCCATATACCCGTACTCGGCTTTGGCACCCTGATTCCCGATGCAGCCGCGACGATCAGTGCCACCAGAGACGCGCTGGAGGCTGGATTTCGACACTTCGATTGTGCGGAACGATACCGGAACGAGCGTGAGGTGTGCGAGGCGTTGCAGGCTGGATTCGCCGCTGGAGGGATTGTGCGTGAAGACATCTTTGTCACCACAAAGTTGTGGAACTCCAATCATCGGCCCGAGCGGGTCAAGCCGGCTTTCGAGGCGAGTCTGGACAGACTCGGGCTCAACTATCTGGATCTCTATCTCATTCACACTCCATTTGCTTTTCAACCGGGGGACGAGCAGGATCCGCGGGATCAAAACTGCGGCGTGACTTTGCTCGAGACCTGGGGGGCGATGGAGAGCCTCGTGGACAGTGGCAGATGCCGGGCCATCGGACTGTCCGATATCGGCTTGAACGAAGTGTTGCCCATTTACGAATCTGCGAGAATCAAGCCGGCCGTGGTCCAAGTGGAAGCACATCCGTATCTGCCGGAAACGGAGCTTCTGGAATTCTGCAAGGAGAAGGACGTTGTGTTTTTGGCTTTCGCGCCATTGGGCCACGGAATAAGGCCGGGGCCGCTCGAAGATCCAGTTATTTCGGCAATTGCCGCACGGGTTGGAAAGACGCCGGCACAGGTGCTGTTGGCTTGGGCGGTGCAGCGTGGTACGGCCTTGCTTACCACTCCCAGGACTGCGGCCCGCGCGCGGGAGAATCTCAACATCTCCGCCCTTCCGGAAGACGCGCTCGATGAAATCAATCGAATTCAAACCAGACAGAGGTTCAATGAGGTAGTGAAGACCGGCAGCCCGGGTTTCATTCCACAAGGCAGGTGAGATCATGCAAGAGGAACAAATACGTGAAGCTCTGAATAAACACTGGCAGGCGTCGGCAGCCGGCGATGCAAACGCGGAACACGATATTTACGATGAAGATGCCGTTTGTGATTATCCTCAGTCAGGTGAACGAATTCTCGGGCGAAGCAATTTGCAGGCCTTGCGGAGTCATCATCCAGGCAAGCCGTCTGGTTTTAACGTCAAGCGAATTCTCGGAAAAGGCGATCTCTGGATCACGGAATACACAATCACCTATCAGGGGCGACCAGCATACACAGTGAGCATTATGGAGTTCCGCAACGGTAAGGTTGTGCACGAGACACAGTATTTCGCGGACCCCTTCGAAGCGCCAGACTGGCGGAGCCAATGGGTTCAGCGGATCGCGTGATGCCGCATTGAGGCGGGATTGAAGTCTGCGACCACGCTGATTCGGACAACAGAATGGCAGCGAGGAAGAGCGCTACACCAGAATGTGGGAGGCTACCGTTTCGGATTCGCCTTCATCTCAGCATAAATCGACTTCAAGAATGCCTCGGAGCCTTGCGCGCCCTCGGGAACCCGGGCATCGTAATCCGCTGTAAGCTTGGCCGCGATTACTTCCTCAATGGTTTTGCCTTCCGCAACGAGGGTGGCAACGCGTTGGCCGATCGCCAGCAACATATCGCGCTGCGCCATGACAGCCGAGCGATCAGAGAGTGGGCCGTGTCCGGGGACGATCTTGGTTTTCGCATCGGCGAAGCTGATTGTCCGCGCGAGGCCGTCGATTAGTCCGTTGAAACTCCCACCGTTCACCAGATCCATCCGCGGATAGCCGACCGTGCGGAAGTAGTCGCCGGTGGCGAGAATATCGTGATGGACGAAGCGAATCAGCGTGTCGCCGTCGGTGTGGGCGGCGCGCACTGGAATGAGCTGAACGTCTTCGTCGCCGAGATGCAGGGTCACCGGCCCGTCGTAAGTTACGCGCGGAAGTGCATCGGGAGGCGCGGGATTCCTGGGAGCTCCGCTGGGGATGGGTGACGGATGCATCAGCCGCTCTCGAAGTTGATCGCGAGCGAAGATGATCGCGCCGGCTTTTCCGAATGCGTCGTTACCGCCGGTGTGATCCACATGCACGTGCGTGTCGACTAAGAAGCGAACCGGCTTGTCCGAAAGGTTTTTGACGGCGACGAGGGCTTTGTCCGCCATCTGGACGTATTCGGAATCGACGACCAGCAGTCCATCCGAGGTAACCAGCACGCACATCGTGCCGCCTGGGCCTTCAATCGTGTAGAAGTCATCCGCGATCTTGTGGGGCTGCAATTGAGCCGCTGCGAAATCGATACGCGGCTGCGAGAAGGAGGGCAAAGCGCTAAGGGCGATCACGGCAACGGCCAAGTGGTTTTTCAAAGACGTATGATGCCCCTTTGCAGTGCATGAGTGACTGCGGCTGTGCGGTCGCTCGCGCCTAGTTTTTTGAGAATGCTCTTCACGTGATTATTGATGGTGTACTCGGCGATACCCAGCTCATAGGCAATCAGTTTATTGCTCAGGCCCCGTGCGATGAATCCCAGCACTTCAAGTTCGCGCTTACTCAATTCCGCATGTGGCGTCTGCGACGCGAGGGCAGCCTCTACGGGGGCGAACACATATTTCTGCCCGGCGTGGACAGTGCGAATCGCAGTAATTAGCTCGTCGTGAAGGACGTCCTTGGTTAGATAGATCTGCGCTCCGGCGTTCATCGCGCGCCGGATATCTTCATCCGCCGCAAAGGTGCTGAGCGCAATAATTCGCGCTTGTGGGAATTCCGCGCGAATCGCGGCCATCGCACTGAATCCGTCCGATGGCATGTACATGTCCATAAGCGTGATGTCGGGAAGTTGCGCCCGGTAAAGACTCAAAGCTTGGCCTCCGTTGATAGCCGCACCAATCACCGCCATATCGGGCTGCGCAGCCACGATGGTCTCGATGCCCACGCGGGTGATGAAGTGGTCTTCGGCGATCAGCACGCGAATGGGCGTGGCGGGAACGGACGTGATTCCTGACGACTCCACGGTCAGTAACATTTTAGTGCTGGATAGCGGATCGTGGAGCAATCAATTGTTTCCAATATTCCCACGCGCGATCGGCCCCGGACGCACCACCGCCATCCCGGGGCGCGGTTTGCTGGGGTCTTCGAGCCGGAGCCCCTGGCGGCCGGACGGCGGGCTTGATGTAGTTCACGTTGCCGCCGAGCAGCATGGCCTGCTGCTGCACGATGGCGTCTTGGCGGAAAGTATCCGATCGAGCCACCAGATTCACCAGGGACGTATCCACTGTGACGGCTCCGTGCCCATACAGAAGAATAGCCGCCTTGTCTCCCAGTTCTTTAGCCAAGGCGGCTCCCAGTTCGGGATTAGAAACGATTCCCACATTTGAGCTGTGGGTGTAAGAACGAATATCAAACGTCGGGATTCCGTCCCCCAGGAAGGATGCCGCGGCCATCACGGGACGCAGCGGGATGGAGCTGACGCTGAACGCAACCAGCTCCGGCGTATGCGAATGTACAACTGCCATTACATCCGGCCGGGCTTTATAGATCTCGCCATGGATAAAGCGTTCGTTGAAGTTGTCCTTGCGCGGCCCATCGACGGGGTTGCTGTCCAGATCGTATTCAATAATGTCGGAAGCCTTTACGATTCCGGCGGAAACATAGCGCGCCATGTAGTAGTGCTGCGGATCGGCGGGATCGCGCACGCTCACGTGTCCGTACGCATTCAGGAAACCCAACTCTTTCGACGCCAGGATATGGTTGGCGAGCACCAAATCGTCAACCAACTGCTTCCGCGCCGTGGATGCGTGCGCAACTTTGGCAGACTCCTTCAGAGGAGGCCGCGTTTGGGCATCGCCCAGCCCGCAAGACAGAAGCAACGGGCTGGCCAGGATGAAAATGCGAAGTGACATGCAGTTCTCGTTAAAATACAAACTTCATCGCAATCTGCATGATTCTTGGATCGAGCGCGCTGAGGATTTGACCGAAGGTCGCGCTCGGCATGGTGAGCGTGATGCCCGACAACCCGTTGGGCGTGCCGTTGCTCTCGGTGCCCGCGCGGAAGCTATTGGTCAGATTAAAGGCCTCACCTCGGATCTCGAGAGTCTGCCCTTCATGCACTCGGAATTCGCGCGATAGAGCGAGATCGATTTGAAAAAAGCCAGGCCCCGGAATGTTGGCCACGCCGAGATTGCCAAGAGTGCCATAGGCGGGAACCGCAAAGGCGGCTGGGTTGATCCAACACGTCGGGCTGGGGTTCGCGCACAGTGGATTGGAGTTGATCTGATTGAGCCGCTCGTTGGTCTGGCCGGTGAGCGCCCGGTCGGTGGATGAGGTTGCGGTCAGCCAAGGTCCCGAACTGGCGCGATAAATTCCGGCCAGTTTCCACTCGGAGACAATCAGATGCAGTGCGCGGTTGTTGAACTGCGGCGCCTGCGCGACCACCGTGAGATTAAAAAGCTGCCGCCGATCCGTGCTTTCCAGGCCGCTCAGAGTGTTTGAAACGCAGTTCCCGCGATCCGCTCTCCGATCGTTCGGTTGCGTGTATCCCGAGCCGGCGGCTCCGGCGCTCGATCCGATGCTTTCGTCGCCGATGCAATGCGACCAGGTGTAGTTCGCATTCACGCTGACGCCGCGGCTTAAGCGCTTTTGCACGGCCAGAACCAGCGCGTTGTAGCTCGCCGTGCCGCCGTCGGCGATCTCGTCCATGTAGCCAATATACTTGCCTTGCGAAGGATTCTGAAGATACAGGACGCGCCGCTGATTGAGGTTGCCGGTAGAGTTACAGCCGGTGGTGACACCGGCGGGACAAGTCCCCAGCGGATAAACGCTCGGGACGATTACGCCTGGGTTCAACTGATAAGTTCCCCACAGGTGCTCGGTCTCGCTTCCGTCGTAGGTCGCTGAAACCAGCCAGTCCGATCCGAATTGATGCTGGATGCTGAGATCCCATTGGTTCACCGATGTTGTTTTCAGATTCGGTTGCAGCGCAATGTACGACCCGAAATTTGCGAAAGGCGCGTTCTGGCTGAACTGAACCGGGAAAATGTTTCCGCCAGGATAGTTGGCAAACGGATTGGTCAAACTCACGGGTCCGGGGACGGTGGTCAGATCGCCCCACGGTGGAGCAAGCGAGGTGGCGGCGAAGAATTGTGCATTGATGAAATCGTAGGAAAGTCCATAGGCTGCTCGGATGGAGGTCTTGCCATCGGGAGTCGCCCACGCCAGGCCCACGCGGGGCGCAAAAAGGTCCCACTGGTGGTTCATGCCGGCTTTACCCGGAAATCCAGGATCGCCGGGAAATGTTAGTCCCGCAGGGGCATTCGCGAAAACCGTGCTCTTAATCCCCTGGTCGAAATTCGCCAGGCTGAAATTGTAGATCGCGCCATTGGTCATGGTCTGCGGAATGAACGGCTCCCAGCGCAATCCCAGATTGACGGTAAATCGCGAGGTCACTTTCCAGGTGTCCTGCGCATAGCTGGACACGTAGTTCTTTCTCGTAAGCAGGACATTGGGGCCGCCCTGCGTAAACGAGCTCAGATCGCCGAGAAGAAAGTCCGCCATCGCGTTGCCGGTGACAACTCCGCCGAAGGTAAAGCTGCCTTGTGAATAAACGTTGCCGGCCGTTGTGGAACGGTATTGATAGGCCTGGATGCCAAAGGCGAACTGATGGGCTCCGCGCACAAAACTTACGTCGTCGCCCACTTGGTAGGTTGTCGGCGACAGGATCGAATTCACCGAAAGCGGGCCGCCCACCGTGAAACTGCCCGGTACCGACACCGTCGTCTCGTGCGGCACGTAGCAATACATCTGCACGCCAACGTCGCATCCGGAAAAGAAGGAGGCGCCCAGCGTGTGGCTGGCCGTGCGGTTGAACGATGCCCGGAAGGAGTTGACAATTGAGGAGCTCAAGAGATAAGTGTCGCCGAGCGTGGCCGAGGTAGCCAGCTGATTGTGACCTGCCACGGTGGAATCCAATGCGTTCGAGCCGGGCAGACTGACGGGATTCGGCTGATTATAAGCGGTGTTCATGTAGCGCACGAAAAGGCTGTGCTTCTCGTTGATTTGATAATCCACGCGGCCCAGAACCTGATAGGAGTTGTAAACGGTACGTGGGCCGTAGATGACTTTTCCGCAATCGTTGATGGGTGTCGGAAGATCCTTCGCCATCGCAACAGCAGAAGGATTCAATAAACTCGCGCCGATCTTGTTGTCGACGAAAGGCGCCGGCAAATTGAGTTGCCTGCCGCCGTTGCAAGCGGGCGACGCGAAGGCGGTGAAATCGCCGCCCAGCATCGCTGCGGTAGGAACAAAAGCAGTGGAATCGGTTGCGTCCTGGCGGACCCGCGTTCCCTGGTAGCCGGTGAAGAAGAAAATCTTGTTCTTCCTGATCGGGCCGCCTACGGTGCCGCCAAACTGATTGCGCTTCAACGTGTCGCGGGTGCTGGCGAAGAAATTTCTCGCGTTGAGATCGCCATTTCGCAAAAACTCAAACAAATCGCCGTGAAAAGCATTTGTGCCGGAGCGTGTGACCGCGTTAATGGCCGCGCCGGAATGTTCGCCATTCTGGGCCGTCAAAGCGCTGGTCTCCACCTTGAATTCCTGCAGCGCATCGGGAAAAGGGAACGGCATGCTGGTAGCATCGTAGGGATTATTGTAGTCCGCGCCATCCAACCGATAACCGACACCGTAGGTCTGGCCGCCCGCGACGGAAAGAGATTCAGCGCCCGGAATGCTGGCTCCGCTCGAACCCTGACCCGCGAAGACGGTAGAGCCGGCCAGTTGGATCAGATCCGTCGCGTTGCGTCCGTTGAGCGGTAGTTCGACGATACGCTGGCTGTCCACCACCGTTCCGATTCCGGTTCGCTCCGTATCTACCAGGGGCGCGTTTGCTTCCACCTGAACCCTCTCGGAGACCGCACCAATCGTCAAAGCCACGTTGATCGTGACGCTGGTGGCTACCTGGAGTACAATGCCGGACTGCACGTAGGGCTGAAAACCCTGTCCCGTCACTTCCAGCTTGTAAGGCCCAATGGGCAGATTGGCCAAAACGTAATCGCCACTGGCGCCGGACATCACGGTTCGAACGGCTCCCGTGTCGACCTGTGTCGCCTTCACTTCCGCGCCTGGTATGGCGCTTCCTGTGGGATCTTGAACCACTCCTTGAATTTGTGCGGTAGACTGGGCGAAAGCCACGCAGCACGCCAGCGAAAACAACAATAGAAATCTCTTCACGGAGGTCTCCTTCATGAACCTGAAGCGCTTCCAAAGTTAAAGCGCGACTGCGATTCAGTCAACTAGCCATATCCGGCTATTGCTTGAGGTTTTCACGTGGTGATAGGCTGGCTGCGGTCACGGCATCGAGCATTCGCTCCTCGTCGCAAACGCCTATGAAACCGCCTTATACTTCATGCCTCGTCGCGTTGCTTGGTCTCGCTAACGCTTTCGCGCAGGGGCCTCAACCGCAACATCTTTCGCGAGCTCAACTAAATAGCAAAGCGAAAGCGGAGAACGTTCCGGAGATTCCCTACACATCGGTGCCGAACCTGCTCAAGTTCCCCCCGAAGCTGTACTTGGGCGAGGGGATCGGCGTCGCCACGAATTCGAAGGGGCACATCTTCGTTTACACGCGTAGCGGCGAGACGCGCCTCTTCGAATTTGATAGTAAGGGTCAATTTTTGCGAGAGATCGGAGAGGGGCTATACGGCTTTTTGTTCGCGCACGCCGTTCGAGTGGACGCTCAGGACAACATCTGGGCGGTGGACGAAGGAAGCAACATGGTGATCAAGTTCAATCCCGAAGGCCGCGTGGCGATGTTGCTCGGCCGGCGTCCCGAATCGCTGGATGGATTGCTCGCAACCCCCGCCGCCAATGCACCCACACCGCCGGCGCAGCCGTACGAGTTCAGCCGCCCAACCGACGTTACCTGGGATCCCGCGGGCGATATCTTCGTCTCCGATGGATACGGGAACTCGCGCGTTGTGAAGTACGACAAGAACGGCCGCTTCATCGCCTCCGTTGGAACGAAAGGTTCGGACCCGGGGCAATTGAATCTGCCCCACTCCATCGCGTCGGACGCCGAAGGCAACATCTATGTGGCCGATCGCAGCAACCGCCGTATCGAGGTTTTCGATAAAGATCTTAAGTTCAAGGCGATTTACGACAAGGTCGGCATGCCTTGGGCCGTGTGCGTCTCTCAGGGCCCGCATCAGTATCTCTACAGCAGCAACTCCAATTTGGATTTCAACATTGCTGAGATCAATCGGGTAACGGGCGAGATCTACAAAATGGAGCTCGACGGCGCCATCCTCGGGAAGTTTGGGAAATCAGGCAAGCAGCTGGGCGAATTCAGCACGGTGCACGAGATCGATTGCCGCAATCCCAATGAGTTGTACGTTTCTGAAATTACGTCCTGGCGCGTCCAGAAGTTACTGTTGAATCCCAAGCCCAACACCATAAGTTCAAAATAGGAGATCGCATGAGGCTTTCCGCGTTTTGTTTTCTGGGAGCCGCGGCGCTGGCTCCATTACTGCACGCCCAGGAGCCCGTAAAGGGAATTGACTATTCGGCGATCGATCCTCTGAAGCTGCCGGAGCATTTGTACTTAGGCGAAGTGGCCGGTGTGGCGACCGACTCGAAGGGCAACATCTTCGTCTACACTCGCACCGGTACAACGGCGGCGACGCTCGGCGGATCGAGAACGTTTACGCGCGGTGGATCGCGGTTATTCGAATTTGCATCCAGTGGCAAGTTCCTGCGCGAAATCGGTCAAGGGCTGTATGGGTTCGTTTTCGCACAAGGAGTGCGAATCGATTCCCAGGACAACATTTGGGTGGTGGATGCGGGATCGAATTCGGTGATTAAGTTCAATCCGGAGGGTCGCGTTCTGATGCTCCTTGGCCGAAAACAAGAGGCTGTGAACGTCCCCTCGGAGGGCGGCGAGATTGCGTTCCCGCGCATCGCCGGACCGAAGGGTTCAGGCGTCGAAGGCGATAATTTCAATCATCCGGTCGACGTTGCGTGGGACGCGGCGGGCAACATTTTCGTAGCCGACGGCGAGGTGAATTCACGCGTCGCGAAGTTCGACAAGAACGGCGAGTTCTTGTCGTCATGGGGGCAAACGGGCGCCGCTCCCGGCCAATTCAATACGCCGCGCTCGATTGCCGTGGATGGGCATGGGGATGTCTATGTCGCCGATTTGAACAACCATCGCATTCAGGTGTTCGACAACGACGGAAAGTTCAAAATGCAATACACCGGCATGGGCGCTCCCGCGACGCTTTGCATTTCGCCGGGCCCGCATCAATACTTGTATTCGTCGGATTCGAATCCGTCCGGCACACTGGACAATGGCGAAATCTATCAGATGGAACTGGATGGTAGTATTGTCGGCAAGTTCGGGCGCGCCGGCACTCAGCCGAAAGAGTTCGGGATGGTGAATGCCATCGATTGCCGCAACCCAACGGAACTGTTCGTTGGCGAGCTTGCGAACTGGCGCGTGCAAAAGGTTGCGCTCCATGCGAAGCGGTAAAGCGGTTCTTCTTCTGCTTACGGGCGCGTTGGCGTGGGCCCAAACGCCCGCGAGTCCCTCGGAGGGGGCTGGCGTCTATTTGCAGCGCTGCGCGGCCTGTCACGACGCCGGCATCGACCGTGCGCCGAAGATCGATGCGCTACGCGAGATGACGCCGCAGGCCGTGCTCGCGGCTTTGGAAACGGGCGCAATGGTGCAAATGGCCACCGGGCTTTCTAGCGAACAGCGGCGCGCGGTGTCGGAGTTCGTTGCGAGCAAGACCTTCGCCGCCACGCGCGATGTGGCAGCGGCGCCGATCCAGGGTTTATGTTCCAGCGGCCCTGCGCCGCTCGGCGATGTCCAGAAAGATCCGCTATGGAATGGCTGGGGCGCCAACAGCTCGAACACGCGATTCCAGAGCCGCACCGAAGCGCGGCTCAATGCTACCGACATTCCGCGGTTGAAGCTGAAATGGGCGATCGGCTTCCCGCGTGACCTAAGCCGCAATGCCGCGCCGACTGTCGCCGGCGGCCGCATCTTCACCGGCAGCGGGAGCGGGCTGGTTTATTCCATCGATGCCTCCACGGGCTGCATTGAGTGGACCTATGCAGCAGGCGCGGGCGTCCGCACGGCGCCCACCATTGCTTCCATCGATACGGCATCGGGCTCACGTGAAGCCGTTTTCTTTGGCGATGGGCGCGGCACTGCTTACGCTGTTGAAGCCGCGACCGGCAAATTGATTTGGAAAACCAAGGTGGAGGACATGGCGGGGGCGGGCATCACCGGTTCTCCAGCCTTCTACATGGGGCGGGTCTATGTGCCCGTGCGTGGGAACGACGAGGTGTCGGCCGTTCAGCCCAAGTACGAATGCTGCCGCTTTCGCGGAAGCCTGGTGGCGCTGGATGCGGCGACCGGCCAGCAAATCTGGAGAAGCTATACGATTCTAGAAGAACCGCATAAGACGAAATCCAACGCCATCGGCACGCAGCTTTGGGGACCCTCGGGCGCGCCGATCTGGACCACTCCCGCTATCGATCCCAAACGTAACGCTATCTATGTGACCACAGGCGACAACTACAGCAAGCCCACCACCAACACGAGCGATGCTTTCATCGCATTCGATCTCACAACCGGCAAAATGCTTTGGAGCCGGCAGATGACGCCGAACGATTCCTGGACGTCGGCCTGCCGTCTGCCCGACAAAACCAACTGCCCCGATCTGGATGCGCCCGATTTCGATTTCGCCTCCTCGCCGATTCTGGCGACCCTGCCCAATGGCCATCGCATTCTGGTGGCTGGGCAGAAGTCGGGCGTAGTGCACGCGGTGGATCCCGATCAGCAAGGGGAAGTGCTGTGGCAGGTGCGCGTGGGCAAAGGTGGAACTCTGGGCGGCGTGCAGTGGGGCTCGGCGACGGATGGTCAAAACGTTTATGTCGCACTATCCGACATGGGCCGTATCATGTTACCCACAACAGGCAGCGGTGGGAATGTTTTCGGAGCGTGGGAGGCCGATCCCACCGTGGGCGGTGGATTATTCGCGCTTCGCCTAAAAGACGGAAAGCGCGTGTGGTATGCACCGCCGGCGAGTTGTGGCGATCGCAAGCCCTGCAGCCCGGCGCAATCGGCCGCAGTCTCCGCGATCCCCGGCGTGGTGTTCTCGGGATCGGTTGACGGCCACATGCGCGCGTATTCGGCCAAAAACGGCGCCGTGCTTTGGGACTTCGACACGATTCGAAAATTCGACACCGTCAACGGCGTCGAGGGGCGCGGGGGTTCGCTGAACGGACCCGGACCGGCCATCGCTGGCGGAATGATCTTCTTCAATTCCGGCTATGCCGCAGGTGGCACTCCAGGGAATGTGCTGCTCGCATTCTCGGTCGATGGAAAGTAGGCTCATGAGGAAAACGAAACTTCTTCTACTGACGATTGCCGCCGCCGGCCTGGCGCAGACGCCGAATCTCCCCGATCCGTATGGTTCGGGCATTGAGCATTGGGCCATGCTGCCGGAAGGCCGAACCTGGGGTGCGGCATCGGCGATTTCCATCGATTCGCATGGAAACATTTGGGTGCTGGAACGTTGCGGAGGTAACACCTGCGCGGGAAAAACCGAAGATCCGATTCTTGAATTCGATCCGTCGGGCAAATTCGTGAAGAGCTTCGGCTCAGGTATGTTCGTGTTCCCACACGGGATCTTTGTCGATAGCAAGGACCGCGTGTGGGCCACGGACGCCGACGCGAAAGACGGCAAAGGAAACCAGGTCTTCGAGTTTTCTCCGGACGGCAAGATTCTCATGCAGCTGGGAAAGCCAGGTGTTGCGGGCGTTACCGAAGACACGTTCAATCGCCCCTCCGGGGTGGTGGTTGCACCAAGCGGCGAGATCTTTGTTGCTGACGGGCATGGCGGCGATTCCAATGCCCGCATCGTGAAATTTTCGATAGACGGGAAGTTTCTCAAAGCCTGGGGATCCAAAGGCGCCGGCCCCGGGCAGTTCGGCGGTCTGCACGCTATTTCGCTGGATTCGGAAGGCCGGGTCTTCGTTGCCGATCGCGAGAACAATCGCATCGAGATTTTCGACGGAAACGGAACCTTTCTAGCCGATTGGACTCAATTCAGCAAACCGAGCGGAATCTATATCGATCGGAACGATACGATTTATGTTGCCGACGATACCAGCAGCGCGCGCACCCGCCCGGAATGGCCGCGCGGCGTTCGAATCGGCAGCGCGAAAGACGGCAAGGTGATGGCGTTCATTCCCGATCCCGACCAGGACCCCAAACACGCGGGCACGGGACCCGAAAGTGTCGTGGCGGATCGCGAAGGCAGTGTTTATTCCGCCGAGGTCGGCCGTAAGATGGTGATCAAATATCCGAAGCAGTAACCTCAATCGGAATGGTAACTTCAATCTCCGTCCCCGCGCCTGGCCGGCTTTGAATCTTGAACTCACCCCCGAAGCGGTGTGCGCGCTCGCCCATTCCCAGAATCCCGAAATGTCCTCCGGACATGTGGAAGGTCTTGGGAAGGTCAAAGCCGTTCCCATCGTCTTTGACGCGAAGCCGCAACGCCGACGGCTCACTCTCTAATTGCACCCATACCTTTTCCGCGCGCGAGTGTTTGACCGAATTCGTCACTGCTTCCTGGGCAATGCGGAGTATATTTTGAGCCAGGTCCGTGGGTACGGTTACGTTCAAACTGGACGACTGCACCTGAACTGACAGAGAAGATCCCTCGACCCAACGTTTGGAAGCCACAGCCAGCGCCGTGGGCAAATCCTTCCCCTCCAGTTCCGATGCCCGCAATTCCATCACGGCGCGGCGCGCTTCGGTGAAGCTATGCCGCGTCATCTTGCGGGCTAAGTCCACATGTTTCCGCGCCGATTCCAAATCCCGGCTGAAGTGAGATGCCGCTGTGTCGAGCTGCGAGGAAATTCCGATGAAGTTCTGCGCCAGCGTATCGTGAATTTCCCGCGCCAGTCGCGTGCGCTCTTCCAGCACCAGAGTGAACCGGCTATTGACCTGTCGCAAGTGGAGCCGATGGAATGAATAAACCAATCCCAACAAACAAGCGGCCGCCAGGGTGATAAACCAGCTTGTCTCATAAAAATAAGGCTGCACTCTAAAGCTGAATTCTCCTTGTGAACTGGTTCCTTCCGGAAGCATGGAACGCACCAGGAAGCGATACTGGTCGTGTCCCAGAGAGCTGAACGCGATGGTGTGGTGAGCGCCCGCGGGAACCCAGTCCTTGTCTAGTCCCTCAAGCTTCGTCGCGTAAGTGACGCGTTCGGGAGCGCTCAAGTAGACTCCCGTGTAGCGGAACTGAATGCGCTTCGTACCGGCCTTGAGCGTCGAAGCGTGTTCGGGATCGACGGACAACCCGTCCACCAGGATTTCAAGAATTCGGGTCATGGGCGTCGGCGCGTTTGCGGCGGCTCGGGGCGGTTCGTTGGGATCGAGCGTTGCCAAGCCACGGCTGGTGGGAAACCAAAGATGCCCGTCGCGAGTCCGAGTTCCGCCGCCGGCTGTCGGAAAGCCGGGAGCGCACTGAGCGCTCCGCAGCCCGTCCTGTATGCCAAAATTGAGGGGCTTCAAAGCGCGGATGGCCCGTCGGTCAAAGTCGCGGAGCTGCTGCTTGGAGATTTCCGAAATGCCACGCGTCGTACTCAACCAGAGATTCCCCTTGCGATCGTCCTCTACGTGCGACACGTTATCGCTCAACATGCCGTCGCGCGATTCGTATCGATGAAAACCGTCCTCGCGGAGTGCGTTGAGGCCGCCGCCAAATGTGCCGATCCAAAGGGTTCCATCTGTATCGCGATAGAGTGAGCGGATTTGATTACTGCCAAGCCCGTCCGCGGTGGTGAATTTGCGCGTTGTCTGGCCAGCGGATGGCGAATCCTTCACGCGCCACAAGCCGTTGTTGAACATCCCCACCCAAAGGCTTCGGTCGCCATTCTCGACGAGAGCGGCAACCATTCCCGTTGAGCCGCCATCGCCCCGCAGAATCGGGCGCCAAGAATCCTGATCCCGCCGGAAGACGCCGTCGGAAGTTGCTGCCAATAGCTTGCCGGACGCACCTTCCAGGAGTTCGTAGACACCGTGACGCTGGAGCGGTTCCGCGATGCGGTCATTATAGAAGCGCCCATCGTGCAGCCGGCTGAGTCCATAAGCGGTGCCAACCAGCAGATCGCCGTTACCGGCTTCGCGGATGCTAAAAATCTGATTGCTGGGCAGCCCGTCGGACGTGGTGTATAACCGGCGGTTTCCGGGGCCGAAGATCAGTAAACCCGCGTCATGGTAACCGACCCAAAGATTGCCGGCGCGATCCTGGTGAACCACGGTAGGTTCATCGCTCGGCATGCCCTCCGAGCGTCCGTAAATCAAGAACCGGTCGTCGCGCAGCCGCTCTAAGGCGCTATTGGTCCCAATCCACAAATCGCCCTCGCGATCTTCTAGGATGGACCACACGCGGTCGGCGCTGGCATCGGCGCTATTGCGCGATGGCGTTACAAATCGGCCTCCCTGAAACCTGCCGAGTCCCGCTCCCGTTCCAACCCATACGCTGCCTGCACGATCGGTAATCAATGTATCCACCGATTCATCGGGCAGACCCTCACTGGTTCCGAACCTGGCAAGCTGGTGATCCGATCGCATCAAGATCACGCCATGGCTTCCACCCATCCAGAGTCCGTCGGTGCTCTCGAGTAGCGCAGTGATGTACTCGCCCTTCAGGTTGTCTGCCCCGAGGACGGTGGTGAATCCGTTACTGGAGCGCTGGAGCAAGCCACCCACGCCGCTGACCCACAGCCTCTGCTGCGGATCTTCATAGACCACTTGAACCACGTCTACCGGAGCCAGGCTCGCGCGCGAAAATAAGGTTGCTTTACCGTTCTGGAGGCGAAATAGCCTGCCCCCTGATGCAATCCAGAGCGCGCCCTCGTGATCCTCGACCAGCGAATTGATAGGCCCAACGGGTAGACCGTCGGAGGCCGTATAAACGCGGAAGTGGCCGTTCTGATACCGGCCGACGCCTTCCAATGTTCCGACCCACAAGGTTCCGTTGCGGCCTACGGCGAGCGCCGTGACGGTGCTGCTCGGCAACGCACTGTCGCCTTTGGAAAACGTCAGAAAATCGGAGCCATCGAAACGGGCTAAGCCTTCCCGCGTACCCACCCACAGGTAACCGTCCGGTGTCTGAGCAATTGCGCGGATCGTATCCTGAGGCAGGCCCTGCGCCTGCGTCCAAAAAGTTCTTGTATACTGCGTAAACTCTTTGTGGGGATCCAGCGCTAGCAAGGAGGAAAATTCGCTTGCCAGAGTCAGTAAAAGACCTAAATGAATAACTGATCTGGACTGCCGGGACACTGCGGCTCATGCTATCACACCACTAGCTGGTTTGCTGCAACTTCCAGGGACACAACTTCCAGGGACAATGGAGCGGGCAGCGTACTGCCCTCCCGTCCGGGCTGTGGATCAGATCGATTGATAGTCCGAGGCCACTGGAGTGGAGAACCCGGCTACATCGTGGCTCTCGTCCAAGGTGCTGCTGGCCCAAACAGTGGCTCGCCGGCCACGATTCGAACTCTGGATCATAGCTCGCGCTTCGCCTACATCGTGCTGTGAACGTTATTCCGAAACATGGCTGGGGAGCCAGACTCCAAGCCTTCTCACGGTCGTTTATAGGGCTCGGCGTTCGAGCCTCAAAGGGCGCGCCCGCCAATTGCCAGCGGAGTTGCCTCCTACCGCGGGCGGACCCGCAACATCCCGACGCCACTGGTCTGGAGCTGTCTATCCTACAGCTCGCCGTCGATTCGGGCTTCGCCACGATTCAGATCCTGGGGGCAATCGTTTCACCCTTAAGGTCATCGGTGAAATCCGGTCTTGGGACGTCACGATTCGCGGCGCCGGTTGAAAACGGACGATCCGGAATGCCCGGCAACATCGCCACCAAACATGTAAACTCTCACGCCGGCCGCACCCTGTTCCGCGGCGTACGCGATGTTCGCGGCCGTAAGGGCCGAGTGACGTGCCGGTCTGGACCAACGTAGAAAGCCCCGGATGATAATAGTTGTCGGCAATCAGGGAAGCGGTCCGCCAGGTGGGTATCCAATGTTAAGTTTCCGCTCAACCGCGACATTTGGTTGCCATGAAATCTCCCTGACCGCCTGCGGCCTCTCGTCTGCGTGCTGTTGAGGAGTTTGGCTCCTCAGCAGTCCTGCATCAAATTCCTCACCTGCGTTGCGAATTTACGCAGTGAGGTAGTTCGATCACCTTAGTGCAGCTCAGGGTGCTGGCCTTATGCAAACAGCAAGCTAATATATCGAAGCTGCAATTGACTCAGCAAGATGGACGATATCAGCGCAAGTGGCAGAAAAACGGCCTTTTGTGTGCTCCAAAGCCAGGCATGAAGGCTTGCTACGAATTGACGGACACCGCAGCGCGAAACACCGGCGCGGGGGGAGTACTGGATCACGCAGAGGACCAAGGCGCGCCTTCGCCATTGGGCCGCGCCGTTGGCGTCTTGATCAAAACATCCAATCTCAAATTGGTTGCGGTCATACAGGAGATCAAGACTCGGGGGCTCTCGATAGCGATCGAGCAGCCTTTGAAGGTAGGGAGCTCGGTTTCCGTCGAATTCGGCTCTGAGTGCCGCAACGGGGAGATAATTTCTTGCCGCCGGACGGGCAGCACGTACGAGACTTGTGTTGTCATGGAGAACCGAAACGCAGCAGACCGGCGCGTCGACGAACGATTTCCGGTCACTCAGGAGGTACGCATACTTGCCGACAGTGTGGGTTCCAAAACGAACGCCCTTGTCGTTGATCTGTCGAGCCAAGGCATGGGATTCGAGATCCCCATTCCGCTAAAGTTGAAAGAGACCGTCGCGATAGAAACCGCCTCGAACGAAGCATTCGGCATCGTGCGCCACTGCCAGGAACTGCCCGGCGGGAACTATTACGCGGGCGTGGAGATATTTCACGTCATGCCCAAGGAGCCTGTGGAGAGCTCACGGAAACCGAGCGTGCTTGAGCGATTGTTCCCGATCACCTGACGTTTGGTTGATATGAAATCTCCCTGACCGCGCCCGGCAGGGCGGTCTGCGTCAACGCCTGCATTTTGGGGCTTGCCGCTCCACCGACGCCACGGCAAAGGTAAGCGAGACGCTTCACAAGCAACTCGAGATGCTCAATCATGTACCGGGTTTCGGACATTCCGAATTCCGTGAAGATCGCATTCGCAAGGGCAACTCAAAAATCGACCCAAGAAGACGTGTTTTCGATGGCTGAACCTGGAGCATGGCCGTGGAATGTTGGGGATGTGATTCTTGACGGATTGCCCCGCGATCGTTTGAAAGCGGTCGCCGTGAGTGAGTCTCTTTGTCTTGTCTTCTATGAGCATGGTGGTTTTGCGAAGAGCGATGACATTGCTGCGTTCCGCCTGTCCGGCAAAGGAGCCCGCGCGCTTTGGCATTTGACCCGCGCTCCCCATGTTGCGAATCCGGCGGACCTTCGCGATGCGATTCGCGATTAAGGCGTATGGAGACGAACTAGACGAACTATATTAACCCGCCGAAGGCGGAACACATCCGTTGGTCGTCAGCCTTGCTGTCGGTAAGATCCTGCACAGTCGCGTAGCGTCTAGCGATCTTGCTATGTTTTTGGCCCTCGATGACGGGGCTAACCAGCCGTGCAGCAGCTCTGTTTGTGATTCAGCCACCGCACGAGAAGCAGGCATTCCTCAGACTGTTGAATGTGGATCAGTTGAATCTTCCGTTCCTCGCACCAGCTTAATTAAGAAGTGCCGGCTGGTCAGCTCCGGACCGTTGTCGCACCGAATCGATTCTGCTCTTCCCGGTGCTGGATCACATCTTCCAGCGACCGAGTCACTCGACGGCTCGATCCTTGCAGCGCTCACCCCGATCTCCCGTGCCAAGTCTGGCACCTTCCGGCCCGCTTCATGCTGCTTCAGCACACCGATTATCTGCTCCTCTCTTCTTCCTCTATAATCAACTGCATCAGCGCCAGACCGGTTTGTCTATCGTGATCCCTTTGCACGAAAGTGTGATGCAACCCGTTGGGGTGCAAGAGAGTCCACGAAAGCATCGGCGCGTGAATTCTCGGCTTACAATAAGGGATGCCGCTTCAACAAGTTGACGCCGTCTACGAAAATGGCGTGCTGCGACCGCTACAGCCGTTGGATTTGAAGGAGCATGAGCACGTACTGGTCAGCGTCGCCAAAGCTGCGGCTCCAGGTCGATCCAATTTGGCCGTCGAGTACATCGAAAGCGTCAAAAGAGAACTACAGGACGCCGAACCGGCTCCGGGTCTGGAAGAAGTCCGGAGGCGGCTGGCGAAGATTCCCGGATCAATGGCTGCCGAAATTGTTGCCGACCGAGGGGAACGTTGATCTTTGGCCGGCCACCTCTTCGATTCCAGCGCTCTGGTTAAGCTGTACCACCCGGAGGCCGGCACACCGGCCGTCGATCAGATAGTCAATGCTACCGACAACCTGGTTCGTGTTTCCCGCCTAACCGTTGCTGAATTAAACATCGGCGTTTGCGATCCAAGTGCGAACGCGGTCCATCAACCGGGAGGATGCCGACCTATTCCTGCTCCAATTTCGAAGAGACGTCGCGACAGGACGGCTGGAGGTCTTCTCTATCGGGGAATTGGAATTTGCGATGGCCGAGTTGCTGGTTGAGCGGTACGCGTTCGGCTCAGGTCTCCGTGCCCTGGATGCCCTTCAACTGCCTGTGGCACTGGAACTGCGGAATCAGAAGTTGGTGGGTCATTTTTGTCGCGGCAGATGCGATACTTTGTGGGGTTGCCCAACTGGAGGGGTTCTCGGTAATCAACCCTGAACATTTCTGACCGCTTGCCGTTGTTGCAACGGGTGCTTCCATGCAAGATCGGATCGATCTTCGAGCCAGACTAGAGAGCGCCCTTGCCGAGGGCCAACGGCTCCGCGAAGAAGTCCTGCAACTGAAAGCGATCCTTGCGCAGCATTCCATCCCATTACCTGAACTGAGAACGCCGCAGCCTACAAGCGAACGGTGTCTGCCGACGCCTTCGGAAATCGCCCAGGTTGGAACGCTGCCGGACAACCAAGCGAAGATTACCCTCTTTCGATCTTTGTTCCGCGGTCGGGAAGACGTCTATGCGGAGCGATGGCGCACCAAGGACGGGGTGGGGACAACGTTTGTATATCACCAGTTCTAGCCGGAACATGGCCGAAGCGGAGGCTGTCAAGGAGAGCGACGAAGGAGCTATCGCGCGAGCGACGCGCCACGTACTTGGCGGCCCTCCCGAGCGGAGGGCACCCGCGTCGATGCGGCGTGTGCTCGTTCTGTGTTTATCCTTCTTTCAATCTCGTGGCCACATCGTTAAAAAGAACTTTTTCGAGTTGAGCGGCGAGTTTTTCACGCTCGTCTTTTCCAAGCGTGTCGAGATTTTGTTGCCGCCAACGGACCGCCGGGAGATCGCTCGCGCCCGGCACGTCCAATAGGGACCAATCCGGCTCGCCACGTTTGAAGGAAATCAGGAATCGCCGATGCGGCTCAGACATCTCTCCGACAATGGTGCGGATGAGGGTTTCCCTTACTGCAATTAGATCCTCCAGAAAGACCGGCTCCGCGGTCATCCCTTCGAATCCGCGCAGGAACTCGCCTGAGATCGACTTCAGCCTGGGAGCAAGAATTTCCGCCATTGGGCGGTTGTGACTCAAAAGATAGACGATAAAGGCGCGCCGCAAAGAGTCGCTCATGCCTTCGTTTGTGAGAAGATCGCGCACGTCGAATAGATCGCGCGGATGCTGCCTGTCAAGCGCCGCGACCATTTTCCCGGCGTAGAGATCGGCAAACGACACGACGCGAGTTTCCGCAAACCCGAAGGCGGCTTCGACGGAGGCAGAGACGCTGCGACGCTCGGGCTCGAAGACGCAGCCCCGCAGAACCGGCGTGACTTCGATCTTCACCTGGGCTCCGTCGTGGCGAACGAGAAGTTTGGTCACGGCCTTTTCAGGTATCGTTTCGGACATGCTGATCTGTGTGCCACGCAAGGCTTTGCGTACGCGCTCAGCAATCCTCTTCATCGCGGCGTCGATGGCAGCCAGCGACTCCGTTCGCGTTGAAATCGGCAGGTACGTCAGATCGATATCGACGGAGAGTCGCGGCATATCGCGAATAAATAGGTTGATGGCCGTTCCGCCCTTGAGGGCGAAGCAATCCTCCTCCGCGACCCGGGGCAGGATTTTGATGAGCAGTGTCACCTGCCGCTGGTATGCGTCATTGAACGGCATCGAGATCCTCCGGCACGGTTATCTGATATGGAGTGTTCAGTGTGCCGCCGCGCACGAGCATGCGTTTTCCCTTGCCGAGATTGATCGCGCTTTTGTTGATATGCCGGAGCCACGCGTGCTGGTGGCGATCGGCGAAAAAGAAAAACAGGCGCTTCACCTTGACGTTGCGACAATCGAGCAGCAGTTTCTCAAGGCGACGGGGACTGAGATTGGCGAGCCCTTCTATCAGCTTGTCGACCTGATGGAAGCTTTCGCGATCAGGCAACTCGTCCAGCAGTTCGAGCACGGCGCGCTCCGGAGAAGAAAGGATCAGTTGCCATCCCCATTGGCCCCAGGGCTGCGCGACGAGGTCCGGTGGTAGCGACTCGTGGCCGGGCTCGGAAAAATTCGGAGTGGCACTGACGGGTGTGGAAGTAAAGAGCCGCGCGCTGTTGTGATAAGCAAATTGGACTCCGAGGGGTAGCTTGTGGAGCCAATTGGGAGGGCGCTTTGGTCCGTAGAGGTGCACCTCTTTCTTTTCGTGTGCAAGATAGTGGGCAAAGCCCTCTAACTCCAGGGCGGAACGCCCTCCGACGACCAGGTTTTGGCCGAGGAGCTTTTGAAGCGAGATAACGACCTGTTGCCAGCTCAGAGAGCCTCTTCGTCGCTCGTAGACCTGGCGCGTGGGCTGCTCCAGCCAACCGGCGGCAACGTATTGGCTGCGCAGAGAGGTTGAGTATCCGTGTCTGCTCAGCCAAGCGGAGTCGACAAGGAGCCCTTCCGGAAGCAGGCGTTCCAGGCGGTTTAACTTTCCTTTGTTGTGCTCAGTCATGCTAAGCAAATTAGCAATTTAGTAAACTTTTGTCCAGTTTGAAATATCTACCATATGCTTAGCGTAACTAAGCTTATAGGTCATATATCAAACCATCCGGGCGCATAGAGACGCAGGCCGCCAGTCTGACAGGAACGAGTTCAGAGTGATATCGGAGAGGCCAAGGTCAAGACGACCCTGAGCACTCGGTCCAGTTCCTCCGCCACTTTACCGGTCAATACGACGCCCCGCTCCATCCGGGACCGGAGGCTTGAAATGGTCATGTTGGTGCTACCAAGGTACGCTCGCACCCCGCGATTCTGCGCGGATGGTTTGAAGTGGAAGGTCTGGGTGTCGTTTCCACTCCCTTCGGACCAGGAGAGGATGGAGCAGTTGGGGTCATTGGCGATCTTCCGAAGGTCAGCACCGACGGGAACGGCAAATCTCGGCTGAATCGGCTAAGGATCGTGACGCTGAAGCGGGAGGAAATCTACGCGAACCAATACCGCGACCTGGATCATCTCCGCGCCAACATCGCGGAATTCATCGACAGCTACTACAACCGTGTGCGGCTGCATTCCGCGCTCGGCTACAAACCTCCGAAAGAGTTCGAACAAGACGCCATCCACGTGACCATTTTGCAGGGGGCAACTCTTCCGGCAGCCGCGATCGCCCGGCGTGCGCAGTTCGCCGCTCGGCCATCGCCTCCACAACTGCTCTACGTCGTCCCGACAAAGCACTGTGTCATGTGCCGGCTCTCCCAGCTTGGGAACACCCATCAGCTACCTCGAACCTCAGTCAGTCACGGGCGCTGTGTCGGAAACTCACAATTTTCTGCCAAGAAAGAGGAGAGAATCGCTACTTTCTACGGTTTGCCGAGCAATCTCAGCTACCTCTGTCAGTAGATCTGGAAGACTCTGCATCAGCGACGAAAGAGGTCCACTGTTTGCCAAAAATCGAGAGGAAAACGTGCTGCTAATAATGATTCGAGAACTCCGAAGTCTCGGCTACCAAGTCGAACTGTCGGGTAATCCAGCGGTAAGAATAGATCAAGATTTCGACCCTGTTTGTGTCAGCCCAGGGGCAAGCGCAAGCCTCAAGAAGAGCAAGCGCTCGACGCAAGAACAGTGCAACGGTTTTGCAACGGCGTTCGCGAAAAACGGCGATACGGTGGGATACCGGAAACAGCGCAACTCCTCGAAAGAGCAATGTGAGGATACCTGAGGAACCCTATCACATACTTTGAGGGAACACTATTCTTCTCGGCGATGGCAGCGGAGGCTTTACGGCGGAGCCCGAGATCAATGTCGCCCCCTGGTCTGTCGTCGCCGAGAAGCTCGAAGCGCTCACCAAACTCGGCCTGCTCAACAGCCGGATGAAAGATTACTATGACCTCGCGCTTCTGCCCGCATGTATCCGTTCAATGGCGAACAACTGGTCGCTGCGATCAGGGCGACGCTCCAGTGGCGCGCTTTCGTTCGCCGGAGCCGGTTCACCGAATAGCCGGACGATCTGAAACAGCTTGTGCTCGAAGTGCGCCAGTTTGCATCTCCACTCCTTTTGGCGGCCGCAGGCGATCAAACATTGCCGGTCGCCTGGCCTGCGGGCGGTCCGTGGGCAGTTCGCAGCCGGTTTCCGGGGGGCGCTGGAAGATGCCTGACACCGGCTTGCTCAGCGCATATCCGAGACTCTAAAGATCCAAACCGGCTCC
>Ga0182024_10007662_pt1 | contig 23226 bp, 25 predicted proteins | sample P32metaG_FD_120480 | JGI IMG/M metagenome (GOLD analysis project Ga0182024, IMG submission 120480) | Permafrost microbial communities from Stordalen Mire, Sweden - P3-2 metaG (Illumina Assembly) | ecosystem: Environmental > Terrestrial > Soil > Wetlands > Permafrost | place: Sweden: Stordalen... | reverse complement strand
GGAGGGCAGTAAAGCACGCTTGCGCAGCGCTGTCGCATTGGTCATGAATGCGAATCAACTATAAGATGCAGACCTTCTGCGGCATGCCCCGTTGCACGGTCTAATCGGAATGGATGTTGTAAGTAGATTTTGCTCGCGAACAGGATCGCCTAGTGCGGTTTCCGGTCGAGTAACGGGCAAACCGGCAGTGGAAGAAGGAATGAGGACTGGGCCACCTGAGAATTTGCTGATCAAATGGCGGGGTCACGCTGCAGATTCAATCTGTCAACCGTGTGTTTGCTCTGACACTTACTTTACTGATACAAGTGTCTTCCCGGTAATCGTTTGGAGGTTGCAGCCAAAGTCAGGTTGCCGAGAAACGCCCATTGCGCCCCCTAGACGGTTTCGATTCAGGGACCGGCACCGGTCAGAGTAGGCGATAAACTTGCCGAGTGGTCTCGAAGGGCTGACGAAATCCCACTGTGCGGGATAGGTTCAGTATCGGGACGGGTCTCGCCATAGCGCGCACGGTCTCGTCGCAGAATATTGAAAGAGTCCACCCCGGTGGGCTGGAAACGCGACAAATCTCCGAGCACAGCAAACCTTCAGCGTCACAGCGTAGGATTGGCCGCGCCGTAGCGGGTCGATTGTGAGTCAAACTTCCGTACAACGTGGGCTGCAAAGGTCGGGTAGCACGCCGCACTGTTGAGCGCTTGTTGGGGCGTTAGTGCCGCATAGTAGAGACACTTCGGGTCGTAGCCAGGCACACAGGCGATACTGAGATTTGTCCCCATCGATGTATTACTCCATTCATAAGCGTAATCCTGGATCAAGTCGTCAATGTAGTGCGCCGCTTCGTGTTCAACCATCGCCGTTCGAGTATTCCGCCCGAATCCACTCGGGTTCGCGCCACTCCACTCCTGAAATCTGGGAGTGAAGAAGATCCATTTCTTGCCATCCTTGCGCCACGCGAAGCTCGGAGTCATCAGAGTGTGTTTGATCTTCGTAAATTCGCCAGAATCGAGTCCATTTGTCCTGCCGACTTGGAGCGGTCGCTAATCTGGTCGAGGTGGAAGTGCACATTGAACGCTTTCGCCACTACCGAGTCAGCATCTTCTGAACTGGTTGCGAAGGCCATTCCGTACGTCTGCAGCGCGTCGATCGCGGCTTGGCACCAACTGATACCCAGGTGAACGTTCGTCAACGCCAACGCGCTCCGCGTCAAGCCGGTGGCGGGAGGACTGGCGGACGGCGATGTGCCCGAAGCCAGGGCGTTCAGTAAAGCCGGCAGGCTACTACCTGGATCGACGTGGCCGTCGGGCGGGAATGCCAGTTTCGCCCTGTTCGCCTCCTGGAACCTCCGAATCGCCTCTGCCAAGTCTTGTGCGCAGGCGCCCCATAGCGCTGGCTTCCAAATCTTGCCCATGCAGCCGCCCTGGCTGGCTGGTATTTTGCTCAGCAGCCGCTGAATCGCCTCCTCGTCCTTGGGGATGTTGTAGCAGGGCTTGCCCCCATATCCGGGACGAGTCTTGAGAATACCTTGCATATGCAAGTGTCGAGCTAAAGAACAATGGAGTTGGATCAACACGCGGAGTCTCTCCTTCACACAGAGAGCGGATTCCGCTGACATTCCTCGCGCCTTCAATAAACGGGTCGTTTCGTGAATCCAAACTTGTATTCCGTCCTGCCAAAGCTGAAAGTCCTCTTTAGCATCAATCTATACCCGGTCCAGCGGTGTGCCCTCCCAACGGTTGCTGTTTTGCAGGGCCGACTTGCAGCGCCGAGCGAACTTTCTTGAGCAGCGAACTTCTGGTGAACGGCTTCTCCAGGAACGCGGCTTCCGGCATCAACCTGCCGCGTTGAGGTCCCAAATCGCCAGTGTAGCCCGACATGAACAACGAACGAAGAGTTGGATGGACTGCCCTAGCCTGCTCCAGAAGCTCAAACCCGCTCTTCCCCGGCATGATCATATCCGTGAGCAGCAGATCAATTCTTGGCTTAGCAGCCTTCACTATATCCAGCGCGGCTTCCGCATTTCCTGCTTCGACGACGCGGTACCCCGCATCCAGCAGCATGCGGACCGCCAGATCGCGCAAAGGCTCATCATCTTCCACCACCAAAATCGTTTCTGATCCCCCAGGAAATCCGGGCTCCTCATGCGACTCCACCAGATGTTCGGCTTTCGTAGCCATCCTCGGAAAATAAATCTTGAACGTTGTGCCTTTGCCGGGTTCGCTGTCAACAGAGATGTAGCAGCCACTCTGCTTCACGATTCCGTACACAGTCGAGAGTCCCAGGCCGGTTCCTTTCCCAACTTCCTTGGTCGTGAAGAAAGGTTCGAAGATCTGCGATTTGATCTCTTCGCTCATTCCGCAACCCGTGTCGCTGACCGCCAAGACCACGTTCTGTCCGGTGCGCGAGCCTGGGTGCTCGGAAACGTAGTGTTCGTCGAGTTCAGCATGAGCCGTCTCGATTACGATCTGGCCCCCGCTCGGCATCGCATCGCGCGCATTCACTACTAGATTCATCAAAACCTGTTCGATCTGGCCTGGATCGGCATGGACGCTGCCAATTGGGAGAATCGGTCGGAAAGAGATAGCAACATCCTCGCCCACCATTCTTTGCAACATGTTGGTCACGCTACGCACGACTTCGTTCAAATCCAACGCCTTCGGAAAGACCACCTGCTGACGGCTGAAGGCCAATAGTTGCCGCGTGAGTGAGACGGCCCGGTTCGAAGCTTTCTTGATTTGCTCAAGGTGCCGGTTCACCGGACTCTCCGGTGTAATCAGACTCTGAGCGAGGTCGCTATAGCCGATGATCACGCCCAGCAGGTTGTTGAAATCATGTGCCATCCCCCCGGCCAAACGTCCCACTGCTTCCATCTTCTGGGCCTGGCGGAACTGCGCTTCCAGTTGTCGCGTCTCGGTGATGTCCCGGGTAATCGCCAGCATGCAGCGTTGCCCATCCAACTCCACCAGTTCCGCTGACACCTCCGCTTCCCGTTTCTTTCCCTTCGAAGTCGTGTGTTGCGTCTGGAACCCCGTCACCCGTCCGCGTTCCCCTAGCTGCCGGATCATCTCCACGCGCTGCGACGGTTGTGCCCAGAAGTCCAGTTCCGACGCAGTGTGGCCAATGACCTCTTGGCGCTGGTAGCCGAGCATCTGGAGGAAGGCGTCGTTTACGTCCAGATACCGCCCTTCCGCTTCCGTCGAAATCGTGACTGCCAGCGGGCTGCTGCGAAAAGCCTTGCTGAACCTCTCTTCCGACTTGCGTAACGCCTCTTCTGCCAATCCGCGCTCAGTGATGTCCCGCAGGATGACCGTAGACAGCTTATTATCCCTGACTTCGATCTGCGAGATGGAAGCCTCGATTTGAAACTCCTGGCCATCGGCCCGTACCGCGCATAGCGAGCCCGTGGCTCCCATGGCGCGATTGGTCACACCAGTTTCCCCGGGTTGTCGGATGTGTGCGTCGCGCGCGGAACGTAACCACTCCGGAATGAAGCGTTCGACCGGCTGCCCCATGGCCTCCGCCGCCGAACAACGGAACATCCTCTCGGCGGCTGCATTGAACAGCACGATGCGCTGCTGCCCGTCCACGGAAATGATCGAGTCCATGGCCGAGGTAATAATTCCAGACATACGCTGTTGGCTGTCACGCAACTCTTCCTGGGCGTGCTTGTACCCCGTGATGTCAGCAGCCACGGCGAGCATGCACGGCTCACCATTCAGTTCGATCATCTCCGCTGTTCCCAAGCAAGTGCGAATACTGCCGTCTCTCATACGAAAACGGGTCTCTAGGTCACGAACATGGCCTTCGATTAGAAGCCGCTTTATAGTCTCTCCCCGTTCGCCCGGATCCACCCAGAGCTCTATGTCGAACGGCGTGCGTCCGATGAGTTCGTCGCGGCGCCAGCCGGTCAGACGCTCAAACGTTTCGTTAACCTCGATGTAGCGATGGTCTTTGGTGCTCGTTAATGTCATTGCCATTGGGCTTTGCTGGAAAATCTTGGAGAACTTCTCTTCTGACTTCTTCAGTGCCTCTTCTGCCTGCCTGCCCTCGGTCAAATCGACACAGCACCCGATATAACCGGCAAAAAGGCGATCCTGATTAAACCTCGGCACTCCAATGTCGAGAATCCGTCGATACTCTCCATCGTGCCGTCGGAGCCGATACTCCATTCTGAACTCCTCACGGCGATCAAAGGCCTGCGTGTAGGTCTCCAGACATCTCCGCAACTCATCGGGGTGAACTCCCTCTGCCCAGCCGTTCCCAAGCTCCAGCCCGATAGATCGTCCCGTGAAATCCAGCCAAGGTTTGTTGAAGTAGGTGCAGAGCTTATCGGTGTCCGACATCCAGATCAGCACAGGCGCGGTATCCGCCACCAATTGAAAGCGTTTTTCGCTTTCGTGAAAGGCTCGCTCAAGTTGTTTCTGTTCTTCCACGAACACTGCGAGAACCATGAAAGTTGTGGCTGCGACAAAGAGGAATAGCTGCAGCGACATCACATTGTCGAGTGGCTCCGCTCCGGTGAAAGGACCATGTCCGTGGACTGCCCCCCAAATGGCCAGAAAGGCAACTAGCATCATCGACGTGCTAATTCCTGTCACTCCGAAACGAACAGCAGACCACAGCAGAAATGGCACAAGAGAATAGAGCACTACCGGCAGGGTGCTGTGCAAAGGAGCCACGAAGGTGCCGTAACCCACAAGGGTGATGCCGCCGATCATTGTGGCTTCCTCCAGATAGAAAGCACGTGACTTTCTTACCCTTGTCTGTCCAATGCGTGCCCAGCTCACTATGGCTGGCGTTACGGTGAGAAGGGCTAGCGCTTCCGTAAAGAAACCATTCCTCCAGCGAATCCAGTAGTTTCCGTCGAAAGCTGTGGTGGCGATAAACGCTGCTACTAGCGGGGCGAGGATGACCGCAACAAATGAAAACTTGGCCAGTGATTTTATGCTGTCCAGACGTACCGGGCCATCGAAGGCGTAGCTAAGCCCTACAACGGTGATGAGAACCTCGACCCCATCGGACAGTACCAGAAGACCGATCGAACGCGGAGTTAAGCCCGACTGTAGGTCATAAAGAACGAATCCGGCCAAGCCTGCAGCGATCAGCATTGGCCAGATTCTCCGTGACACCAATAGCAAAACCCCAACCAGGAATGCGCAGCCAGGCCAAAGCGGCCAGACCATTTGAGGCCGTAGCGGTGGTCCCCCCACTGTAGCGGTGAGGAAGCACAGCAAAGCCACGAGGCACAGCAGGATTACAGTGTGAAACGGAGAATCCGGATTCGTTATTCTCCACGAGAGGCGAGCGGGCACAAAACTCATACGCACCTTCGGCCGTGGAAAGAGTCCCCGGCAACGGCTCAAGAGCCGCATAGAGGTTCGCCTGCCTGGCAAATCGGCAGGAACAATTACGAGCGCTCGTGGTCAGCAACGGTGACGCCCGGGGGGAAGCCTTCCACTGCTGACAATTGAGCGGAACCAAGACGTGCGAGGTGTGGATGACGGGATTGGGAGCACCCACCTTTCACATCAACTAACACACTTTGCCCCACGCGCGTGCGGTCTATGTCACGAGCGCTGCATTCGAATGACATAATGCGCGTGCCCCATAGTAACCGCGAAGGTCATGTGGGGCAAGCTGAACAGAGGGTGTCTGGGTGCGGCTCGGAGCGGTCGGTGTTCAATTTACACCTCGCTAACCACTGATGCTGCCGAGAAAGTGTTTCCCTGACCCTCGGCCTTGTCAGCCACCACAACGGCATCCTGGATATCCTTCCCAAAGGTACGTTCTTGATGGTGTTGTCGAACCAAGTCCTACTTACTGGTTCACAGAGGTTCAGCCTGATGGGCAACGTTTCCGAATCTCTGGGCGGGATACGAAAGAAGTGCTGGCGGAACTGGTGGGAAAACTGAAAGAAAAGCTGGATCCGAAAAAAGTGGCAGCAACGAGCGCCGGAGAAAAGCGTCAGAGCGGTGAGCTTCGCCCCAATCTCGACCGTCTGACGGTGGGCGTAGATCTGGGCGACCAGAGGAGCCATTACTGCATTCTGGGTCTGGAGGGAGAAACGCTGGCGGAGGGACAGTTGCGTACGACGCAGCAGCACATTGCCGAATTCTTTCAGGCAATTGAATGCGGCGCGCGTGGTTTTCGAGGTGGGGACACGCCGAAAAGTACATCAGCCTTGACGAAAGATTCGGGACGTTCATGCGCATGAGGATCGCGCTCCGTATCGGCAACCGGGCGGCGGTTCTGGCGGAATCCAATGCGGAATTGCAAATCGGCTTTCGGAAGGTCCACGATCAACAGGCGTTTCTTAACGCCTGCCTGAACCATGCTCCGCAAGCGGAAGTAAGCAAAGCCGCCGCGAAATTCGAGGCTGATCCCGTTGCGGAGCGGGACGCTGAAGTGTTGTTTCAGAACGCCGAGAGCTTGGGCTTCTGCGGACAAGCAGACGCAGCCCTCAGAGAATTGAGAAAAGCGATCCAAGGGGGTTACTGCTCCTATCCTTCGATGGACAAAGACCCGCTGTTCGACACCATTCAGCAGCGTTCAGAGTTTGCAGAATTACGCCAAGCGGCTATCCAGTGCCAGCAGAATTTCCTGGCGCATCGTCGGCAGGTCGACACTTCGATGGCTCGACCATGACCTCCACGCTATTTAAGAAGGTCCTTTCCTATTTCCTGACCGTTGGAGAACACATTTTTGCTTGCGGACAGCTATAGCTCAGTCCCGCAGAGTTTTATCCCATCTTTTGAACGGCTTGCCGGGTATGCACGAGGGCAACAGTCGTCATGGAACTATTTCCAACATCGGGGAAACTCACGGGCAGGCCCTATAGATTACTTTCAGGATCTTAGGTTCTCTCCCGGCGGGAAATGTTACGTGCTCAAGCACTGTCAGTCTCTAGCCTTTTTCCGCTATTGCTCCGATCGAACGCTGTGCTTCGTTCGCATTTCAACGTCGAGCAATGGTCTCTGCAGGCTCGATCCTGGCTGGGGGTGAAGAACTACGTGGTGGCATCCTTGCTCGAGCCCTAGTATCAATCTGTTATTGCCTCTCGGAGTGATTAGCTCGAAAATCAGCGGATTTGGGTGTGCCTTGAAATGACAAAGATTGGCGCCATTCGGTCAGTCGCTCTCCCTCTCGCGGTAGTCGCGGTGCTGATCGGGATCTGGACGATCGTCTGGCGCAGCGGTATCTTCCACCCTAGCGCATTTCCTGCACCTTTCGATGTTCTTCGTGCGTTCGGAGAAGAGGCACGGACCGGTCGCCTATTCACCGATCTGATCACCTCACTGTTCCGGGTCACTTGTGGATTTGGGTTGGCGGTGGCGGCCGGCATACCCTCAGGCCTCTGGATGGGGCAGAAGCCGCTGGTGCGAACGGCGTTTCTCCCGATTGTCAACTTCTTCCGGAATCTTTCGCCTTTGGCGTGGATTCCCTTTGCGATTCTCTGGTTCGGCGTAGGCGACGCTTCTCCGATCTTTCTCATCTTTCTATCTGCGTTTTTTCCCGTGATTCTGGCAACCATGGCCGCAGCCGCCAACGTTCCTACGATCTATTCGCGGGTCGCCAAGGACTTCGGGATGTCTGATTCAGAGAAACTGGTGCGGGTTACGCTGCCGGCGATCATGCCGCAGGTGGTTACCACGCTCCGGGTAACAGCGGGCGTCTGCTGGCTGGTGGTGGTGGCGGCGGAAATGATCGCCGGACGCGACGGGCTTGGCTTTGCCGTAATGGATGCGCGAAACGGTCTCCGCACCGATATTCTCGTGGTCGAAATGATCGTCATCGGAATGGTCGGCGTCGGGATTGACCGTGGCCTCGAACAGCTCACCAAAATCCCGAGTATCAGGTGGGGATACGAACGATAGAGAGTCTAAGATAACGTGAATGACTGTTTCCCGGCTGCAGCTTCGGCATGTTTCGCACTCTTTCGGCGCTTTGGAAGTTCTCCGCGATTTGTCGATCGAGGTTTTCCACGGAGAGTTCGTCGCGATTGTTGGTCCCTCGGGTTGCGGAAAAACGACATTGCTGAACCTTCTCTCGGGCTTCAACCACCCGACTTCCGGCTCCATCGAGCGGAAGGGAAAGAGTCGGATGGTGCACCAGCAGGACGGGCTGTTCCCCTGGCAAACTGTTTCGGAAAACATCGCGTTGGGGCTGCGGCATGGGAAGAGCAAGCAGGAACGCCTGCAGGAGGTGCGGGAACTGGTACGGCTTATCCGGCTGGAAGGATTTGAGAACAGCTATCCTCACCAGCTCTCGGGTGGCATGCGGCAACGCGTGGAACTCGCGCGGGCATTGGCGGGTTCCTCCGACATTCTGCTGCTCGATGAACCCTTTTCGTCGCTCGACTATTTGACTCGGCTCCGCATGCGTCAGGAAGTGGCGCGCATCCTACAGGAACGGCCTCGTACCGTCGTGCTCGTGACTCATGATATTGAGGAAGCGGCTCAACTTGCGGACCGGGTGATTGTGCTGGGGGAGCGGCCGGCGCAGGTTCGCTATGAGTTGAGCCTGGCCACGCCGCGCCCGCGAAATCCGACTGACTCCGAGGTGGTCGAGGCGACTCGTCAGATCTTAACTGAACTCGATGTCGAGTCGGATTCTGGAGAGTACACCACTGTATAAGCGGTGAGCGCGTTTCGCGCAAGTATGTTAGGAGAAGGAGTGCCATATGTTTCGGTCTTCCATCGGTCGCTGGTTCTTGGGAGTCATTGTGTTCGTTGCGGTAGTCGGCCTGCTTCGCTTCAAGCCGTGGCGGCCTAAGCCTGCCCAGCAAAGCGCCTCCGAGTGGGCGGACCGGCGCGAGGTGCTGAAGGTCGGTTTCTTGCCGGTCACCTGTCATCTCACGTGCCCGGTAACCGATTTTGCTTCCAAAGCCAGCAAGTCGACCCGATTCGAATCCCAGCGCTTCACGGACTTCCCCACCATGGCCGAGTCGATCAAGGCGGGGCGCATCGAGGCTGCCTTCATGATCGCTCCGCTGGCAATGAAACTGAGGGAAGAGGGTGTTCCGGTCAAGATCTTGTACCTGGGGCATCGCGACGGCTCGGAGGTAATGGTCGGGAAAAATACGGACATTAAAAGCTTGCGCGATCTTCGCGGCAAAACTTTTGCTATCCCCAGTCGCTACAGCAATCAGAACCTGGTCATCCACAGGCTGATGGAAGAACAGGGAGTGAAGCCGGAAGAAATCAAGTTTGTGGAGATGCCACCGCCGGACATGCCCGGCGCTCTGGCCGGCAAAGCGATTGATGCCTACTTTGTGGGTGAGCCCTTTGCCGCAAAGGCAGAGCTCGATGGCAGTGGCCGGGTGCTCTACTACGCCAAGGACATCTGGCCCCATTTCATCTCGTGCGTGCTTGTAGTGCACGAGAAGCTGATCAAAGAGCGTCCTGTCGTGGTCGCGGATTTGGTTCGCGGTATCGCGCAGAGCGGCGAATGGGCGGAAACGCATCGTATAGACGCGGCCAAAGTGGTCTATCCCTACTTCCGGCAGGACGAGAAACTGATTCGTTACGTCCTTACGGAACCTCCCGACCGGGTTAGTTATCGCATGCTGAACCCCACTGATCAGGAGATGGAAAGAATCCGTGACATGGGGATCAAGGCGGGAATTCTGACGACGAAAGTAGAGATGAAGGATCTGCTCGACCGTTCTTTCATACCGGCGGACATCAAACCCGCCGACATCGATATGACCACCGCCGGTCAGCCAAACTGATGTTCCAGACCATTGTTGTCCCGGCGAAGCGAGGTCCGCTCCGCCGGGACAATCTCTAGTGGCGCACGGCAGCCAGAATCTTTTCCTGGTTCTTCACGATGACAGTCAGGGTCCCCTGATTCTTCTTGATTTCTTCCTGGTTCTTCAGAATGAAGGACTGGTTCTTTAGAATTGTCTGCTGATTGGCAAGAACTTCTGTTTCTGAAATAACTGCGGTTGACATGGTTGAATCTCCTGGGTGAATTTGAATCTGAACCAACTCTATTCCCAAGGCCAGCAAAGTCCGGTGACCTGGATCACTTTCGACGCTAGTGCGGGCACATGTGGTTGGGAAAAGGCACTCGGATGAACACTGAACAATTAATACTTTCGATTGGGGTCATTCTCCTGGCTGCCCGCACGCTGGGCTGGATCTTCCAGCGCATCGGCCAGCCGCGTGTCGTTGGCGAAATGACGGCCGGAATTGCCCTTGGACCATCTCTTCTGGGGCGGTTCTTTCCCGGCGCCTCTGCCTACGTCTTTCCCCCGGCATCTATCAGCGCGCTCACGGTTTTGAGCCAGCTTGGGCTCCTGCTCTTTATGTTTGTGGTCGGCCTTGAGGTTGATCTCAAACGCGTCCTGAAACAACGCGCCGCGGTCGTGCTGATCAGCAATTTCAGCATCCTGCTGCCGCTTGCTCTGGGCCTTGGGTTGGCCACGGCGCTCTATCCGCAATTTGCCGGCCCGCGGGTGAGGTTTTCTTCCTTTGCTCTCTTTATGGGGACGGCAATGAGCGTGACCGCTTTCCCGGTACTCGCCCGGATACTTAAAGAACGCAATCTTCTCGGAACCGGCTTAGGAACAATGGCGATCTCTTGCGCGGCGATCGATGACATTAGCGCCTGGTTATTGTTGGCCATTCTCACCGCGATGGTGCGTTCCGCCCAAAGCTGGCACCGCCTTCTGCTGACGCTGCTCTTGCTGGTGGCGTTCGTGGCCGCCATGCTGGGCCCAATTCGCCGCGCGGCATCTTTCTTCGAGTCCCTTCATCAAAAGTACGGCACCGGCGTCGAACTCATGTCTTCTATGGTTCTGATCATGCTCGCCGCCAGCTGGACAACCGAGCGACTGGGAGTGCACGCGCTGTTTGGCGCATTTATGGCGGGTTTAGTCATGCCAAGAAAGGAAGGCATGATTGCCGAACTCGTGGAGCGGATCGAATCCCTCAGCCTGGCGCTTTTGCTGCCTCTGTTTTTTGCGCTCACCGGCCTGCGCAGCCACATCGATCTGCTCACGGGGAGATCGATGTGGGGCTACACCGTGGCGATTGTCGCAACCGCCGTCCTGGGCAAGCTCACGGGAGCGGCCCTCACCGCGAGGGCCACAGGAATGAACTGGAAGGACTCGCTTGGTCTGGGAGTCCTGCTGAATACTCGCGGGCTGGTTGAACTGGTGATACTGAACGCTGGGCTGGAGCTCGGCATCCTGTCACCGCCGCTGTTCACCATGATGGTGATCATGGCGCTGGTCACAACTTTTATGACCACTCCCATCCTGATCGCCATGAAAATTCGGCCCCAGCAGAGCTATGCGGGCACATGACGAGGCTAGGCAGCCGTCACACCTGCGCACGTTGGGGCCGCAGAAGTTGAGAAGCTCCGCGGCCACCACTTCCGGATTGTTCAGAGGGATGAAATGTCCCGAATCCACGGTGACGATCTTGGAGCGAGGAATCAAGGTCGAGGCGCGCTTCGCGAACCCTGCTGGGATGGCTTTGTCGCGCGAGCTCTGAAAAATGAGTGTCGGAATCAGAAGCTGTGGCAGCATGGCGGGGATGGACGCTAGAACGTCCGCGGGATCTCCAAAGCGGAGCACGACATTAATTCCCGGGCGCCCCATGGCCCGGCAAACGGGGCATGAAAATCGTCAACCACGTCGCTCAGTTCCGCTCGCCTTTCCTCGATCGCGTAGCGCATCGCGATGTTCCAGAAAATGGAGTTCACAACGGGCGCGAGCAACTCGCCAATCACCGGCGTCCGGATGATCCGGAAGAGGTGAAATACCTTCTACTCCGGAAACACTGCCGGCGACAGCAGGGCCAGACGGTCAACCCGGTCCTGAAACCGGTAAGCATAGTGCACCGCCACAGCGGACCCGGCATCATGCCCCACGACGTGCCACTTGTCGATATGATGTTCCACTCTGATTCGCTCGATCCGCTCAGCAAGGGCTTCCAATTGGTTCCCACCACCGCGATCGTTGGGAGACCTGCCGAGGCCCGGTAAATCAATGGCCAGGCGAAAAGCGCCCTAGCAATTTGTCGACAACCGCATTCCAAAGATGGCTGCTGGTTGGTATGCCGTGTATGAACAAAACAGGAAAGCCTGATCCGCGAGAAAGCAGATGCATGCGATTCACCCGTTCACCGCATCGACAAATCAAACTGCCAACTCGGCGGCTGGCTTCAGCCTTTTGCAGAGTTGATAAGCGATCCACGCAATTGCCCGGAAAAATCCAAGAAACAACCCCAGAAGGAAGGTAGAGGCAACTCCCCAGGGTTTCAGGCGCGCGTATACCACGTTCATGCTCCAGGCGGGGCTGGTGTAGGCAGTTCCTGCGCGTCCTACACCAAAGCGATTCCGAACCGGCGGCTCGTAAACGATCTTCTCGATTCCACTATTGAAGAATTTGGCCATTTGCAGAATGCGGCTGCTGTACGAGACCCTTGCGCGAACTGGGAGTCCTCCCCGCTGACGGTACTGCAGAATCATCCTGGACGCTTCCGCTGCATTCCTCAGCGCTGCGGTGACGCCGTTTGAAGTGATGGGATCCACCATGGACGCTCCTTCGCCTGCGATCAGCCAGTTCGGTCCCGCGACTCCTAAGTGGACTCCGGCCCGGAAGGAAGTGATGTTAGTGGCGCTCAAGGCGCCAACCCGCAGCAGCGATTCAAGACGCGAGAACTTCATCAGTTGCTGGCGGAAAATGTCCTCGACGGAAGCTCGTTGCTCGCGCTTGGCCTTGGTCGCGGCGCCGGTGGTGACGTATCCCACGCTGACTACGCTCGGGCTGACGGGAATCTCCCAAACCCAGTCGAGGTACTCCGCCGCCTTGGGCTCCACATACAGGGTTGTCCCTTCGATCGACTCCGGAACCGAGAAATAGGTCCAGATCGCCACTTTTGCCGGCCCAAACTGAATCGCCCGAAGATTGAATTCTCGCGCCAGCAGGCAGGATGCGAACCCCGATGCGTCAATAAACCAGGGTGAAGAAAAACGCCCACCGCCGGCGGTGTGAATGGAAGAAATCCTCTGTCCATTTCTTTCCACCGCAATTGCTTTGTCTCGAACCAGCGTGACGCCGCGATCTATCGTCATCTTCAGAAGTTCTTCGTCCAGGCGCAGTCGATCCACGTGCAAGGTTCGTAACTCGATATGGAAGGGCGGCCCAGCGAGCCAGGGCGATGGAACATAGTGCTCCGAAGTTCCGTCGGGAAGACTCAGAGTTACATGCCGTTTCCAGGTCGCCATCCGGGCGTTGATCAAATCCTCCATGGGCAGCCCGAGAGCGGTTAGCAGGTCGGGAGCTGACCAATCCAGTGACTCGCCGACAGGCTGGCGGATCGGTTCGGCGGGCTCGATGCAGATCACGTTGAACCCGGCTTTCGCAAGATGGAGAGAAGCTGCCTTCCCAGCCATACCGCCGCCAATGACGGTCACATCGCAAACCGTTGCAGGTTTCCGGTCCGGCATCGACGCAGTGTTTGATGGCGACTCACTCATGGGTCAGATCAGCGGAGCCGGCGCAGAAGCCCGCGTCCATGGTGCCGTTGCTACACCAAGCTCCCCTATGAACTGATTCTTCCGCCGAGATGAAAACCGAGGGAACGGTTCGCTCGGTAACGGTGTGACCGCGGATGCAGCCCAGCTTGGCCGCTGACTTCTGCTCGAGCCCGCTTGCCTGAAAGGCCGACGGGGAAAGGTGGTTGCATGAAAATGAAGAGCCCGCACGCCGTCTCCCCGGGTGGTTAGACACAGGGGGAAATTATCATCGTCCGCCGGAGTCCACCAATAGTAGAAAACAACTACATCGGGGCCGACGTGTCACTTTTGCACGTTGGCCAACAGACGATCGGTCGAGTGGACATACCCCTCTACCGCGAGCCGCTTGCCGTTCTCGCGATATAAGCCCGGATCGTCGGGAGCCCAAGTCGACAAGCCATCTACGTAGCGGTTATACATGCAAAAAGCGGCGGCGATCAGGACGGTGTCGTGGATCTCTTTGTCGCTAGCGCCGTGCTGTCGCGCGCGGGAAACATCTTCGGCGGTGACCTGCTTACCGCCCTTCTGAACCTTCCCGGCAATCGCCAGCAGGGCTTTCAGTTTGTCGGATATCTCGGCGGACTCGAAGTTCAACTTCACCTCATTCACGAGCTTTTCATTTCCACCCAGACGGTAAGCAGCCACGGCGCCATGAGCATGCTGGCAAAAGTAGCAGTCGTTCTGCGACGAGACGTAGGTCGCGATCATCTCGCGATCCGCAGGAGTCAGCGTGTTCGGCCCGCGGAGAAGCACCTCTGCCAGAGCGTTGAGCGGTTTCGCTGTTTCAGGGCTGAAAGCCATCGGCCCTAGGATTCCGGGAATGCCTTCCGGGAGTCGAATGTGTGCCATAAAGAATCTCCTGGTTTTTTTGAACTAGACTTCCACCCTGTCTTGTTTCGCTGCAATTGCCTGCAGCGGCTTCTTGTAGTCCCGCCCCACGTAACCGAGTTGGGAGGTCTGCTTTCCGATTTCGCGATAAATTTCAGGATCGCGGGGCTGCCATGTGGCGAGTCCGTCCACGTAGCGATTGAACATGCAGAACGCAGCCGCAATCAGAACAGTATCGTGGATCTCTTCGTCGGTTGCGCCCTGCTGCCGTGCCTGCTCCACATCTTTCGCGGTGACGTATTTACCGCCCTGCTGCACCTTGCCCGCGATGGCGAGCAGCGCCTTCATTTTGGCGGAAATCGGAGTTGCCTGATAGTTCTGCTTGATTTGCGCGATCAGCGCATAGTCCGCATCGCTCCCGCCAAGGTGCTGCGCCGCAGTGGAACCATGGCAACTCTGGCAGTAGACGCAGTCGTTCTGCGAAGAAACATACGTCGCAATCATTTCTCGTTCTGCCGGGGTCAAGGTGTGCGGACCGGTGAGCAGCACCTGCACCAAATCGCACAACGGCTTGGTGGTTTCAGGGCTGAATACCATGGGGCCGCGAATGCCAGGCAAGCCTGCCGGAAGTTGAATGTGAGCCATCGGCGATCCTCCAGTTCGACGCGACTAAGCTGCCTCGTCTGTCTTTTCCCAGTTCGGCCTGACATAGCCGACGTGGGCCATGATCTGTCCCATCTCGCGATAGTCGTTTGGGTCGGTCGGCTGCCATGTGTCCAGGCCATCGACGTAACGGTTGAACATGCAGAAGGCAGCCGCGATCAGCACTGTGTCATGGATCTCTTTATCGATGGCGCCTCGCTGGCGTGCCTGCGCGACGTCTTCTGGCGTAACGTGCTTGCCCCCTTTCTGAACCTTACCTGCGATCGCAAGCAATGATTTCAGTTTGTCGGAGATTTCCGCCGTCGCATAGTTCCGCTTGATGCGATCGATTAGGGCGTAATCTCCACCCATGTGTTCAGCCGCTGCCGCTCCGTGCGAAAGCTGGCAGAAACAGCAATCATTCTGCGAAGAGACGTACATGGCGATTATTTCGCGTTCGGCCGCGGTGAGGGTGTTGGGTCCGCGTAAGAGGACCTCCACGAGTTCGCGCAGCGCTTTCGTGCTTTCGGGACTGGTCGCCATCGGGCCGAGAATGCCTGGGGCGCCCTCGGGGACTTGAATGTGGGCCATGAGGTTGTTCCTTTCTGATATCTAAACTCCAAGAACCTTTGCTGCCATTGCTGTCCCCTCCACGCGGCTCTTCACCTTGGCGAAGGCAGTTTCGCGCGACGTAGAAGTGTCGTCGGCAAAGGGCGAGAAGCCGCAGTCATCCGTTGTTCCCAGCGAAGAGACGGGGATGAATTCGGCCGCTTCGAGCACTCGATCGCGCACTTCCTCTGGCCTCTCCACTCGGGGATTGATCGGGTCTGTAACACCAGCGAATAGCAATTGGCTGGGTTTGAGCAGACTTCGAATGGAAGCCAGCACACGGCGGCGGTCTGGCTCGCTCGCTAATTGAATATAGAAGCGCCCTGCATTCAAGCGGAACAGAGAGGGCAGCAGACCAGCGTAATCCACGTCGGCACTATGGGTGGAGTCATGGTCCCCGCCGGGACAGGTGTGCACTCCGATCTTCTGTCGTTCCGTCGCAGTGAAGTGATCGAGAACGCGGTTGTTTAAATCGACGAATGCATTCAGCACTCCGCCGGAAGGATCGAGTTTCAACGCTAATCGTCCTTCGGTAAAGTCGATTTGTACGCACGCAGTGCCGGCTTCCAGACAGTCGCGGATATCCCGTTCCGCTTCGTCAATAAGATCCTCTAGGAACGTCTCCCGCGAATACCCATCGATGCCCCTTTGCGGATAGAGCAGACTCAGGGCTGATGCCGAAATCACAGCCTGTTTTAATGGCCGGTGGGCGTGCCGCTGAGCGGCCAGTAGGTAGGTCACCGCGTGAAGGCCATAGCGAAAGGGGCCCGTCGTCAGCCTGGGTAGTTGCCTTGTGTGTCCGTCAGCAAAGCGAATTACCACTCCATCGGATGCCAGATTGCCAAGTCCGGACAGAGGATATGTCGCAAAGCTGGGCTTAGTCTGTTCACCGTCGGTGATGACGGGGGAGCCAGTATCTTCGAAGCGCGCAATCGTGTCACGGACGGCCGACTCCTCGGCAGTCTTGAGTTGTTCGGCAGAAATCTTACCCGCCGCATGGTCGCCCATCGCCGCCAGCAGGTCTGCGGTGCGCGGGATGCTTCCAATGGGTTCAGTCGGTATCGGCATGATTGTGCTTTCGCGATTCTCGAGCCTAAACTAAAAATTCAGCCGCATTGCGATCTGTATCTGACGAGCCGGAGCGACGAAATTAGGGGTACCAAAAGTCGGATTCGCGCTGCTCGTAACGCCATCGCCGAACCTCTGTGGAATCGGCCCCGTGAAAGCGGCGGCCCCATAGACGGTGTCGATGCCATTAATGTTTGGGCGATTGAACAGGTTGAAAGCCTCTACACTCGCTTCGGCCTTGACCCTTTCGCCCAAGTGGAACACTCGTTGCAAGCGCATGTCGGTGGTGTAAGAAGAATCTCCCCGGTAGGTATTGCGGCCTATATCGCCGACGCGGTCGGAGAACGGAAACCCGTCGCCGTTTACGTCAAAGCCGGCGAAGATCGTGTAGTAACGCGGACTCTGCAGCGTGTTCAGCATCGACATCTTGAAGTTGCGCAATACAGGATTCCACGTGCTGGGAGATTCGCCCATGAGAGTCAGGACGAAGTGGTGGCGAACGTCGTTGTCGCTCAGAGCGCGGTCGAGACTTGGATTAAGGTAGTCCATCGGACTGTCGGTGAGTTGCACGTCCGTCGAAATATCGATGGACTTCGAGTAGGTATAGTTGGCCAGAATGCTGTAGTGGCGAGCGAACGCTTTTCGCACACTCACCGTGCCTGCATGGTAAATGGAGTATCCGGTAGGAGTGGCCTCCAGAGTAAATCCGAAATTCGGATCGGCCGGCGTGAAATCCTGCACGCCAGTCGGTAGCGTGCCGTTCGGCACGCCGTTGATGCTGTAGTAGATCGGCAGCCGGAGTGCGTGCACAAACTTATATCCCACCGAGACGAACAGATCTTTCGCGATCTCGTTCTCCACTTCCAGGCTGGATTCCTCGGCGTAGGCGTTAGGAAACTTGCGCTTCACGTATCCCAGGGGAAACTGAAGCAGCGTGCTAGGGTCGGGATACACGCCGTTGTGAGTGAAGTTGCTGAATGCCTGGCTGGAGAGGACAGGACCTTCAACTCCAACGATCCCGGAGGGCCCGAACCCGACCAAATCGTTGGCTGGATCTTTAAATTCAGGCAGGATGGGCTGGTTCATGTTGGTAAAGGCGGATGCACCCTGCCATCCCACCATGACGTCGCTGTAATCGAACGGGCCAGTGAACAAGCCGAAGCCCGCGCGTACGACACCCTTCCCGTGGCGGAATGAATACGCCAGGCCAACTCGCGGCTGCACATTTCCGTAATTCGTGGGGTTCATCTGACCGTTAACTCTGACGTCAGCTGCCGACGGGAAAAAATCAATGTCGTAGCGCAACCCCGCCGTAAGGGTCAGGTCCGGTCGCGCCTTCCACTGATCCTGCACGTAGAAGCCCGTGAGCTGGTGCGGGAATTGCAAGTCCGTGCTGCTGGTGAATGCAGAGGCTGCTGGACCTGCATACAAGCCTGTCTCGAAAGGTAAAGTTCGCTGCGCAATCTGCTGTCCGAAAAGCGACCGCGGTTGCAAAAACAAAAACTCCACCGGCGTTCCAGGGCCGAAGGGCGGGCTTGTGAAAGGGGGAGCGCCGAAGAAGCTTTGCGGAGTGAAAATACCAGCGCCGGGTGTAAAGAATGTGGTGTGGGCTGTGATCCAAACCGGTTCGAAATCTCCGCCGAACTTGAATGAGTGATTGCCCCGGATATAGGTAAGGTTTTCGGCGCCCTGGAAATGCTGCTCGCTGTAGTAAGGGACGCTGCCTTCGAGTCCGCCAGAATTAAGAAGATCGGCAACAAGAATGGCTGGCTCAAATCCAGCTCCTACAGGATCAAGATTAAAAATTCTCCGCCCGAGGTTGACCACGCTCTCCGAAGTCCACCGGCTGCCGAACACATGCAGCAAATTCCCGTACACCGTTTGATCCCGAATCGCATTGTTGCGATAGGAGGAGGGCAAGCCCTGACCTGGAGCGGCGCCCGGTATGTGTTGTTTACGCTCGTCGTTGAACAGGTATCCGATGTTCAAGGTGCTCTTGTCGCGCAGCGCACTCGTGAGCTTTCCGAAGAACTTGTCGTAGTCGCCAATTTGGAGAATGGAGCCCAGGTCCTCGGGTTGCAAGCCCAATAATTCCTTTACTTGATTGACGCTCGGCGTACCCGGTCCCATGCAGCCAGTTTGGTTAATGCAGTTCAGGATGAACGACGAATACAAAGGTGACTCGGCCCGGCGCTGGCCCTCGTACCCCAGGAAATAAAACTTCTTGTCCTTCCGGATGGGGCCGCCGATATCGCCGCCAAACTGATTGAAGCGGAGCGTATCGAAACCCGGTGCAGAGAGCAGATTGTCGGCATCAAGTTTGTTGTTGCGGAAGAACTCATAGACGGAGCCGCGAACGCCGTTGCTCCCAGACTTGGTAATCGTGTTCACGACCGAGCCCAGATTCCGTCCATTGTCAGCCGAGAATGGACTTGCTGCCACCCGGAACTCTTGCACCCAGTCTTGCGACGGGCTTTCGCGCTGCACGCCTGAAATACTCGTCGTGTAGTCCATGCCGTCGAGGCCAAAGAATGCGCTGTGAGTCTCGCGCAGCCCTCCAAAGCTTAACTCCAGGACTGTTTCCTGGAACGGCGATTGCGCCCCCACAGCGGTACTCCGGCCTACGTTCACCATGGGCGTCAGCAGCACAAAATCAATGAAATCCCGACCCGGAATTGGCAGGTCGGAAATCTTCTGTGCGTCAATGACCTGGCTGACCTCCGATTTCTGCGCATCCACTCCCTGCACCGTGTCTTGCACGTCGACTTCCTGCTTCACCGTTGCCACTCCGAGCATGACCGACACTGCAGCAATTTGTCCGACCGTGAGAGTCAGAGGGGCTTGATAGGAGCTGAATTGATCGGACGCAACCGTGAGTTGATAACTGCCCGCAGGCAGGCCTGGGATGACCGCGACTCCCGTACCCGAAGACAAATCAGTCCGCTTTGCACCGGTGTCCACATTGTGCAAGGCGATTCGCGCCTGAGAAATAACGCGCCCCGACGGGTCTCGAACCGTGACACTCAGCGTCGCTAACTGCTGCGCAGAGAGATAAGGGGTGAACAGCAATGCGAACCCAACTACACTCACGGCCGCGCCGAAGAAACCGTGTTTCACTCTTCCCCCCACCAACCTGGATGTCGTCGACTGGTCGGAGACCGGCGTCTCCGCAGTCCCACAGCGTTTCTGAATGGGTGACACCTTAACTGTGATGGTGAGATCGCAGCAATACTGTAAAAAGATTAGAGATGATCCCGAGAACTCCCTGTACTATTTGCCTCTTTGCACTCCAGAGGCGAAAGGACATTCGAATGCAATTCCCTCAAGCAGGAGCCGATCTATCTCCCAGATGTCGAGAACAATCCCCAACCGAGCCGTTATCTGGATCTGATCCGCACATCTCAGAGTAACGGACGTGAAAGCTGGAACATCTGGTATCTGTTTGCCTTTCGACCGGAAATGACTCAACATCTTGCACGCTTCACGCAAGAGGTGATGCGCGAGCCCTCGCCACTGAGCCCCGAACTCCGCGAGCTGATTGCGGCATACACTTCCTACGTCAATGAATGCGAGTTTTGCACCAAGGCCCACGTTGCAGTTGCCGCGGAGTTGCTCGGCAGCGAGGATCTCGTCTGGACTACGTTGCGCAATCTGGATGCTTCCTCTTTGAAAGAGCAGGAAAAGGCGTTGCTCAGGTTCGCGGGCAAGGTAGCGAGCGAGTTGCCCTCCATTACCGAGGCGGATACGAAGACTCTGAGGGCGCTCGGCTGGAACGACGAAGCCATCTTCTACACAATTACTGTCTGTGCGCTGTTCAATTTTTACAATCGATGGATTACGGCCTCCGGTGTTCATGCCGTATCCGATGACGGCCATCGGCTGCACGGCAAGGTGTTGGCGTGAAAAGGATACGATCCCGAACAGAGGGAAAAATACTTGGGAAGTATTGCAGCAGGAAGCAAGTGACGTGCATATTGCGTCGCGGTAAAAAATCGCACCAATGGCGCTTGCCGACGTGTCGGCGTTAGAAGCAAGCCCCTGAACTTGGCCCCTCACCCTCAAAGTACGGATACCATGCAACGTGTCGAACTGACGTCCGACCTCACTGAATTGATCCTGGGTATTACGGCTGGCGTGTAGTGTTAGCGGCGTGTCTCGGAGTGATGGCGGGATTCGGCTCGCTATTCGTCTATACTTTCTCCGTTTTTGTAAAACCGCTGGCCGCAGAATTCGGCTGGAGTCGCGAAGCCATCTCAAGCGGCTTCGCCATCGCCGCCGTCACGCTGGGACTGTGCTCCCCGCTCCTGGGCCGGTGGATCGATCGCTTTGGCCCTCGCCGCATCATTCTTATTTGCATGACGGTGTATGGGTGCGCCATTGTCTCATGTTCATTCGCTCGCGCTCGCTGAATGGGCAGATGTACTACGCGGTTGTCGAGTCCTACCGGGAATCTGGCCGCATTCGACAACGCACCATTGTTTCCCTCGGACAGTGCTCGACCGTGACTGAGGCAATCGAGGAGTGCGAATTCTGGATCGAGCAGTACAGCAAGAATGCAGAGACGAAAGGCACACAGCGGATGCTTTAGAGCAGCAGTGACGGAGGGGGGCTCGTCTGGCTGCCAGTTGGGAAGGAAGCCCAGCGGCGAGCCGACAAACTAACGGCGAAACATGCCGTACTGCTGCACTGTCGCGGCGTAATGGCAAAACGTGGAACCTCGGGTAACACCGTTTGTCACTACGAGCAGGAAATCATTCCGCCTCAAGAAAAAGGGAAGACTCGACTGTGAGCCCTAGCCATTGGGACATTGCATCTTAGTTGCATTGAAGGAATAGGCTGTGCTGGCTAACTGAAATCAGATATGGCAGTCGGGTGAGTCCGAACTGAGAGAGGAGAAACAATGATTCAATCCGAAAATGGTGTGAGTCAGCTACAAACCTGATTCCCAGTCGTCTCTCAGCCAATCCATGATGTCTTCATAACACTGTTCAAGCTCTAGCTCGTACCAGATTGGACGATCTGGTTCTGGCTCTGAGAAATTCCTCAGCCAAGCAAGAACTTCGAGTGCTAGTTGATCCTCTCTTTGCTGCTTCTCGAAAGCCTGAATGAATTCCTCAGTCAGAAAACTCGTGTCAATGTCATCTAGAAAACTCATCTGATCCTCCCGCAGCCCATAATCATAATTAAGGATAACGCCACTGAAAAGAATCCCTGAAAATATTTTTATCGGCAGTCTCTTTTTCGTGATTTAATAATCTGCGTTCGGGTCTTCGACCCATTCAAAGAGGCAGTTTGCTTCACTTTGGCGCAATGCCAAGAAAACTCTTTGAATGGAGGAAGACCGAATGCCTGCCGGAAGACCGCTACTCCCTGAAAGTGTAAAACGCCAAACCAAGATCCGCCGACTGAGGCGGCTGCTCGCCGTCTTAACAGCGCAAGCCAAGGCCGATGTGGCAGCGGAGAAGCGCCCTGTCGCGACCGCTGACCGAAGTGTCAGGCAGGCGCGATGAAACTAGTAACTCATAATAAGGATAGGTGCGCCATCGGGGCGCACGCGGCATTCAGCGAGTCTGGATGTGGCGTGCACGTCGATATGCGTGCAGGCAAGAAAATGGGCCGCTTGGTAAGCGCCAGGCGACCCACACAACACGTTAATCTTCACGAACAATGTACCGCACGAATTTATAAGCGTCAAGCCCGGTACGTTGTACGTCAAAACAGTTTTGTCGGGCCAAAACACGTTTCCAGCGGATTCCCGCTGGTTTTCCCACGCAACGGGCAAGTAGTGGATCTTGCCGGGCAGAATGATGCCGCAATCCTTCCTTCGACAACGAAACCGCCACAAGACGCGGAGACACTCGCCATGCCCTGTGAAGCACGGAAGCTCGCGCATGACGTTGAGCCAGCTGGAGACGAGAGATTTTGTATCTCCTACGGCTCAGTGGTTCTTTCAAAGAATGCCACTGAGTGTCGAATTGGATTGCTAAGCACCGCTGTAATTCTGCTCTCTCGGGCGACGTCGCGGTCCTTTTGCAGTCCAACCAAAAAACGTGCGTCAGTAAGCCTGCTCAACGAAGAGGGCGTTGAGGCTTTCACAGAGAATGCTGGTTAGTTGAGCAAGACAGCTAACACACCAAACGCAGTGGACTGCATTTGAGGGATGCCCGCAGTGTGTCAGAAAGAAAATATGACTCTAGACGACCTAGACGACTTAGACGAAGGCTTTCGCAGAGCACTCGACTTTGAGCGTAATGGGGGATGTTTCGCCAACCCGGTGCTATGCTGTCCGGATGACGATACCTTCGGCACGTTCCTGTTTGTTGGTTGCATTGTGCGCTGCTTCTGCTTCTATGCTGGTGCATTCGAAGGTGCAAGCGCAAAGTCCCAAGGCACAAGCCTAGACTTTATCGCCTGGCTCCGAGCCTTTTGTCCCTAGCCCGGATAATTCTCGAATTTGAGAGACAACAAAAGCCTCCTCTGTTACAAACATGTTGACTAGACCTGTTTGCAGCAACAAAAGAGGCTTCTGAATGTCTGAAGATAGCACAACACAGT
>Ga0182024_10007661_pt1 | contig 23226 bp, 25 predicted proteins | sample P32metaG_FD_120480 | JGI IMG/M metagenome (GOLD analysis project Ga0182024, IMG submission 120480) | Permafrost microbial communities from Stordalen Mire, Sweden - P3-2 metaG (Illumina Assembly) | ecosystem: Environmental > Terrestrial > Soil > Wetlands > Permafrost | place: Sweden: Stordalen... | reverse complement strand
GGTCATGGCGGCTCCTGGGTGTGATGGTCCCACCCAGTGTATTCCGGCCGACGGTTAGGCCCACATCCAAAGCAAGTGACCCACTAGGCGCTCCCCGGTGCCGCCCGCTCCTCTGCATGACCGACCCCGAACGGGGGCCGCCGGCCGCCCGCCTCTTGGGGCGACGGAAGCCGAGGAGCCGGCCATCGGTTCGACTTCACCCACTGGCATTGTACGAATAGCCGCCGGGCGCTGAGCCGGGAGGGACACTCCCGACGAGGGCAACGGCCGGCGCAGTGCCGGCGGACGTGGCCGATCCACCGATCCACCGGAAACAACTACAATGACCGGAGCCAAATGGCAGGTGCGCCCGAAAACCGGAGGAGCGGGCTATGACCGACGCCCCCGACGCATCCGTGCCGCCGTCGAGCAGCGCTTCGCCCAGGTCGCCCGCTCGCCCGGACAGGAGACGAAGTTCCCGGTCGGCCCGGCCAGCGCCAAGAAGCTCGGCTACGGCCCGCAGGAGATCGACTCGCTGCCGATTTCGGCGACGGAATCTTTCTGCGGCGTCGGCAACCCGCTCGGCCTGGGCGAAATCCGCCCCGCCAGACCGTGCTGGACATGGGCGGCGGGCTGGGCCTAGACAGTCTGCTCGCCGCCCGGAGGGTACGGCCGGTGGAGAAGGAATACCTTGGGCCAACGAAAGGGAAAAGGAAATCATGACAAGCCCCGAAACGACGCCGATGCCTGGGGAAGAACTCAAGGCGGAAAAGATGCCGGGCCACTGGCTGCTGGCCCGCTTGGGGAAACGAGTCCTTCGTCCGGGCGGGCGACAACTGACCTTGCGCATGATCGAGGCTTTGAACATCGGACTCTCCGATGAGGTCATCGAATTTGCTCCCGGCCTCGGTGACACCGCCCGCCTCACGCTCAAGCGGAAACCGACCAGCTACACGGCGGTCGAACGTGACAAAGACGCTGCGGCCCTGGTGCAAAGGCTTCTTCAAGGGCCACAACGACGCTGTGTGGTGGGCCTGGCGGAAAACACGGGGCTGCCGGACGCAGCGGCCAGCGTCGTGTACGGCGAGGCCATGCTGTCGATGCAAACTCCCCAGCAGAAGTCTCGGATCGTTCGAGAAGCGCACAGGTTGCTGAAGCCCGGTGGACGTTACGGCATTCATGAACTCTGTCTGATTCTCAACGACAACGATGAAAGCACCAAAGGTGCGATTCAGAACGAACTCTCAGCCGTCATCCACCACGGCACCCGGCCTCTCACGATTGCGGAGTGGCAAGGTCTTCTCGAATCCGAAGGTTTCTCGGTCCAGGCGCACGCACAGGCTCCAATGCACCTGCTGGAGCCTTGGCGGATTATCCAGGATGAGGGAATGTTCGGTGCCTTGCGTTTCGGCATCAACCTTCTCTGCAATCGGGAGGGACGCCGCAGGGTTCTGGCCATGCGCCAAGTCTTTTCTAAGTATCGAGATCATCTGGCGGCGGTCATGTTGGTTGGACAGAAGAAAGAGGTTCCGCAATGACGACCCCCTACACGCACATCAACGATCTGGCGAAGGAAGTTGAGCCGCCCGCCAAAGGCATCCTCAGCCGCACCCTGTACAGCGATGATCGGATCAAGGCGGTCGTCTTCGGCTTCGGCCAGGGCGAAGAGTTGTCCGAACACACCGCCTCGATGCCCGCCCTCCTGCATTTCCTCCAGGGCGAGGCGAGGCTGACGCTGGGCGACGACGCCTTGGATGCCAAGCCGGGCACCTGGGTCCACATGCCCACGGGAATGCGCCACAGCATCCAGGCGACGACGCCCGTGGTCATGCTGTTGCTGCTGCTGAAGTAGGTCGGGTTTCGCCGGTTTGGGGACGCCGATGGAAGCGTGGAAGCATCTCCGGGCCATCCTGCTGCCCGTCACGGGGGCTGTGGTGATACCCGGCTTTATTTTGTGGCTGACAGGGCCGGACGCGCTCGGCCTGTGGCAGTCGGCCCCGGCAGCCCGTGTGGGCCTGGCAATCCTCGGCGGCGTGCTGGTGTGCCTGGGCCTCGTGCTGATGGTCGCCACGATCCGGCTGTTCGTGACGGTCGGCCAGGGCACCCCTGCACCTTGGAACCCGCCGCAGCGGCTCGTGGTCCGGGGCGTCTACCGCCACGTCCGCAACCCGATGATCGCCGGGGTGCTTTTCGTTGTTCTTGGGGAGGCGGTTCTGGCGGCGTCGCTGCCACTGCTGGGTTTGTTCGCCCTGGCCGTGATCGTCAACGCCGTGTACATCCCGCTGTCCGAGGAGCCGGGGTTGGCGAAGCGGTTCGGGGAAGAATACGAGGTCTACCAGCGCAACGTGCCACGGTGGATTCCGAGATTGAGGCCGTGGCCGACCGATCCGCCCGGTCATGATACAACAACCTCATGAAAATCCACTTCCTTCACGGCTGGCAGTCGGTTCCAGGAGGCGTCAAGCCGACCTACCTCAAGGATCACGGCCACGAGGTCATCAATCCGGCCCTCCCCGATGAAGATTTCGAGGAGGCCGTCAAGATCGCCCAGGACGAGTTCGACAAGCACCAGCCGGCTGTGGTGGTTGGCTCCTCACGAGGCGGTGCCGTCGCCATGAACATCAACAGCAGCGGTGCCCGGCTCGTCCTACTGTGCCCGGCGTGGAAGAAGTACGGGACCGCCAAGACGGTGAAGCCCGGCACGATGATTCTTCATTCACGGGCCGACGACGTGATTCCATTCGCCGACTCCGAAGCACTCGTCAGGAACAGCGATCTACCGGCGAGGGCGCTGATCGAGATTGGTACGGATCACCGCCTCGCCGACCCGGAGCCGTTGGCGAAAATTTTGGAAGTGTGAAGGGAGAGTCGAGTGACGCATCCACCAGTCCTGAAACAAACGACCGAAGGCCGGACCATCGCCGTCGTCGGCGACATTTACCGCTTCATGGCGACCGGCGATGACACCAACGGCAAGTACGCCCTGTGGGAAGCGGTCGTGCCTCCGGGCGGCGGGCCTCCTCCTCACGTCCACAGTCGGGAAGAAGAAGGATTCTATATCCTCTGAAGGCGAGATCGCGGTCCAGGTCGGCGACCAGCGACTCGTGGCGAGCGTCGGGACATTCGCCAACATGCCGGTGGGCACGCTGCATTCCTTCAAGAACGAGACGGATCGACCGGCCCGGATGCTGATTTCGGTCGCCCCTGCCGGCCTGGAGCAGATGTTCTTCGAGGTCGGCCAGCCGGTTCCTGCCGATGCGACGACGGCAACACCGCCCACGAAGGAAGAGATCGAGAAGCTGATTGCCGTCGCTCCTCGCTACGGCATCGAGATCAAATTGCCGCAACCAGGAGGCAGGGAGTAATTGCCCTTGAAGAACGGGGAATCCCGGCTCGCCCCTACCAGCGAATCTCGCCTCGGTCGTCGAGATACTTGCCGGTCGGCGGGTCGTCCATCGTCGCCAGCTTCACGGCGATGGACGCACCTTGTTCGACCGTGCGTGGGGCGGCGTCCGATCCCAACTCGGTCTTGACCCAGCCGGGGCAGACCGAGTTGACGGACACCCGCTCCCCGGCGAGTTCCTTGGCGAACGCCAGCGTCAGGCCATTGAGTGCGGTTTTGGACGAGTTGTAGGCGAGCAGGTTGACGCCAAAGGTGGGTGATTGGGGGTCGCTCGATGTGGAGAGCGATCCCAGCGTCGAGGACTGATTGATGATCCGGGGTGATGCGGATTTCCGCAAGAGAGGCAGCATGTGCTGGGTGACGGCGAACACGCCGAAGAAATTCGTGTCGTAGGTCGCCTTCAGCGTCTCCATCTTCAGTTGAGACGGTTTCGTACCCGTGGCGAACTCATATCCCACCCCGGCGTTGTTCACCAGCACGTCGAGCCGCCCGTACCGCTCGTCCAGCCACCTTGCGGCGGCTTCGGCGCTGGACGGGTTGGTGACATCCAGGACGACGCCGTGAGCGTCCAGCCCCTCGCCCTGGAGTCGGGCTGCTGCGTCGGCGACTTTCTTCTGGTCACGGGCTGCGAGGACGACCGTGAAGCCGTGCCTGCCGAGTTGGCGGCTGATCTCGAAGCCGATCCCCTTATTCGCTCCCGTCACCAGGGCGACTTTCTTTCCGTCCATCGGCTTTCCTTCCTGTTGCTTCTTGAGGTCAATGGATCGACCACTGACTCACCGTGGCAATCGACACCTACACGAGGTACGGCACCTGCGCCGCTCCGACCAGTTTATAGTGCGGCCAGACCGCAAAGACACACCAGAGGATCGTGGCCCACACGATTACGATGTCCACCGTCGCCAGCGGCACGTTCCTCAACCCGGAGCAGATCGGCATGAACAAGAGGTTGGCGACAAGGTTGATGGCGAACGGCACGGCGACCGCCCACGGAACTTTGTGGCGGAACGCCTGCACGAACACGAAGCCGAAGCTGACGAGGATTATCGGGTAGAGAAGCATCCAGATCAGGCTGATGGTCGAGGGGAGGGTGTCCACGACGGTTTCGCCAGGCCGTTGTACCAATCCAACCAGGTCATCGGTCACTTTCCCTCTTCCGGCACGGCGACGAACACTTCACCGGGTCGGACGATGATCGGCTTACCCAGGTCCACCCAACCGCCCTCGCCCACAGTCGCCGTCGCCAGCAGGCCCAGTCGCTCGCCGGTGTCGGGGTCGAACTCGAAGACCAAAACACGCCGCCCGGCCTCGACGCCTTCCAGGTGGAAGCGGGAAATGATCCGGGCTTCAGCGAAGCGGAAGGTGAACCTGTCGTCTTGGTAGAGCGGCAGCATCTCAACCACGTCCATCAGGCAACGTCTACGGCGGAAGGGTGGATATTGGGTGCGTAGCCGGCCCGGATCGTTCCCACGGTTGATTTCGGCGTCAGCACATTGACTTTTTCACCCTTCGGTCGCCGCCGTCGTTTACCATAGCCTCCGGGCGACCAGGCCAGCAGATGGTCGCCCCACACCAGGAAAGACTGCTCTCCCCACGCCGCAACGGCCACGAACACCCCGTCCGGCAACTCGTCCAGCGCCGCCACGAAGGGGCGTTTGGAGCGGTCGGGAGCCAGCCGCTCGGCGTGCAGGCGGTCGTCGATCTCGTCGGCGGTGGGCCTCGACGACCCGCCTTCAGCCGGATGCGCCGTCTTCCAGGCGTTGCAGAAGTTGAGGAAGCGGGCGTGGCGACATTCCGCACAGGGGCGGTGCCCGGCTGCCAGGGCGGTCGCTTCATCGAGGAAAAACAGTTCGGTGTAGCGGCCAGGCGTCATGACTTGGCGCATTCGGCCCCGGAACGTCAGAACGCAAACTATCCACCGCTTCAACTGCCACGTCCGCTTGATGCGCCCTTCCGGGTCATGCAGGAGGCCACGGTTGCCCATGAACGTCCCCCATTCCGTGGTTGCAATGATCTCGCCGGACGGGGTGACACGGTTCTGCCTCGGCATCGCCCCTTCTCCCAGCACACTGCTTTCGACCAACCGTGTCTCCCTCCAGGCTCGCCCTCTGGATGACCGGCTCGGTTTCAGCACACTCCCACGTCATCAGCCTGGGATAAGATAGTCGTCACCGGCTTGACAGTCCGTTACGACGGCGGGCATTCTGCACGGGTTTTCGGACGAGGGAGGTTCACGATGGCGCAAGGGTTGAAGGGGAAAATTGCCCTGGTCACGGGTGCAGCGAGAGGGATCGGACGGGCAATCGCCCTGCGGTTGGCCCAGGACGGGGCGGCGGTCGTCGTCAACTACGCCGGCAGCATCCAGCAGGCCCAGGAGACGGTCGGCCTCATCGAGCAAAGTGGGGTACGTGCCATTGCGGTGCAGGCTGACGTGAGCAAGGTCGGTGACGTGCGCCGACTGTTCGACGCCTGCTTCGAGAAGTTCGCCAGGCTCGACATCCTGGTGAACAACGCTGGGGTGATGTTCACCAAGCCGTTCGTGGAGGTCGGCGAGGAGGAGTTCGACCGCCTCTTCGCCGTGAACGTGAAGGGGGCGTTCTTCTGCTGTCAAGAGGCGGCGAAACGCATGGCCGAGGGCGGCAGGATCATCAACCTGTCCTCGTCCACCACGGCGCTCATGCTGCCGGGGTATGCGGCCTACGTCGCCACGAAGGGGGCCGTCGAGCAGTTCAGCCACGTCCTCGCCAAAGAACTCGGCCCCAAGCACATCACTGTCAACGTGGTGTCGCCGGGGCCAACCGACACCGAGTTGTTCAGCCAGGGCAAGAGCGAGGAGCAGAAGCAGCGGTTCGCTCAGATGGCGGCGCTGGGGCGGCTGGGGCAGCCCCAGGACATCGCCGACGTGGTGGCGCTGCTGGCCGGCGAGGACGCCCGTTGGGTCACAGGGCAGAACCTCCGAGCCAACGGCGGGCTGATCTGATCGGAAATGGGGCATCCCAAGGACTAGACGACCGGAAAACGACCATGACCCCCGTACCCGACCGCCCTACCTTCGAGAGCGCTTACGCCGGCCAAGCGCCGTGGGATATTGGCAGGCCGCAGAAGGCATTCCTCGACGTGGCCGACCAGATCACCGGGTCGATCCTCGACGCCGGCTGCGGCACCGGGGAGAACTCCCTCTTCTTCGCCAGCCGAGGCCAGAAGGTCACGGGCATCGACTTCCTTGCCGAGCCGATCACCAGGGCGACGAAGAAGGCAGCCGAGCGGGGCGTGACGGCGACGTTCCTCGTGATGGACGCTCTGGCCCTGAAAGACCTTCCTGAAGTTTTCGACTCGGTGATCGACAGCGGCCTGTTCCACGTCTTCAGTGACGAGGACCGCCGCCGCTACGTCGAGGGGTTGACGACGGTCCTGAAGCCGGGCGGTCGGTTGTTCCTGCTGTGCTTCAGTGACGAGGAGCCGGGGACGCAAGGGCCGAGGCGGGTGTCGAAAACGGAGTTGCACGCCGCCTTCGCCGAGGGCCGGGTCATCGAGTCCGTCGAGCCGGCCCGCTACGAGGTCCGGCCCGATCTGAAGGACTTGCAGTTCTCTGAGGGCGGGCCGAGGGCGTGGTTCGTGGTGGTTCGCCGGGTGGTATAAGGCGTGTTTCCGTGTCACTTGGTTGCAAACGTCACTCAGCCGCCTGCTTCCCCTGGCAGGTGGCTCTCTTCTTTTCCTGCCAAGCCGAACGGTTTCCGCATCAGCACTGGGAAGTTGAGGTTCTTGGCAATGATTTCGGCATGGTCCTTCTCGTCGCCACCGAGGGACGTGATGAACCGATTGCTGTAGGAGACGTGAAGGCCGACCTTCCTTGCCTTGACCTCCAACTTACGGAGAACGGCGACCGAAAAGGTCACGAAGGCACGGTCGCAGTGCGCCTCATTCTCGAAGTCCTGCTCGCTGGTCTTGCCCTGGCACGAGCAGAACGTCTCGTAGCCGGCGGCGTTCAGGTCGGCAATCAACTCCCTCAGCAACGGGTCGATCTCTTCCACGTCACCCTCCGCACGGCCGCACCATTTTTATAGTTTAGACACCCGACATATCGCACCGCATCCGCCCCCGCTCGTCCGCCTGCCAGACCTTCCCTGTCGCCACGTCCAGCGCCGTCAACCAGCCGTCGCCTTGGACGAAGGTGTCGATGCAGAGCAGGTGGCCCAGGTTCAGCACTTCCCCACTCGTCTGCGGCGTGTGCCCCACGACCGCCGCCTTGCCGGAGACGTGCGGGCCGGGCACGAAGTCGTCCAGGGAACGCCAGCGCGGCACTTCGCCGGGCTGCTCCTTCAAGGGACGGCCGGGCAGGTAGTTGGCGTGGACGAACAGGTGCGTGTCCGTCTCGAAGAACGGGCGGCGGCGTTCGAGGAAACGCCAGTGCCGCTCTGGGATGTCGGGCCGTGGAGGATCGTCAGGAGTTGGTTCCCCCACGACCATTTGCAGAAGTGAGGTTGGTCTTTGTGGCGGATGAAGAGTTGCGCCAGCGGCTTGGGCAGGGAGTTCGTGTCCTCGAAGGCCCGCAGAATTCCCTGCGCCGCCGCCTCGGCCTTGCCAAAGAAGTTCATCGCTCGTCCCCGGCTGGTTGCGGCGCCCAGGCAGCCTCGTGGCCGCTCCCAAGACGCCTTACCTGTCAGGGGTGTTTGATTAGCTCTTGTGCCGCCGCCGGCACTTGGAGCAAGGAACTTTGCCCTTGCAGATGGCGCAGTTCGGCACGCCACAAGTCGAGCCGCGGCTTTTGCAGCCGCCCTTCTTCTCGTCCTTCATGTCTTGTCCCTTTCTGTGTAGTTCGTCGTCGCACCTTCATGGGGGTGTTTGATTAGCTCATTTCTCGTGATTGCGGCAAAGAGGACCCGGTCGATTTCGTGCAACCGAGCTTGCAGGCATGAGCATCTCGGATCATTTATGGATGTAAAAGGACGAGGACGCTTCCGCCACGCAGGCGACCGTGACGCCCAGGCGTGAGCTAATGAAACACACCCAGAACGGGACGAACGCCTGAGCCGCCAAACCTGAAGGGGTCAAATATGGCTCTGTTTACTTTGGGCCGGATCGTCGCAACGCCGGGGGCTTTGGAATGCCTTCGTCGCTCTTCGCAAATTCCCGGCGAGTTCCTGACGAGGCACGTTCGGGGCGAATGGGGCGACCTCGACGCACACGACGCCGAAGAGAACCAGACGGCGCCGCGGGAAGGCGGTCGCATCCTTAGGGTTGTGTCGGGGGGTCGGTCAAAAACGCCCTTTGAGGCTGCCCAGGAGGGCCACGGTGCGACGGCAGGAAGGGATTAGCCGAGCCGTCCCCCGAAAGAAGAAGTGGTTGACGGTTTAAGCATCAACTAGCCGGCGGACGCAGTGCCTGTTCCCACCAGCCGGTTCGATGCGAGTGACGGTTTAACCATCACTCGGCCGGCAGAAGCAGATTCTCTTTTTGTCCCCCCGAGTATCCCCCGGTTTTGTCCCCCCGAGGGACCGCACTTAATTCCTTGCCTTTTCACCACTTACTAGCGAGGGCGACGGGACTCGAACCCGCAACCACCGGATCGACAGTCCAGAACAGCTGGTAGGCTTTTGTACTTACGCCCATGCAACCGAATGTGAGGTTGGTGCGGGCAGGGCTGGGCAGGCTTGGGCAGGGAAATGCGTGGAAATTGTGGACAAGTTGTTGATTTTCCACTCCGATCCGCGTAAACTGTGTAAAGAGTGGAATTCATAAGTCTACAGAAGGCTTGCACTTGTGGAATTCGGCGGGCGGAACCGGCCTCGACCCCGAGAATGGGGTTCAGGGGTGTTAGACAAACACTGTAAATCTCCGCAACCTGCTTCGTGACAATATCTTACAACAAACCGAAAACCAGGTGCTGTCAGCCACTTTCCGGCCAGTTCTAACTGCATTTGAATTCCCTATCGGGGCGCTCCACACTCCCAAATCAGCCCTTCTGCGAGACTCCGCGCGCCTGACTCCGATTCAGGCGCGCTACCCCTCAGCGAGATGGATAACCTAAGCGCCTCGGACACCTTGTTCGGTGGTCTCCCAGAGTGGCGAAGCATCGTTCTGCCAGTTTCAGGATGTTGATGGGCGACCTATTTCTGACTACGATGCGGTTCGGTAGAGCCTGACAACAGGGGGATGGCGAGGCTGAATCCTGATCACTCGCGCCTGCAACGTTGTCGGCCTTGGGTAACGACGAAACCGTAGCTTAGGGGCAGACACTGGGTCGGCGTTGCTCACCCAAAAGCCTGCCGGCCATTGCGGTCCTACCTGGTCCCGGACGACATGCCGGGCGAACCATTCAGAGGCAAAAGGAATCGACGTGGCACCCAGGCAGGTAATTCTAGTCGGCGGCGGCGCTCGTTCTGGCAAGAGCGATTTTGCCCTCGCCGTGGCCCGGCGCCTCGGCAACTGCCGCCTCTTCGTCGCCACGGCCGAGCCCGGCGATGAGGAAATGCACGCGCGCATTCACCGCCACCGGCAAACGCGGGGGAACGATTTTCAGACCGTAGAAGAGCCGCTGGCCGTTGCCGATGTCTTCCGGCGTGTGGAGGGGCATGACGTCGTGGTCCTCGACTGCCTGACCCTCTGGCTGGCGAACCTCCTTCTGCAAGGAAATGATGCCAAGGCGGTGCTGAGGCAGGTCGAGGAGTTGGCCGCCATCCTCGACCGCCGGCTGGCTCATGCGGTGGTCGTCACGAGCGAGGTCGGTCTGGGGCTGGTACCGGAGACACCCCTCGGACGCACCTTCCGTGATGTGGCCGGCCTGGCCCACCAGCGGTTGGCCGGACTGGCGGACGAGGTCTACTTCGGCGTCCTCGGCGTCATGCTCCGTTTGAAGCCGGCGCCAGTCATTCCGGCCGTGGGAGGGACCGCCCTGTGACATTAGTGCAACGCACCTGTGCTGCCGTCGTGCCTGCCTCCCGCCAAGTCGCCATGCAGGCGCAGGCGCGGATGGACAACAAAACGAAGCCGCGCGGCAGCCTGGGCCGACTGGAGGAACTGGCCTGCCGCCTGGCTTCGATCTACGGAACTCCGGATCCTGCCCTGCCAACCAAGGCGGTGGTCGTGATGGCCGCCGACCACGGGTCCGCCGAGGAGGGGGTCAGCGCTTACCCACAGGAGGTGACCGTGCAGATGGTGCGGAACTTCGCGGCGGGCGGAGCAGCCATCAACGTCCTGGCGCGACTCCAGCATGCGCGAGTGATCGTGGTTGATATGGGCACGAAAGCTCCTCTCGACGGGCTGGCGCAGGTGCGGTCTCACCGCCTGGGCGCCGGGACGGCCAACTTCACGCGCGGCCCGGCCATGAGCCGTGAGGTCGCCGTCCGGGCCGTAGAATTCGGCATCGCCCTGGCCGCCGAACTCCACGAGACAGGCGTGGGCCTGCTGGCCGTCGGGGAGATGGGTATCGCCAACACCACTGCCTCTAGCGCGATCACAGCCGCCCTTCTCCGCCAAACGCCGGAACAGGTAACGGGCCGCGGCACGGGGGTGGATGACGACAGGCTGAGGCGGAAGGTATGGGCCGTCGGACAGGCACTGGAAGTCAATCGACCGGACTCCGCCGACCCCCTCGACGTGTTGGCGAAGGTCGGCGGCTTCGAGATCGCGGGTCTCGCCGGGGTGATCCTCGGGGCGGCCGCTCGCAAGGTGCCGGTGGTCTTGGACGGCTTTATCACGGGGGCCGCGGCTCTGGTCGCCGTCGGCCTTTGCCCCGCCGTCGGGGAATATCTCATCGCCTCGCACCGCTCCGCCGAGCCCGGGCATGCCTTCATCCTCCGGCGCCTGGGCCTGCGGCCATTGCTCGACCTGGACATGCGGTTGGGGGAGGGAACGGGGGCCGCCCTGGCCCTAAACCTCGCCGAAGCATCTCTGCGCCTTCTGCGTGAAATGGCGACCTTCGAGGCCGCAGGCGTGACAGACGCGGGGGCGTGATGGAACCGGGATTGGCAACGGCCCTCGCTACCCTGGTCTGCGCCTTGCTGCTGGATCGCTTCCTCGGCGAGTACCCGCCGGCAGTGCATCCGGTCGTCTGGATCGGGAAGCTCGTCTCCGTGCTGCTCAGGGCGGCGCCTCGGAGCGGGTGGTGGCGCCAGTTTGCCTTCGGCGTGTTCCTGGCCGGCAGCGTGTCGGCCCTCAGCGTAGCGGCAGCGTTGACGGCCCTGCGCGTTGCGGCCCTGGTCCCCGGGCTGGAAATTATGCTGGGGGCGTTTCTGCTGAAAGCCTCTTTCGCTCTCCGCGAACTCGGCGCAGCCGCCGAACGGGTCCGGGCGCCAGTCGAAGCAGGCGACCTGGCCCGCGCCCGTGAGGCCCTGCCCTCCCTGTGTAGCCGCGACCCTACTAAGCTAGATGAGGAAGCACTGCTCGCGGCCACGGTCCAGTCGCTCGCCGAGAACGCCTCGGATAGCTTTGTCGCACCCCTCTTTTATTTCCTCCTGTTCGGCATCCCAGGAGCCATCGCCTACCGGGCAATCAACACCCTCGACGCGATGGTCGGCTACCGCGGTCCCTTCGAGGCCTTGGGCAAGGCATCGGCCCGACTGGACGACGTGGCCAACTGGGCGCCCGCACGACTCACCGCGGCGCTCTTCCTGCTCGCCGGGTGGCTCACGGGCCGGGACGTCACGAAAGGATGGCGCGTCTTCCGCCGCGACCGCGTGAAGACGCCAAGTCCGAACGGCGGCCGGCCGATGGCGATGATGGCGGGCCTGCTCGGCGTCCAGCTCGAAAAGAAGGGGGTCTACACCCTCGGCGACCGGGAGACCCCTGTGGTCCCCATCACCGTCAGAAACGCCTGGCGCCTGGTGGTCCTCACGGGTTGGTTCACGTCCGGCCTGTGCATGTTGGCCATCCTCGGCATTCATCTCTTCCTGACTTGGCGCTGAGGTTTTCGGACAAACTCCTGCCGGGGCTGCGGCGCCGGGACTGCACAATCGGAAAGTTCATTGCTTTTCATGTTCCGCCTCATAGAATCCTTCTCCAGCAAACAGACACGCGACAGAGGTGCCCTTCGGTTCGGAGGCCAGGGCATAATGGCGAAGCCGGTGCAAGTCCGGCGCTGACCCGCAACTGTAACCGGAGAGCCGCCCCTCCCGGAAGCCAGGACGACCGCCTCTGTCACGCTCCACCGTAACCTCGCGGAATGGGTGCGGGAGCATGGTGTACGGACCCCGAATCGGGTTCCCGGGCTAACCACACCTGGGCTGCCTCTTGCCGATCCGGTCAACGACCACCTTTCTCCAAAATATCCCGCTCCCGTTCCGTCCAAGTTTCTTGACGGCCGGCCCCGCCGGCCTGGTTCGGGCGCCGCCTGCGCGCGGCACAAAAGGAGGCCGGATTCCATGGAACGATTGCACGAGATGCTGCCGCAGGACGAAATCTTTCTCTGCGGCCTGGCGCTTCTTGCCGGGCTTGTGACAGGCGCGGTCGCCCGCTGCGTGATCACCCTGGCCAAAAGGAGGGCGTCATGAACCCTCTCTTTGCCCATCACGTCGAGGCCCAGCACGTCCCGGTGCTCATGGCCATCTTCGCCGCGGGTTTTTACCTGAGCTGGAGTCTGATTTCCCGCTGGGTGGGGCGCAAGCTGCCGACCGCCGAGAAGCCGGACAGCCCGCGAAAGTGACCCGAATGCCCGCCGGCTGGCTCGACCCGAGTCGCCCGGCGGGCCGTCCTCGTTCACGACGGCGACGCCATGCCACGCAAACAACGCAACCGCATCCTGCGCCTCGACGGCAAGCCGATCCACCTGGTCGCCAAGCGGGCACACCTGATGGTCTGCGCCAAGGGCTGTTGTTGCGGGCGCACGGACCGGGGCCACGCCGCGGTGCCGGTAGATTTTTACAAGCTGGAGTACAAGAAAAGGAAGCTCCGCAAGCACGTCCAGCTTACCATGAGCGGTTGCCTGGGACCGTGCCCCGTGGCCAACGTGGTCCTGCTCTTCTTCGACGGCCACCCCGTCTGGTTTCAGTCCGTCAACGGCGAGCCGCAGATCCAGGCGATCTTCAGCTACGTCGAGCGAATGCTCGCGGCCGACGGCTACCTGCCGCCCCCGCCCGAGTTGGCCGACTACGTCTTCACCTACTATGCGTGGACGCACCCTCCGGGAGAACTAGTCGCGCCTCCGGCCCTGCGCCTCCGCGCGCCAGGGTCGGCCGGCGGGGGCGGTATCCTGCTCCTGACCCACGCCGATACCGATCTGCTGGCCCTGCGTGCCGCCCTACCCCGTCTTCCCGAAGGGTTCCCGGCGGTTCGAGCCCTGAGCCTGGCCAAGGTCGCCACCGAGCAACACCTGACGGCGGCGCTGGCCGGACCAGGGCCGGCCGAGCGCGTCGTCGTGGCCCGCCTCTTGGGTGGCCTACAGAGCGTGCCGGGTTTCCGGAGCCTGGCGGAGTCCGCCCGCGCCAGGAGCCAGCACCTCCTCGTCCTCAGTGGGGCGGGCGGCCCCGACCCCGAACTGACCGCCGCTTCGACGGTTTCACCCGCCGCGGTCCACGAAGCCACCGCCTACCTCCAGGCCGGCGGCCCCGAAAACCTGGCCCAGTTGCTCCGCTTTCTGTCCGACCACCTGTTGCTGACGGGCTTCGGCTACGAGCCGCCTGCCGAGCAGCCGCAGCACGGCGTCTACCACCCCGCCCTGCCGCGCGGCGCCACCCTGGGCGACTGGCTGGTCCGGCACGATCCGTCCCGGCCCACGGTGGGGATCCTCTTTTACCGGTCCCACTGGATGAGCGGCAACCTGGCTTTCATCGACGCGATGGTGCGTGAGATGGAGGACCATTGGGTGAACGTCCTGCCGGTGTTCACCTCTTCGCTGAAAGAGCCGGCCGGCGCCGACTGCGGGCGCGGCCCGGCCGGTCGTTGGCCGGCCGCCTTTGAACTCTTTTTCTCCGGCGGGCGCCGCCTCGTGGACGTACTGGTGACGACCCTCTCCTTTGCCCTGGGCGAGGTGCAAGCGGACGGGCCGACGCAGGCCGGCTGGTCCGTACACGTCTTTGCCGCCCTCGGCGTCCCCGTGCTGCAAGCGGTCTGCGCCAGCACGGCACGCTGGCAGTGGGAGGCGTCCCAGCGCGGCCTCAGTCCGCTCGACACCGCCATGAACATTGTCCTGCCCGAGTTCGACGGCCGAGTCATCACCGTGCCCGTCTCCTTCAAGGAACCGCTGCCTCTTCCGGTCGCTGACGCTCCCGGCTCGCCGGAAGCCGTCCACTACGAGCCGGCGGCGGATCGCATCGCCCGGTTGGCGGGGCTGGCGCTGCGCTTCGCCGAGCTGCGCCGCAAGCCGAACCACGAGAAGCGCGTGGCCTTCGTCCTCACCAACTCTCCCGGCAAGGCGGCCCGAATCGGCAACGCGGTTGGGCTGGATGCACCGGCTTCCCTGCTGCGGGTCCTGACGGCGATGCAGGAGGCCGGCTACGCCGTAGGCCCGCTCCCCGCGGACGGCGACGCCCTGATCCACGCATTGATCGACCGTTGCTCCTATGACGAAACGTTCCTGACCGCGGAGCAGCTGGCTCATGCCGTGGTCCGCGTGTCCGCGGAGCAGTACCAGCGCTGGTTCGACGAGTTGCCGGACGGCCAGCGCCGCCGGATGACGGAGCAGTGGGGACCGCCGCCCGGCGAGGCCTATGTCCATGACGGCCACATCGCCCTGGCCGGCCTGGAACTGGGCAACGCTTTCGTGGCACTCCAGCCGCCGCGTGGTTACGGCATGGACCCGAACGCCATTTACCACCTGCCCGACCTGCCGCCGCCGCACAACTACCACGCCCTGTACCGCTGGCTGCGCGACGTCTGGAAAGCCGATGCCGTCGTGCATATGGGCAAGCACGGGACGCTGGAATGGCTGCCCGGCAAGGGAGTTGGTCTGTCGGCGGACTGTTTTCCCGACAGCTTCCTGGGCGACCTGCCCGTGTTCTACCCCTTCATCATGAACGACCCGGGCGAAGGGGCGCAGGCCAAGCGGCGCGGCCACGCCGTCATCATCGATCACTTGACGCCCCCAATGACGACGGCCGACGCACACGGCGCGTTGGGCCAGCTGATGCAACTCGTGGACGAGTATTACCAGGTCGAGTTGCTCGACCCGTCCAAGATGCCGCTGTTGCAGCAGCAGATATGGAACCTGATCCGCCAGGCTCACCTCGAGGAAGACCTGAAATACCTGATGCAGAAGGGGGAAGGCCACACCCACGAGTGGGACGACGCCGTCACCGCGGAAGGGACGCCCGTCACCCTGGCCCAGATGCGCGGCGGGGAGGTGTCGCACCTCATCCAGGAGCTGGACGGCTACCTCTGCGAGCTGGCAGGGGCGCAGATCCGCGACGGCTTGCACATCCTCGGACAGGCGCCCTGCGGCGAACAATTGGTGGGCCTTCTCCAGGCGCTGACGCGGCTCCCCAATCTCGACGTTCCCAGCCTGCGTGACGCCGTGGCGCGACTTTTCGGCCTCGACCTGGACGCACTGCTGTCAGAGCGCGGCCGGCTGCTCGACGTGGCCCCTCCCGCCCTCGCACGCCTCGCCGACCGGCCGCTGGCCAGCCAGGCCGACGCTCTGGAAATGATCGACGAACTCTGTCATCACTTACTGGATCTGTTACGGCGGCAGGAATTCCAGGCTGCATCGGTCGATGCCGTTCTCGCCGAAATGTTCCCCGGCACGCTCGCGAGGGACAACTCGACGGCGGTGCGGGCGGTGCTGTCATTCGTCTGCGAGCGGCTGGCGCCGTCCCTGCGACAGACGACGGACGAGATCGCCAACCTTCTTGCCGGGTTGGCGGGCCGTTACGTCCCGGCGGGTCCGAGCGGCGCGCCGACCCGCGGCATGGCCCACGTCCTCCCCACGGGCCGGAACTTCTACGCCGTTGACCCCCGAGCCTTGCCATCGGCGGCCGCCTGGCAGGTGGGCCAGGAACTGGCGCGCGAGGTCCTCGAGCGATACCGCGGCGAGACGGGCGCCTACCCCGAAACCGTCGGTATCAGCGTCTGGGGCACCAGCGCCATGCGCACCCACGGCGACGACGTGGCCGAGATCCTGGCGCTGCTCGGTGTACGACCTCTCTGGCAGAAGGAAAATCGCCGCGTCGTTGGGATGGAGGTCGTTCCGCTGGTGGAACTGGGACGCCCGCGGATCGACGTGACCATTCGCATCAGCGGTTTCTTCCGCGACGCCTTCCCGCACCTCATCAAGCTGCTGGACGAGGCCGTGCAAGCTGTGGCAGGCCGCGACGAACCGCACGAGCAGAACTTCGTCCGCAAGCACTACCTGTCCGACCTCGCGGCCAACGTCGCCGCGGGCCTTCCCGACGCCGAGCGACAGGCACGCTATCGCGTCTTCGGCTCCAAGCCCGGCGCTTATGGCGCCGGAATCCTGCCGCTGATCGACGAGCGCAACTGGCACGACGACGCCGACTTCGCCGAGACCTACGTCAACTGGGGCGGCTACGCGTACGGGGCCGACGCCGAGGGTGTCGATGCGCGGGAGGCCTTCCGTCACCGGCTCGCCGGGGTGCAGGTCGCGCTGCACAACCAGGACAATCGCGAACACGATATCTTCGACAGCGACGACTATTTCCAGTTCCACGGCGGCATGATCGCCACCATCCGCGCCCTGACCGGCCGGCAGCCTCGCCCTTACTTCGGGGATACCCACGACCCGGCCCGGCCGGCCGTTCGCGATCTGAAGCAGGAGGCACTGCGCGTCTTCCGCACGCGCGTGGCCAACCCGAAGTGGCTGGAAGGCATCACCCGGCACGGCTACAAGGGCGGGTTGGAGATGGCCGCCACGGTCGATTACCTGTTTGGTTACGACGCCACGGCAGGGGTCGCGGAAGACTGGATGTACGAGCGGCTGGCCCAGGCCTATGCCCTGGACCCGGCGATGCAGGAGTTCTTCGCCCGCAGCAACCCCTGGGCTCTGCACAACATTTCTGAGCGGTTGCTGGAAGCCGCCCAGCGCGGCCTGTGGGAACAACCCCGCCCGGAAACCCTGGCGGCACTGCGCGACACTCTCCTGGAGAGTGAGGCGTTACTGGAGACACGCGGCGAACCCGGAAGTCCCACGACCAGCCCGGTGGGTGGGCGAGAAGGCAGGTGAGCCTGTGGAATATCCCTTTGCCGCGCTGGTCGGGCAGGAGCAACTGAAGTCGGCGCTCCTTCTGAACGCCGTTTATCCGGGCGTCGGCGGCGTGCTAATCCGGGGTGAGAAGGGCACGGCCAAGAGCACGGCCGCCCGCTCGCTGGCCGCCTTGCTGCCGCGCCTGCCCGTCGTGGAAGGATGCCCCCTCCGGTGCGACCCGAGCGTGCCGTGGCCGGATTGCCCGCACTGCGCGACGGCGGCCGAGCGTCGCACCGCGGACCTCCCGGTTCCGTTCATCGACCTCCCACTGGGGGCCACCGAAGACCGCGTCCTGGGAACCCTCGACTTCGAGCGGGCGTTGCGCGAGGGCCGTCGCGCCTTCCAGCCCGGCCTCCTGGCCGGCGCCCACCGCGGGATACTTTACATTGACGAGGTGAATCTACTCCCCGACCATCTCGTGGATGTGCTGCTCGACGCCGCCGCGATGGGGATCAATACCGTGCAACGGGAAGGAATTTCGGTCACGCACCCGTCCCGGTTCCTCCTGATCGGCACGATGAACCCGGAAGAGGGCGAGCTACGGCCGCAACTGCTCGACCGCTTCGGTCTGGTAGTGGAGGTAACCGGGCCGCGCGACCCGGCGGTGCGCTCGGAAATCGTCCGCAGGCGCCTGGCGTTCGAGGCCGATTCGGTGGCATTTGCAGCGAACTGGGAGACCGATCAGGCCGCTCTGAGCGAGCGTATCGTCGCTTCACGCGAGCGTCTCGCCGGGGTCATCCTCCCCGAAGGTCTTCTGACGCTCATCAGCCAGCTCTGTTGCGAGTTCGAGGTGGACGGCTTACGCGCCGACCTGGCCTTGCACAAGGCATCTCGGGCGCGGGCAGCTTTCCACGGCCGGAGGGAAGTCATTCTGGAGGATCTGCGCGCCGCCGCCGAACTGGTCTTGCCTCACCGCCGGAAGCGCAAGCCGTTCGAGCAGCCCCACCTGACCAGAGAACAACTCGACGAGCGCCTCAGGGCGTTGCAGGGTGAGGAAGGACCGGCCAGTGGTAATGGCCGCACAGAGTCCGGAGACCGGCCGTGGCAGTCCTCGGAGAGGTCGGAAGAGCAACGATCCGACGAAGGCGGACCTGGCGCGAATAAGGACAGGGCCGAGGAAACAGCCGATCGAGTGTTCGAGGCGGCACAGGCGCCGGCCCTGCGTCGGATCGAGGTGGCGTCGCCCGGAACCGATGGCCGGACGCCGCGCGGACGGCGCAACCCCGCGACGACCGGGGATCTGGGACGCTACGTGCGAGCGACCCCGGACGAGAAGGCGACCGATCTCGCCGTCGGAGCGACCGTCCGCGCCGCGGCCCGGCGGGGCGCATGGGCGGACGGACACCTCCAGGTGGCGCCGGAGGACCTGCACCACAAGGTGCGGGCCGGGCGGACGGGAACACTGCTCCTCTTCGTCGTGGACGCTTCAGGATCCATGGCGGCTCGGCAGCGAATGGAACTGGTCAAGGGGACGGTACTCGGCCTATTGCGGAGCGCCTACGAGCAGCGCGACGAGGTCGGCGTCATCGCCTTCCGTGGACTCCAGGCGGAGGTGCTTCTTGCGCCGACCGCCGCCGTGGACCTGGCCGAGCAGGCCCTGCGCGTTCTGCCCACAGGCGGGCGCACGCCGCTGGCGCACGCCCTCTTCCTGGCTGGCGAGAGCGCTTCCCGGGCGCGGCGGATAACCCCGGGACTGCCGATCCTGCTGGTCCTTCTCAGCGACGGCCGGGGCAATGTTCCCCTCCCTGGCACCACCGAGGATCCGTGGCAACAGGCCCTCCGGGCGGCGGAGGAACTGGCCGGTGCGGGCCTGCCGGCGCTGGTGCTGGACACGGATAGCGGCTTCGTGCGCCTGGGGCGGGTGCAGGAATTGGCCCAGGCCCTGGCGGCTACGTACTTGCCACTGGAAAACCTTTCGGCGGAGACCTTGGTCCTCAAGGTACGGCAGCAGTGCTGACAAGGAGGCGGACATGAGTGGGCGGCTCGTTATCGCCGGGACGCAGAGTGGAGTCGGCAAGACCACGGTGACTGTGGGTCTGATCGCCGCCCTGCGCCAGCGCGGACTTGCCGTCCAGCCCTTCAAGGTCGGCCCCGATTACATCGACCCCAGCTACCACGCCCTGGCGGCCGGCCGGCCCTGTCGCAACCTCGATACCTGGATGCTGCCGCCCCTGCGCGTCCGGTCTTGTTTCGCCCGTGCCGCCGGGACGGCCGACCTCGCCCTTATCGAGGGGGTGATGGGCCTCTACGACGGCTCGGGGTACGACGACGAGAGCGGCAGCACCGCCGAGGTGGCGAAACTCCTCGGCGCGCCCGTCGTTCTGGTGCTGGACGCGGGCAAGCTCGCGCGGAGCGCTGGAGCCAGTGCACTCGGCTACCAGCGTTTCGACGAGGGCTTACCCCTGGTGGGTTTCATCGTCAACCGAGCCGCTGGAGAGAGCCACGGCCGTGGCGTCGCGGCGGCGGTGGAACGATCGACCGGCCTCCCCGTCCTTGGCTGGCTGCCGCGGGAAGAGGGGTTGCAGGTCCCCGAACGCCACCTGGGACTAATTCCGACGGCCGAGCACGGCGGCTGGCGGGACTTTACGCAGGCCGCCGGCGCTGCGGTAGCCCGGCGCCTCGACCTGGATCGCCTCCTGGCACTGGCGCGGCAGGCGCTTCCTTTGGGCGAGCAAGATGCACCCCACGACCTGCCAGAATTCGGATGCCTTGCAAACGGCGAACGTCCGGTGATCGCCCTGGCGCGCGACGAAGCGTTTACCTTCACCTACGAGGACAACCTCGACCTGCTGCGGGCGGCGGGGGCCGAGGTCGTTTCCTTCAGCCCGCTGCGAGACATGTCTCTGCCGGCGCGGACGGCAGGCATCCTCCTCTGCGGCGGCTTCCCGGAGGTGTACGCCGAACGCCTCTCCGCCAACCGCGCCCTGCATGCGGCACTGCGGGCCGCCCATTACCAGGGAGTGCCTATCTACGCGGAATGCGGCGGCCTCATGTATTTGACGGAGGCCATTCAGGATGGAAGCGGGCGCACCCACCCGATGGTCGGCCTTCTCCCGGGCCGTTGCGTGATGGGGGGCCGGCTGACGCTCGGCTACCGGGTGGCACGATCGGCGGGCGGTTCGTGGTTCCTCGGCGAGCGCGAGGAGGTCCGGGGACACGAGTTCCACTATTCCGCCTGGCACGACCGACCCGAGGACCTGCCGCCGGCCTACTTCCTTCTGCCCCGCTCGGGCGGGGCCGAGGCCCGGCCGGAGGGCGCCCGAGTCGGCAACCTGTGGGCCTCGTACGTTCACGTCCACTTTGGGGCGATGCCGGAACTGGCAGGCCGGTTCGTGGAGGCGTGCCGACAGATATCGGTGGAAGTGGGCGGCCGCGCCCCGGGAGGCGGCCGGTGAATGTGACCGAGAGAGAAACGCAGCAACAAAACCTTCCGCGCCGCTCGTGGCGTGAGGTCGTTTGCGGTTTGCCGATCGGGTTCCTGGCGGCGCTGCAGTTCCTGACCGTCGCGCCGCCTCTGGTCCGACGGCAATTCACCGCGGGGGAACTGGGGCGGGCCGTCGGTTGGTTTGCCGTCGTGGGCCTGGTGCTTGGCGCTGGCCTGGTCGGCGCGGACAACGCCCTCGGGCTGTTATTCCCGCCGGGTGTAACGGCGGCGCTTTTGTTGGCGGTGTGGGTTCTCGCCACCGGGGCGCTGCACCTGGACGGCTTCCTGGACGCCTGCGACGGCCTCTTCGGGGGCCATACGCCCGAGGCGCGACTCCGCATCATGCGCGACGAGCGGGTGGGAGCGTTCGCCGTCATCGGCGGCATTCTCCTGCTCCTCGTGAAGTACTCCTGCCTCGCCGGGCTGGCGAGTCGGGGGGTCGCCCTGATCGTGGCCCCCACGGTTGCCCGCTGGGGCATGGCCGTGGCCGTGGTCGCTTTTCCTTATGCTCGGCCTGAAGGCTCGGGAAGGTGGATGAAGGACCACGCCGGCTGGCGGCAGGTGGCCCTGGCCAGTATCACGGCGCTCGGGACCGCCGCCTTGGCGGCCAGATGGCTCGGGCTGGCTGCCGTTGCCCTGGCGGCCGTGGTAACAATGGCCGGCGCCGTCTTCGTCCTGCGCCGGCTCCCCGGCCTCACGGGGGACGTGTACGGCGCCCTGTGCGAGATATTGGAGGTTCTCACCCTCCTCACCTTCGTTGCGGGAGAGAGGCTATGACGTTGGTCCTCGATCACGTCCAGCGAGAAATGGAACAGAGTATGTCTCCCGAACCTCGTCGCGAGGTGCTCGGCGTGCAGCCCGCGGTTCACGGCTCCCTGAACCTTGGAGAGGTACAAGAGCTTGGACTGTGTCCGAAGAACGTGCTGGACTTCAGTGCCAACATCAACCCCTACGGGCCTTCCCCTGCGGTACGCGCGGCGGTGGCGCGCGTGCCTCTCGACTTATACCCGGATCGCGAGTGCCTGGAATTGAGGGCCGTCCTGGCGGAATCCCTGGGAGTGGCTCCTACGCGCATCCTCCCCGGCAACGGCGCCTCGGAGCTGATCTGGCTGGCGGCGCTAGCGTTTGTCCGCCCTGGCAGCCGGGTGCTGGTGCTCGGCCCCACGTTCTGCGAGTACGCCCGGGCGGCCGCGCTCCTGGGGGCTTGCGTCACAAACTGGCGGTCCCGGGAGGAAACCAGCTTTGTCCCGGACCGGGAGGAGATCGCAGGTCACCTGGAGTCGTTGCGACCGCAGGTCGTCTTCCTCTGCAACCCGAACAATCCCACGGGGGCCGTCCTGCCACCGGAAACGATCGCGGCCTGGGCACGGCGGCACCCGCGAACGCTTTTCGTCGTGGACGAGGCCTACCTGCCCTTCGCAAACGGCCTCGGTTCGGCCCTGGCCCATCCTCGAGAGAACGTCCTCGTGCTGCGTTCCATGACCAAGGACTTCGGCCTGGCCGGGCTGCGCCTCGGCTATGCGGTCAGTGACGAGCGTGTGATTGCCCTGTTGCGCCGGGTGCAGCCCCCCTGGAGCGTGAACGCACTTGCGCAGGTCGCCGGCGTGGTCGCCTTGCGCGACTCTTCTTACCGGCAGCGCTCCCTGGAACTGGTCGCCCGGGCGAAGCAGGACCTGGCGGTGGGGCTGGCGCGGCTGGGACTGGCGCCCGTCCCTTCGGCCACGCACTTCTTCCTGGTTCGCGTTGGCGATGGCGCAGCCTTCCGCATGACGCTGCTGCGGCGCGGCGTCCTGGTCCGGGACTGCGCCTCCTTCGGGCTGCCGGACTACGTCCGCATCGCCGCTCGCCGGCCCGAAGAACATGAGCGACTCCTGGCCGTGGTTCGGGAGGGGGTCTGACCATGCGTTTGCTCCTCGCGCCCCATGCACCGACGGAATGGAATGCCGAGGTGCGCTACCAGGGGCACAGTGACATACCGCTGGGTAGGGCCGGTCACCGGCAAGCCGCTCTCCTGGCGCAACGTCTGGACGCCGAGCGGATTCACGAGGTCCACGTCAGCGACCTCCGCCGGGCGCGGGACACTGCCGGCGCGGTCATCTGCTCGCGGCGCCTGGCCATGCGACCCGAGCCCCGCCTCCGGGAACTGCACTTCGGCGCATGGGAGGGGCTGACCTATGACGAGGTGCGGAAAGGCGACCCGCACGCTCTGGCAGCCTGGGAGGCGGACTCGCTACTGACAGCGCCGCCGGGCGGCGAAACGCTGGCGGAGCTGGCAGGGCGGGTGGGCGC
>Ga0182024_10007660_pt1 | contig 23227 bp, 24 predicted proteins | sample P32metaG_FD_120480 | JGI IMG/M metagenome (GOLD analysis project Ga0182024, IMG submission 120480) | Permafrost microbial communities from Stordalen Mire, Sweden - P3-2 metaG (Illumina Assembly) | ecosystem: Environmental > Terrestrial > Soil > Wetlands > Permafrost | place: Sweden: Stordalen... | reverse complement strand
TACGGCACGAACAGCGTGTGCTCCGGCTGGAACCGCAGTTTCACGGTCCCGACTTTGCCGTTGCGATGCTTCGCAATGATCAGCTCGGTCAAGTCCGGTTCGGGCGAGGTTTCCTTGTTGTAGTACACATCGCGGTACAAGAACGCGACGATATCCGCTTCTTGCTCGATCGCGCCCGAGTTATGCGTCACGATGTCATCGACGCAGAAGTTATGCAAATCGCCGACCGTCAGGTCGTAGACCGTTTCCGTCCCGTCAGGCACGACGGCCACGATCGGGTCCCACAGCACATCCGACGCGAGCAAAGACGCAAGAAGACCGTCTTCGACCTGATCCGCGATCATTGCGCTTCCACGAGACGCTGACGGCGTACCGCGCGCAGCAGAGGCATGCCCGAACGGTTGACGTGCCGCGCCGGCAGCAATCGGGTCTGCGTCGAGTTGCGGCACGGCGATGGAGCGGCCCGGTTGAAGGTCGCGGAGCTCGGACCAGCCGGACACCGTCAGGAAACGGTGGCCGGCCGTGCACCGAACGACGCGACCGCTCTTGGTCGTGACGCGATAGACTTGCTGTTCGCCGACGCTCCAAGCGTCAACGATTGGACGCCGGACGAGCTGCATGCGCTCGTCGATGGCCCAGACGTCGAAGCGCAGACCGTGCTCGGCGATTTCGCGAATGGGGGCGCGCTCACCGGTCGCCGCATTGGCGACGAGCGAATCGCCTGCGAGACAATCGCGCAAGTCTGAGAGCATTGGGCGTTTGTCGGCGCGGGTTTCGACGGCGCGGTTGAGCTGGGCGACGGCGATGATCGGGACGCTGAGATCCTTCGCGGTCGCTTTGAGGACCCGGCAGATCTCCGACAGCTCTTCGTTCCGGTTCGATTGGCGCGAGAGCGTGGAAGGACGCACGAGCTGCAAGTAGTCGACGAAGACCGCCGACAGCCCCATTCCGGACTTGAGCCGGCGCAGGCGCGAGCGAATCTCGGTGACCGTCACCGCACCCGAGTCGTCGAGATAGATGGGCAGCTCGTGGAGCAACCCCATCGCGTGACCGATCTTCTCCCAGTCGCGATCGGCGATCGCGCCGCGGCGGAGCTTGCTCGCGTCGAGCTTCGCCTCGGACGAGAGTAGGCGCTCGACCAGCTCCTGTTTGGTCATCTCGAGGGAGAACACCGCGACGGGCTTGCGCTCGTCTTTCGCGGCGGCGACGGCCATGTTGAGCGCGAGCGACGTCTTGCCCATGGCAGGCCGCGCCGCGAGGATGATCAGGTTCCCGGGCTGCCATCCGGCGGTGTAATCGTCGATGTCGCGGAAACCGGCGGTGACGCCGGTGCGATCGCCCTTTTGCAGATGGCGCTGTTCGATCGCCTGGAACACGCCGAGCAGCAGCGATGGAACGGTGGCGAAGGCGTTGTGGCCGCTGCGGTTGCCGACTTCATACACGACTTGCTCGGCGCGGTCGATCGCGGCCGGCACGTCCTCTTCGGACTCGTAGCCGAACTGCGTGATTCTCGTTCCGGCGTGGATCAGGCCGCGCAGCGACGACTTCTCGCGCACGATGCGCGCGTAGTACTCGGCCGACGCAGCCGTCGGCACGGTATCCATCAGCGAGTTGAGGTACGCCATGCCGCCGATCTTGTCGAGCATCCCGCGGTTGCGGAGCTCTTCGGCAAGCGAGACTTTGTCGAGCGGTTCACCGCGCTCGTACAGCGCGAACAATGCCAAAAAGATCGACTCGTGCAGCGAAGCATAGAAATCCGACGGCTGCACGATCTCGCTGACCGCCGCCATCATCTCTTTGTCGACCAGGATCGAACCGAGCAACGCCATCTCCGCCTCGAGATTGCTCGGCGGAATGCGGTCGACGGGAGAAACGAACTGGGCGACGTTCAACGGGAAGCCTTCGTGCGTGGGCGGGCGCGGAGCGCGAGTGGAGCAGGCACGCGGAGCCCGATCGCGGCGAGTGCTTCCGCGACGTTTCCTACCGCAATGACCTCAATACCTTCGGGCGCCGCTTCGATCTCGCGCGCGTTCTCGCGCGGGAGCACGAGCGCCCGCATCCCCGCCTGTCGCGCAGCGTACAGTTTCTCCACCACACCGCCGACGGCGCGCACGTTCCCGACCAGTGACACCTCGCCGGTCACCGCTACATCTTGCGGGAGACGCACGTGCGCGAGCGCGCTGTAGAGCGCCAGGAAGAACGCGAGTCCTGCCGACGGCCCGTCGATGTTGCCGCCGCCGACGACGTTGACGTGCAGGTCAAAATCCGACGGATCGATTCCGGTCACCGCGCGAATCACCGACGCCGCGTTGAACACTGCGTCACGCGCCATCGTGCCGGCCGTATCGTTGAAGCGCACCGCGCCTTTGGTCTCCTGGCGCGCCGGGAATGCGGCGGCTTCTACTTCGACCAGCGAGCCGATGTACTGCACCACGCCGAGTCCATAGGCTTTGCCGATCTCGCGCGCGCGGCGCCCGCGCGTCGTGGTGTGCTGAACGATGCGCCCGGCTTGGACGACTTCGAGCACATCGGGCTCGCGCACGGTCGCGCTGCGCGAGCCGCCGCCGCGCTCGAGCGCGTGGCTGTACGCGTCGGCCAAGATCTGAACGGCTTTGCGGCCCTCGATCGTATACGACGCGACGAGCTCGGGGACGCGGCGTGCGATCTTCGCGCCCAGGCGCGCCGCCGCTTCGCGGACGATGCGGGCGACCTGCGCCTGGGTGAGTGGTTCGAAGTAGACCGCGGCACAGCGCGAGCGGATCGCGGGGTCGATCGCTTCGGGGTCGCGCGTCGTCGCGCCGATCAGCACGAAGTCGGCCGGCGCGCCGTCGCGGAACAGCTTCTTCACGTAGGCCGGCACGTTGGGATCGTGTTCGTCGTAGTACGAGGACTCGAAGGTGACGCGCTTGTCCTCGAGCACTTTGAGCAGGCGGGTCTGCATCGCCGGATCCATCTCGCCGATCTCGTCGATGAACAGCACGCCGCCGTGGGCGCGCGTGACAAGCCCGAGTTTTGGCTCGGGAACCGCGCTGTCGGCGAAGTCGCGCCGCGCACCTTGATAGATCGGATCGTGGACGCTGCCTAGCAGAGGGTTCGTCGTCTCGCGATTGTCCCAGCGCAACGTCGGCCCGGCCGCTTCGACGAACGGCGCCTTCGCCGCGAAGGGCGCGTGCGCACGCGCCTTCGCGACCTCGAGCGCGAGACGGGCGACGGTCGTCTTTCCGACCCCCGGCGGCCCGTACAGGATCACGTGCTGCGGATACGGCGAGGCCAGCTTCGCGATCAGGGCGCGGACCGCCGATTCCTGTCCGACGACCTGCGCGAGCTTCTGCGGCCGCAACACGTCGAGCGCGCCGCGCGCTAAGCCGCGCGCGTCGAGCGATTCGAGGTCGTGCAGCCGCTGCTGCGTCGCCGGCGTTTCCGGGCCGCTCTCCTCGCGCAGCGCTTCGAGTCTGAGCTCGCGCAAGTAGTCGTGGTGCCGCTGCACCATCTTGGCGTTGATCTTCGCCTCGATCTGATCGCCGACGGTGCGCTGTGCGAGCAGATCGGCGAGCCGGTCCTCGATCTCGGCGATGACCTTCTTATATTGGGCCTTCGCCGGCCGCGTCTCGAGGCTCGGATCTTCGAACACCAGGCGCTGGAGCGCCAGCAGACGATCGGGGATCGCCGGCGAACGCATCTCCTTGAGCGTGCCGAGCTTGCCGGCGCGCATGATGACTTTCTCCGTCCCGAGCGCTTCGGAGAGGATGTCGTAGAGCGCCGCTACTTCACGGCGCAGTTTTTCATCGGCGCGGAGTCGCACCTTACTTCAGCGCGACGACTTGTACCGACGATTTGGCGATGATGTTATTCCCGAGCCGAATCTCGACCGCATACGTCCCGAGCGCCTTGATGCCGTCCTTCATTTCAATCTTGTGACGATCGATCGTGACGCCGAGCTGTTCGTGCACAGCCTCGGCGACCTGCGCGTTCGTCACGGTGCCGAAGAGCCGGCCATTGCCGCCGGCCTTGGCCGAAACGCGGATCAATGCTTGTTCGAGCTGCGTTGCGACTTCCTGAGCGTTGGCGACTTCCTCGGCCTGTTTGCGCTTCTTGGCGTGCTGCTGCTGCTCGAGCTGCTTCATCGCGCCGGGCGTCGCGACGACGGCCAGCTTCTGCGGAAACAAGTAGTTGTTTGCGAAACCGTCTTTGACATCGACGAGCGATCCGCGCGTGCCGAGCGGCTTGACGTCACCGGTCAGAATGACCTTCACTGCGAGCTCCTACTGAACGACGAACGGAAGCAAGGCGATGACGCGGGCGCGCTTGACGGCGGTCGTCAGTGCGCGCTGGTGCGACGCGCAGTTGCCCGAGATCCGGCGCGGCAAAATTTTGCCGCGTTCGCTGATGTACTTGCGGAGCCGGGTCGTGTCTTTATAGTCGAGCGTTTCCGTCCGCTCGGCGCAGAAATTGCAGACCTTGCGCTTGGGCCGGCGATCTTTTTTCGCTGCCGCACGCTTGCCCTTGGGGGGTGGCATGAAGGGTGAACCTTTCGATGATGTAGGTGGATACGGCCACCGAAGCGGCCCTACACACGTGCCGCACGGCGGCGGCACGACCCCGATCCATCCGGACGGACGACCGGCGCTGCCCACAGGCAGCAACGGCGATCATATCACGACCGGTGCCCACAATCCACCCCCGCCAGCGCTCCGGGGTGCACGGGACGGAGGTGCGCACGGCGCCAAGGGACGGCGGTGGATTATCGCAAGAAGTTCCTCGTCGAGCCCGCCAGCAAGGTCCATCTCGGGCGGCTCGACCCCGGGTTCACCGGCGGCCATGCGAGCGAAGACGAGGCGCGCGCGGAGACGGACAAGGACGTCGATCGTCTACGCGACCTGCAGTACCGGCTGTACGCCGAGGGCGAGCGCGCACTGCTGATCGTGCTGCAAGCGATGGACGCCGGCGGAAAAGACGGCACGGTGCGGCACGTCTTTCGCGGGTTCAACCCGCAAGGCGCAAGCGTCCATGCCTTCAAGGTGCCGACGGCCGAAGAGGCGGCGCACGATTTCCTCTGGCGCGTGCACAAGGTCGCGCCGGCGCGCGGCCAGGTCGCGATCTTCAACCGCTCGCACTACGAGGACGTGCTGGTTGCGCGGGTTCACGACATGGTGCCCAAGCACGTGTGGTCCAAGCGGTACGATCGGATCAACGAGTTCGAAAAGAACCTGAGCCAAGCCGGCGCGCACATCGTCAAGTTCTTCCTGCACATCAGCAAGGACGAGCAGCTGCGCCGACTCGAGGCACGTCTTTCCGATCCGAAAAAATACTGGAAGATCGACGAGCAAGACTTCGTCGAGCGCGAGCATTGGCACGACTACGAGAAAGCATACGAAGACGCGCTCGAACGCTGCAGCACCGAGCGCGCCCCGTGGTACGTCATTCCGGCCGACCACAAATGGTTTCGCAATCTCGCCGTCGCCCGCATCGTAAATCAAACGCTTGCAGAGCTCAAGATGAGCTTCCCTCAACCGAAGGTCGACGTCGAAGAGATCCGCCGAAAGTTCGATCTCACGTCCTAGAACGACGGCGCCGAGCGACTAAGGCAAGCGCATCGCGGCGCGGAGAATGCGGTCGCGCAGCGGTGACGGGAGCAGGGCGAGGATGCTCCCCGTGCGCGCGCCTGCGCCCACCAGATAATGCGCGCGCGGATGTGGCGCGGTGAGAGCGCGAAGCAACGCCTGGCTGACGTGCTCGACGGGCATTGCGCGCGCCGCTTCTCGCTTGGGGGTTTGACTGAAAACGACGTCGATCTGGGGACCGTAGTCCGGGATCGCGCGCGGGCCGAGCAGCGCGACCATGCGATCCCGCGCCGTGCGGCCTTTCTCCCAGATGGGCGTCTGCACCGAGCCCGGCTCGAGCAGGACCACGGCGACGCCGGCCGGCTTGAGTTCCACGCGGAGCGCATCGACGAAGGCGCGCAGCGCAAACTTCGATGCGCTGTACGGCGCGATGAACGGCACCGCAAACCGGCCCGAGATGGAGCCGACGAAGATCAATCGCCCGTGTGATGCGCGCAACTGGGGAAGAAACGCTTGGCTGACCGCCAGCGAGCCGAACACGTTGACCTCGAATTGGCGCCGCAGTTCGTCGATCGGGAGCAGTTCCAACGGCCCGGCGACCGCGATGCCGGCATTGTTCACCACGCCGCGCATCGGCAGTCCGCGTGCGGCAACCTTCTCAGCCGCCGCGTCGATCGCGGCGCGATCGGTAACGTCGAGCAGCACCGGCCGAATGTTCGGATGCATCGTGGCCAGCCGCGCCGCGTCGGCATCGCTGCGCACGCCGGCGAACGTCACGAACCCTTCGCGCGCGAACAGCTCGGCCGCCGCCGCGCCGATCCCGCTCGACGCGCCGGTGACCACGACCGCGCCGCGCTCGGCGGGGGTCACACTTCTTGTGCGCGAGCGGCGCGTGCGTCGCGGTTGAGCCGCCGCTGGACGCGCGCGTCGCCGAACACCAAATCCGTCAGTCCGGGGAATGTCTTGACGAGAAACACCGGCAGCCGGTACGACATCGGCACGATGTGTTTGCGGCGCGGGCGCGTGACGGCGGCGACGATCGCGTCGGCCACGATTTCGGGCGGCGGCAGATTGCGCATCGGACCGTTCATGGTCGTCTGCACGAAGCCGGGCTCGATGAGCGTCACGCCGATCCCGTCGCTGCGCACCTCGCGGCGGACGGTGTCGGACAAGCCCCGCAAACCGAACTTCGAGGCTGAGTAGATGCCCATCACGCCGGCTTCGCCGGCGACCGAGCCGACGTTGACGATCGCACCGGAGCGCTGTGCTTTCATGATCGGCAGCACCGCGTGGATCAGCCGCGCGGCGCCCAGGAGATTGACGGCCAGCACGCGTTCCAGTTCGGCGTCGGTCGTGTCGCACAACGACGGGCTCGAGCCGATCCCGGCGACGTTGGCCAGAACGTCGACGCGGCCGAAACGCACCAGCGTGCGCGCGACGAGAGCATCGACGTCGGCCCGGATGGTAATGTCGGTCGGAACGATGAGCGTATGCTCGGCGTGGGCTTGCATTTCGTTTGCCAGCACGGCGAGCAAGACGTCTTGCGGCGCCGCCAGGACGACGTTCATTCGCCGGGCGAGAAACGCGCGCACCGTCGCGGATCCGATACCACCCGAGGCGCCGGTGACAATGGCGACCGGCCTGTGCGAGGGCATTCCCCCGACGTTACCGCCGCTCCGGCGAGCGACCTCTCCGTTAGGCGGCGCGGTGGACCGGCAGGCGGGCGAAGACTTGACTCCCGTCACCCTCGATGTTCTCGACGTCGAGCGAGACGGCGAGCGCGCGCACGATGTAGAGACCGCGCCCATGCTCGCTCATCGGGTCTTGGGGGAGGCAGATGTCGGGCTGAAACGACCCGCCCTCGTCGTGTACCGTCAGCAGCGGATAGTCGTCGTCCCACTCCAGCCGCACGACGATGCGACCGGGCGCGTGGCGGACGGCGTTGCCGACGAGCTCGCCGTAGACCAGCTCGGCCGCGGGGAAATCACCCGTTCCACCGGCGCGGAGCAGGTCCATGAATTCATGCCGCAGCCGATGCGCGTCCAGCTCGCTGCGGGAATCAAACCGCCATTCCACGATTGGTTCTTATACCCGAGAAACGTTCGCCCGTATCGCAGCGGGGGTTAAGCAATCCGGCATAGCAATTCGACGAATTGCTTGCCCCGGTAAGGAGCCGTCCTTGCGCCTTTCGATCACCCTCTGTGCCGCATTCATCGTCGGCCTCGCGAGTTGCACCGGTCATCAGGCCGACACGACCACGGCGGCGTCGCCGTCCGGTGTTGCAACCGACACACCGGTCGCCGCCGCAACGGCCGCTCCGGCGACCGCGCCATCCGACGCCGGGGCTCCGACGAGCGGCCCAACGCCCGTTGTGGTACCGGGACCGACGCCCGATCCCAACCTGCTCGGGGTCGGGAACGGCACCATTCTGCGCAGCTATCCGGCGGTGCTCGACGGCGACAACGACGGCAACATCGGCAACTTCGCCGAGCGGCCCACCGACGAACCGCCGGCCTCCGCAAAGCCGCCGTACGTGTTCGTGTTCGAGTTCCCGGGCGTCGCGACAATAACCGGCTTCAATGCCTCGATGCCGGGCGCGCCGGACACCGGCCCGGCAGCGAGCGTGACGATCGCCGTGTCGACGACCGGCGCCGACAGCGGGTTCACCGACGTCGGTACGATGGCCAGCGACAAGACGTCGGCGAGCAAAACGCTCGCCGCCAACGTGAAGGCGCGCTGGGTGCGCGTGACAGCGAACAACGCGCTCTTCACCGGCGTCGGAGCGACCGGAACGATCGCACCGCCGCCCGCACCCGTCAATCCGGTGGGCTACTACATCGAAGAAGCGCGCCCGCTCAAGAACGGCAGCTTCCAGATGAGCGGAACGATCGCCGCCGACGACCGCGTCGCCTTCGTGGCCGTCGGCTCGGGTCTGACGGCAACCGAGTGCGATAACGACACTCTTCGCGCAACCTTCATCGCCCCGTTTGCCGGGCGAACCTGGAACCCGATCAACTACGGCAACAAGGACTCCAATCCCGACACTTTGCACACCTCGATCAACGACGAAGGAACGATCATCACGGGCGCAACGTCGGGCGGCGACCCCATCATGTTCATGCGCACGACCGACAAACCGAAATATTGCGTGCCGCGGGTGAACGGAACGGGCACGCACCACGTCCTCGTGCTCGATCCGGATCCCGTACCGGTGATGTATCCGACCGACGCGCAACCGCCGCTCGCCGGTTACACGTTCTCGGGTATCGGCGCGGGCATGTTGACCGCGGACACGCTCGGCGGCCAAGAGGCCGTCATCCTGCGCGGCGCGTGCAACATTCCGCACCTCATGGGCAAGGAACAAATCGCGCTGCTGAACGCGTGGGTCGCCGCCGGTCACAAACTGATCATCGGGACGGGCGGCTGCGACGCGAAATCGTCGGACTTCAGTTGGGTTGCGTATCCGTTCGTCGCGCCCGGCTTCGGACCGGAATCTTCCAACGCGAGCTTGATCCAAGTCGAGAGCAACGCGCTGGGCAGTAACGACCGCAACGACACGACCCACTTCGTCGACGCGATGCAGTACGCCACGGACGCGAACAACGCGCTGTCGATGGCCGACCCGATCACCACCAGCGACCCGCACTGGTGCGGACACTTCTTCGTCGCCAAGACGACGAACCTCAACGGGTTCGCCCAGAGCTACGCCGTCGACGGCAAAGGGCTGCTGCTCTACGACGGCTTCAGCGCGTCCGACAACGGTCAGCCGGGCCTGCAGCGCCTGCGGCAACTCGAGCTCGCGCTGCCGACACAGGCCGAGCTGCCGTGCTCGCAACTCGTGACCGATCCGTTCATCCTCGAGCCGAGCCAAGAAGTCACGTTCGTCGCCGGCAAAGCGCAGTCGATCCCCGCGCCGATGAGCGTGCTGGCGAATCAGGGCTGGAGCGGTCACGCAACGATCAAGACGAGCGGCGATATCCCGACGACGGTGACACCCGCGGCGTTCGACATTGCTGGCGGGCGACAGGGAATCAACGTCGCGGTCAAGGTTCCCGCTGCACAGAAGCCCGGCGTCTATACCGTTACCGTGACGGCCGACAACGGAGGCGGGAAGACGGCCCAAGCGACGATCACGCTGACCGGCACCGCGCCGCCGGCGGCCGTCAAGAAGCAGTTCACGACGCAGAAGCGCATCCGTATCTACGGTATTCACTTCGACGTCGACAGCGCCCACATTCAGCCCCGCTCCGAACCGGTCATCGCCGACATCGGGCAGACGATGCGCGAAAATCCCGGCTTGCGGTTCCAGGTCGAAGGCCACACGGATTCCGACGGTGGCGCAACCTATAACCTGGGCCTTTCGCAGCGCCGCGCGCAGGCCGTAGTCGACGACCTGGTGACGCGCTACAAGATCGCCCGTTCGCGGCTGGTCGCCAAGGGCTACGGCCTCACCCGCCCGGTCGCCTCGAACGCGACGCCCGCCGGAAAGGCCCTCAACCGGCGCGTCGAGCTGCTGCGCATCTGAGGGCGGCGATGCAACGCGATGGACGTCATCCGTGTTCTTCCGGCACCTGGAAACCCGGAGGAACCCATGCTTCTCATCGTGATGATCACCGTCGTGATCGTCGGACTCGCCGCCATCGCGCTCGCGCAACCCCCACGCCGGCCGGAGATCGTCGTCTGGAATGACGAGATCGAACGGCGACTCGCGAACGGCCACAAGATCGACGCCGGCTGGTGGTGAGGTGTCCGTCGCCTGTGCCCTCGCCCCGCCGGACGCGGAGGCAAGATTGGCGGCCGCGCTCGCGCGCGACGTCGATCGGGTGTTCGAATCAGTCGTCATCGCGTACCGCGAGCCGGTGGTGACCTTCGTCGCGCGCATGCTTCGCGACGATGCGCGCGCCGAAGACGTCGCGCAAGACGTCTTCGTGCGCGCGTACGCCGCATTGCGAAGCTATCCCGCGCAGCGTCGCGCCGAGCTGCATCTGCGTTCGTGGTTACTGGCGATCGCGCACAATCTCACCCGCAATGCCGTGCGCGACGCGCCTCCGCCGGCCGACTCGCTGGCCTACGATGACGGTTCTGAGCGCGCCGGCCTCGCCGACGCGACGCCGGGACCCGAAAATCTCGCCGTGCGTGCCGAGGCGTGGCGCTCGGTTGAAGATGCCGTTGCGCAGCTCTCGCCGGCGCTGCGCGCGGCCTTCGTCATGCGCTACGTCGACGATCTTTCGTACGACGAGATCGCCGAGACGCTCGGCCAGCCCCTCGGAACGGTGAAAGCGTCGGCGCACCGCGGCCTGCTGGCCGTACGGGCGCAGTTGGAGTTGAACGATGACTGAATCGAATCTGCGGAGCTACGGCGACGCGACGCGACGCGCGATCTCACCGGCCTTCACGGCCAAGGTGTTTGCGGAGATCGGACTCGACCGCTATACCGTCTGCACGAGCGCGATCGGCGATGTGTACGTCGCCTGGAGCGCGCCCGGCGTCTCGGCCGTTCGCCTCGCCGGCGACGACGATGCGTTCGAGACGTGGTACACCGAGCGCTTCGAGCGCCGCGTCGTGCGCGCGATCGAAGACGACACCGTCTCGAGCGCGGCACGCGCGAAGCTGCGCGGCGACGACGTGACCGTGCCGCTCGACTTACGCGACTGTTCGCCGTTCGAGCAGCGCGTGCTGCACAGCGCCGCCGAGATCGCGCGCGGCGAGGCACGGCCGTACCGCTGGCTTGCGCGCGAGATCGGCGCACCGAGCGCAGCGCGCGCCGTCGGCAACGCGCTCGGTCGCAATCCCGTTCCACTGCTGATCCCGTGCCACCGCATCATCCGCACCGATTGTTCGGTGGGCGGCTACGTCTTCGGCAGCGAGGCGAAACGCGCGCTGCTTGAACGCGAGGGTCTCGACTTCGACGCGATCGAGAAACTGCTTGACGCCGGCTATCAGTACGTCGGCAACGACGGCATGTTCTGCCTGCCGACCTGCGGCGACATCGCGACCCGGCTGGATACGCCCGGTCACTTCGGCCTGCGCTCCGTCGAGGACGCACACGCACAGCATCTCGCGCCGTGCCCCAACTGCCGCCCGATCGCCGCCTAATGCTGTCGATGAGCGAGCGTCGTGAGCGCGGCTAAGAACCTCGCGTTGCGCTCGGCGGTGTCGATGCGCGGACGCGTCGGTACGAGCGCGGCGGGAATGGCGATGAAGATGGTGAGGATGAGCGCGTAGATGATGCCGGCGAGAAGGACGGCCGGCCAGCGCGCGTTGAGTGGCTCGATCCACCAGTCGGCGGCAACGGCGTTCGGCAGCGTGACGCGGTAGAGCGCGAGCCCGAAGAACGCCGCGTACGCGACCAGCATCGCACGTCCGAACACGTCGGGAATGTCGTGTCCGCGCCCGCGCCAGCCGAACGCCGCGAGGATGAGGGCAGTGCTCAGCGGCGCGACGAGCGGGTCCCAATCCCAGATGTCGCCGGCGTACGCGGCTCCGTAACCCCACAGCACCGCGCCCGCCGCGAATCCCGCCACGACCATGCCGGATTGCTACCACTGAACCGGCGCAGGGTCCTCGCGCGTCCCCGGGATAAGTCCGGCTCCATGTCACCGCTCGGCCGCGGCTTCGTCGCGCTGGTGCTGACCGCGCTCGTGTGGATGCCGGCCGGACCGCGCCCAGCCGTTGCCGCGACCGGGGACGTGCGGGAGACGGCACGTGACGCATTCATCTACGGGTATCCGCTCGTGTTGATGGAGGTGACACGGCGGATGACGACGATCGGCCGCGCCAACGGCCAATTCGCGCACATGCTATCCGGGCCGACCCCGCCGTTCCGCATCGTCGTCGCGCCGAACGGTGACACGCGCTATTCGTCGGCTTGGCTCGACGTCTCGGCGGAGCCGCTGGTGCTGCACGTTCCCGACGCCGGCGGACGCTACTTCGTCGCCGAGGTGATGGACGCATGGACCGACGTGATCGCCGATCCGACGACCCGCGTGCCGAACTCGGCGCCGAAGGACTACGCGATTGCCGGGCCGGGCTGGCACGGCACCGTGCCTGCCGGCGTCTCGCTGGTGCGCTCGCCGACCAACGACGTGTGGGTGCTGGCGCGAACGCGCGCGAAACCGGGTGACGACGCCGCGGCGATCAGCGCGGTCCAGCAACAATACCGCGTCGTGCCGCTCAGCCGGTACGGCGACGCGTCGTATCAACCGCCGCCGGGCGTGCTCGTCGATCCGAGCTTTGATACCGGCCCGACACCGGTCTCGCGCGTGACCGCGATGGACGATCAGACGTTCTTCTCGCTGCTCGCGACCGCACTGGTTCGCGATCCGCCGCTCCCGGCCGATGCAGCAATCGTCGCGCACCTGGCGAGCATCGGCGTCGTCGCCGGCAAACCGTTCGATCCGGCCATGCTCGATGTGCAGCGGCGCGCGCAACTCGACGCGGGGATGCACGACGCGCTCGCGCGGATCGAAGGCTACGATTCGCCGGCGCTGCCCCACGTCGACGGCTGGCGCTGGACCAAAGACACCGGACGCTTCGGCACCGCGTATCTCTACCGCGCGTTCATCGCCGACACGCTGCTGGCGGCGAACCTGCCGGAAGACGCGGTCTACCTCGAAGCGCCGGTCGATGGCGGCGGCGCGCCGCTGAGCGGGAGCCGGCGCTACACGATCCACTTCGACGCCGCGCGGCTCCCGCCGGTCGACGCGTTCTGGTCGCTCACGTTGTACGGCCCCGACCATTTTTTCGTCGCCAACCCGGTCGACCGCTATACGCTACGCGACACGAACCTCGTGCGCAACGCCGACGGCTCGATCGACGTGACGATCGGCCACGATGCGCCGGCCGGAGATACGCGCAACTGGTTGCCGGCACCGAGCGGGCCGTTCGTGGTGACGCTGCGCATGTATTGGCCGCGCGCGAGCGCGATCGACGGCAGCTACCGCGTGCCGCCGATCGTACCGCTACCCTAGCGCGATCACGGTCGTTGGAGCGTCACCGTTCCGGTCCACGACTGGCTGTGCGTGCAGGTGAGACCCTGGATCGGATTCGGCGCGCACTCCGGGGTGACGGGATAGTTCGTGAACGCGTTCTTGCTGACCGGCACGATGATCTTCTTCGCGCTGCGAAGCTCCGCAACCGGGATCTTGGCGTAGGCGGCGAGTGCGCCCCGGACCTGCGGATCCGGCATCCCCTTCGTTCCGACCAGCAGATAATTCTCACCGCTCGTTCCGGCGCTCTTGCAGACGACGCCGTTGCCGGTGGCGGACTCGCGCAGGTCGATATTGATCTCGGCGATCGCACCGGTGACCGCGATCTTCAACGTGGCGGGCTGATTGGCCGAGGGCCCTTCGTCCGCCGAGAACGGGACGTCTTTCGTGCACGAACTGGGCGTATTGCACATGGCGCCGGGATCGTTGCGCTGGGTGTGCTCCGTCCCGGTGAGCCGGCCGCTCGGCGGTCCGGCGCCCGGCGTCGTCCCGACGACGACACCGTGCCACGCGACCGACCAGCTGAAGGTCGACGAATAGGTCGAGGTGATCGGCGTCGCGCACAGCGAGAGACTGCCGTTCTGGGTGTAGGTCCCGCTCCCGGCATAGGTCACGGTCCAGATCAGGGGTGCTGCCGCCGTCACCGGCTGCGCGGTGTCGGCGCAGATCAAGGCCGCCGCTGCGGCAAGCGTGAGCAGTCTAAGACGCATGGGACGCGTCTTCGTGACGGCCGCCTCGCTGACCTAGATTACCGCGCTACGCGGCGACGCGTTGCAGCGCGGCGTCGCCCCGAAACCATGAGCCGAGCGCGACCGCGCCGGTGACGACGCAACCGTAGATCAGCATGCCGATGCCGAGCGCGAGAAACAGGGCGCCGAGCGATCCCGTTGCGCGCAGCGCGAACCATCCGACGCCCAGCCCGAACAGCATCCGCGCGAAACCGGCCAGCAGCGGCCAGCCCAGCTTGCCGGCGCCCTGCGAGGCGAAATAGAGGGACAAGCCCAGGCCGAAGAAACCGTAGAACGGTCCAGCGGCGCGCAAGTACGCGCTGCCGGTGGCGAGCATCACCGCGTCGCTGCCGAACAGCCCGAGCCACACGCGCGGCCAAATTGCCGCCGCGACGCCGATCGCCTCGGTCATGAAGAAGGCGATCGTACCTCCGATGAACGCGATGCGCAGCGCGCGTTGCGGTTGGCCGGCGCCGATGTTCGTTCCGACCAGCGCGACCAGCGGCGCGCCCAGACCGAACACGAGCGGAATCAGGAGATATTCCAGCCGCGCGCCGGTTCCGTAGCCGGCGACACCGGCCGGACCGGCGACCGTTGCGACGATCGCGGTCGCCCCGCCGATCGTGATATTGGTCTGGAGCGACGAAACGGTCGCGACCGCACCGATGCTCAGGATGCCGGCGAAGAACTTCCACCGCAGCCGCGCCGGGCGAAAGCGCACGATGCTTCGTCCCGATAGGATGTAATACGCCAGCACCGCTGCGCCCGACGCGAACGTGATGAGCATCGCGACGCCCCCGCCCGCGATCCCGAGTGCCGGAAACGGTCCGATGCCGAAGATCAAGAGCGGCGAGAGCGGGATCAAGATGAACGTGCCGGCGCAAATGACGAGCGCCGGAAACAGCATGTTGCCGGTGCCGCGAACGGCACTGCTCAGCCCGTTCATCACCCAGATCAGCACGTTGCCGGCAAACACGACGTTCGAATATTTCAACGCCGCGGCCAGCGACGCGCCGCGACCGCCGAGCAGACGGTAGAGGTCCGCGCCGAACACGAGCATCAACGTCGAGACGATCAGCCCGAGCACGACGTTGATGATCAGCGCGTGCATGAGCAGCGCGTTCGCATCATCGGTGCGCCGCGCGCCGAGCGCGCGCGCGATCACCGATGAGATCCCGCCGCCGAGCGAGCCCGCCGAGATCATTTGCATCAACATGACGCCGGGAAAGACCAGCGCCATTCCCGCCAGCGCGTCGGTGCCCAGACGCGAGACCCAAAACGTCTCGATCAGCCCGGTACTGGCCTGCGCCAACATCACCACCACGTTGGGCCACGCCAGCTTCAGCAACAGCGGGACGATAGGGGCTTGGAGCAGTGCGCGCGTGCGCGGGTCCAGCTCAGCCGAAGTCATGTCGCGGCCATGATACGCCACTAAGTTGCTTCTTGCAACTGACTGTGCTATCTATGACGGCGGTGAGTACCCGGAAGACCTTTGGGTCACAGCAATGCTCGATCGCCCGCACGCTCGACGTCGTCGGCGATTGGTGGACGTTGCTCGTTTTGCGCGACGTGTTTCTCGGCAAGCGCCGGTTCGACGACCTCAAGACGTCGCTGGCGATCGCAACCAACGTGCTGACCGCGCGGCTCAAGCGCCTCACCGACGCCGGAATCCTCGAGCGGCGCGCGTATCAGGAGCATCCGGCGCGCTTCGAATATCCGCTGACCGATAAGGGCCGCGATCTCTATCCGGTGCTGATCGCGCTCCTGCAGTGGGGCGATCGCCATATGCGCGACGGTGCCGGCGACGCTCCGCCGCGTGTGCTCGTCCACGAAGCCTGCGGCAATCCGACGCACGCGACGCTGACCTGCCCGCATTGCCGGTCGGAGATCACCGCGCGCAACACGCGCACCGTAGCGCGCGGCGAGCTCGGAGTTACGGCGAAGCCGACGGCGCGGGCGACGCGGGTGCAGGCGCGGGCGTTGCGTGCATCGCCGGCAAGCCCGTCCAGCCGTTCCCGGTCGTGACGTTGTTCAGGATGACCGCCAAGATCGACGTCGCACGCGTGTAACCGGCTGGAACGCGGAAGCCGGCAATGTCCGGCACCGCGCGCGTCAGAGAGTCGACCGCATACGACAGCTTCGCGCTCTGCGCCGAACCGGACATGTCGAAGCCGACCTCGACCGCCATCGGGAAACCGCCGTACTCGTCGGCGAGCTCCGTCGTCGCCCGCACGTGCGCGAGATTGGTGGAACCCTTTTTCGCGAAGTGGGCTTCGTACTCTAACCCAGTCGTCGCGATGCCCGCCGTCGTTTCGTGACCGGTCAGGCGGACGCGCAGATCGAGCACGTCGAGATTCGCGAACGGCGAGTGCCCGACGAACAGCGGAAACGGTTTCGGTGCCGGCGTCGGGCCGGGACCGGAAGCCGCCGTGAAGCGCTGCACGTAGTAGTGTTTCGTCACGCTACTCCACACCGTGGCCGAGCGCGCGGTGCGGTCGATCACGACGGTGAGGTTTACCGGCGGCAGCGGAATTGCATCGCTGTGCACCGAGATCACGTCGAATCGCGTCAGGTGCGCGCGCTGCGACATCCCGAGCTCGGCCGTGCCGGAGACTTGACGGTCGGCCATCACGAGCGAGATCTCCGCGTGCCCGCGGGCAGTGAATGCCAGGGGCGTCGGGGTCGGCCCCGGCGTTGCGCGCGACTTGGGAGCCGGGGTCTGGGCGGCGGCGATGCTTCCGATCGCGACCAGCGCGACCACGCCCCACGTAGCGACGATGCGGTGATGCATCGAGCACCCTTGGCTTACACCTTAACGCGAACCTTGATAACGAGAACAGCCGCGGCAAGATGCCGCGGCTGTTCTCAGACTCGGTAGGTCGCCGAACTAGCCGTGAAGCACGACGCGGTTGGCGATGAACGTGCCGTTGCTCCAGTAACCGAAGACGGCTACGCGCTGGCCGGCCGACGGCGTCATACCGGTCGGACGGATCAGAGTACCTTGTTTGAGGTCGACCGTCATCGTGTCGCCGCCCGCGTTGGTGAGCGTGAGGCGGAACGGTGCGAACGAACCGACCGTACCGAGCAGCATGTGGTTACGGTCGTAGGCGCCGGTGTCCCAGGAGGGTTGCCACGCGTTGACGCTATCGTACTCGCTGTCGAACGAGTTGAACGACGCTCCCGGCGCGCAGGGATTTGACTGCGATTGTGCCGCGCCGATCGCGCTGGTGGCAGCGAAGATGCCGACACCCAAGGCGATCGGGCGGAGAAGTTCGATTGCGGTGGACGTTTTCATATGGCGTCCAATACCCATTTTCGACATATCAGCAAACGCAAATTTCGCGGTCGCGAGCGACCGTCAGCCCGCTGCGAAGTTGCTATTGAGCGCCGAGCGCACGCTCTGCGCCTCACCGGCCCTGCTTATTGATCGTGCCGCGGCAGTTCGGTGCCGCGCAGGAGCAGCGTTTGCGATCGGAGTGCATCGACGAGACGTAGTCGACCGTGATCTCCTCGCCGGGGCGAATGTCTCGCAGTGCCAGCACCAGCAGCTTGGTACCGAACGTCTGCAGAAAGCTGTTCGGCCGGCAGGAGTGGTTGATGTAATGCGTGCCGTTGCCGCCGCGCGCGCCGTCGATACTCCAGCGTTCGTCGATCCCGCTGATGCGCAGGACGCGACGACGCCCTCGCCGCTCGGCTTCGGCGTTGGTGATTCGCTCGCCGGTGTACTCGGCGATCTTCCGCCGCGGCGCGAAGCGCGTCGTCGCAAAGCAGCCGCGACCGTGGATTCGCGAGATCGCGACGCGGAGGCCGGGCGCAGGTTTCAGTGCGGCATCTCCTCGTCGTCGAGCCCGAAATAGTGGCCGAGCTCGTGGATCACCGTGTCGCGGATCTCGTGCACCGCTTCGGCGCGGGTGCGCGTGACGCGGTTGATCGGGCCGCGGAATACGGCGATCTCGTCGGGCAGCAGCGGGTCGTCGCCGGCGCCGCGCTCGGTCAGCGCGACGCCGCGATAGATGCCGAGCAGCTCGGCGTCGGCGCCGTCGTTCTCGAGCCCGTCGAGATCTTCGTCCGACGGCTCCTCTTCCACCGCGATGACCACGTTGTCGATGACGTCGGCGAAGCGCTTGGGCAGCGTGTCGAGCGCTTCGGTGACGATGCGCTCGAACTCGGCGCGCGAGAGGTGACCGCTGCCCATCGTCCGCCCGTGTTCGCGCTGCACCGCGCATCTCACTTTCCCCGAACCCAGGATGGTGCGCACCGGCGGCGTACGAGCGCACCATGAGCAGCGTTCGCGTTTTGGTCGGCACGCGCAAGGGCGCATTCGTTCTCACCTCCGACGGCAAGCGCCGTGACTGGCATGTCGACGGTCCACACTTCGCAGGCTGGGAGATCTATCACGTCAAGGGCTCGCCGGCCGATCCGAACCGCTTGTACGCATCGCAGAGCAGCGGCTGGTTCGGGCAGCAGATCCAACGCTCGAATGACGGCGGGCAGACCTGGGCCCCGGTCGGCAATGCGTTCGCCTACGACGGCGTTCCGGGCACGCACCAATGGTACGACGGCACCCCTCATCCGTGGGAATTCGCGCGCGTGTGGAACCTCGAGCCCAGCCTCACCGATCCGGACACGGTCTACGCGGGCGTCGAAGACGCGGCACTGTTCCGTTCGGTCGACGGCGGCGCGAGCTGGCACGAACTGCCGGGACTGCGCGGCCATGGATCCGGTGCGCAGTGGCAGCCCGGTGCCGGAGGCATGTGCCTGCACACGATTCTGCTCGATCCCCTCGATCCGCAACGGATCTTCGTGGCGATCTCCGCCGCGGGTGCGTTCCGCACCGATGACGGCGGCGTGACGTGGAAACCGATCAATTGCGGCCTGCGTTCGGCGCAGCTCCCGGATCAGGACGCCGAGGTCGGTCACTGCGTGCACCGCATCGCGATGCACCCCTCGCGACCGAACGTGCTGTTCATGCAGAAGCACTGGGACGTCATGCGCAGCGACGACGCGGGGGATTCGTGGCGCGAGGTGAGCGGAAACTTGCCCAGCGACTTCGGCTTTCCGATCGACGTGCACGCGCACGAGCCCGAGACGCTCTACGTCGTGCCGATCAAGAGCGACTCCGAGCACTACGTACCCGACAGCAAGCTGCGCGTCTATCGCAGCCGAACCGGCGGCGACGAGTGGGAAGCGCTCACCAACGGTTTGCCGCAGCGCGATTGCTACGTCAACGTCCTGCGCGACGCCATGTCCGTCGACCGGCTCGATTCGTGCGGCGTCTATTTCGGCACGACGGGCGGGCAGGTCTACGTTTCGGCCGACGCCGGCGACAGCTGGGCGCCGATCGTCCGCGATCTTCCCTCGGTGCTGTCGGTCGAGGTGCAGACGCTGGCATGATCCGGGTCGTGATTCCGGCGCATTTGCAGACGCTGGCGCGAACGTCGCGCGAGGTGCAGCTCGACGTTACCGAGCGTCCGTCGCTCCAGTCGGTGCTGGACGCGCTCGAGAGCGCCTACCCGGTGCTGCGCGGTGCGATTCGCGATCACATCACGCTGCGGCGCCGGCCGTTCGTGCGCTTCTTCGCCTGCGAGCGCGATCTCTCGCACAGCGGGCCGGACGACCCGCTGCCGGAGGCCGTCGCAACCGGTGCCGAACCGCTGCTCATCGTCGGCGCCATGGCCGGCGGCTAGGCCCGCGCCCAAGATTTTTCGCCGCGCTGTCGATTTGCGGCGCCGTCGTTCGACGGGTTGGTAGAAGGAGACATCACGATGCGATTCATGCTGCTGGTCAAAGCCACCCAAAAGTCCGAGGCCGGGATTCTGCCCGAACCCAGCGCGTTCGAGGCGATGCGCACGTTCAACGAGTCAATGGTCAAGGCCGGCGTCATGCTGGACGCCGACGGGTTGGCATCGAGCTCGAAAGGCGCGCGGGTGAGCTTTGCCGGCGGCAAGCCGACCGTGACCGACGGCCCGTTCACCGAAACGACCGAACTGGTCGCCGGCTACTGGATCATCTCGGTGAAGTCGAAGGAAGAGGCGATCGAGTGGGCCTCGCGCGCGCCGTTCGATGACGACGCGGTGGTCGAAGTCAGGAAGTTCTTTGAAGCCGACGACTTCCCCGCCGACGCGTTTGCGCCCGGAGTGCACGAGCAGTTGTTCGGGCCCGAATGGGAAGCGCGCGAAAAAGCGATGCACGAGGAGAGCCAGCGCCGGGCGTGACGCCGTCCGCCGCGCACAATGCGATCGATGCGGTCTGGCGCATCGAATCGGCGCGGCTCATCGCGGGTCTAGCACGCATGCTGCGCGACGTCGGCCTGGCCGAGGAGTTCGCGCAAGATGCGCTGGTCGCAGCGCTCGAGCAGTGGCCGCAGTCAGGTATCCCGCGCAATCCCGGTGCCTGGCTGATGACCATTGCGAAGCGTCGCGCCATTGATAGCCTTCGTCGCACCGAGCGGCTCGCGCGCAAGCACGAGCAGCTCGGCCGCGAGCTGGAGACCGCGATTGCCGACTCCGACTTGGCCGCACTCGCCGACGGAGCGATCGAGGACGATCTGCTCCGGCTCATCTTCGTCGCGTGCCATCCGCTGCTCTCGCGGGAAGCGCGCGTCGCGCTCACGCTGCGACTGCTGGGCGGGTTGACGACCGCTGAGATCGCGCGCGCGTTTCTCGTCGCGGAGCCCAACGTCGCGCAACGCATCGTGCGCGCGAAGCGCACGCTCTCCGAAGCACACGTTCCGTTCGAAGTGCCGGGCGGAGACGAGTTGGCCGCGCGGCTGTCGTCGGTACTCGAGGTGATCTATCTCATCTTCACCGAGGGCTACGCCGCGACCGCGGGCGACGATTGGATGCGCCCGGAGCTCTGCGAGGACGCGTTGCGCTTGGGCCGCATCCTGGCCGAACTCGTTCCGGACGAACCGGAGGTGCACGGGCTGGTCGCGCTGATGGAAATCCAAGCCTCGCGCATCAGAACGCGCGTCGATGCGAACGGGCATCCGATTCTCTTGCTCGATCAACATCGGGCCCGCTGGGATCAACTGCTCATTCGACGCGGTTTGGCATCGCTCGCGCGCGCCGAGGAGCTCGGCACATCGTTGGGACCGTACGGACTTCAGGCCGCAATCGCCGCGTGTCACGCGCGTGCCCGAACGCCGGGCGAAACCGATTGGCAGCGCATCGCCGCGCTGTACGCGGCGCTCGCCGATCGTGCGCCATCGCCGGTCGTCGAGCTCAACCGCGCGGTTGCCGTCGCAATGGCGGCCGGCCCCGCAGCCGGTTTGGCAATCGCCGACCCGCTAACCAGGCTGCCGGCACTGGCGAACTACCATCGCTTGCCGAGCGTCCGCGGCGATCTGCTCGCCAAACTGCAACGGTTCGATGAGGCGCGCGCCGAATTCGAACGCGCCGCCGCGCTCACGCGCAATGCTTGGGAACGCAAGCTGCTGCTCGGCCGAGCAGCGCACTGCGCCGCGATTGAACACCCATTCGAACCCGAGCATCTTTCGTGAACGAACGCCACCGGCGCGGAGCCAGTGAACGCCCGCTCGCGCCGGTGCCAGGCTCGCCGGCGCTTGCGGGTGCGCTGTTGCGACGGAGCCCTCGCCCGGTGTAGCGCGCGACCGCGGGGCGTTACCATCGTCGAGTAACGTTAGGGCAATGGGCGTTGAAGCGACGACGTCACTCCTGCGAGTAAGCCAGTCGGCGCTGCGGGGCGTGGCGTGGGATTACCTCGTTCGCAGCGCGCTCGAGCACGCCCGAGCGGTCACATCGTCTGACGTCGCGGCATTTTACGCGGCGGCCCGCGCCGACGGTGCACTCACCCTGAACGGACGGGTTTACCGCGAGGGTGGAATCGACGCCCTCCCGGCGACCGCCCGCTTTCTCGAACACGTCGCATCGTCGGACGTGCGCGAGCCCCAGTCCGACGAAAGCCCGGGGCGCCACGACATTGCCGTCGCGGTCCGTACCGGCAACCAAACGTACGGCATCCTCGCGATTGCCCGGCACGATGAAACATTCACGCTGCACGACCAGCATTTCATCGCCGCGCTGACCGAGATTCTCGCGATGGCGCTGCGGCTCGAGCGTCAGAAACGCGTCGCCACGCTTCTTCGCCAGCAGAGTGAGTATTCGTTCGAGTACAACCCCAACCCAATGTTCATGCTCGACGATGAGACCTTCCGCTACATCGATGTCAACCGCAAAGCGGTCGAAGTCTACGGCTACGCGCGCGAGCGGTTCTTGGAGATGACGCCTCACGATCTGCGCGCGCCGGGCCATCTCCAAGGTTTGGAGGAACGTTTCGAGACGCTGCGCCAAAATGCGGCGACGACGACCGACACGGTGCACCGTCGCGCCGACGGATCGCTCCTCGACGTCCACATCACCTCGATTACGGTCGAGGGTCTCGAGGGCAAGGTCCGCATCGCGACGATCCAGGACATGACCGAGCGCAACGTTGCGCTTGCGCGCGCGTTGCAGAGCGAATCCCAGCTGGCGCACGACGCGCTCCACGATCGGCTGACGGGATTGCCGAACCGGAACCTGCTCAACGAGCAGCTCAGCGCGGCCATCCGGCTCGCGCGCGAGTCCAACGAGATGGTCGCGGTGCTGTTCATCGACGTCGACGACTTCAAGGTCGTCAACGATACGATGGGGCATCCGGCCGGCGACACCTACCTCAAGGAGATCGCCGATCGGCTGCGGGCGTCGATTCGCCGGCTCGACTGCATTGCGCGGGTCGGCGGCGACGAGTTCATTGCCGTGCTCGGAGGCATCCGCGACACTGCGGAGGTTGCCGACGTCGTGCGCCACATCGAGCGGGTCGCGGCCGACCCGGTCCGCCTCTCCGGCGGCGACATGAGCGGAACGTGCAGCATCGGCGTCGCGCTGTTCCCGAATGACGGTGACGATGCCGAGGCACTGATTCACAACGCCGACACGGCGATGTACCAGTC
>Ga0182024_10007659_pt1 | contig 23228 bp, 8 predicted proteins | sample P32metaG_FD_120480 | JGI IMG/M metagenome (GOLD analysis project Ga0182024, IMG submission 120480) | Permafrost microbial communities from Stordalen Mire, Sweden - P3-2 metaG (Illumina Assembly) | ecosystem: Environmental > Terrestrial > Soil > Wetlands > Permafrost | place: Sweden: Stordalen... | reverse complement strand
CGGCCTGCTACTACACTCTCACCGCCGGGACAACGGGCACCACCCCGACGACCTCTTCGACCGCGTACAGCAGCGCCATCTCGGTGACCGCGACTTCGGTCCTTGAGGCGCTCTGCACCCACAGCGGCGACACCAACTCCGCCGTGGCCTCGGCCGCATATACCATCATGCCGGTGGCCACGCCGACCTTCAGCCCGGTCGCGGGAAGTTACACCGGCACGCAGTCGGTGACCATCAGCGACGCCACTTCGGGCGCGGCCTGCTACTACACTCTCACCGCCGGGACAACGGGCACCACCCCGACGACCTCTTCGACCGCGTACAGCAGCGCCATCTCGGTGACCGCGACTTCGGTCCTTGAGGCGCTCTGCTCCCACAGCGGCGACACCAACTCTGCCGTGGCCTCGGCCGCATATACGATCACCGTGCCCACGCCAACCTTCAGCCCGGTCGCGGGAAGTTATACCAGCGCACAATCGGTGAGCATCAGCGACGCCACATCGAGTACAACATGCTACTACACCCTAACCGCCGGCACGACGGGCACCCCGCCGACGACATCCTCGACAAGGTACACCGGCGCCATCTCGGTCGCAGTGACTTCGGTTCTTGAGTCGCTCTGCACCTTCAGTGGCGACACCAATTCAGCTTCGGCCTCGGCGACGTACACCATTCCGCTCTCTGTGACAGTTTCGCCGGCCACAGCTGGCGTGAGCGCGGGTGGGACGCAGCAGTTCACCGCCACGGTCGTTGGCAGCACGAACACAGCAGTGAATTGGACGCTGAGTCCCACGACTGGAGCAGGATCGATCAACACAACATCTGGGTTGTACACCGCGCCGACGACAGTCACCACACCACAGACGGTGACGATCACGGCAACGAGTCAGGCAAACACGTCCGTCAAGGCGACGGCGACATTGACCCTGAAGGCGACGCCGACGTTGAGCGTAGCGTCCTCCAGCAATCCGTCCACCTACGGCGGCTCGGTCACCTTCACGGCCACCATATCGAGCGGGCCGACCGGCACGGTGACCTTCTACGATAGCGGCACATCGATCGGCACAGGCACCATCAGCGGCACTAAAGCAACGTTTACAACAACGTCGCTGGGGGCTGGAGCGCACACCATCACTGCAGGTTACGGTGGAAACACCAGCTACAGCGCCGTAACATCGAGCGCCATCACCCAGACGGTGAACAAGGCGACCCCGACTCTGAGTGTGGCGTCTTCGAGCAACCCCTCCACGTACGGCGGCTCGGTGACCTTTACCGCCACCATATCGAGCGGACCGACCGGCACCGTGACTTTCTACGATGGTGGTACATCGATCGGCACCGGCACCATCAGCGGCACCACTGCGACGTATGCGACAACCACCCTTGCGGTCGGCGCCCACACCATCACCGCCGGCTGGGCAGGAAACACCAACTACGGTCCCGTCACATCGAGTGCCATTAACCAGACAGTGAACCTCCCGGCTGCTCCTACGCCAACGTTCTCTCCTGCGGCGGGCCCCTATCTCAATGGGAGCGAATTCCCGGTAACCATCAGCGACTCGAACACGGGGGCAACGATCTACTACACCACCGATGGAACCAACCCGCTGTCCTCATCGACTGCGAGCGTATATACGGTTCCGATTCCAGTCAGCCCGACTGAGACGCTGGAGGCAGCGGCCAAAGTTTCGGGCTACGCAAACTCCGCAGTAGCGACGGCTCTGTATATGGCACAGACGGCGCCGCCAACCTTTTCCCCTGTGGCGGGCAGCTACGTCGGCCCGCAGACATTGACCCTCTCAGATGTGAATAGCAGTGAACTGGCCATTTACTACACCGCCGGCACGCCGGGTACAACGCCGACGATTCATTCGACGCCGTATACTAGTCCGATCACAGTTAGTTCGAGCGAGACCGTGGAGGCGATAGCCAATAGCGAGAGCTATGCGACCAGCCAGCCAGCTTCCGCAACCTATACCATCACGTCCACGGTGACCGCGCCCGTCTTCACTCCTCCGGCAGGTACATACTCCAGCGCGCAATTGGTGACTATCGGTGACTCTTCTTCTCTTAACGCAACCATCTATTACACAACCAACGGAGTTGCACCGACGACATCTTCGGCTGTGTACTCCCGCGGCAGCGCGATCACAGTAAGCTCGACCGAAACCCTGGAAGCCTTGGCGGTAGTGCCGGGATACACATCGCCCCCGGCGGCGACAGCTACCTATACGCTCCCCGCGATCGCGAACTCCACGACGGCGCTTGCAGTGACCTCAGGCGGGAGTCCGGTGACAACTGTGCCTTCAAACACCGTGGTGACGCTGACGGCGACGGTCGCGTCGAGCGCGACGGCCGTCTCACCGGGCACTGTGAACTTCTGCAATGCATCCGTTCCGGCCACGCCCTGTACGGACATCCATCTGCTGGGCACAGCGCAGCTGACCAGCGCCGGCATCGCTACGATCAAAATCCAGCCGGGTATCGGCAGTCACAGCTATTGTGCGATTTTCGTTGGTACATCGAGCTATGCGACCAGCACGTCAAGCACCGCCCAACTGACGGTACCGGCGACGGGCAGCTACACCACGGCAACGACGATCTCGGCGATCAACGGTGCAGCGGGCAACTACACGCTGACGGCCCAGGTCACGGGCATGGGCAACAACACCGTTGCTCCGACTGGACAGGTGTCGATTCAGGACACAACCAATGCAAACGCAGTTCTGGGCACTGCGCAGTTGTCCGGCGCATCCAAAGGAATCACATTTGCCAATGTGTCGACTACATCATTCCCCGAAACGGAGGAATCCTATCCCGGCCTCACTGTAGTCGGTGACTTCAATGGGGATGGCAAGCCAGACCTGGCCGTCTTTAGCAATTACCCGAACAATGGCGTCACGGTCCTGCTGGGCAACGGTCAGGGAGGATTTAATCCAGCGACAGAAAGCTTCATCACCACTCCTCTCGAGCCCAATGCCATCGTCGTGGGCGACTTCAACGGTGACGGCAATCTGGACTTGGCTGTGCTGAGCGATTGGGGCACGGTCACAACGCTGCTCGGCAAGGGCGACGGAACCTTTGCGCTAAGCAATAATCAGTCCTCCGGTTGTACCGGTGGTACTTTGAGTGGTCCAACTTCTCTCGCAGTGGCCGACTTCAATCGAGACGGCAAACTAGATCTGGCGGTAACGTGCATTGAAGGTGGCCCTGGAGAGAATTACGACGCAATTATCCTGTTGGGCAATGGCGACGGAACGTTCACGCAATCAAACGGGAGTCAGATCCCGTTAACCAACAACCCCAGTTTTGTCACAACGGGGGACTTCAACGGGGACGGCATTCCAGACCTGGCCGTATTGTCCGAAGAAGCGGATTCCATAACAATTCTACTGAGCAACGGCGACGGAACCTTTACGCCAAGGAGCCCGATTGCTGCAGGTAACAATCGGTACTCCGATGACGATCCGTACTCTCTCGCAGTGGGCGACTTTTACGGGAACGGTCACCAGGACCTGGCCGTGGCCGACTGGTACAACTACCAAGTAATGATTCTGCAAAACGATGGCAGCGGAAACTTTCCGAATTCGCGTACATTCGGCGTTGGTGGTGGGCCATTCGCTATTTCCGTGGGCGACTTCAATCAAGATGGCATTCCGGACCTCGCCGTCGCCAACAATGTCGATGGCACCATCACGATTCTGCTTGGGCTTGGCGACGGGAATGGCAGTTTTTTAACCGGCGACACAGTCAGCGCCGGTGGCCCTCCGAATGGCCGTGGTACTGCGCTGTTGAATGGGCCCTGGTCCCTCGCAGCGGGAGACTTTAACGGAGACGGCATTCCAGACCTGGCGTGGGTCAGCCTTGATGGCACCAGCACGTCCAGTACCGTCAATATTTTGCAAACTAATCTGTCGAATACCGCTACGGCCACTTTCACTAACATCGCCCCTGCGGGCAGCGGAACGCACTACGTCGATGTCAGCTATGGCGGCGACATCAACGATCTCGCCAGCACCTCTGCGACAACCCCGCTGCAAGCGGTGCCCAATGCCATGAGCGCCAGTCTCGTTCCGATGGAGTCGCAGCTTGGCTCCCCGGTTGCCGTCAATATTGCCTTGTTCGCGCAGAACGGAGCAATGCCAACGGGAACGGTGAGTTGCTCCGGAGCCGGCGTGACTTCGGCGCCGGTGACCCTAAACCCGAACGGCAGCGCGACCGTCCCGATGAATGGACTTCCGCTCGGAAGCGATGCCATCGTTTGCTCGTTTCTTAGCAATAATTCAGGCCGTTTTTCAAATGCCGCATCTTCCACGATGATCGAGTCGGTGAGCGTCCTGCCGGGCACCGGTACGGTCATCGTGAATCCGGTAAGTGCGACGCTCTACGCGGGCCAGACCATGCAGTTCGGCGCAACCGTGCTCAACACCGGCAACCAGACCGTAACCTGGACCGTCAGTCCATCGGGTGCAGGCACGATCACCGCGACTGGTCTGTACGTGGCGCCGGCCATCGTTACCAGCCCGCAGACAATTGCGGTTACCGCGATCAGCCAGGCAAATACATCCCAGTCGGCCACGGCTATGATTACGCTTTCGCCCCCGCAGTATGCGGCGAGTGGATACAGCTACCAACGAACAATCCTCATCGATCACACGAAAGTTCCGAACACAGACCAGGCCGACTTCCCGTTCCTGTTTAACACAACCGATCCAGCCTTTAAGACGACTGGCAACGGCGGGCACGTTTCCAATTCAAGCGGCTACGACATCATCTTCAGCATGTGCCCCTACGGCGACACAAAGCTGGATCACGAACTGGAACAATACAATCCGGCTACGGGCCAGGTCGTCGCGTGGGTGCGCATTCCAAACCTTTCGCACATAACAGATACTGTCCTCTATGTGTTCTACGGGAATGCCAACGTAACGACACCGCAGCAGAATCCAACCGGTGTTTGGGACAGCAACCATACAGGCGTCTATCATCTCGCAAACGTCGGGACAGGCATCGCAGCGGACTCCACCGCGAATGGCAACAACGGGACGCTTACGCCGGTACCGGCGGCTTCGGGCCAAGTCTATGGAGGAGCCGGTCTCAATGGCGTCTCGAGCTATTTGCAAATTCCCTCGACAGATTTTCCAGCCTACCCAATCTCCGGGTCAACCACAACCGGGTTTTCGGCGTCCTTTGAAACCTGGTTTCAGACAGGATCCGCTGGAGTGATTTTAGGCCAAACCGATGGCACCGAACCTGGAGGCAATCCCGGCGGATGGCAGCCCGCCCTATACATCGATAACGCCGGCCGGTTAAGAGCATCCGTCTTTTCACATGGCAGTGCCTCCGATCAAATTGTCACGGCAACACCCTATAACGACAACAATTGGCACTTTGCGGCCGATACATACACCAACGGGACTGAAGAGCTTTACATCGATGGACAGGCCGCTGGCTCTCAGCAGGTGGCCGAAGCCGGTTATAACTCAGCGTACGCATATTTTGTTGGAACCGGCGAGACAGCGAACTGGCTGGGAGGAAATGGTTCATGGCTCTACTTCAATGGCGGAATTGACGAAGTCAATGTATCGAACGTAGCCCGGTCAGGCGATTGGGTACAGACGCAGTACAACAATCAAAGCTCACCTTCCGCGTTCTACGCCCTCTATCCCGAGAATACGGAAGAGGCTGTCCCGGCCACGGTTAGCCTAAGGGCCTCACAGAGCCAGCAGTTCTCGGTTTTGGGTTCGGCGGTGGTCTCAGGTTCATGGAGTCCTTCCACTGTGATTTGGTCGATGCCCTCGGGTTCGCCTGGCACGCTCACCGCAGAGGGGCTCTACACCGCACCCAACAGCATCGACGCGCAACAGACGGTGACGATAACCGGGACCACGCTAGGAGATTCGCCTCAGTCGATTACGACGACGGTAACCCTGATTCCGGCAGCGACAGTTGCAGTTAGTGTCACTCCGGGCAGCATGGCCCTCAGCAGCGGTCAGACGCAGCAGTTTACGTCGAGCGTGAGCAATTCCGGCAATACAGCGGTGACATGGACGATCGACCCGGCAGGCGTGGGAAGCTTCAGTGCGCCCGGTCTTTACACAGCGCCTGCCAGCGTGACGGCGCAACAGACCGTGATAATCACAGCAACCAGCCAAGCGGATCCAACTCAGTCGTCGTCAGTCGTGATTACGCTGCTTCCTCCGCTCATGCCAGTAACAGTGAGCGTCAATCCGTCAAGAATGATGCTCTCTGATGGCAGCCTGCCGCAGCAGTTGACGGTTACGGTGGGGAACACAAGTAACACCGCCGTGACCTGGTCGATCAGCCCCACAGGTGGGGGCACGATCAGCGCTTCAGGGCTGTACACCGCGCCGGCGAGCATCGCCAGCCAGCAGACGGTGACCCTCACCGCGACCAGCGTAGCCGACCCCACCAAGTCGGCCACGGTAACGGTCACCCTCCTCCCGATACTATGCGGATCGAATGGTTACAGCTACCAGCGCGCGATCGTGATCGATCACACGAAAGTTCCGAACACCGACCAGACGAGTTTTCCGGTTCTGATATCAGGCACGTATCCTTTCCTCGCGACGGCGGCAAATGGCGGACGGTTGCAAAACGCTAACGGCTACGACATCGTCTTCTCGTCGGATCCAAATGGCCAGAATTTGCTGGACTATGAGATCGATAGTTATAACGGACAGTCCGGAGCTGCCGCATATTGGGTGCGCATTCCGATCTTGTCCCACACTGCTGACACGACCTTGTACATGTGGTACGGGAACCCAAGCATTACAGGGAGCCAAGAGAACAAACCTGGAGTATGGTCGAATGGATACGCAGGCGTTTGGCATTTTGGGACGCCGAGTGCATTAAGCACCGCAGATTCCACCATAAACGCAAATAATGGCATCAACAACGGCGTGGCGCCGACGTCCGGGATAATCGGCGGGGCCGGGACATTCGACGGTTCCGGAAGTACATATCTCGATATTCCGTCCAATGCTTCTTTCAAGCCTGGGACGGCAATCACGCTGGAAGCGTGGGTGAACATGACTGCCATTACAACATCGCCAGTCATATACTCACTCGATTATCGTGCAGATGGCAATTGGTACGGAGTAACCGATGCATATGCGCTTAATTTTGGTTCAAATTCTTCTTCGCCAGGCATGGAGGTTGCAGTCAATGGAGTGCAGGAGCAGAACGGCCTGAACGAAAACAGCATTCCGGTGGGCCAGTGGACGCATATAGTTGGAACTTATGATGGTTCGAATTTAATTACTTATGTCAACGATGCAGCAGTAGCCACTTCGCCTCAAAACGGACCAATCGATTATGGTGCGAGTCAAGATCTGGACATAGGAATATACACGCAATACGGGGCTGTTTATGGCTATCCTGAGGGAGCTATCAATGGGCTGATCGATGAAGCGCGGATCTCGTCGGTCGCGCGGTCAGCGGACTGGATAGCAACTGAATACAACAATGAAAGCTCGCCCTCAATCTTCTACACGCTCTCTGCTGAAAACGCAGTAGAGGTTTCTCCCGCTTCGGTGAACCTTTATGCTTCGCAGAGCGAGCAGTTTACATTCGAGCTCGCGGGCTCGTGCAACTCCGCGGTAACCTGGTCGGTTCCACTCAACACACCGGGCATACTCACCGCAAGCGGGCTCTACACTGCGCCAGCCAGCATCGGCACCCCGCAGACTGTGGTAATTACAGCGACCAGCACGACCAACTCGACCAATTCGGCCTCGGCTACAGTGACCCTAATGCCACCCGTAGCAGTGAGCGTGACTCCGGCCAACCCGACGCTCTATGAGGCCAATCAGCCACTTCAGTTCACTGTCAGTGTCGCTAACACCAGCAACACCACCGTTAGCTGGACGATTAGCCCAGCAGGGACTGGCACTATCAGCTCAACGGGATTGTACATAGCACCTGCTAGCGTCACCACTCAGCAGACTGTGACGATTACGGCGACCAGCCTGGCCGACATGACCAAGTCGGCCACGGTCACGGTTACTCTCTCTCCAACGCAGTGCGTCTCGAACGGATACATCTATCAACATACAATCGTGATCGACCACACGAAGGTTCCAAATACCGATCAGACGAACTTCCCGTTCCTATTTAATACGACCGATCCTGTCTTTAAATCGACAGCCAATGGTGGCCAAGTTATGAGTCCCAATGGGTACGACATTATCTTCAGCTCCGATCCAAACGGCTTGACCAAACTGGATCACGAACTTGAGGAGTACAACCCGGTAACCGGTCAGATCATCGCCTGGATTCGCATCCCAACTCTTTCGCACACCGCGGACACCGTTCTCTATGTGTTCTACGGAAATCCAAACATCATCTCCTCGCAGCAGAATCCGGTTGGCGCGTGGGACAGCAACTACCAAGCCGTTTATCACCTGGCAAACACTGGGATGGGCGTTGCTGCGGATTCAACCGCGTATGCGAACAACGGGACGCTTACATCGGTGGCGCCCGCTTCAGGCGAGATCTATGCATCAGTCGGCGGAGCAGCCGGCTTCAACGGCACCTCCAGCTTTATACAAATTCCACAGGCGGACTTCCCGAGCTATCCCACCGCTGGAAGTCTGCTTGGGACTCCAACCAGCGGGCAAGGCGCCTTCATCGCCACTTTTGGGGTTTGGTTCAAGACGGCATCCGCGGGAGGCATCTTAAGTCAGAGTCCCAATCCGGACTGCTACTATTTCGTCGTATGCCTTCCGGTCGGAAACCCGGAGCCTGGCGACTGGGATCCCCCACAATATCCATTGTTATATGTTGACGACAATGGCCGGCTGGAAGTCAATAACGGCGGTTTTGTCTCGCCGGCGGCGTATAACGACAACAATTGGCATTATGCAGCAATTACTTACGCCGGCAACGAGACTGCGACCTTGTATGTTGATGGGCAAAGCGTGGCCTCACAGCAAGCGCCCCAGCCTGCTTACAGTCCGAATTACGTGTACTATGTCGGAACCGCATATACCTGGCTAAGCGATTTGGGGAATTCGAATTGGTTGTATTTCAATGGAAGTATCGATGACGTTTCGGTATCGAACATTCCTCGGTCCGGCGATTGGATTCAGACCGAATACAACAACCAAGGCTCACCCTCTACGTTCTATACATTCAATCCTAGCAGTTCGATTCAGGTTGTTCCATCGGCAATAAGCCTCTACGGATCGCAGAGCCAGCGGTTCGCGGCGACGGCTACATGCAGTAATTCAGTCGCATGGTCGATGCCGGCCGGCGCGCCAGGTGCGCTTACATCGAGCGGTCTTTATACCGCGCCCGACAGCATCACGACGACGCAAACGGTTACGATTACAGCGACGAATCAAGCGAGCGGGACAACCATGGGCTCGTCCGTTGTAACTCTGCTGCCACCGCCGCTGCCCATCACTCTTGCTGCGGCGGTCCAACCCCCGTACATAACGGGGAACTCACAAGCGTTTACTGCCACTCTCAAGGACCAATACGGCAACCCGCAGATTGGCGTAGCCGTAACTTTCTCCGTCAATGGTGCGAACAACGATCTCGGCAGCGTTACCACCGACGGTAGCGGAGTTGCCTCGTATACCTACAACGGCGCCAACAGTGGAAACGACACGATTCAGGCTACAGCCGTTTTTGACGGCCAACTGATGACGTCAAATGGCGTTTCGGTGTCCTGGATCGTTCCGGCGCCGCTGAATCCTGACGGAAGCATTGCGCTGATGGCGCCAACAATGCTCGGACAGGCCGGATTGATTGGGGCCTTCACGGATAGCACTGGAGCACTCATCGAGCCCATAGCAATCGGCGCTACTACTAGAACCTTTGTGGTGCCAGCCGGTGCGACTCAGCTTCAGTTGGGAATCGACGACGACCATTATGCCGACAACGGCGGCTCAGGGTTTGTGGTTGAGGTCAATAATGGAGCGCCAGTAACGGTTCCTCCCACTGCGATGCCATGGAACTGGGTGACTGGAGGGCTGAACAACAACTATCAATATGCCATGAATGACGGCACAAGCCCGGTGGTGGCGGCGACAGGCCTCACACATGGTCAAAGTGTCAGTATTGCCTATCAGAGCGGAACGGTGTCGGCTAATTTCCCCACCAGCCCGCTTGTCAACGCCGACGGTGATCAGACGCAGATAACGGGAGTGCAGTTATGGCAGGGGACATACTACCCGACTTTGTACACGACCCTTTCCTCGTACCCAGTTGGCCAGCCCATTCAGTTTGCGACGCTTGTAACAAATAGCTCTGGAACGCCGATGGCGAACGTTCCTGTGACCCTCGATGTCATGGGAGCCAATGTGCAACAGTTGCAGGCCACGACGGATTCCACGGGAGCCGCAAGGTTTCTCTATAGCGGGTCCAATGCGGGAACCGATAACTTGCAGGCTCAGGCATTCCCATCCGGCGAGGGGAACTTTGTGTCCGGCCAAACCAGCGTCACGTGGGCCGTCTACGCGCCTCCACCATCGGCCGGTACTCTTACATTCTCGAATCAGTTGATATTAGGCCCTTCCAACGGACAGGGTTATATCGTTGTGGCGCAGGACGCCTCCGGAAACCCGGCGTTCGATGCGAACGTGGGATTCTATGTGTCGGGCGTGAACGTCCTTTCTCAAGGCGGGACGACAGATATCAACGGGCAAGTTCCGTTTGGTTTCAACCATAATCCCGGAGCCTACAGTATCGTGGCCGTCGACTCGGTCGGCAGAAACGTTACGATTAGCAATCCCATTACTGGCGTGTGGACTCCTCCCACTACGACAAACCCACCCGGCTATTCGATCACAGTCGGCATTTCGGCGCCGAGTATGGTGACGATGCCGAATGCGCTGCAACTGAATGGAACCGCCACCGACAATCTGGGGATCAACATAACCAATGTCGTCTGGAGCCAGGTCAGCGGACCGGGCGCCGTCACCTTTACCAACCAGAATCAGCTGGCAGCGACAGCTACGTTTAGCGAGATCGGAAGCTATGTTGTGCAGCTGACCGCCACCGATAGTATGGGCAACAGCGGTTCGTTGCAGTTCCCGGTCACCGTACTTCCCGCTCAACAGAATCCGCAGGGATGGATAGGAAGTCCGGCTTACGGGACTGCCGTCTCCGGGGTGGTCCCCATCATGCTCGCTCCCGGTGTTACGCTCCAGAGCGGCACGCTTGTCTACTATCCGGCCAACAATCCCAATAGTGTTACGACTCTGAGCGCAACAATTCCCAACACGGGCCAGCAGATCGCTACGCTGGACACGACGACGCTGCCAAACGGCACGTACTGGATTCAGCTCCAGGCCACCAACACGAGCGGTCAAGCGCAGTACAGTCTTGTGCTGGTCACTATTGTCGGCAGCTACAAACCGGGCCGGGTGACCGCAACCGTCACCGACTTAGTCGTCCCTGCCACCGGGCTCGCCATCGACATTCAGCGAAGGTACGACAGCCTCAACGCTAGCACCAGCAGCGACTTTGGCTATGGCTGGGCTCTCGGCTTCAACGTGAATCTCACCGTCGACCCCGCGGGCGACGTGACCTTCACGCTGGGCGGCCAGCGAAAGACCTTCTATCTGACGCCGCAGATGCCGTCCTGCACGGTGGTGGGCTGCCTCGTCCCGTACGACTTCCCAGTTTTCACTCCTGAGCCCGGCCTGCATGGGACGCTCACCGATTCCGGTTCAAATTGCAATCTCGACATCGTGGTTCCCAACGGCTCCACGTGGGCTTGCCAGTCCGGCGGGCAGTACACTCCGACTGGATACATCTACACCGATCCCAACGGAACCGCGTACAACATCAGCGCAAGCGGCAATCTGCAATCCATCCAGGATCTAAGCGGCAACGGCCTTACCATCACCGCCAACGGCATTACCAGCACCACTGGCCTCTCCGTGCCCTTCGTGCGCGATTCCAGCAACCGCATCACGCAGATCACCGATCCTGCCGGCAATATCTATCAGTACGCCTATGACGTCAACGGCAATCTTGCTTCCGTCACTTACCCCAACACCGCTCCGACCAACCCGACATGCGCCGGTGCAACAGCGCCGAATACCAGCACCTACACCTACAACTCCAGCCACCTGTATACCGGCGGCACGGATGCTCTCTGCCACCTTCTGCCCACCTCGACTTACTATCCCGGCGGTGAAACCGACGCCAATGGCAACTCTCTGACTGGCCGCCTGCAGAGCGTGACCGATGCGCTGGGCAACACCACCAGCTACGCCTACAACCTGTCGGCCACCAGCACCATCAATGGCGTTAGCGTCCCCAATACAGGCGTGACCACCATTACCTATCCGGCTGACGCTAGTGGCCACACCGGCACGGCGACCATGGTCTACGACAGCTTTGGCGATCTGCTCCAGTCCACCGACCCGAACGACCTCACTACCGTCAATACCTACGACGCCAACCACAACCTGATCTCGGTGACCGACCCGCTCGGACACACCAACAGCTACACCTACGACGCCAACGGCAACAAGACCTCCTCCACCTACCCGACGACGGCAACCAGCACCAACACCACCAGCACCACCTACTACAACCAGTACAGCGCACCCACATCCACTACCGACGAGTTGGGTAATGTGCGCACCTTCAACTACGACACCAACTACTCGCCGAAGAGTATCACCGACTCCATAGGCACCCTGGCCAGTTTCATCTTTAACGCCAACAGAACCTTCGGGGCCGGAGCCATCGGCTTCGACATCACTGCAAGCCCAGCCCAGGCAAGCCAGTTCACCTACGACGCCAACGGCAACATGGCTAGCCGTACCGACGCTCTCGGCCGCACCACCTCCTACGTCTACAACTCGCTCGGTCAGAAGCTCTCGATGACCGCGCCTACTCCCGCTTCACCCACAGGCTCGGCTGCCTCCACTACCACTTATCAGTACGACGCCCTCGGCAATCTCATTCAAACAGCCGCGCCGCTCGGCCGCACAACTAGCTCTATCTACGACGCTAACCGCAACAAAATCTCCTCGACCGATGCGCGCGGCAACACTACGAATTACGTGTACGACGTTCTGAACCGGCTCATCGAAATCGATTACCCATCGAATGCATCAACGCCCGCGACCAAATCCACCCGGTCCTACGACTTCCGCAGCAACGTAATCGACGAAATCGATCAGGCAGGCAACGACACACATCACATCTACGATCCGGCCGGCCGCCAGATCTCTGTCACTCGCGATTATGGCTCCACCACTACTGCTCCCAGCACCACTTCGTACACCTACTACAACGACGGTCGCATATACACGGAAACCGACCCCGCCGGAAACGTCATCACCTACACCTACGACAACGCGGGCCGCGTCATTGAAGTAGCAAACGCGTCCGGCAATGTGCAGTTTGGCTACGACAACGCCGGTAATCAAATCTCGATGACCGATCCAAGGGGCAACACGACCCAGTTCCAATACGACGCCCGCAAGCGGCTGGTCAAGACGACCTATCCGGACGCGGACTCGACTACCAAGACGAATGTCTATGACGGCCCGGGAAATCTCATCTCAGTCACCGACCAGGCGGGGAATGTCGTCCAGTACACCTACAACGCCGCCAACGAATTGCAGACCGTGGTGCAGAAGAATTCTCCAAATACCTCAAACAACACCAACTCCTATAGCTACGACAACCTCGGCAATCTGACCGGCCTCACCGATGAGAATCTCCATACCACCCAGAACGCCTTTGACGTACTTAGTGAGCCCGTCAAGAAGGCCCTCCCGGATAACACGCTCTACGAGACGCGCGCCTACGACGCGGACGGCAATCTTTACCAGCTCACCCACTTCAACGGCGTCACCACCACCTACGCTTACGATGCCCTCAACCGCCTGCTATCGCGCACCACGCCCGGTGAGACCACGGTGAGCTTTACGTACACGCCAAACGGCCAGCGTGCCACTATGACCGACGCCAGCGGCCAAACCACCTACACCTACGACAGTCTCAATCGGCTCATCACCAAGGTCACGCCCGAGGGTACGCTCAGCTACACGTACTATCCCACGGGCAGTGTCAATACAGTCACCTCCTCGAACACGAACGGCGTCTCGGTCTCCTACACTTACGACGATCTCAATCGCCTCAGCACGGTAGTCGATAATCGTCTGTCCGGCGCGAACACCACCACCTATACGTACGACTCAGCCAGCAATGTGGCTAGGGTTGCCTATCCCAGTGGGTTGACGTCGACATCCACTTACGATCCACTCAACCGGCTCACCGAGCTCTCCACATCTTTGTCTGCGTCTCAGATCACGGATTACAAATACACGCTGGGCGCTATCGGCAACCGCACCAACGCAACCGAGTTGAGCGGGCGCATCCTAGCCTGGAGCTACGACGGCATCTACCGGCTGACCAATGAAGCCATCACCTCGGACCCGTCGAACAACAACGACGGCAGCGTCAGCTATATCCTCGACCCGGTGGGCAACCGCACCTCGGATACCTCATCTCTTGCCGGGGTTTCACCACAGTCCGCCAGCTACAACCCCGACGACCAGCTTTCTATCGAGAGTTACGACAACAACGGCAACGCCACCGGCATCGGCATCAAGAGCTTCACCTACGACTCCGAAAACCACATGGTCACAATGACCAACGGCAGCACGTCGGTCACCCTGCTCTACGACGGCGACGGCAACCGCGTAGCCAAGACGGTGAATGGGGTCACCACGCGCTATCTGGTTGACACTCTGAATCCCACCGGCTACGCGCAGGTGGTGGAGGAAACGGTCAACGGCGTTGTCCAGCGCCAGTACACCTACGGCCGCCAGCGGATCAGCGAGAATCAGGTGATCCAGGGCGCGTGGACTCCAAGCTTCTACGAGTACGACGGCGGAGGCAGTGTCCGCCAACTCACCAACTCCGCCGGCCAGGTCACCGACAGCTACGAGTATGACGCCTTCGGCAACCAGATCCACCCAACCGCTACAACGCCCAACAACTACCTCTATCGCGGTGAGCAGTACGACCCCGATCTCAGCATTTACTACCTGCGCGCCAGATACTACAACCCCAGCACCGGACGATTCCTCTCACGCGATCCGCTAGACGGCGACCCAACCGATCCACAATCCTTGCACAAGTATCTATACGCGGGCGGCGACCCGGTGAACAGGATCGATCCGAGTGGACGGGCGGACTCGATTGAGACCATCTTCACCATCACAGTTATTGCCACGCCGACCGAGGTAGCACTCTCAGCTTTGGCGGGACAGGCTACGGCGGCCATTGCGTTGCTTCAGATGGCTGCAGGGCAAGCTTACCTTACCGCTCAGTATGCCTTTGAATTGATAGCGGCAGCCGGGGAAGCCACCGGTATTTCAAAGCTTCTTGTTTGCGGCGCAGTGGGCTTGGCTGTAGCACGAGTGGAGGCAGAGAATAAGATCACCGACCCCGAGAAGACCGCAATCGCCTTGCTCTTCTCCTATACGTGCTCGAGACTCGTGCCTTTACCAGGCCCCCCGCCGATTAAGTGGTTTTGAAGAACGGCCTCCTGCATAGCAACGACCTACGAGGAATTGGCTGATGAATCCGCTTCTAACACTTTCGCGATCTGTCAAAACCTATCCCTACAGGGAAAGGCTTCCGATCGCTGTGGTTCTGCTTTGCCTTCTTGCATGGCATTTTCATAACCCAGAGTTTGTTACAGGCAATGCGTTGCTTATCTTTGCCGCTGCGGCTTTCGGCATTTTCTTTGACTGGAAAAGCCGCCCATTTTGGTTCATATGCGGAGTAGTTGTTGGTATCTTGCTAGTCAGTGAACTCCCCCGCTTGCATTCCATCCTTGGCCACTGAGCGGTAGTAGGGGGAACGGCTCCGCCCCTGCCGTTCTCGCCTGATCCAGCATCCCAAAGAGCGCGGTGCTTCGCACCGGGTTTATGTCGACACTCCATCCCTCGGAGGGTGATGCAAGGAACCCTGGGGCCACCCTGAAGTTGTGTGAGCGGCGTCTATGAGTTAGGGCGAGTGGGGTTCCTTGGGGAAACCTTGGGAAAACCCGCCCGAATGGAGGTCGAAGCGTGGCGATCCTTGATGAGGCGAACCTTGCGGCAGAGGCGGCAAAGCGGGCGACGTACCGCGTGCATCACGTTGGGACAAAGCTGAACGAGAGCGAGCTGCGGGCCTTTGAGGCTCTGGCTGCGAAGCGCAACCAGACGCAGGGCGAGCTGATTCGCAGGCTGATCCTGAATGAACAAGCGAATGAACAGGCGCGGGAAGCCGGAGGCGTTCAGCCGAGCGCGGAGCTGATGGAGATCACTGGCGTCCGGCTGCTGTTAATCAACCTGTTGAAGCCTGTGGCGATTGGTCAGCCAATGACAGAGAAGACCTTCGACGGCATCGTTGCGGAGGCGAAGAAGCGCAAGGCCCCGGCAGCGTTGGAACTGGCTCAGGAGTCGCAGCGCCGGTAAAAAGGCGCGGGTGAGTGCGAGGGTCTGAGCATCGGTGTCACCGGCCACTGCGGTGGCCGTACCCTCCGCTCCAGCGTCCGTAAAGGCTCTCCGCTTCGCTCCGCCCGCTTACGCCATCCCACACGAGCAAAGACCGCTCGTGCGGGAACCCTGGCACGCGGCGCGCCGAGAACGCGCGGCCTTGACTGACGCCTCCGCTGCGGGTGTTTTTCAGCAATGAGAAGAATGTCTTCTTTTCATGTTCCACATGACCAAGGCGACGGCTCCCGGCCATCGGTGGCGCGGTGGTAGCATCGTGCTCATCTGCTCATCCGTGGGAGGCGATGGGATGGATTACGACCAGGACAAAGTAGACGAGATGGTGCTGGCGCTGCTGTGGCTGACGCAGACCGGCGATGGCCGCGCGTGGAAGGGCCACGACTGGGAAGCGATGGAGCGGCTGCACGCCAAGGGGTATATCTCCGATCCGAAGAGCAAGGCCAAGTCAGTCGTGCTGAGCGAAGAGGGCGAGCGTCTGTCGCGGGAACTCTTCGAGCGCCACTTCGCCTGCAAGCGGTGAATCCCTGTCAGGAGCAGCGTCAGCGTGTCCAGCGGCGCAGTGTTGAGCGTAGACACCATCCCTAAGCCTGACGGCTTAGCGGGGCCGCGAGCGGCCCGAAGATCGAACGCGGAACGAACGAAGGCCGGACGCTGTCCGGCCTTGTTCGTGATGGGTTCAAGGTCTGATCGAGCGGCTATCCTGTGGCGCTCTTGAGGAAGTGATCGAGGGTTGTGAGGATGGCGTCCTGCTTGCGGCGCGGCAGACTCTCAATCAGTTCCAGACGCTGGAGCACCTTGCGGCTGGGCTTGCGCTGCTGAACCACGTCGGGCGGGGTGTCGGTCTTGAGCAGTTCTTGGATGGGCACTTCGAGTGCGGCGGCGAGCCGCAGCGCAACTTCTGCTGAAATGCGGAGCTTGCCGACCTCGTAATTAGAAATGACAACCTGGACGACGTTGACGCGCTGAGCCAACTCCTGCTGGCTCAGATTGCGCAGGCTGCGAATGTGGGCCAGACGCTTGCCCAGGGCAAGGTTGACGGTCTTGTGCGGGTCTTTAGTGATGTCTTTACGCGGGGCCATGACAAGAGCGAGTGTAAAGGCCATGTGGAAGTCCTCTTGACTACTAGAGTAAATTACATTAGTTTTTTGTACATCGGTTAAACGCAAAAAAGTGCTTGACACGTTTTTTTGCGGAAGGCGGCGAGAAATGGCGAGAATCCCGGAGGCGGAGGTCGAGCGGTTGAAGCGGGAAATCTCCGTCGAGCGGTTGGCCGAGGCGCGTGGCGTGAAGCTGACGCGGCAGGGCGCAGACCTGATCGGCAAGTGCCCTTTCCATGACGACCGGACGCCATCGCTGGTCATCACTCCGGCGAAAAATCTCTGGCACTGCCTGGGCGCCTGCAACGCAGGCGGAGACGTGATCGAGTGGGTGATGCGGGCCGAGGGGGTGAGCTTCCGCCATGCGGTGGAGTTGCTGAAGAGAGAACATTTTTCCTTAGCCGCCGGACCGATTCAGCCGGTAAAGAGAAGTACCATCCCGAAGTTGCCGCCGCCTGTTGCGCGGGAGGCGAACGACCGGGCATTGCTCGTTGAGATCGTGGACTACTACAGCCGGACGTTGAAGCAGTCGCCGGAGGCGTTGAAGTATCTCGCCTCGCGCGGCCTCCAGTCTTCGGAGATCATCGACCGTTTCCGGCTTGGCTTCGCCAACCGGACGCTGGGCTACGAGCTGGAGGAAAAGAGCCGCGTCGCCGGCGCGGAGATGCGGAGCCGGTTGCAGCAACTTGGCATCCTGCGGGAGAGCGGACACGAGCACTTCAACGGCTCGGTTGTCGTGCCGGTGTTCAATGCTAGCGGCGAGGTGGTCGAGATGTACGGGCGGAAGATCACGGCGAAGTTGCGCGAGGGAACTCCGCTGCACCTGTATCTGAAAGGCGAGCATCGGGGCGTATGGAACGAGCAGGCGCTTGAAGCTTCCAAGGAAATCATCCTGTGCGAGGCGCTGATCGATGCGCTTACGTTCTGGGTTGCAGGCTTCCGCGATGTAACCGCGAGCTACGGCGTGAACGGCTTCACAGCCGACCATCGTGCGGCCTTCGCCCAGCATGGCACGGAGCGGGTTTACATCGCCTATGACAACGATGAAGCGGGCAACAAAGCCGCTGAGAAGCTGGCCGAGGAGCTGATCGGAATGGGCATCGAGTGCTTCCGCGTGGAGTTCCCCAAGGGCATCGACGCGAACGAGTATGCGCGGAAGGTGACGCCAGCGGCGAAGAGCCTCGGAGTCCTGTTGAACCGTGCGTCGTGGCTGGGCAAGGGGCAACGTGCAGCGGCACGCGCAGCCGTGTTGGAGATCGTGCCGGAGCCAGCTATCGAGCCACTGCCAGCAGAAGCAAAAGCGGCAGCTAAGGAAAAAATCATCATGGAAGAAACGCCAGTGCCGGAGCCAATCGCTGCGACAGTGCCGACAACCGACGCGCCCGCTGTTGAAGCGGCGACAGAAGAGGTTTTTTCCTTAGCCGCTGCTTCTATGTCAGTCCTGCCCATGCCGCCCAGGGCCGAGAGCCAGGGCGATATGCCCGTCGAGATACGCGGCGAAGACATCCTGATGCGCCAGGGCGAGCGGGAGTATCGTATCCGCGGCTTGCAGAAAAACCTGAGCGCGGAGTTGCTGCGCGTGAATATCCGGGTGATGGCCACGGACGCGCGGGGCGAGATGGGGCTGCACGTGGACACGCTGGACCTGAACGTGTCGCGGCCCCGTATGGCCTTCGTCAAGCAAGCCGCCGAGGAGCTTGGCCTCAAGGAAGAAGTAATCCGCCGCGACCTGGGCCGAGTGCTGATGAAGCTGGAGGAGCTGCGTGACGAGCAGATCAAAGAGGCGCTTCAACCGAAGGAAAAGGCTGTCACGCTGACCGATGAGGAACGCGCCGAGGCAATGGCGCTGTTGCGCGATCCGCGCTTGCTGGAGCGCATCGTTGAAGACTTCGCACTGTGCGGCGTCGTGGGCGAGGAGACCAACAAACTTGTCGGCTATCTGGGCGTAGTGTCGCGCCACTTGGAAGCGCCGCTTGCTGTGATGGTTCAGTCGAGTTCAGCGGCGGGCAAAAGTTCGCTGATGGATGCTGTCTTGGCCTTCGTGCCGGAGGAGCAGCGCGTTCAATACTCCGCCATGACGGGGCAATCGCTCTTCTACATGGGCGAGACCGATCTCCAGCACAAGGTGCTGGCCATCGTGGAGGAGGCAGGAGCGCAGCGGGCTTCATATGCGTTGAAGCTGTTGCAGTCGGAAGGCGAGCTAACTATCGCCTCTACTGGCAAAGACCCGGTGAGCGGCAGGCATATTACGCACGAGTACCGCGTCAAGGGTCCGGTGATGATCTTCTTGACTACCACGGCGATCGATATCGACGAGGAGTTGTTGAACCGCTGCCTTGTGTTGACGGTAAACGAGGACCGGGAGCAGACCCAGGCGATTCATCGCGTACAGCGCGAGGCGCAGACCATCGAGGGGCTGTTGCGGCGCAAGGATCGAGACGACCTGTTGCGCCTGCATCGCAACGCACAGCGGCTCTTGAAGCCGGTCTCGGTCGTCAATCCCTATGCGCCGGGGCTGACGTTCTTGGACAGCCAGACGCGGACCAGGCGCGATCACACCAAGTATCTGACGCTCATCCGCACCATCGCTCTTCTTCATCAGCATCAGCGGCAACGGAAGGCGATCCAGCACAACGGCAAGCGGCTGGAGTACATCGAAGTGACGCTCGACGACATCGCGGTTGCCAACCGGCTGACGGCGGAGGTCCTGGGCCGTTCGCTGGACGAGCTGCCGCCGCAGACCAGGCGTCTGTTGCTCCTCGTCGATGCGATGGTCACGGCGGAGTGCAAGCGGCAGCAGATCGAGCGGTCGGAGTACCGCTTCTCGCGGCGCGACGTGCGGGCCGTGACGGGCTGGGGCGATACGCAGTTGCGTCTGCATCTGGGGCGGCTGGAGGAGTTGGAGTATCTGTTGGCGCATCGCGGCGGGCGCGGCCAGAGCTTCGTTTACGAGCTTGCGTTCGCCATCGAGGGCGACGGCAACAGGCCGGTGATGGCGGGTCTGATCGACGTCGAGAAGTTGGGAGGCTACAAGTACGATGCCAACTTCGCGGGGGTAAAGGCCGAGAACGCGGGTCTGGAGAGTGAGAACGCGGGGCCAAAACGGGGTCAAAACGGCGGGGTAGCGGGGGGATCGCGGGGTAAAGAATCTCCAGTATCCATCGGGGTTCAAGACTATTTTTGCGAAAATCCGCCAGAAAACACTACTGCGGAAGAGACGGAAGAAGATGCCGTCGTAGCCGCACCGCATCGTAACAACGGCAGGATGAAGGGGGGCAACTGATGGCCCGAGTAGTCAAACCGCGCAAGCAGCGCACACCGCCGAGCACGCCGTTACAGGCCATGCTCGAAGAGTACATCGAGTCCCTGGCCGTTAAGGGCTTTACCGACGACACGCGCCATGTACGCCGCGAGCATCTATCGCTGTTCGAGCGTTGGGCGATGGAGCGCGGACTGAGCGAGCCGGTCGAGGTCACGCGGCCAGTGCTCGAACGCTATCAGCGTTACCTGTTCCACTACCGCAAGAAGGACGGTTGCCCGCTGAGCTTCGCCAGCCAGCACTCGCGGCTGTCGCCCCTGCGCATGTGGTTCCGTTGGATGACGCGGCAAAACTATCTCTTGCACAATCCGGCTTCGGAGATCGAGTTGCCCAGGCTACCGAAGCCGTTACCGCGTGTGCTCACCGCATCCGAAGCTGAACTGATCCTGCATCAGCCCAACATAGCCGACCCGCTCGGTATCCGCGACCGGGCCATGCTGGAGATGTTTTACTCGACCGGAATGCGGCGCACCGAACTGCTCCGCTTGCGCCTCTACGATGTGGACCGCGAGGCGGGCATCGTGACCATCCGCGAAGGCAAGGGCAAGAAGGACCGTGTAATCCCTGTTGGCGAGCGTGCCGTCGCATGGCTGGACAAGTATCTTGACCAGGCGCGGCCCCGGCTTGTCTCCGAGCCGGACGATGGCACACTCTTCCTTACCGCGCAGGGCGAGCCGTTCGGTCCCAACCGTCTTAGCGGCCTCGTTCGCGACTACGTCGAAGCGGCCGGAATCGGCAAGCATGGAGCCTGCCATCTCTTCCGCCATACGATGGCCACGCTGATGCTCGAAGGCGGCGCGGACATCCGCTTTATCCAGCAGATGCTCGGTCATGCGCGGCTCGACACGACGCAGATTTATACGCACGTCTCGATACGGATGCTCAAGCAAATCCACTCGGCAACCCATCCGGCGGCGCAGCTCAAGCGCGGTTCAGATGCTCCGGCGGACGCCGTCGAAAGCGCCCAGGCTGTTCCAGGCCAGATGTGGCCCGGTGTTCCGGCCTCGACAGCCGAGGAACTGTTCGCCACTCTGGACGCCGAATCAGACGAGGAAGATCAAGACTGACCTTCTTCTTTTAGCTGCTGTTTTTAGAAGCAGCAGCTAAGAGAAAAAACAGGAATCGAGGTATCATCATGAATATGGCAACGATCCGCATCTCCGAAGCCGAAGCAATCCGCGACATCGCCGGTCTGCTGGCCCGCGCCTATATGGGCGAAGAAATCGTCATCGAAAAGGACGCCGCATCAGCCGTGGTTCTGCGCACGGTGATAGACCGCCCGATGCGACGGCTCTCGGAGTCTCTGCGTCTGGCCAAAGAGCATGGCTCGACAGCTACGCTCGACGGCGGCTTCGCCCGCGACCTTGAAGCGGCGGTAAACAGCCATCCCGAGCCGCTGGAAAACCCATGGGGCTGATCGCATGGGCCTGATACTGGACTCCAGCGTGGTGATCGCCGCCGAGCGCCGGGGAGATACAGTCGAAAAGCTGATCGAGTGGGTTGTCTCCGTGGCGGGCGATCAGGATGCCGCCCTCTCTGCGGTTGGGCTGACCGAACTGGCTCACGGAATCTACCGCGCCCAGAATGCAGAAATCCGGCAGCGCCGCCAGGCGTTCATCGATGAGTTGCTGCGCGATCTGACGGTGTATCCATACACTGCGGCGACGGCTTTACTGGCCGCGAAGATCGACGGCGAACAGCAGGCTAAAGGCGTGACGATCCCCTTCGGTGACCTGTTGGTCGGCGTCACGGCGCTGGAGCTTGGCTTCTCGGTTCTGACTGTCAATCTCCGCCACTTCCGCCTGATCCCCGGCCTCAAAATCGAGCAGCTTTAGACCACGCAATCGCCCTCTTTTAGCCGCCGCTTGTAGCGGCTTATACAGGGCCGATCCGGGCCGCAATCGCTCTCCGATCTGCTCCGCTATCCAGCCTGCAAACGCGCTACAATCCCGCGCAGAATCCGCTCCCGTTCCCGGCTCCCAAGCCGTACAATCGGAGGCAATGGAATCAACCCAAATCCAGGCGTTGTACGAACCGCCTCTAGCTGTAATGCCGCAGCTAAGCGAAAAACCGCATCAGGGGTTCGAGACCAGGAAAACGACAGGTAAACCAGGATCGAATAGCTGCAACTTCACGGTCGCGTTAGGCTTGCGGGCAACGGTGGTTGAAAACGGCGTCAGGGAAACTTACAGCGCCAGATACTACAACCCCAACACCGGAAGGTTCCTGAGCCGCGATCCGGAAGACGGCGTAGCTCACGATCCAAAGACGCTGCATAAGTATCTCTATGCTGGCGGAGATCCG
>Ga0182024_10007658_pt1 | contig 23228 bp, 23 predicted proteins | sample P32metaG_FD_120480 | JGI IMG/M metagenome (GOLD analysis project Ga0182024, IMG submission 120480) | Permafrost microbial communities from Stordalen Mire, Sweden - P3-2 metaG (Illumina Assembly) | ecosystem: Environmental > Terrestrial > Soil > Wetlands > Permafrost | place: Sweden: Stordalen... | reverse complement strand
TGCGTCGCCGCCGCGAGCTCCGAAACGTCATGCTCGCGACCCACAAAGCTCGTGAGCTGCAGCGGTAGGTTGTGCTTGAGCAACGGGTTGTCGAGGCTCTTGAGGGGCGGGAAGTCGACCTCGAGCCCCTCGGCCTCGAGCTGGAAGATCTCTTCTGGACGGCTGAGGTCCTTCAGGCGATGGCTCCCGAGGGACCGGAGGCTGACGCCGTCGTCGAGTCGGTCCCGGACGATGATGGCGCATGCCTCGGACACCACCACCTGGCTGCCGTGGGCGATCGCGGCGATCCTCGCCGCCTTGTGGACGTCGAGCCCGACGAGCCCCGTGGTCGTGACGGTGGCCTCGCCGGTGTGCAGCCCCATGCGCACGCGCACCCGTTCGTCTGCCGGCCACGCCTGCCCGGCGAGCCCTCGCTGCATCTCGATGACAGCTGCGATGCCGGAGCGGGGGGAGTCGAAGACCGCGAAGAAACCGTCGCCGGCGGTGTCGACCTCGCGACCTTGATGGCCAGCGAGGGCCTCCCGGATGATGCGGTGGTGGTCGTTCAGGATCGAGGCGTAGACGTCACCGAGCCGGGTCAGCTTGTCCGTGGAGCCTTCAATGTCCGTGAAGAGGAACGTCAGGGTGCTCGTGCGCCGGAGTCTGGCACAACGGCTCGTGGCGAGTCCCGTTCGCACCGTTCCCGTCGGCGCCGTTCGCGGTTGGCTCGCCGTGAGCACAGGCTTGGCGGTGGGCGACGTCTCGTCAGATGAGTCCGCGTCGGGGCGCCAGCCTTAGACGGGTCCTCGAGCAATGGCTATGGGATGACAGTGCCGTCCCCGGGGGTCGGCGGCCAGCCCTGCATCCAGTGCGGCCAGAGATTCGATGACATGCGACCATCTGACTTCTTGGAGAGATCCTGTAAGCAGTTTGTATGCAACACTTCTGGTCACTCATGACGCGCATGGCGCGTATGGCGCATCGAGACCCAGGAGTTTGGCGCGTATGGCGCGTATGGCGCGTATGGCGCGCATGGCGCATCCGTCCGGATCACTACGGATCAGAAGGTTGGGGGTTCGAATCCCTCCGAGCGCGCTTATTTTGCAAGGCTTTCCGCCAACTCGCGGCCCCTGGCGAGGGGTTTGGATAGCCAATGGATAGCCAATTTGGTGGAACCTCCCCTTGGACCCGACCGTCCCGACCTTCTTAAGGCATCGCTACCGGTCATCGCACGCCATCCTGGCGGTCGCCTAAGGACGGCCCCGGAGCCTCATCGAAGGAGGTCCCGCCCCACTCTGCTCCAGTAACGCTTCCCTGCTCCCCGCACTAGTAACAGGTATGGGGCAAGTTGACCGGGAGTCGGACGGGCGGCTTCTGGAGCTCCTGAAGACCGACCCTGTCGCCTTCGAGGCCTTCTACCGCAGACACATCGTTGGGGTCATGAGGTACCTCGCCAGACGATGCGATTCGCCGGAGGACGTCGCGGATGCGACCGCTTCCACATTTCTGGCGGTACTGGTGTCGTCCAGCACTTTTGATTCGAGTTTGGGCTCCCCAACGGCGTGGCTCTACACGATCGCGCGCAACGAAGCATCGTCGCAGAGGCGCTCATCCAGACGTCGATGGCTGCTCTCGAACCGCATGCAATCGAGGCAGCTGCTTTCTGGCGATGACACCGAACGGATCGCCGAGATCATTGACGCCGAGCGCCGGGCGGCCGAGGTCATCGACGTTGTCGGCGAGGCACCTGAGGGCGAACGCGACCTCGTTGCGCGGATCGTGTCCGACGATGCGACACCGTCTGCAGCAGCCCGAGCACTTGGGATTACTTCCGGGGCCGGCCGCATTCGTTTGATGCGCCTAAGAACCAGGATCCAGACGGCACTTGCCGAATCAACGCCGAATGGTGAGCGCCAGATGTGCTCGCGAGAAGCCAAGGAGCAGCAATGAACGACACCGACACGAGGACCGGCAGCAGAGGGGACGAGCCTCTGTTCGAGGACCGCCTCCTAGACGAGCTTCTCAGACTCCACGTCGAGATCAATGAGATCCCTGGGGGAACCACCGAGCCGATTCGAGGCCGTCGCCACCGTCAACCAGGAGTGCGCTCTCGCGTTCCTGTCGCGCTGGCGGCGTCCCTCGCCGTGGTCGTCGCTCTTGTGGTGGTGGCCTTTGTCGTCACACTTGGACATGGAGCCAACAGGCCTCACACTGGTCCACCACTTATCAGGGTCTTCGCGACGCCGACACAGACCTCCAGCGCCATGTGGACTCTGACGGGACTCGTCGCGGCGTCTGGATGGCATCCCCAGTCGGTGGGGGCTACGAGCGCAGTGCAGCTGATCTGTCCTACCGAACAGACGTGCATCGGCAGTGGAGTCGATCTGGGGGTGGATCAGAGCTCGCTACCTCAACAGCAGAATGACATCGAGGTGAGCAATGACGCAGGTGCGAGCTGGCGAGTGGCCGAGGTGCCGCCTGATGGCATGTCCTTCAATGGATTCACATGCCCAACCTCAACGACATGCATGACCGTCGGCGTGCTGCTGGATCACGGCAGTAGCCCCCCACCCCCTTCGCTCTACGTCACGACGGACGGCGGCGCAACGTGGACGGTCCGCGTGTTGCCTGGCATGGTGTGGGCCACTGCCTCTCTCGCGTGTTGGACAACGACGTCATGTGTGGTCGTCGAGCAAACCGAGGGGTTCACGGCCTACGTGACCGACGACGCCGGGCGAACCTGGACGACCTCACAGCTCCCTGCAGGATTTATCGGCCCTTCTGATTCGGACTCGCTGCAGTGTTCAAGCGGTGGCCGGTGTGTTGCGATGGGGATCGCTTCTTTGGCTTACTCCGCTGAACCGGCATTCGCCTACAGCACGGACGGGGGACGCGTGTGGCAGTTGGGCAAGGCACCACCTGTCCATGCTGGTGCAGGCTCGGTCCTCTCTTGCAGCGATGCCCTCCACTGCATGGCCGTTGAAAATGCTGGGCTGCAAAATGGTCTGACGGAGGTTCGTGGAGTCGTGACGACCTCTGACGGCGGCCGCACATGGACCGCCGTCTCCGCGCACGGGCTCAGCCCAGGCAGTGCCCCGCAGTACCTCGGAATCCATTCGCTCGTCTGTGTCTCACCGACGACGTGTCTCGCCTCTGGTCAATCCGGTGGAAGTGCCACGTTCGACTCGAATGCCGTGACAAAGGGTCTCGTGGCGGCAACGAGTGACGGAGGTCAGTCGTGGCACTTCGAGTCACTGCCAACCATTGACCACCACGCGATTCGAGAGACAGCGTCGATTACCTGTCCGAACTCTCAGACGTGCTTCGTTGGCGGTTTCACCGGTTTGGATAGCGCCGTAATTCTGGAGAGCGACATTCAAGCCGTCAATTCTCAGTGAGGAGAGCTCAGTCGCCATAGGTCGAGGCCGGATCGTTCTGGAAGTTGGCAAGGTCACTCGCGTAGATCGTGACGATGAAGCCAGACGCGTAGTCCTGGTACTGGTCGAGGAACTCCGTTCCGTTGGCATCGGCGTACACGTAGCCGACGTGAAATCGGACGGTCTCCACTTGCCCGACATGGCTCGGCGCCTGTCCAGGCGACAGCACTCCCGGCGTGCCCGAGGCGCCCGAGTGGTGGAAAAATCCCCTGATCACGGGTGCTTCGCCTGATGTCAGATGGTCGGAGCATCTCTACGGCGTTCAGATGGCTCGAGTCAGTCTCGAGTTCTCACCTCTTGGAGGAATGGATCCGAGATCGGCCCGGGAGGTCGAAGCCGAGGCTGGCGTATGCCTGTTCGCGCTCGTGGAACATCCTCGCGAGCACGGGAACCGACGAATCCACGTAGTCGTGGACGACGACGCGCGTCTTGCCCGGAGCTGGTCTGAGGATCCTTCCCACGAACTGCACGATGCTCCCCTTGAATCTGATGGGGAACGCGAGGAACACGGTGTCGAGCGCTGGGCAGTCGAATCCCTCACCTAAGTAGCTTGAGGTCGCTACCAAGATTGCCCCTTTGAGCTCGGGCTCTCCGAGCTGGTCGACGATTGCACGGCGCGCCTTCTTCCCCATGCCGCCGCGCATGACGACAGGAGCAAGCTCGCGACCCTCAAGCTCGTGAACGATTGCATCAAGGTGCTCGGTCCACCTTGTGAGGACCAGGCTGTTGCAGCCTTCCTTGGCAGCCGAGGCAACGCCATCACAGATCGATGTTGTTCTGGCTTCATCCATGACGACGCACCGGAAGACCTCCGAGATGTGTTGATCGGGTTCAGACTCGTGGTCGGTCGGATGGACGACCACTTCGCGATGGAGCAGCAATGAGCCGGGGATCTCGGGCATTCGGTGCCTGGTGGGACCGCAGTACATGGCCATCATCGACTGGAGGCCGTCACGTCGATATGGGGTCGCCGTGAGGCCGAGCCATCGCTGTGCGGGAATCTGGCGCACCGCTCGCTCAAAGGTGACGGCCGGAACGTGGTGGCACTCGTCGACGATGACCAGCCCATACGCTGACGCAGCCTCGATGAGGTCTTCGCGGCGAGCGAGTCCCTGTGCCATGGCGAGGTCGACGACGCCGCTCGGTTTCCGCCGTTGCGCCAGCACGCCAACCTGCTTCTTGTCGAGACCGAGGTGCGAGCCGAGACGCTCGCGCCACTGCTCGACGAGCGGCTCTCGGTCCACGATGACGAGTGTTGGAACCTGATGCCGCGCAATCACCGCGCAGGCGACGACCGTCTTGCCTGAGCCCGGTGGCCCGACCAGCACGCCCGTGTCGTGAGGCACGAGCGCCTCCACTGCAGCCGCCTGGTCCTCGCGGAGCTCGACCGTCAAGTTGGTCTCGAGCGTCGCGGTCTCTGGGTAGGCGTCGACGATCTCGAGGGAGCTCCCAGCCTTCGTCAAGGTCATCGCGACCTGCTTGCGCAGACCGCGCGGCAGGAGAATGCGATCGACCGTCTCTTGGTAGCAGCGGATGAATCGTGGCGTGTTCCCCGTCCATCGACGACCGCGCTCCTTTTCGTAGAACTCGGGATTGTGCAGCGATGCGATGTGCTTGAACTGGGCGAGGAGCTCTGGCGGAAGCCCGATCCGGTCGATCTCCAGCATTGAAGACGCTCGTGCACGGATCACTGGCGGGACCACGACGCGATTCTTCGTTGCTGCCCGGTCGCGGATCCTTGTCTCGGGTCCGACGAGCACGTCGCCGTAGGAGTTCGCGAGATCAAGCGCCAGCGTGCTGCTCAGTCGCTCGATTGACGCGAGAAACGCCCACTGATCTTCGAATGGCTCCAGCGTCGATGGATCGAGGAAGACGGTGGTGCCCTTTTGGCGGCACTCTCCTTGGAGTGGGAGTGCGATCAGGTTTCCGAAGCCTTTCCTCGGGAGGAAGTCCTGAGCAGGGAAGAGGCGATCATATGAGGCGAGGTCCAGTTCGGCTCGTGCGGTCATTGCCTCACGGATCAGGTGAGTGCCGATGCGTCGTGCCACGCTTGAAGCGATCGGGTCGGCGAAGAACATCCAGACATGCGACCCATCGCCCGATCGTGATCGCTCGAGTGCGGCGGGGATGCCCTCGCTCCGTGCCGCATCAAGGTAGGCAAGCGCATCCAGGAGCGAACCGCGTCCGTCGAAGTCGCTCGCAAGGAGATAGCAGGTGTCGTCGCTCATCAGCGGATAGAGGCCGCACGTGGTCTGTCCGCCCAGGTGCTTCGACAACACGTCGTCCGTGAAAGGAAGGAGCTGTGGATGCGCCGCGGTGCTCTTTGACCACCCGCCCACCACCGCTGGACTCCAGCCCTTCTTGCCAGTGCTCGCCTGCTCCCATCGGAGCGCGTACACGTCACTTCGACCGCGGAAGAGCGAGCGGTAGAGGTGGATCTTTCGCTCCGTCGGCGATTGGTTCGTCACCTCCGGATCTGCTTGCGTCGCGACGTTCGCGAAGAGAGTGGGTGAGTGAGCGTGGACTTGGCCCATTCGGCTGGCTTGATCGATCCCGAGGAGGTTTCGAAGCCGGGAGTTCTCCGCCTCGAGCTCCTCGACTCGGCGGGAGGGATCGCCTCCGGGATCATCGGCCGACACCATCAGCACATATTGGCGGGCCCCCGACCGTTGTGGCCGGCCTCTATCGAGATCAACGCTCCTGGTCCGGGGGTTGCGACTCTTGCGACTCTTGCGACTCTTGCGATTCCGGTTATGCTGGTGGTGAGACAGGAGGCCACGATGGGTGCCGTGAACGAAGAGACGGTGCTACCGCCCAGAGACGCAGACGCCCTGGGAGCGCTGGAGACTCTGCTCGATTCCAGCACTTCGGCGCTTCGAGTCGTCTCAGACGAAGGAGGCAGCGCCGTGCTGCCAGAGGAGCTTCGGACGGTGCTCGCAACCGTCGTGTCGTCGATGCACCGGGGACAGGCGGTCACTCTCGCTCCGCTCGCAATGAGGCTGACGACCCAGGAGGCGGCAGACGTCCTCGGTGTGAGTCGACCCACGCTCATCAAACTGCTTGAGCAAGGGAGGATCCCTTACGAGACGCCGAACCGGCACCGAAGGGTACGCCTTGTGGATCTGCTCACGTATCAAGAGACCCGTCGGGGGGAGCGCCGTGAGGCGCTCGGCGAGCTGGCCCGTGACGCGCAAGAGCTTGGTCTCTACGACAGCCCCTCGGAGAGTTACGAGGCTGCGCTCGCCGAGGCTCGAAGCAAGCTCGCCTGAGCCGTCATGTACGCAGCTCTACTCGATGCCTGCGTTCTGGTGCCGAATGCGCTGTGTGATTCGCTCCTTCGTCTTGCAGAACGAGGATTCTTTCGACCCCTTTGGTCCGATCGGATCTTGGAGGAAACAGCCTGGGCGATCCACAAGATTCATCCTGAGATTCCTGACGACCGCATCCGTCGCCGAATGGCCGCGATGAACGCAACATTCGAAGACGCCCTCGTCATGGGTTGGGAACCGGTGTGTGCCGGACTTGACCTGCCTGACCCGGACGACCGTCACGTGCTCGCCGCGGCAATCCGAGGCGGCGCACAGACGATCGTCACGTTCAACGTGAAGGACTTTCCAGACGAGCGACTCCATCCCTCGGACGTCCTCTGTTCCCATCCTGATGACTTCCTGCTCGACCAACTCGACCTTCATCCGGGGCGCGCGCTCCGTGTGCTGAAGGAGCAGGCAAGCGACCTTCGCAGTCCTCCTTGCGACCTATCCGACATCCTCAACCATCTCGAACGATGTGGCGTCCCGCGATTTGCGGACCAAGTACGTCTCTTAGACGCCGACACCCCAGCTCGCTGACCGGCACTGTGAACCATCTGACGCTCACCCACCGATGGCGTTAGCAACCGTGTTAGCGACGCTCGCGCTCTCGTACGGCGCTCCTGGCTCTGGTGGCGCTTAAGGGGACGAAGTTCTGGGACTCCTGGCGCGCATGGAGCTGGTGATCCTTGGATCCATCTCTACGGATCAGCAGGTTGGGGGTTCGAATCCCTCCGAGCTCGCTTGGTGGGTTAGACGTTTCGCCTCGTCAGCGACGGTGTCGTCGCGGAGCTCGTGCGTAGGGATCACGCGGTGACCCTAGAGATGGCCCTACTTTCGGCGCTATCGGCACGTGGGGTAGGGGCTCGCTTCGCGAACGGCGGCCCGGGGTCTTCGAGGTCCTTGTTGTCGTCGGCAAGGATCCCGCAACCGGCAGATCGGTCCATCGATCGTTCGCCTTCCATGGTTCGCTAGCGGCCGCCGAGGCGCGTTGTGCAGAACTCGCCGATCACTTCGCCGAGCGCAGGGCGTCGCTCCATGCGCCGCTTCTCACCGTCGGCGACGTGGTGTCGAGGTGGATCGAGTCCCCGCACGACTGGCGCCCCTCCTCGTGGACGTCGGCACGCTCGAACGCCAAGGCGCTGTGCGCGGACCCGATCTCGGTCCTCCGCGGCATGTCGCTACGGCCCAACGTCGTCCGCACGACGATGGCCAGGTGGCGCGACGACGGTGCCACGGTGTCCGTCGTCTCAGGCCGGTTCCGGATACTCCGATTCGCGATCGGCTGGGCGATCTCCGAATCGCTGCTCGAGACGAATCCACTCGCCGGGATGCGTGGACCTCCGCGCCCCGGGACGAGGATGTTCGTGCCGATCGACGACCTCCGGCTGCTCCTCGACACCGCCGAGCGGCTGCTGGAGAAGGCCCAGCCGGCGTTCGATGGGTCGATGCGGACGTCGAGGGAGCTGCACCGAGCCGAGGAGCTCCGACTCTCGGTGCGACTCGCGGCTGACTCTGGTGCGAGACGCGGTGAGCTGGCCGCACTCAAGTTCACTGACCTCGACGAGAGAGTGCTCACGATCGAGCGTGGTGTCTCGGCTGAGCAGGTCGGTCCACCAAGACAGGTCGAGTGCGTCGGCTCACGCTCGGGGCGTCGACGGCAAGGCTCTGGCGCGAGTGCGAGGCGACGTGGCATGCACGGGCGTCGACTGCCACGCCATTCGGCCCGTGGCTGTTCTCCGGACAGGCTGACCACCGAGAGCGTCTCACGGCCGGCGCGATGGGCCACTGGTTCGCGGCGCTGTGTGACGAAGCTGGCCTGCCTGGTGTCAGGCTTCATCTACACACGGTCGCCACGTTCCTCGTCGGCCGAAGGGACCGACCTCGGGCACAGCAGCGCCTTGGGCACCGCGACGCGTCGACAACCCTCTGGAACTACGCGCACGCACTGCCGCTCGAGGTCCTCGACGCCGCAGACGGCATCGACGCGATGCTCGGAGGAGTGCCCTCACGGTGACCGGTGGATCCCCGCAAAGGGCTCTGGAGCCCTAGACGGACTGAGGACACAACGCCGGCCAGTAGTCAGCTTCTGTGAAGACGTCGCTCTACGTGTCGTCGTGGCTCCGTCGTAGGCGGCCGACGCCCTCGAACGGGACCTGTTCTTCCACGGTCCAGAGCGCCGCTACGAGCAGCTCCACCGCGACGAGGAGGCATGGGCCCAGATCGAAGACGAGCGCCGCCTCGAGGCCGGCTCGCTTCGTGACCAGTCGCGGTGACCTCGAGAAGGGGTGAGATCTGGCTCCTCGATTTCGGCGAACCGGTCGGCACCGAGCAGGGCGGTCGACGTCCAGCCCTCGTGATCTCGGCCGACCGACTCAATGAGAGTCGAGCCGGTGTCGTGATCGTCATCCCTTGCACGACTCGATACCGCGCGCTGCCATCCCACGTCGAGCTGGACCCACGTGTCTCCGGCCTCGACGAGGTGTCGTACGCAAAGTGCGAGGACGTCAAGTCGGTCTCCGAGCATCGACTGATCTCGAAGCTTGGCGAGGCTGACGACGAGGCAATCTTCGCGATGACTCGGGTGCTCCGCTTCGTACTGGACATCTGAGCCATCTGACCCTTGAGGCGATGGTGTAAGCGATTTGTGAGCACCGCGCTCGAGCTCGCCACAGATGAACCGGGGCAGACCCGTCCGCGAACTCAGAGGACGGTCCGTGAATTTTTCAGAGGACTTGACACACCGTTCGGCAAATGGACGCACCATTACCTGCACCAAGTGGGGCGCCTTTCGAATACCACCGTGCCAGCATGAAAAGTCATCTGAACTGCGGGGACGCCCTCCTCCCCTCGACACACGGTCCGACGATCACTGCTCACATGCAAGACAGATCACCACTGGTTGTCATCTAAGGGGGTGGCAGTTGACAAATAGAATATTCGCCCGTAGGTTCGTGGAAGTTCATTCGGATGGGGGGCCTGCGCGAGCCAGCAGGCTAAGGGGCACTAAAATGTTTGGTCGTACTTGGGTTACCAAGATCGTCGTCGGAGCGCTAGCTGCGTCCGGGATCGCTGTCGCGTCGATAGGTGTGGCAGATGTGCTGTCGGCGGGGGCATCGCAGCCACCCCCGGGCAGCGAGGTCTACGCCTGCTACCAAATCGTCGCGCCGCACACGCTGCTCGCCAAGCTGCAGGGTGAGAACTGCCCCGGCGGCTATGCGGGCATCAACTGGAGCTACGTGGGGCCAACGGGGCCAGCAGGCCCGAAGGGCGCAACGGGGAAGACCGGAGCGGTCGGTCCGGCAGGCCCGAAGGGCGCAACGGGGTCGGCGGGCGCACAGGGCGTGCAAGGACCGAGGGGTGCGACAGGTCCGGAAGGCCCCACAGGCCCTAAGGGCTCGACGGGCGCCAGGGGAGCGACGGGCTCTGCCGGAACGAATGGCTCCAACGGCGCGACGGGCGCCAGGGGCGCGACGGGCGCCAGGGGCGCGACGGGCTCTGCCGGAACGAACGGCTCCAACGGCGCGACGGGCGCCAGGGGCGCGACGGGCTCTGCCGGAACGAACGGCTCCAACGGCGCGACAGGTCCAAGGGGTCCGACTGGACCTAGGGGGGCGACCGGGAGCCCGGGTTCGCCGGGCGCAAAGGGTGCGACGGGAAGTCCGGGCGCACCTGGTGCCAGGGGCGCGACCGGAAGTCCCGGCACACCGGGAACTCCAGGCCCCCGAGGCCCGACCGGCCCGCAGGGCGTGCAAGGTCCGAAGGGCAGCACGGGTACCCAGGGTCCCAAGGGTGCCACCGGAGCCGCTGCTCCGATCTTCCTGTACGGCAACTCGCTCAGCCAGGGTGTCTCCAATCACATGTACATCGGGACCGACAACTCGAGCGTGACGGCGAGCAATGTGGAGCAGATCGTGGACACGACGGGGACAGTGAGCAAGCTCTACTGCTCCGACACCGTCGAACCCCACGGCGGATCCACGACGCTTACCTTCCAGTACGCGACGAGCTGGGGCGCCCCGTTGCAGAGCGGGCCAACGTGCACGATCACGTCGGGTGCTAACGCCGGCACGAGTAGTGGAGGGTCGCCGGCCACGCTTGCGCCGGGCTACTTCGTGGTCGTCAATGTGACCGGCACCGTCGGCAATGGCATTGTCACTTGGAGCGCCGGCCCGTAGGAATGCGATGACGCCTCGTGCGTCAAATTGCAAGTCCTTCGAAGGGGAGGCCCTGCGGGGCCTCCCCTTCGAGTCGGTCCGGGGTCGACGACGGTGGTCGCCCGGCAGCGCGTCTGATGCCGTAGCAGCCACCGAGCTCACAATCGACCTGAACTATCGTTTCAAGGACGACGGGCGGCGTCCGCTGTCATCGAGGATGGCGTGGACGACGACCGCGTGACGAGGTGGCCGAGCGCCCATGACTGGAGGTGCATCTTGCGGACCAACCCGATGGGGCTGGGGAAGACGCTGCGATCGCACGGAATCGGCGGCCGAATGGCGCGTGCCGCCGCGCTCGTCGCCACGCTGGCAATGGGGACGCTCGGGCTGGCCTCGTGCGGGAGCTCCTCGCCGTCCGACACCGCCAGCACGGACCTAGTAGCCGGCATCGCCGCCCAAAAAGCCGGCGCCTATGGCATCGCGACGACCGACTACGAGAAGGTCCTCAAGATCCAGCCGAATAACGTCTACGCGCTGTACGACCTCGGCGACGTTGAGCAGTTCCTGCATCAGGATGCGGCCGCCAAGACGCACTACTTGATGGCTCTCGCGGTTAGCCCGAAATTCAGCAACGCGCTCTACAACCTGGCGATCCTGGATGCGAAGTCGGATCCCCGCCAGGCCAAAGTGCTGTTCCTCCAAGTGATCGCGCTCACACCCAACGACGCCGCCGCGCGCCTGAACCTCGGGAAGGTTTTGCTCGCGCTCGGTGAGAAGAAGGCGGGCGACGCGCAGATCAATCTGGCGATCAAACTGGATCCCAGCCTGAAGCACGACGCGCCCGCGGGGTCATAGCAAACGACGTCAACGGGGGCCAGAGTGTCGGGCAGCACACGTCCACCATCGGTGAAGAGGTCCGTCGCTTGCGACGCGTCCGCGTCCGAAACGATCGCCGGCCGGGCCCAGAAGCGCGGGCTTCAATGAAGCAGATCCGCCCATGACGAGGCTCGCTGAACGCTCGGGCGTCGCCGGGGAGCTGGAGGTCGCGACGCGCCGTCGCCCGACGTGGAGCTCGTTCGCACCCGAGGTCCTGGTCGGCCTCGCCGTCGCTTTCAATCTCTGGTACTTCCGGGCCGAGCGACTCGTTGTCTCGTACCCGAACGACAGCCAAACGCACCTCCAGATGGTCCAGGTCGCCCGCTCGATGCTGTCGCACGGCCAGCTCCCCTTCGGCCACTGGTACGCGCACCTCTCGCTCGGCTCGCCGTTCTTCGTCCAGTACCAGAGCGCGTCGGCGGTCCTGACCGGAGCGCTCGGCCTGCTCGTCGGCGCTCAGCAGGCGTTCTCCTGGACGCTCTACCTGCTCGTCGCGCTGTGGCCGATTTGCGTGTACTGGACCGGCCGACTCCTCGGCTGGGGGCGGTGGGAGTCGGGGATCGCGGCGGCGATCTCGCCGCTGCTCTTCAGCGTGACCGGCCGTGGCTTCGAGCCCCAGGCGTACTCGTGGCTCGGGAGCGGACTCTGGTCCGAACTGTGGGCGATGTGGTCGCTTCCCCTCGCACTTGGGTTCAGCTGGCGCTACGTGAGCCAGCGACGGTACCTCTTCGGCGCGGTCTTCTTTCTTTCCGCAACGATCGCCTTCCACTTCCTCATGGGGTACCTCGCGGCGATCCTCCTCGTCGCAATGGTGTTTCTTCGCCCGAGCGACCTGTGGCGGCGGCTCGGGAGGACGGCGATCCTGGGCGGGTGCTCGCTGCTCGCGACGCTGTGGGTGACCCTCCCGCTGCTCGCCGTCGCCAAGTGGACCGCGCTCAACGAGTTCCAGGTCGGCACCACCATCGACGACTCCTATGGCGCCTCGAAGGTCCTCCATTGGCTCGTGACCGGCCAGATCTACGACAGCGGCAGGTTCCCAATCGTGACGATCCTCGTGGCAGTCGGCCTCGTCGCGTGCGTCGTTCGGTTCCGGACCGACGAGCGGTCCCGGCTGCTCGTCGTCGCCTGGGTGCTCAGCCTCCTCTTGTACTTCGGCCGCCCGACGCTCGGTTTCGTCCTCGACCGGCTTCCCGGCAGCCGCGACCTGCTCTTCCAGAGGTTCATTGCCGGCGTGCACCTCGCAGGGCTCTTCCTCGCGGCCGTCGGCGCCGTGACCCTCGTGCAGCTGGCGGTCACCGGGGCCCGGCGACTGGCGCGCGACCCGGTGGTGGCGCTTCGGCGACACCGTTTCGCGGGTGCCCTCGGCGGTGCGCTCGCGGTCGTCGTCGTGGTCGCCGTGCTCGCCCCGGCCTGGACGCAGGTCCGGACCTACGATGCTTACAACGACTATTGGATCGCCTATCAGCAGCACGTGGACGCGACGCAGGGCGCCGAGGTCGACGCGCTTCTCTCGCTCGCCGCGCAGCGCGGGGGCGGCCGCGTCTACGCGGGGATGCCGAGCAACTGGGGTCACACCTTCTTGATTGGCGGCGTGCCGGCGTACATCGACATGGAGAACTCTTCGGTCGACGCCGTGGGCTTCACGCTTCGGGGGTTCGGGCTGATGACGGACCCCGAAGCGTGGTTCGACCAGTACAACCCGGGTGACTACGCCGTGCTGGGCATCCGGTACCTTCTGCTCCCGTCCGGCATGAAGCCGCCCGTCCCCGCGACGCTGCTCACCGAGAGCGGTCCCTACAGGCTGTGGACCGTCGATACGCCCGGCATCGTCCAGGTGGTCGACACGACCACGCCGATCCCCGCGGACGCGAGCGACCTCGGAGCGCGGACCAAGGACTTCCTCGCCGGCAACCTGCCCGACGAGGGGATCTACCCGACGATCGGCTTCGACGGCCAGCCGGCCGCCACCCCGACGCTGTCGCCGGGGGAGCACGTCACGGGTGCCGCCGGGACGGTGCTCTCGAGCCACAACGACCTGTCGAACGGCCGGGTCTCCGCCGTCGTCATGGCCAACCGCACGGCTGTCGTCCTGCTCAAGAGCTCCTTCGACCCTGGGTGGACGGCGACCGTCGACGGCGTGGCGGTCCAGCCCGAGATGATCGCGCCAGCCCTCGTCGGCGTGACCGTCGCCCCCGGGCTGCACCGTGTCGTGTTCCAGTACGACGGGTACGGGTCGTACACGCTGCTCTTCCTGATCGCGCTGCTCACGCTGGTCGGCGTCGGCGTCGGACCCCTTGTGCTGCGCCGCGTCGAGCGGCGTCGACGCGGCGCCGGGTTGTCGCCCGCGCGCACGGCGCGCAATCCGCGGACACGGTGACGTCGATCGCCAACGCCGCAAGCACGGTGACGGTCGGCCGCTTAGAAGTCGGCCGGAGACTCCGGAGCAGGTCACGGAGGGTGAAGGTGACTCTAGGGAGTTAGATCGCCGCGAAGGGGGTGCGTCCCCAAGTGCACTCCTCGCACGATCCACACGGTGAGGCGGTGGCCAACGAGTGGCAGTTCTATTACACTCGCAACACCCACGAGGACCTTCGAAGAGCAGCCTCGACGTGACACTCGACTATCTCTCTCTCGTCTCGGACGAGTCGTCCCGAATCGTGAGCGCATACGAACGCAATCCGAAGGCCCCAATCCCATGGTCGGAACGGTGGACGGTCGGCACGGTGGCCCGACACGTGGCGGCGACCCACCATGTTGTGGCGGGCATCATCGGCGGGCGGCCCGACGCCGATTTCGGTCTGTTCGGCGACCTGTGGACGCCACCGAAGGAGGCTCCGGAGTTTGTCGATTGGTTCCGCTTGGGCACTGCGTCACTGCTCGAGCAACTGGCGAGCGTTCCCGGAGACGACGAGTGTTGGTCGTGGTTCGAGCCAGGACGTCGTGTTGGATGGTGGGCTCGCCGCATGGCCCTTGAAGCAGTCGTCCACCGTTCGGATACGGATGGGGCGCAGGGCAAGGAACTCCTGATCGCGTCCGACGTCGCTGCCGACGGGATTGACGAGTACCTCGACGTCTTCGTCGCCACGTCAAGAGCTGCACACGCTTCTCCCGCAGGGCCGACGATGAGTTTCGAGTGCAGCGATCGGAGTGATCGCTGGTGGCTCGACCTCTCAGTCCGAGGAGCGAGAGCTGTGAGCCGAGAGTCTCGGGAATCCTCCGTGCGGATCCGTGGAACTGCCGAGCAACTGCTTCTCCTTGTCTGGGGTCGAGTTCCCTTCCCTGATTCATCAGGTGTTGAGGTGTCAGGCGAAGTTGGGGTGTTGGACAGGTGGTCAGAGCTAGTCCCGGCAATTTGAGGGAATGGATACGGCGTGGTCTCCGGATCCATGGGGTCCTCGTCGTACGTCGTGTCGGGCCTCGGCAATCCCGCGAGCCACGACTCGCGTTCGCGTGGAGCGGGACGCCGGATGAGCCGGTCGGCCGCACGGAGGTCGCTCACCGTGGAGTCGGTTCGTAAGTGGGCACGCGGTCCTGGGACACGACAAGTCCGACGCACTTCTGGACGAGCCCCCATGTCGTTCCAGGACATCGAAGAGGTCCGGGCCGACCAGGCCGATCTCATCAAGATCGAGCACGCGCTGCAGCAGGTCTTGAACTACAAGGTGACCTGACACCCCACTCTGGCGCCCAACTGCGACCGTTGAGTCGGACTTCTCGATCCGATCGAGGAGCCTCTCCAGCGCGCCCCGGCGCCCTGCTCATGTTGATGCCGATGCCACGCTCCCGAGTTGGGTTATTCGTCGCCCGAGCTCGCGAGGCAGATAGATATTGACGTGGGTCGTCTCAGGCTTCCGTCGCCGGCGCTGCCAGCAGTCGGGGGCCGTCGCGGCTAGCTGTCGAATCCACGAGCGGCGTTGAGCCGAGCAGCGAGGCGCTCTAGATCGTCTGGCAAGTCCTCGGGGATGCCCCTCGCAGCGGCACCCTCGTCCGCCGTCGCGTCGATGGCGCGCACCAGGTCACCCATCGCGCGAGTCAGCTGCGAAGCTGCGGTCCTGACGTTGTCATCTTCGTTGCTCATGACCATTGCCTCCTGTCATTGAATGTCTGAGACTCGACCGGTCACTTGCTCATGGATGTGCCGACATCCGGTCACACCAGATCACTCATGTCAGCGCACCGTATCGCGGCCCACTCCGTCGCCACTTCTGCAGCAGGGGACTTGCGAGTTGGCTGGGGCCGTCTCAGCCGGTCCGGGCCAGCTGTGTGAGCTCCTCCACACCAGATTGACCTCACTCCCAGAATCGAGGCCCTGCGGGTCACTTCACAACACACGAACACGCGATCTTCTTGGAGGTCGCCAATTGCGGACCAGCTCCCGGGAGCGGGCGAGGGGATCGGTAGATATGCTCGGCGACTGACTTCAGCCGAGAGGTAATTCGTGACGCAGCTCGAAGGCTCGGACGTCTACGGGGTGGACATTTTTGCCGAGCCAGAAGGCGCCGCGGACACGCTCTCGAATCTTGGTCCGTTGCGTCCTCTGGCCGGGATATGGGAAGGGGCCAAAGGCTCCGACGAACATCCGGTCGCCGGCGGGATCGGGCAAGACACGTTCGTGGAGTACTACGAACTCCAGCCCATCGACTTCCAGACCAACGGCCCGCAGTTGTTCTACGGGCTGCGATATCACACGCACATCTTGAATCGTAAGGAGACCCCGACCTTCCACGATCAGGTTGGCTACTGGCTCTGGGAGCCGCTCGCGAGATCGGTCACCCTCACGCTCGGCATTCCGCGTGGTCAGGTTCTCCTCGCATCAGGCGCCGTGGAGCCGGACGCCACGGACTTCGAAGTGACTGCAACGCGGGGCTCGGTCGTCGACGGGATCTTGTCGAATCCGTTCCTCGACAGGGCGTTTCGCACTCTCAGTTACCGAATGCACGTGACGGTGAACGACGATGGATCCTGGTCCTACGAGGAGGAAGGTGTACTGGAGATTCCGGGGGCTAAGGAGCCCTTCAGTCACACTGACCGCAACACCCTTACTCTGATTGGCCCTCCGACACCGAATCCCCTGGCCACGTTCGTTGCAGACGACTTCAGTCTCGGCATCGGCGACCTGAGAGTCGACATCGAAAGGAAGACTTGATCATGAGCCACCTCATGCGTGAGCTCGCACCCGTCACCGACGAGGGCTGGCAACAGATTGATGACGAGGCACGCCGCTCGGTGACGCTGCACCTCGCAGGACGAAGGCTGGTCGACTTCATTGGACCTCTGGGATGGGGCTATGCAGCCGTCCACCTAGGCCGGGTCGAGAGGGTGCTGTCGCCGGTTTTTGCGGGCGTTGAGGCAAGCGTGCGATCAGCGCTCCCCCTTGTGGAGTTCCGCACCAGCTTCGCTGTGCAGAGGTCCGAGATCGAAGCGGCTGGTCGAGGTGCGACGAATCTGGACCTCGACGCCGTCATCTCCGGAGCCCGCAGTGCGGCGCTCGCAGAGGACGGGGCGATCTTCCATGGATTCGAACCCGGTGGCATCCTCGGCATCGGCTCGATGTCGCCACACGAACCGGTCGCGGTTGGGGACGACTTCGAGCGCTACCCCGAGTACATCGCCAGGGCAGTGGGAGTGTTGCGCGCGGCTGCCGTTGGGGGTCCATATGCGATCGCCATGGGAACTTCGGCATATACGGGCGTCATTGAGACGGCCGAAGGAGGTGGCTACCCGTTGCTTGAGCACCTCGGCAAGATTCTGGGAGGTCCGATTGTCTGGGCGCCCGCAGTTGACGGTGCCATCGTCCTTAGCCAGCGTGGCGGTGACTACGAGCTCACGGTCGGTCAGGACTTCTCCGTCGGTTATGCCTCGAGCGACGCAACAGAAGTGCGTCTCTACCTTGAAGAGAGCCTCGCTTTTCAGGTCAAGTCCCCGGAGGCGGCGGTGGCGCTGAGGCACGGATGACCGATTCGGCCTCCGAATTGCGTACCGCCACTTGATGACAGGAGGAATCTGAAGTGAGCACCATCACCACTACGGACGACACGGAGATCTTCTTCAAGGACTGGGGGTCGGGGCAACCGATCGTGTTCAGTCACGGCTGGCCGCTTTCCGCTGACGACTGGGACACCCAGATGCTCTTTTTCCTGCACCATGGCTACCGGGTCATCGCGCACGACCGGCGGGGACACGGCCGCTCAACCCAGACCGACGGCGGACACGACATGGACCACTACGCCGATGACCTGGCGGCGCTGACCGCGCACCTCCATCTGCATGACGCCGTTCATGTGGGCCACTCGACCGGCGGTGGCGAGGTGGCCCATTACATCGCCGGCACGGAGAAAGCCGGGTCGCCAAAGCGGTACTCATCAGTGCGGTGCCGCCGCTCATGGTGCAGACCCCCGCCAACCCTGGCGGCTTGCCGAAGAGCGTGTTCGACGATCTGCAGGCCCAACTGGCCGCCAACCGATCCGAGTTCTACCGGGCTCTGCCCTCCCGGACCCTTCTACGGCTTCAACCGACCCGGCGTCGAATCCTTGGAAGCCATCATCGAGAACTGGTGGCGGCAAGGGATGATGGGAGGAGGAGCAAAGGCGCACTACGACGGCATCGTCGCCTTCTCGCAGACTGACTTCACTGAGGACCTCAGGAAGATCACCGTGCCGGTGCTGGTGATGCATGGCGACGACGACCAGATCGTCCCCTACGCCGACTCCGGACCCCTCTCCGCGCAGCTCGTAAAGAACGGGACGTTGAAGACGTACGCGGGGTTCCCGCACGGCATGCCGACAACCCAGGCCGAGACGATCAACGCCGATCTGCTGGCCTTCATCAAGTCGTGAGGGTGTCTGGCCGCTGCCAGGCCGGACGCCAGACGTCAAGAGAGGACTTCCGTGTCGGCTTGGTGGTAGCCCATGCGCCGCGGAGTGCGCCACGCATCAAAGTGCGTGGGGGTGACGAGGTCAGTCCGGAGGCATCCGTGTGCGAGCCGGATCCCCGGCACCTGGACTATGTCGAGCGCCACCTCCACGGCTTTGCGTGCCATTGCCCCGGGCCCGGAGCAGGTGTTGCCACGACGAGTGTCGCCAAATTGTGACGACATCCGCTGACCATGAAGGAGGAGAAGTGACGGAGCGACGCGAACACAGGCCACCGACCACCACCGACGCCGGGATCCCGGTCGCCAGCCAGGAGCATTCCCTCACCGTCGGTCCCGATGGACCCATCCTCCTGCAGGACTTCTACCTGATTGAGCAGATGGCGAACTTCAACCGGGAGCGCATCCCCGAGCGCCAGCCTCACGCCAAGGGCGGTGGCGCCTTCGGCGTCTTCGAAGTAAGGAGCGATGTCAGCCCCTACACGAGCGCCGCCGTGTTCGCGCCCGGCACCAAGACCGAACTGGTGGTCCGCTTCTCAACGGTGGCCGGCGAGCGCGGATCGCCTGACACCTGGCGCGACCCGCGCGGCTTCGCCGTCAAGCTCTACACGAGCGAGGGCAACCTCGACATCGTGGGGAACAACACGCCGATCTTCTTCATTCGCGATCCGCTGAAGTTTCAAAACTTCATCCGTTCGCAGAAGCGGCTTGCAGCGAACAACCTGCGTGACCCCGACATGCAGTGGGACTTCTGGACCCTCTCACCCGAGTCAGCCCATCAGGTGACCTACCTCATGGGCGATCGCGGCATCCCGCGATCGTGGCGTCACATGAACGGCTACTCGTCGCACACCTACATGTGGGTCAACGCGCAGCGCGAGCGCTTCTGGGTCAAGTACCACTTCAAGACCAACCAGGGCGTCGACTTCCTGACCCAGGCGCAGGCAGACCGGATCGCCGGCGAGGACGCGGACTTTCACCAGCGCGATCTCTATGAGGCCATCGAGCGGGGCGACTTCCCGAGCTGGTCCCTCAAGATGCAGATCATGCCCTTCGACGAGGCCAAGACCTACCGGTTCAACCCCTTCGACCTGACCAAGGTCTGGCCGCATGGGGACTACCAGTTGATCGACGTGGGTACGCTCACGCTCAACCGCAACGTCACCGACTACCACGCCGAGATGGAGCAAGCGGCCTTCCAGCCCAACAACACGGTGCCTGGTACCGGCCTCTCGCCGGACAAGATGCTGCTCGCGCGTGGCTTCTCCTACGCCGACGCCCACCGAGCCCGCCTCGGCGTCAACTACCAGCAGATCCCGGTGAACCGCCCCAAGGCACCTGTGCGCAACTACTCGAAGGACGGGGTCATGCGCATCGACAACGTCACCGACCCGGTGTACTACCCGAACTCGTTCGAGGACGCCTCGGCAGCGGACACCGACACCTACGCCGAGCAGGCGGTCTGGGCCACCGACGGCGAGATGGTGCGGGCCGCGTACACCTTGCACGCCGAGGACGACGATTTCAGGCAGGCCCGGACCTTGCTCACCCAGGTCATGGACGACGCCGCCCGCAGCCGGCTGGTCGACACAGTCTCAGGCGTGCTTTCGGGCCTGCACCGCGAAGAGGTGCTCAAGAGGGCGTTCGAGTACTGGCGCAACGTCGACCGAGCGGTGGGCGACCGCATCGAGTCGGCCACGCTCGAGAAGCGCAAAGGCTGAGGCCGCCTCGCAAGCAGAGCGTGAGTGAGGACTCCTGGAATCTGGCGCTTCTGGCACGCGAGTCGACAGTGGTGCCGGTCCGATGTGCCTCTCTTCGGTGCAGATTCACCGGAGGCCTCGGCGGGCACGGTCAGAGCGACAAGGGCAGCAGTCAAGCCGAGCGTGATGACCGCAGCGAACCGACCGACCACTCGTGCCGACGTCGTCTTCCGTCCTCCGGTTTGGACTTGGCGCATCCTGTACCTGGCATGAGCAGTTAGCAATGCGGAACGACCCGACGCCTACGACCTCCCGGAAGCTCTGAGTCTGGACTGATCGTCCACGAGTCGCATGGCCGCCACGTGCGCGACCATCTCACGCAGGTTCCATGCCGTGCCGCCGCATGAGGTCGAGTTCCTCGTCGCGACCAGGTGGATCGGGCAGCGCCCAAAGCCGCTCCAGATCTTCGAAGTAACCATCCAATGCCGGTACGTGAAGTACGAGAAGCCGTGCTGGCTCACTGCTCGTATTTCCAAAGGTGTGCGCTTCACCCGCTGTCACCAGCACGAACGTTCCGCTCCCACCTTGGAAGATCTCATCGGTAACGCGGAACTCCACGATGCCATCCAAGACGAAGTAGGCCTCGCCGTTCCCAACGTGAGAGTGGGGAGGGGGCATTCTCCCGCCGGGTGGCAAGGTTCTCTCCATCAGGGAGAACCGACCTTGTGTGATCGCGGCTGTCGCCTTGAACCACATCTCGCTTCCGCGAGCTTCACGGCGTTGTCCATCCCCGCTTTCCCAACGAAGCACGAGCACCTCCGAAGAATCACTTGGCTTGGGCCCACGTTAGGAGCGCCACGTGGCCACGAAGGGGTCCGGGTCACCACGACCGTCCAGCTCGGATTGGTCCTGGGGTAGGTGGGCCTGCCCGGCCCGATCGGTGAGGACCAGTGCTGAGTCCACGCCGGCTGAGGCGGGTCGCGTCATTGCCAGTCTCCGACCCGATTGATCAGAGGCACGCACGAAGGGTGTCCAATCCCGACTTGCGTAGCGTGTGCCTTGTGGCAACGCGAACACGATCTCGCGCTCAGATTGCGTGCGGAGTCGTGGTGGGACCGGTTTTCGTCATCGCCTTCACAGCAGTCGGCGCAAGGCGTCCTGTCGGCCGATGACGGTCAACAAGCAACGGAGACTCTCGAGCATGGAAAGGGCCTAGGGCGATATGCCGAGATCGGAGGACGACGCCCTCTGGGAGCTGGCGCACGCCGAACGGACTGTGCTTGCGGAGGACCTGTCGGGCCTCAATGCCGAGCAGTGGCGGCACGGCACCCTGTGCGGGCGGTGGGACGTCGAGGAGGTCGTGGCCCACCTCACCGCCGCGGCAAGCCTGAGTCAGTGGCGGTGGGTGCGCAGCATGCTCGGCGCGCGTTTCCGTGTCGACGTGCACAACCAACGCCGGCTGGTCGAGCATCGGGGTGACACCCCGGCCGAGACGCTCGAACGGTTCCGCGCCATCATCGGCAGCACCACCGCCCCTTCGGGACACACCCCGGCCTACCTTGGCGAGGTCGTCGTGCACGCCCAAGACATCCGTCAGCCGCTGGGACTGTCCAGGACACCTGGCGTCGACGCACTAACACCAGTGGCCGACTTCTTTGCGCGCCGCAACTTCACGGTTGCGAGCCGGACCGCCGTTGCTGGTCTGCAGCTGCGCGCAGACGATGGGCCGTTTGCCACGAGCACCGGACCGCTGGTCACCGGATCGACGCTCGCGCTGGTGATGAGCATGGCTGGCCGCGCCCCTTACGTTGAACAGCTCGCCGGCCCGGGTGTACCGACTCTGCGGGCACGCGTCCACGGCTCTGGAGCGTGAACCGAAGCGCCATTGAACTCGCTCCCAGGCACTCTTGATCGCGATCCTTCCTCTGACGCACTGGCCGCCCGATCCATCTGAGCCTTGGCTTCGTCCGTCCAGATCGCCCTGCCACCGAAGCTCCGCCGCGCGGCAGGACACTCCCTCAATCGCTGGGGTCACCGTCCGGCGTTCCGGGCACCTTGCGGCCATTCGGTAACCGCTGGAATCGCCCGCGTCGATGTCACCCCGAAGCAGGGATCCGTCTAGCCCGACCGGGTGGCTAGAGGAACAGTCAAGGACGCGTTCTTGGGGAGGACAAAATATTTCATTGCCGACCTCGTCTCCAAGACCTAGCGTCGTCCGTGGGGTGACGGCTGTACCGGCCGGTTAGGGGGAAGTCCGATGTCGCACGCACTCAGGAGTCCTCGTGTCCTGGCATCGATCCTCGCGCTCGGACTCGTTGGTGGGATGAGCTACTACCTCGCGCCCCCCTCGACTTCCATGCGAAGCGCGGCGCTTGGGCCACAGATGCGCGCGGTATTGGCCAACCTGGCCAAGGCCACGCCGGCGACGCCCGGGGACCCGATCTACGTAAGCATCTCGTCGATCTGCGGGCCAACGAAGGTCTTGGGGGTCGGGTGCTTCACCGGCGTCAGTTCGGTCTCGGTCGGCGCCAGCGAGGGTGAGACCGCAGACTTCTCCGACGTCACGCTCACGCTTCCGATGAGCAAGGTCACGCCGCCGCTGTACGCCGCGATGACGGGCCACGCGTTCTTCGATGCAACCATTGACTTCGTCTCGGTGAGCAAGGGGAAGAGTTCTATCTACCTCAGGATCGTGCTTTCGAGCGCGCAGGTTGACTCGTTGAGCCTCGCATCGGGAGGCTCGAACCCGGACATCTCTGCCTCTCTCAAGTACTTGCGGATCAAGATGACGTACTTCACCGGCACGGCAAGCTCGACGTTCTGTTGGGACGTCGGCACACTCACCTCCTGCTGAACTTCACCACCCATCTGCTGCTCACCAATGCCCGCTAGACGTGGCC
>Ga0182024_10007657_pt1 | contig 23231 bp, 20 predicted proteins | sample P32metaG_FD_120480 | JGI IMG/M metagenome (GOLD analysis project Ga0182024, IMG submission 120480) | Permafrost microbial communities from Stordalen Mire, Sweden - P3-2 metaG (Illumina Assembly) | ecosystem: Environmental > Terrestrial > Soil > Wetlands > Permafrost | place: Sweden: Stordalen... | reverse complement strand
GCCATGCTTTCGCGGCCCCTATCCGCACGAGGCAACCATCCCGACCACCGCGAAAGTATGTTTGGACTCCACCCGGCCCGGATGACGGTCAAACATGCTTTCGCGGTGGTCCTGACGGCGGGACGATTGGGACGGCAGCCGCGAAAGCATGGCACCCGGTACGCGGACGTCGGTCGGGACGGTTGGATTTCGCTTGCTTGAGGGAGGAAATCGGGTAGGATTACTCGGCGTGGAGCTACAGAATCACTGGTTCGACGCACGGTCGACTTCCATCGCAATAGCGCTAGACGTTATTAGCGCGTCGCGTTATGATGACGCGCATGATCCGTAGTTTCCGCGACAGCGGGACGGAGCAACTCTTCCGGCGCGAGCGGGGAAGCAAACTCCCGCGCCCTCTCCAACGCGCGGCGCTGCGGAAGTTGCTCCTCCTGGACGCGGCCGGCTCGCTGGACGACCTCCGCGTCCCGCCCGGAAACCGCCTCGAGAAATTGGCGGGCGACCGCGAGGGGCAGTATAGCATCCGCGTCAACGACCGGTTCCGCGTCTGCTTCCGCTGGGGGGGCGGCGAAGCGCACGACGTGGAAGTCGTCGATTACCACTGAGGAGCCGCCATGCCGCGCCGGAAGCTGCCGCCGGTCCACCCCGGAGAAATATTACTGGAGGAGTTTTTGTCTCCCCTCGGCGTCAGCCAATACCGGCTGGCGAAGGAAACGAGCGTGCCGCCGCGGCGGATCAACGAGATTGTGCGGGGGTCGCGGTCGGTCAGCGCGGACACGGCGTTGCGGCTGGCACGGTACTTCGGCACGTCGGAGCGGTTCTGGCTGAATCTCCAGGCGCGCTACGATTTGGAAGTGGAGAAGGATCGGCTCGGGGATCGGCTTCGTCGGGAGGTGAAGGTCCTCGATGTGGTTGGTAAGTCGGGTCTCTCCAATTGAGGGCCGTTCAAGCGTCGAACCAGGAACTGCAGCAGACCGGCCCCGCATGAGCCGGCTGCCGAGCGTTGTCGTTCGGCGAAGAGGAGGCGAGACGTGGATGGCGACACCAGTTTCTCTCACCGATGCGGTGTGGGCGGGCGACGAAGCTGTGGTCGAGGCGAAGGAGTTGCGATGCGCCACATGATGCGCCATTTGGCGCGTCACCGCCGCCGATGGGCGCCGGTCAGCGCCGGCCGCCGGCGCGTCGCCCCCTGCCAACAATAGTGGGGCTGACAATCGACTGGCAATTCCATATAAGGGCCGTGGATCACACGTCATGGAGCGTGGATCGGTGGCGCCGTCGGAACGCGGCCCGTGACCGGGAAATGCCCTTCGCCCCAACATTCGAGTCGCAGCCCCCCATGATCATCGCTCTCACCTCCGTCGCCCTGGCGCTCGTCGTCGTTTTCCTCGGCGCCCAGGTCTACTGGGCCTGGCGGCTGGCTTTGCTCTACCCGCCACCGGAACCGCCCGCCGTACAGGACGAGGAATGGCCGCGCGTCGCCGTGATCCTGCCCACCCGCGGCGCCGACCCGTCCCTCGTCGATTGCCTGGAAAACCTCCTCAACCTCGATTATCCTCATTACGACATCCGAATCGTCGTGGACAGCGAAGACGACCCCGCCTGGGGCATCGTCCGCGACGTGCTGGCCAAACGGCCGGCCGCGCCGGTGCGGATCGCGCTTTTGGAGAAGCGACGCGAGAGTTGCAGCCTCAAGGTCAGCGCCCTGCTGCAAGCCCTCGACGACCTGGACGAATCCGTTCAGACGGCGGCCCTCATCGACGGCGACGTGATTCCTTATCCGCAATGGTTGCGCGATCTCGTGCGGCCGCTGCGCGACCCGGCCGTCGGCGCCACGACCGGCGTCCGCTGGTACGTCGCCGCCCACGCCAACTGGGGATCGCTTGTACGGACGACGTGGAACGCGGCGGCGGCCACGCAGATGTACGCCTTCGACATCCCCTGGGCGGGGTCGATGGCGTTCCGCACCGACCTGTTGCGCCAGTCCGACGTGCGGACGAAGTGGGCGCGTTGCTTCTGCGAGGACGTGCCGCTGTACGGCGTCCTGAGCGGACTCGGGCTGCGTCTGCACTTGGTCCCGGCGGCCACGATGATGAACGGCGAGCGCGTCGGCCTGAAAAGCTGCTTCGTGTTCATCCGCCGGCAGCTGCTCAGCGTCCGCCTCTACCACCGGCGCTGGCCCCTGGTCGTGGCGGCCGGGGTCGGCTCGGTGCTGGCGATGGCGGCGGGAATCGGCGTTTTGGCGACGGACCTCGCGGCCGGGGAGTGGTCCGCGGCCGGGGTGCTGGGCGGGGCGCTGGCGTTGTGGGTGATCGGCCTGACCTCGGCGATGGCCCGGATCGACGGGGCGTTGCGCGGCATGGCGGCCCGACGCGGTTGGGCGGTGCCCTGGCCGCCGCCGCGCATCATCCCGGCCGCCCTGCTCACGCCGTTGGTCCACTTGGCGGCCATGCTGTCGGCGATTCGGATGCGGAAAGTCGAGTGGCGCGGCGTGACCTACGAGCTTCTCGGCCCGCTGACGTTGCGGATGGTCGAGTACCGGCCCTACCGCCCCGCCACCGAGACCGCCGACCCCAAAACGTCCGTCCTGTAACCGCCGGCCCCAAGGGAAAGAAATTCATGGGCGCCGAGCCGAAGACGCGATCCTGGCTGTTCGCCTCTCCGTATCCTCCGTTTCTCGGCTTCGGGCCGCTCGACGTGTGGTTCCGGCTGCTCTTTCGGCCGCGGCCGACAATTCCGTTCCGCTACTGGCCGCGCTTGGCCGTCGGCCTGTTGATGTCGGCGGTGCTCACCCTCCTGACGCTGCCCGAACGGCTTGTCCTGGCCCTGTGGCTGCGGCTGCGCGGACCCGCCCTCGACCGGGGGCGGCCCGGCCCCGTCGTCATTCTAGGCTATTACCGATCCGGTACGACGTTTTTGCAGTTCCTGATGAACTGCGACCCGAACCTCTATTCGCCGCGCTGGAGCCAGTGTTTTAGCCCGCAGGGGTTCTGGCTTGGCTGGACGTTTTTGCGCTTCTTCCTGACGCCGTTTCTGTCCGAGTCGCGGCCGCAGGACGATCTCGGCTTCGGCCCGGACGTGCCGGGGGAGGACGACTTCGCCCTGTGCAACGGCGCCCTGGCGTCGAGCCTGGTCGGCCGCCACGTCCTGCCGCGGCTGCGCGACTTCTACAACCGCTTCCACGATCTCAAGGGGCTGACGCCGGCCGAACACGACCGCTGGCGGCGTTGTCAGCTCGGTTTCGTCCGCAAACTCTGGCTGCTGGCCGGCGGCCGGCGCGTGCTGCTCAAGACGCCCAGCCACACCGCCCGCGTCGAGGAACTGCAAGACCTGTTCACGGCGACGGACGGCGTGTACTTCGTCCACATCAGCCGCGACCCGCTGGCCGTGGTCCGCTCCAACCTCGGCCTGCACCGCTCACTGAACCCGATGTGCCACTTGCAGGACCCAATTTCCGAAGAGGAGCAGGAGCGGCGAACCGTCGCCGAATATTTGGCGACGGAGCAGTCGTACCTGGCCGCGAAGTCCCGCATCCCGCCGGGCCGGCTGGCCGAAATGCGTATGGAGGACCTGCGAGCCGACCCGATCGGCGAGCTGCGCCGGGTGTACGCGGAACTAGGTTTGCCCTTCACCGAGGCGTTCGGCCGCCGGCTGCTGGAGTATCTGGATACGACGCGCGATTACAAGCCCAATAAGCATCCCGATTGGGACGCGGACCAGACGCGGCGGCTGACGGACCAACTGGCGCCGCTGGTGAAGCAGTTCCGCCACGACGAGCCGGCGATCCCGAAAGTCGCGCCGCCGCGGCCGGCGCACATGGCCCCTGGCGCGCGGCCGGTTCGCCTCGCCCTGGCCGTCGTGGTCGCGGCGGCGACGGCGACGCTCTGTCTGGCGCCGTGGCTGGCGTTCGCCTACTTCTGCCGCGATCAAGCCCCAAAATTGGTATGGCCGGCGGGGATCGCAATCGGATTGACAACGTTGCACTACGTCCGGCGGGGGACGCGCTGGCTCGGCGTATGCGCGGCGCTGCTGACGCTGCTCAGCCAGTTCGCGGCCGGGCTGCTCACCCATCTGCTGTTCGCGTCGGGCGGGGCCGACCTTGTGTGGACGACGCTCCGGGAGATCGGCTCGATCCACGTCCTGTTTTGGACGTTTATGGGCGTGGCGACGGCCTACCGCTTGGCGTCCCGGCTCGTGATCTACTGAGCAAAGACGGAGAGCGCGGTTGGTCCGAGCCGGAAGCGTAAGCGACGGATTTTTCTCCGTCGCTTACGCTTCCGGCTCGGACGGTAACGCCTTGGCGAGCCGATTCGCCGTGCGAAGAAACTCCTCATACTCCGCCGCCGCCACGACCGTCTGCCGGCGGTAGACCAGCAGCATCCCGCCGTGGACTTCCGCCGCCAGCCGTTTGTCCTCCAGGAAGGCGTCCACGACCGCCGGAGTCAGGCGGCCGGCGACGGCGGCCCGGTTCGCTTCCGTCAGGACGGCGAAGTGACGATTAAACTCCTTTTCGTCGGGGACCACCACCTTCTTCCCCGGCGCCGCCGGCCCCAGGACGGCCAGCTCGAATTTGTCCGCCCAGGTCTGCGGGACCACGGCGAAGGACGGAAGTCCGTCAAAACCGGCCGTGAACACCGCCGCCGTCTGTTTCCGAACGAAGTGCTTGTATCCGAGCAAGTGTAGCGTCGTATAATCGACCGCCGTCAACGGCCTTCGTTTGTACGTTCCTTCCATCAGGTTTGCTCCTTCTCCTGAGTGCGGGACACGCAGCACGTTGAGGACGGGAAACGCCGTGAGAAAATCGAGTCGGCCTTTTTCGGCGAGGTCCGCAAAGCGAAGCCCCAGCGAATCGGCGAGCCGGGCGAGGGCGATGGAGCGATTGACGCGCGACCGGCCCCCCACCACGAGCAGCGCGGCCGCTAGACCTACAAGCGGGAGCAAAAAACTAGACAATGCCACATCCTGTGACCACTCGGGCGCGACCCGGTAGACCACCGCCGCCAGCCCGCAGGGGCAGATCGCGCCGAGAGGGATGGCGACGAGTCCCCCGTAAAAGACCGCCGCCAGGCGAAATTGCCTCCTTCGCAGACCGGCGATTACCCGAGCGTTATCGTCTTCGGCCCCCGTCATCGCGCTTCGCCCTCACGCACACAGGACCGTATACCCGCGCCGCAGCATTGCCTCGACGGCGCCGAACGCGCCCTCGATCATCTCCGCCACCGGGTTCGGCTGCTTCGTCACCAGGAACAGCCGGCCCTTCGGCTTCAGCAAGGCCCGCGCCCGTTCGATGAACAACGCGGCGACGCCGTGGTCCGCGATGTACGGCGGGTTGGCCAACACCACGTCGAACGACCGCTCCTCCAGCCCGCCCACCGTACTCGACGCCACCGCCTCGAAGGACGCCACGCCGTTGGCGGCGGCGTTGTGCTCGGTCAGTGCCACGGCGCGGACGTTGCTGTCCACGAAGGTAATGCGGCCCTCCGGCCCGGCGGTCTGGGCGGCGAAGACGCCGGCCACGCCGACCCCGCAACCCAGGTCCAGCACGCGGTCGCCGGAGTCCACTGCGGCCGTCTCGACCAGCGCCCGCGCCCCGTTATCGAAGCGGCCGTAGGAGAACACGCCCGGCCGCGACAGGAACCGGCGCGACGGGCCGCCCAGCACGCGCGCCTGGAACGTCACTTCGTGCCGCCGGCGCGGCCGGTCGCCGACGCGCGGCGACCAGAGCACCGTGTCGGGGTCGGCGCGGTGCTCGTGGACGCGGCCGAACACCTTCTTCATTAATGTCGGAAAAAAGGGGTCCGTTTCGTAGGAAGACCAGACCGCCAGGGCGCCGCCCGGCCGCAGGACGTGGAACGCCTGTTCCACCATGTCGATCTTCAGTTCGCGTTCGCCGCCGCGGGCCGGCACGTACACGGCGCTCTGGAAGTCGGCCGGCAGGTCCCACAGGTCCGGCAGCGTCTCCACCCGCGCCGCGAAGTTCGCCGCCGCCAACGCCTCGCGCAGCCGTTCCGCCTGATACAGGTCCATTTGGTAGCAGACGGCCTCGACGCCGGGGCAGGCGTACAGCAGGTGGACGACCTCGGCCGGCGAGCCGAGGACGACGGCCAGCGGCGGCCGCACCCGCGCCCGCACCGCCTCGGGTACGGGTCGCCGGCTGATGGGGAGGGGGCCGCGCTTCCGTCGGGTCATGTCGCCGCTTTCTGTGCTTGGGAGTCGGGTGGGTCGATCCGCATCTCGAAGACCGCCGACCGACGGCCGCCGGGCGGCAGGATGAGCAGGCCCGCGTCCACGCCACGCGCCTGGAGGTTGATGGCGTCGGTGGCGCAGGTGTACGGCTCAACGCAGAACGCCTGGCGGTGCGGCGGCGTGAAGGCCACCACCTCGCGGAAGACCGGCGACGCCCGCAGGCGCAGCACGGCGCCGCCCGACCGCAAGACGCCGCGGTCACACAAGCCCTCCGCATTGTCCGGTTCAGACGGTACGCCGGTCTGTAGTGCGTCGAGTTGCAGGTCGGCGAAGCGGCGCGGCGCGGTGAGGTCGTCGGCGGGACCGACCGGCCGGCGCTCGCCCGTCGGCAGCGGCCCCACCAGCGTCCACGCCTCACGGGCCGGGATCCGGACGACACAGTCGGCGGCGCCGGCTTCGGGCGCGAAGGGCACTCGGTAATAGGGGTGATAGCCGAGGCCGAACGGCAGCGGCCGCGAGTCCGGGTTGACGACCTCCGCCTCGACGCGGAGCACGCCGGCGCCGAGGCGGTGCGTCACGCGGATGAGGTGGTCCGCCGGCCAGAGCGGCAGACAGTCCGGGGCGTCGCGGCCGGTCTGGAACTCGCCCGTCACCCACGCGGAAGAAGCGTCCGCCCCCTGACCGACGACGCGCCACGGCCGGCGGCAGGCGAATCCGTGGATGGCGTTTTTCTGAGTCGGGTCGTTGAGCGGCAGCTGATAATCTTTGCCGTCCCACGAGAATCGCCCGTCGCGGATACGATTAGGGAATGGAAATAGAATGGGGATGCCGCTGCGCGTCGGCCGGCCGTCGCCGAACAGGGCGGGGTCGGCGTACAGCATGTCGAGGGTGCGGCCGTCGCGCACGGTCTCCCAGCGGAAGCAGTTGAAACCGAGGGCCGGCCAGACCTCGGCGCGGGCGCCGGTGCCGTCGTCGAGGACGATAATGGTCGCGTCGCGGCCGGTCACGCCGGGCTGCATGCGCATGTGGACGGCGAAGGCCATGAGGGTTCCCTTGCGAGTGCGGGCGGGTTTATCTTACCGAGCGAGGGGGCGCGGGTCATCCGTGCGCGCCCGTCGAAAAACAGTTCCCGTTTAGCCGCGACCCGAAGGGGAGCGCGAAGCCCCAGCGCTCCCTTCGGGTCGCGGCTAAACGGTCGAGCGCCTCAGTGACAATCCGCCGTCAGCGATTCCGCCAACTCCTTGACGTAGAACAACCGCCCCGCCAGGGTCGGCATGTAACTGCTGGGAATCCACGGCGTCGGTTCGTGTTGCAGGGTCATGCGCAGCGACAGCCCCTGCCACTGCATCCCGCGGCCGAACAGGCCGTCGGCGCCGCCGATGATGCGGTCGGCCGCCAGGAACAGGGCCGGGCCGATGGTGTTGGCCCACGCCGGCACCAGGGTCGTCCGGCTGCGGAAACTGGTCAGGGCGTTTTGTTCGACCGTCAGCGGGTGCAGCCGGGCGCCGAGACGGTGCGTCTGCCGCTTCCAGTCGGCCTCGCCGGCAAATTCGGCGGCGAAGTGCGGCTCCCAAAACGCGATGTGGCAGACGCGGCCGATGCCGAACACGGTCACCAGTTTGGCGCCCTGTTTCTTCAATTCGGCGATCTGTTCGGCGTAGGCCGGCAGCTGATCCTTGAGGGCGAAGTGGCGCTGTTTCGGCGGCACGGTGTTCGTGCCGAGAGGCCCGTAGAGGGTCTGTTCCATGGCGTGCTGAAAGCCGCCGGGCCGGTCGGGCGGCAGCGTGTTGCCTTGGGCGTCGGACCATTCGTCCATGTTGAAGCCGTGGACGTGGTCGCAGGGGACGGCCCATTCCTTGAGGAAGTAGACGGTCCAGCGGTACATGCCCATCGGCCCGACCGGCAGGATAAAGGCGATGGGGCGATTCGCCTGCCGGGCGAGCTGGACCTCGCGGGCGATCTCGTGGCCCATGAATACGTCGAAGTCGTCGAACGAATCGCAGGCGACCGGCTCGAAGTGGGGGTCCCACCACGGCCGGCGGGCGACGGCCTGTTCCGGCGGCAGGGCGGCGAGGCCGTCGATCTTGGCCAGGTCCCAGCCGGCCGGCAGGAAACCCTCCATCAGCGAGCCGGGAAGGGTCGAAATTAGGTCCATGGGTATCCACAGGGCAGCGTCAGCCGCTCCATGACCGTCAGCGGCGGGGCCGACCTGCCAAACTAGATGCTCCACGTCAATCGCTCAGCTTCCGGACGGACCACGGCCAGCGTGTCCACAACCTCGACCACGCGAAACCCCGTCGCGAAGCACCAGAGGTCGATGACCGTCTTCACATCCGGCAGGAGCGGGTGTCCATAGTCATGGACCGCCAAGGCGCCGCCGGCTTGGAGCAGCGGGGCGTATAGCCGCAGCGAGTCCTCCACCGCCTCACGCTGGTGGTCGGCGTCGATGAACACCAGCCCGGCCGTGCCCGGACGCAAGACCGAGGCCACCTCCCGCGACCGCCCGACCAACAATACCATTTTCGCGGCTACGTCGTAACGGTTGAGGTTGGCGCGGATGGCCGGCAGCGTGTCTTCCGACCCGACAAACCTATCGCCTAGGTGTCAGTCCACGGAATAGACGATCCGGGCCGACTGCGCTAGGCATATTGTGGACCGGCCGTGAAAGCCACCCTCCTCCACGACGACGCGCCCGGCCGCCAACTCGTAGAGCTTGCGGCCCTCGGTCTCACTCAGGGCCCCGTGCACATCGGCCGGGAAATGCAGCGCGTCCATGATTACCCCAAAACGTAATCCTGTAGCGACGCATTTCCCATCGCGGTCATGTCCTCGTCCAGCGTCAGCCCGTAACGGCCCGCCAAAGCGTGGTAGGCTTCGTCGCCGGCAGAGACGTGCCAGACGATCCCCGGGTCAACCACCATCCGCTGCTGCTGCATGACGCGCCACGGGTGCAAGCCGCCGCTCATCATGATCGCTTCCCACGCGAAGCTCTCGGCGGCCCAGTGCAGCTTGCGCGGCGCCCAGTGGGACAGCACTTGCGGTGTGTGCATCCGCTCCACATTAAGCAGCACGGCCTCCGAACGCAACGGGAAGCTGTGCGGCCCCTCAAGGCACGGCTGGCCGGACGCCGCCATGCCCGACGCCAACAGGTCGATCGCACCGTCCTGCAGCCAGTACGGGATTTCAATCATCATTCGCATAGACAGCTTGGCCAGGACCGCCAGCTCCCGGTTTTTGGCCCAGCGTAGGCCGCGCTCGAATGCGGACAAATCCCCGCCGGCGTGGCCGATCCGCTCCGGGTTGCGCCGCACCAGCACGTCGGCGTACTTCTCCCCCAGCAACTCCATTTCCCGCCATCGGCCCTCCGGGGAGCAGTCGTCCGAGAGCAGGATCGGCACACGGCCGCAGGTCGCCCGGATGAGGCGGATTTGCAACTCCGCCAGCTTCGGCCAGCGGTACAGGCCCACCACGACGCCGCACTCCGGATCGTCCTTGCGGTCGGCCGCCACGGGCGGTGGTGGAGGGGTCTGGTAGTCCGGGCATCCCTGGCAGCAGCCCTTCACGCCGTCGGCCGGCTTGACAGCCGTGCATTCGCTGTGGACGGCGCAGGCGAATACCTTCAGTTCCACCTTGCCGGAACAGGTCGCCCACTGCTGGCGACGGACTTCGGTACCCTTGTGGCGGCAGGGTTGGGACGTCCGCTTCGGGCCGAGGCCGGGGCCGCCCCAGGCACGGTTATGGAGGTCGTCGTTCCAGTAGAGCCAGCACACGCGGCACTGGTCCACCGAATAGGGCTGGTTCACCAGGGCGTGGTCGCAACCTTCGGCGGCGCAGCGGCCGCCGCGGTCTTCACAGGAGCAAGGCGGGCGGGTGTTCATGGCGTGACCGTGATCGTGACGTTCCCCTTGCCGCAGTCGGGCTTCAGACGGATTCCCGAGAACGTCAGGGCGAATACGGGGAAGCTGGAGCCTGTGGGCGCGGGGTCGTTCGGGGAGGTCTGGAAGCAGCTGTTGGCGAATGCGAGTTCCCAGACGCCCGGCGTGGTCCGGCCGCACACGAGGTCCAGCGCGGCCGCGTCGGACATCGAGCAGACCTGGAAGGCGTTGGACCGCCACGTCAAATACCCGTCCACCAACCCGATGTAACGGAGTGTGAGCGTGAGCGCGTTAAGATCGGCCGGGCCGCCGCTGAAGCCGGCGTACAGCGTGGCCGGGAGCGGTCGCTGGCGACCGGCCGTGGAGACGCCGCCGATCCGTGCGGCCGCCAGGGCTGGCGTTCCCATTCTAGAGCCGGAGGCGCACGGGGCGTCCGCACAGCAATCCTTGTCGCCGAGGCCGCCAGCGTAGAAAGACTGGCCTTGGGCGACGCCCGTACCGCCGGGGCCGACCGAGTCCGGGAACCAGGCGAAGACGGTCAGCCCGTCTCCCGTGGAAGTCCCGGCGGGGATCGGCACGCCGGTTGCGCACCAGGTAGTTCCGCCCACCGTGGCGTCGCGGTCGGTGGCGGGATTATAGAGCAGGGACGGCTGCGGCGCATCGTATCCGGCGACGACCCGGACCCGGACGGTGAGGACGAACCGGACGGCCGGGCCGCGGGCTTCGTCTCCGATGTCGCCGTAGACGCAGATCGTGCCCGGCGAGCCGGAGCCGGATCCGGGCGAGACTTTGATCGTCTGGCCTGAATCAGGACATTGAATGTTGATCATTCACATCCCTTCATTTCAACGCCTGGAATCGCGCCGTGGAGACGGTGACGACGCTGCCTGAGCAGTAAATGCCGAATTCGCCGTGGTCGTCGGCCTGCCGCGCCGCCACGGCAGCCTGGGGCGGGTCCAGGTCTTTGCACGGCACGCCGTCCCAGGAAACGCTTAACTGGCGGTGTTCCCTCACCTCAATTTCGAGCATCACCGGCGTGTTCCCCAGCGGGGTGGGCACGGGGCAACTGGCCAGCCCGCCCAGGGAGACCTCCGGCCGGCCCCCCCGGCCCGCCACGACCTGGCCTACCGACCGGCCGAGGCGGGGCGCTCGGTCCTGAAGATGAAGGTCGATGAGCTGGAACCGGCCCGGCGACTCCGCCAGCCGACCGCCGAAGTAGACCCCCACGCCCCCGTCCCAGCGCAACTGCCGGAAGGCGATCTGGAGCTTGTAGGCGGCGGCCTCCGTGTCCCCCAGCCGGATCAAAGCCGGCGCGGAGGAATGGACCCAGAGGATCTCCGCTTTCTGGTCAAAGTCCCAGCGGGAGTCGACCGCCGGGGTCCAGAGGCTGGCGGTTGGCCGCTCGGCCAGGAGGTTCTGCCATCCCCCCCGCTCCGGCTCCGGGGCGGCGACGGCCACAGGCGTCGTCGGCCGATCCGCGGGGGACGGGGGGGCCGGCGCCCAGGACCACGGCCGTAGGCAAATCACGAGCGTGACGGCCGCCGCCAGCAGGCCGGCGCCGACGACCAGCCCCGCCATCCGCCACGACCGGCCGCGCCGGTGGCGCACGAGGTCCGACGCCGTGATCGTTCGCCCCGCGGCGGGCGTCGGCGCTATGGCCGCGGCGTTCCGCGTCTCGGTTGATCGATCCAACACCACCGGCGCGTCGGGCCTGCGCCGGGCCAGCGCCGCGCGGGCCAGCGATGCCAGGTCCGCGCCCCGGCAGAACGGTTCCAGCGTCCGGGCGACCTCGGCCGGGTCGGCGGGGCGGTCGGCCGGTTCCTTGGCCATCAGCCGCCGGCGCAGCTCCTCCACCGCGTCGGGCACGTCGGCCCGGTGGTCGGTGATCGGCGCGACGAGTTCCTTGGCGTGGGCCGCCATTTTGCGGAGCGCCGACCGGTGTTTCGGCCCGACGAACGGCGGACGGCCCGCCAGCAGAGTGTACAGGGTACACCCGAGGCTGTAGAGGTCGGCCCGGATGTCCACCGCATGGCTGTCTTCCCACTGCTCGGGGGCCATGTAGTCGGCGGTCCCCATCACCTGCCCCGTAACGGTCAACTCGCCCGACGCCAATTCGTTCCGGCTGAGCAGCGCCAGTCCGAAGTCGGTGATTTTCAGCTCCCCGTTGACCGACAATAAAAGGTTCGACGGCTTGACGTCGCGGTGGACCAGGCCGTTTTCGTGGGCGTACTGGAGTCCGGCCGCGGCCTGCCGCATCAGCTCGCAGGCGGCGGCGACGGGGAGCGGGCCGGTGAGCCGCACCAGGCGCGCCAGGTCAATGCCGTCGATCAGCTCCATGACGAGGTAATGGACGCCGTCCGCCTCGCCGGCGTCGGTGGCCCGCACGATGTTGTTATGGTTGAGCCGGCCGATCGCTTCCATTTCCCGCTCGAACCGGGAGACGGCCTGTGCGTCGGCGCTACGGCCGGGCGAAAGGACCTTGAGCGCGACGGCCTTTTTCAGACGGCCGTGCAGCGCCCGGTAGACGGCGCCCATGCCGCCCTCGCCGATCTTCTCCACGACCCGGTATTGGCCCAACACGAAGGGCAGGACCGACGGGGCGGACTCGGCCTTGGGCCGCCCGGCGGTCAGGAGGTGGTTCGGCCCGTCGTCCCCCTCGCGGGGAGTGGGACTGAGATGGGAATCGCTTCCGGCATGGCGTTCGAGTGGATCCATCACTGATGTCCACCTTATTACCCCTGGTTGTGCCCTCCCGGCGGGGCGTCGCGCGACTCGAAGAGTGGGGTACTCGATCCCCCTATTGTGTATGTGCGCGAAGCCGAAGTCCACGACAAAAGGGCTGCGGGAGACTTTTTGACTTTTTCACTTTTTCGTCAACCCGAAAAAAACTGGGGCTACATGCTTGACAAACGCGGCCCGGTGGGGGTATAAGGGGTGGTGTATTGGTCAACTCCCTTCGACCCCGAACCAAGGAGGTGAACCTGTCGATACGATAAAGCATTCCGTAAGGAGCCTGTCGTTCGGTCGGATTTCGGCTTCTACGGACTGGGGTCGTGATGAATGTCCCTTCGGGGCCGTCCCCAGAACACCGGATACGTAATCACCGATCCGACCGCCCGAACAGGTTCCGGTCGATCCCGCCATGCCGGCGGCCGACGGCGCTTCGCATGTCACAAGCGCGCCGTCCGCCGCCGGGTCGCTTTTGAACCCTTTCCGCATTCATTCGTCCCCCTGGCGCCAGGCGAGCGGGGGGCGTCAGCCCCCTGATTTAGAATAGTGTCGCCGACGGGATGCTCAATCAGGGGGCTGACGCCCCCCGCTCGCCTGGCGCGACGGCCAGATCCATACAACAAACCCCTTGATTCGTCTCATCAAAAACAAGGTTCCGGTTGGATACGTCCGCGGTAGTCTACAGACATCGGCCGCCCTATCCCGGCGGCGGCCGGCTTCACGGTAAAGGAGACGGTCATGCGCTTCTCGAACATGTGGATGTGGGCGGCCCCGCTGACGGTCGCGGCGGCCCTGGCGGCGACCTGGTGCTTCGCCGCCGATTCGGCCGCCGCGCCCAAGGGGCTGGTCGTCCACGAATGGGGGACGTTTAGCACCTTCTCGGGGTCCGACGGCAAAAATCTGGTATTCCAGCCCTACGACAACGACCTGCCCGAATTCGTCCACGGCTACCTGCCCCGCAACTCGAAAGAGGGGCCGCGCGGCGGCAGCATCAGCCTGGAAACGCCCGTGCTCTATTTCTACTCGGATCGTGCGCTGACCGCGTCCGTCCGGGTGGACTTCCCCAAAGGGACCCTCACCGAGTGGTATCCCCACGCCGACCGCACGGATCGGACCCTCGCCTGGCGCCGGATCGAGGTGCTGCCCGGCGAGGGACTGAAATTGCCCAAAGAAGAGAAAAAAAGCCGCTATTACGCGGCCCGCGAGACGGACGCGGAACCGCTGCGGGTGACGTTCCCGGAGGACGACCCTTCGTGCGTGGAGCAGGAGAAATTCCTGTTCTACCGCGGCGTCGGCACGTTCGACATGCCGCTGACCGTGCGCGCCCACGGCGACGGCCGGTTCACGGCGTCCTGGAACGGCCAAGGCCCGTGGGGCGACCTGATCCTGGTGCAAGTCCGGGACGGCAAGATACGGTTCAAGCCGTTCGGCCTCGACCGCGGGCCGGGCGGCGCGACGCGGACGGACGTGCGGATTCCCGACCGCGACGCCTCGGTGGAAGAGCTGAGCGCGGCGATGGTCCGGCTGCTGACGGAAAAGGGGCTGTACGAGAAGGAGGCCCGCGCCATGGTCAAGACTTGGAAGTCGGCCTGGTTCGGCGAAGAGGGGACGCGGGTGCTGTACGTCCTGCCGGATCGGCTGACGGACGAACTGCTGCCGCTGCGCGTCGAGCCGAAGCCGCAAGCATTGCTCCGCGTCCTCGTCGGCCGGCATGACGTGCTCACGCCGGAGCGGGAGAAACGGATCGACGCCTGCGTGACCAAGCTGATCGGCGATCATACCGAGGAGTCGCCCGAACAGCGGGCGGCGGAAGCGGAATTGCAGAAACTCGGCCGCTATTACGGGGCGGCGTGGGGGGAGGCCGACGCGCGCCTGAAGCATCAAAAGTGAGAGCGGTCGCCGCCCGTAGGCCAGGCCTTGCGGCCCGACCTACGGGCGGCGCGCCTTCCCCGTCTTCTTCCGAAAACGCAGCCCGTCGCCGCCGTGGTAGGTGGCCAGTACGGCCCCGGCGCGGGCGTGACGCTGAAACAGCCGGGCCGTCAGGTCTTCCTCGTCCGGCCACGGGTAGGCGTAGATCACGTCAAAATCGTCCGGGTCCAGCCCCAGCGCCGCGTGTCCGCACGGGCCGCCCGTCTCCAGCCAGGCGAATCGGCCGTCGGGGCGGGCGACGGACCCCGCGGGGATGAAATTGCCGCGGGCGAACTGTACCGGCAGGCCGAAATCGTCGGCCAGCCGCCGGGCGGCTTCGACGAGTTCCGCCTCCGCCTCGATGCCGCAGGCGTCGAAGCCGAGGAAGGCGGCCAGGCAAGCCGCCACGCCGAAACCGCTGCCCCATTCGCAGAACGACCGGCCCGACGCCGCGTTTGCCTCCTCCAGGGCGCGGAGGCCTGCGTAGGCCGCCGGGAAATCGCTCGGCACGAACGCGGGCGGCGAGCGCTCCCACCGGAAGCGTTCCACCCGCCGCCCCGCCTCGTCAAGGAAAACGCGCACGTCGTTCGGCAGCGTCGGGTCGGGCGACAGATGGAGATCGACGAGGGACATGGGCCGGCCGGGTGGGATATTTTCGGTATGTTCGGGAGTGGATGATAGCAGGCCGCCCGCGGCGGGGGAAGGATGCGGTGGATTTTTCTGGGGGGCGACGGCTGCTTGCGGGTAAGGCGACGGCCGCGAGTGGTTTCCTTCATCCCCCGCCTCCCTTCCGGATCTGCGCCCGCGCCTGTTGGGCCGCCTCGCGCACGGCCTCCGACGGGTCGGTTCGCTGGAGCGTGGACAGCACGGCGTTCACCTTGGACGAGTACGCCGCATGCCCGATCAGGCCCAGCACCTTCACCGCCGCCAGCCGGGCTTGCGCGTTGATCCGCCCCTCGGCCGTTTGCGGGCCTCCCCCGGCGAACTCGCCCTCCAGGGCGGCCGCCAGCGGCTTCACCGCCGGCGCCCCAATGCGGCCCAACGCCTTGACCGCCCGGTCCCGCTCGGCCGCCTCCGCCGCGTCGTCGAGTTTTTCGACCCGCAATGCCTCCATTAGCGCCGGCACGGCCTCCGCCGCGTCGGCGCCCTCGACGGCGGCCAGCGCGACCGCGGCGTCCATGCGGACCACGAACTTGTCGTCGGCCAACAGGTCGTCCAGCGCGCCGCCGGCCCCGCGCGCCGCCGGCCCCAGTGCGGTCAGCAGGGCGAAGACTTGCTGACGCGGTTCGCCCGGCCCGTCCTTCAACACCGCACACATCCCCGGCACGGCAGGAGCTGCGTCCGCCCCCAGCGACTTGAGCAGCGCCAAAACGCGGAGCCGCAGGGCCGCGTTCTTCGTCCGCAGCGCGTCGCCCACCGCCTCGACCTGGGAGGCGCTCAGCTTGGCCGTCTTCAGCGCGTCCTCCGCCGCCTGGCCCGTCGCCTCGTCGTCCGAACCGAGCGCCACAAGAAGGCCGGGCAGCGCCCCGCGATCCGCGCCCATCTTCGCCAGGGCCGCCGCCGCCGCGCGTCGGACTTCCGGGTCGGCGTCGGCGAGGGCGCGGGTGAAGGCGTCGGCCGTGCGCGGCGCCGCCGGCGCCATCCGGCACAGGGCGGCGATGGCGAGGCTGCGCAGTTCCGGCGAGGCGTCGCCGGCGATCGAATCCTCCAGGGAGGGGGCGAAATCGGCCGCGTCGGGGCCGAGGTCGCGGAAGCCGTTTAGACCAAAGCGCCTTGCCGCCTCCGCTTTATCCTGGAGCAGCACTTGCAGGCTCGCCGCCTCCGCGACGGACGGCGGCCCCGTCTTCGCCAGGGCGGCGGTCGCGGCCGCTGCCACGTCGGGGTCGGCGTCGCGCAGCGCGTCGATGAGGTCGCGGCGGGCCATGTCGCGGGCGGCCGGGCCGACGGCGCCGATCGCCTCGGCCGCCTTGCGCCGCACCGCCGGGTCGCGGTCCCGCAGCGCCGTACACAGCGACAGCAGCGCCGGCCGGGCGTCCACCCCCAGCGCCGCCAGCGCGTCCAGGGCGTACAGCCGGCCCTCCGGGAACGCCACGTCGCCGGTAAGGTCCGCCAGCGCGCCCACGTCCGTCCGCGTCGGGGCGCCGATCTTCGGCAAAACCAGCAGCGCCTCGCGGCGGTAATCCGGGTTGCGTTGGTGCATCGACCACAGCAGCGCGTGGAACGCGGGGGCGGCCATCGGCCCCATCTCCCCCAGCTGCCGGGCGGCGTCGATCCGCTCCTGCGGGTCGTCGCTTTCGAGGAGTTTAGCGAGTTCTGTTACGTCCGGCGGCTTTGGCGCGGGCGGTTGCGCCGGCGGGGGCGGGTCTTCCGGCGGCTTCTCTTTTTCATCAGGGACGGGAAGATGGGACTGCGGTATGGGCTTCTGAGCGACCGGCGCGGAAGCGGTTGTGTCGCCGTTGGGCGTCAGGCACACGACGACCACCACGGCCGCGACGGCCGCCGCCGCCAGGACGAAAAAGGCCGCGGCGAAGGCCCAGGCCAGCAGGCCGGGCCGCGCGGGGGCGAGGGCGTGGGCGTGTTCGCGCGGCGGGGGAGGCGCGGCCCGCCTCTTGATCGGCGGCGCCGCTTCGGCCGTCACCGTCAGCGTCACGGGGACGTTGAAGTGCTGGTGGCCGTTGGCCGTCACCCGCACCTGGCTGACCAGTCGTTCGCCGGGCCGTACCGGTACGAGAGGGACCCGTACCGGAATCCGGGCGGTTCGTCCGCTGAGAATTGCGCGGCCGACGGTGATCCACGGGTCGGCGGCGACGGCGTGGGCGAAGACGGGCCGGCGTTCGCTCGTCTGGACGACGACGGCGGTTTCCAGCGTGGCGCCGGGCGGCCCTTCCAGGTAGACGTGTTGCCGGTCCAGTTCCACGCGCGGCGGGGCGGCCAGGCCGAGCGCCTCGAAGAATTGCTGCACGCCGGCGACGCCCGTGGCCCGTGGCCCCTGCACGGGATAGGTCCAGCCGTTGGCTTCGTACCACGCGGCGACGGCCCCGTTCTCGAAGAGCGCGGCCGCCTCACGCGGGGCGGCCCGCGTCTTTTCGGCGAGTTGGCGCGGCGACTCGGCCCCCGCCAGCACCCCGTCCGGGAACGGCGCGACGGCCGGCGCCTCGACGCGCACCACGACCACGGCCGTACCGCCGTTGGTTTCGATTTGCAGCAAGGCTTCCTGCGGATGACCGCCGGCCCGCAGGCGCTTGCCGATCACTCGGATCGTCAGGGTCAGTTCGTGGCGGCATTGAAAGACCTTGTGCGGCGCCCCGGCGGCGTCGCCGAGCACCAACCAGTTGGCGTGGCCGCACGACGCCGAGCCGCGCAGCAGGCCCATGCCTTCGTTCTGGATGCGAACGACGATTCGATGGTCCGCGCCTCGTCCGACCCGGCCGAGGTTGATTTCCGTCGGCCGCACCCCTAACCGGGCGGGCAGGCGCACGCCCCCGGGCAGTTCGGCCAACAGACGGTCCAGGCCAACGTCGATGTCCGGCTCGGCGGCGCCGCGTCGCGCCGCGAACGCCAGGTCCGCTCGGCCCAAACCACTGAAGAAGCTGGCCAGAAGCTCCTCGCGGAGCAGGTCGCGCGCCTCCTCCCAGTGTTCCTCGCAGGCCAGCACCAACTCGTCGAAGTTGCGGCAAATGCCGCCGGACGGCAGAAAGAACGGGCTGGGAAACGGCTGCGACCCGACGGCGACCGGCCCCTCACGCGGCGCGCCGCTCGGCAGGGCCGCACCGTCGTTGTAGCAGTACAACGCCTCGTCCGGGTTCGGCCGGGAACAGAGTGGGCAAATCAGCGGCATGACTCCTCCAGACGCCGCCCCAGGTCCGTCTCACGTCGCATCCTCCACCGTATCATTCTACAGGACGGGCGGCGCCTATTTCGGCGCCGCCGCGGTCGGGACGGCCAGGCCCGGCGAGCCGAGGAACGCCCTGACCACGGTCCCGTCGGCCGTCTTCCACACCTTGATTTCGCTATTAAAGCTCCCCGATGCGATCAGGGCGCCGTCGGAACTGACGGCCAGGGCGTAGACGTAATCGGTGTGCCCCGCCAGCGTCCGCACCGCCGCGCCGTTGTCCTCGTTCCAGACGCGCACCGTGTCGTCGGCGCTGGCCGTGACCAGTAGGGGCGGGGTCGTCCCGCCCTTGGCGACCTCGACGAGCTTGGTGATCGTTTTGCCGTGGCCGCCGGAAGCCCGAACCTGCTTGCCGGCCTGGTCGCCGGTCGCGTTCCACGCCCGCACCTGATTGTCGTCGCCGGCCGAGAAGCCGGTCTTGCCGTCGGCCTTGATCGCCACGCCGTACACCGGCGCCTGATGGTCAGGAAAGGTCAGTACCGATTCCTTGGTCGTCAGGTCCCACACCTTGGCCGTCTTGTCGCGGCTGCCGGTGACGAGGTGCTTGCCGTCCGCCGAGAAGGCCACGGCGAACACCCAATCGGCGTGGTTCTCGATCGACTGCTCCAGCTGGGCGTTGGCCGCGCCGCCGCTTATGTCCCAGACGTTGACGATGCGGTCGCAGCCGCCGGAGGCCAGTTTCTTGCCGTCGGGGCTGAGGGCCAGGCAGAGCACCTCGTCGTCGCTGTCGAGCAGTTGCTTGACCATCACGGCCTTGTCGTCCACGCCGTCGAGATAGGTCACGCCGTCCACCACCTTGGGCGTACCGGCGTTGATGTCGTAGACGCGCACGTCGCCCTCTTCGCCGGGCCGGCCGCCGGCCACGGCCAGCTTGCCGTCGGGCAGGAAGACCATCGCCAGGGCGCGGCGGGCGCGGGTGCGGATGCGCTTTTCCAGCTTGCCGGCCGTCACGTCCCAGACGGTCAGTTCGTGATGGTCGCTGGCGACCAGTTTCTTGTTATCCGGCGTGAAGGCCAGCGCGGTGATTTCGACCGGCCGCGTGTAGACGATGGGGGCGACGGGGGGTATCCAGCGCAGGCGAAGTTCATGAATCAGATCGGCTTTATCATCGATACCGGCGTCGAGCTTGGCACCTTCTTGAATCCATTGTGAGATGACGGCGATCTTGGTCGGCGGCAGGGCGTCGCCGGTGTCCTTGGGCGGCATCCGACGGTTGTTCTTGGCGGTGAGCACGTCGAGGATGTAGCTGTCGTCGGGCTTGCCGGCCACGAAAGGCGAATCCTTGGTGCCGCCTTTTTGGAAGCTGGCGAACTTGGTCATGTCGAGCTTGCCCTTGGGGTTCTTGACCCCGTGGCAGCCGTAACAGTTTTCCTTGAGGATGGGGGCCACGTCGTTGATGAAGCTGACCGGCCCCTTGGGCGGCGCGGGCGGTTCGGCCGCAGCGGCCGGACGCGGCGTGAGCAGGAACAGCGACAAGGCCAGGGCGCTGCCCGGCACGACGCACAACACACAGAAACGCGAACGCGGCATGAAAGAACTCCGGGTGGGTGAGTCAGGCGTCCCGGCCCGACGCGCGAGCGGGGATGGAGCGCTATCCCTTGCTCACGGGTCGGGCCGGTTGACGGTCGGTAGGTAAGCAAAAACTCCTTGGCGTCGGGCGGCTCGGGGCATTCGGCGGGGGGCGGCGCGCGGGTTGGTGGTCGCGCCCATTATAAAGGGACGGCCGTGGGAAAGGCGAGTCAAAAAAACGAAAGGCTGTTGGGAAAATGGGGAAAATGGCAGGGGAAAATGGCAGGAAAATGGTGTCAGATCATTTTTCTTGACAGTGGGCGCCTGCGAGGGTAGTCTGCGGGAATGCCACGCCTGCCGCGTCCCGTCGCCGACGGCCTGTTATACCACGCCCTGAACCGGGGCAACAACCGCGCCGCCGTCTTCGCGGCCCCCGCCGACTACCGCGCCTTCCTCGCCGCCCTCGCCCAGACCCAAGGCCGCTACCCCTTCGGGCTGTACGGCTACTGCCTGATGACCAACCACTTCCATCTGCTGCTGGCCCCGGAACCGGGCGTGTCCATCAGCCGCGTGCTCCAGTCGCTCACCGTCGCCCACACCTGGCGCTACCACCGGGGGCGCGGCAGCGTCGGCCACGTCTGGCAGGGCCGCTTCAAGAGCCCCATCGTCCAGGACGACGAGCACGCGCTGATCGTCCTGCGATACATCGAGGCCAACCCGCTGCGCGCCGGCATGGTCTCCGACCTGGCCGATTACCCATGGTCGAGCTACCAAGCCCATGGCGAAGGGCGCGGCGACGCGCTGCTCCGTCCGCTGGCGGCGTGGGAGGCGCTGGGCCGGGGAGAGCAGGAGAGGCAAGCTCATTGGCGGCGGTGGGCGCATACGCCCCTGACCGAGCGCGAGCGGGCTGCGGTGCGACAGGCGGTGGTGAGTGGGCGGCCCTTTGGCGCGGCGACGTGGGTGGAACAAACCGCTTCGGTGATCGGCTTGCCGCTGTGCCAAAGGACGCGCGGCCGGCCCCGCAAGGATCTTCAAAAATGAACTGACACCATTTTCCCATTTTCCCCCAAAAATGAACTGACACCATTTTCCCCACCATTTTCCCCATTTTCCCCCCATTTTCCCCACGGTGTCCTTGTGAACGTCCAGGCCGGCGCAGCAGCGGTAGATGGTGTCCATCGGGAGGCTCCGGGCGGCCCTTCCCCGGAAGACATCGAGCGGTTGAGCAATCTGCTCTGCGTGCTCTCCCCCAGCGGGAGGCGACAGTTTCGGGTACGCGGCGATGTCCGGGCCAGACTGACACGCGGGCTTAAAGCACCAAGATAATACCGGCCTTATCCGGGAAAGGGCCGTCCCTCAGCATACCCACCGCAGCGCCCATTTTCATGGTTTCCAGGTGCCGCAGGGCGGCATGGCGACTGACACCAATTTCCCAAGAGCCTATCTTGACGAACATCCCCACCAAGCGCCAGGATAATTTGCCGCACCCATGCTCTGCCGGAAGCTGCCGATCCGGCGCCGGCCGCCCGCCAACGGCGGGTTGGCGGGCTGATGTCGTGGCCGGGCAAGGACTTCGGCGTCGCCCGCCAACCCGCCAAGCGTTGCGCCGCCCGGTCAGGTTACTCCCGACAGAGGATGAACCACTCGCCGCCGTCGAGCGTCATCCAGCCCTGCCAATCGGCGCGGAGCAGCGCGTCGCCTCGCTTCCCGAGCCAGGCCGCGGCGGCGTACACCAGGGGCGTTCCCATCCCGTCGGCGTGACGTTGCTTCAAACAGAAATGAAAGGTTTCGACCGCCTTCCGAAGATGTTCCCTTACGATTCTCTCCGCGGCGCCTTCGCGGTCCTGAAAAGTCTCGTTCAAGTATTCCGCCACTTCCCCGACACCCTGTCTTCGTTGCCGAATCGATCCATCACGACCGGCGGGCCGTCCTCAAGGTAATGCAAATGGAGCAATTGGGTTTCCTTGTCCCCTCGGTATTCTTCCACGCGCAGCCGAGAGAGGACGTCCTTCGGGTCTTCCTGGGCAAAGAGGTCAGAGAAATTCTCGATGCGATCCTTACTCGCATCTTCACCGGGTGCTGGAGGAGTTGCGGGCCGCCAAGGACGAGCTGGAGAACACGGAGCACCGGTTCGGTGGCCACAAGAGGGAGGCCGTCGAGCCATCCGCGGCGCCATCGAACAGGTGAGGAGCTGCATCGACAACGAATAACCGCGACCGACTCGGGGCGCGGATGCGGCGTCCCGAGCCGGCCCTGTCGACCGCCAAAACGGAACGGGACGCGAAGCCGAAGCGCTCGCGTCCCGTCGGGAATGCCGGCGACACTCTGTCGCCGGCCACGATCCGAACCCGCCGGCCCTCGGTTGAGGGGGCGGGCCTTACTTGTTGAAGTCGCCCGAGCCGGTATACTGCTTTTTTTCCGTGCTTTTGCCTTCCGGCTGAGCGGATATCACGCCCAATGTGATGAGCGCGCCGGACACGGCTGTGTACGTGACATGGAGATTTCCGCCGGCCAGCTCCGCCGTCATGTAGTAGCCGTTAACGTCATTGGGACCAGGGGCTTTGGCTTTGGACGCACAAGTCCACGTCAGTGTGTCCCCGCTCACCACCGCGCTCGCGATCTCATAGGTGTCCCAGTCGCCGGTCAGGTCGCCTCCCGCGCTCCGCTTGATGATGATGGTGGATTTGGCCACTTTGTCGCCCTTCATGTTGCTGTAGTGGCCGTTCCACGTCCCTACGAACTGATCGCCGTCGGCCGCACGAGCTGCGCCGGCAAGTGTGAGGAGCGAGAAGGCCAAGGCCGCTGCCATGAGACGCACGTGATTCCTTGCGAACATGGTTCATTCTCCTGCGCCCTTTCGGGCGGGTTGAGGTTGTCGGGGAACGAACTTGAGTCGCGTCCCCTTGACCGATCTTTCCCAGAGGAACGCCTTCTGGGAGCGCGTTTCAACATTGAAGATTGAATGTACCCCCGCGAATGGCCGTTGTCAACGATTTTCCTGCTTGTACGATCGGCCGGGTGTGGCAAATCTTTCGGGAGCGCCTACGCTGAGAGGAAAGTTCAGCTGCGCAGCTGAGCGTGTCGCCGGTTCCCTTTCCCCTGTGGAGAAGCCCGTGCCTTCTGAACCTACCGTG
>Ga0182024_10007656_pt1 | contig 23232 bp, 17 predicted proteins | sample P32metaG_FD_120480 | JGI IMG/M metagenome (GOLD analysis project Ga0182024, IMG submission 120480) | Permafrost microbial communities from Stordalen Mire, Sweden - P3-2 metaG (Illumina Assembly) | ecosystem: Environmental > Terrestrial > Soil > Wetlands > Permafrost | place: Sweden: Stordalen... | reverse complement strand
GGCTGCGCCCTTCCTCACGCGGAGCGTGAGGACTGCACTCACACAGCTGATCGAGCAGTCGCGACAGGCTCATGGCTTCGATGCGAGGAAAGATCCGCATTTGCACGGCGAGTGCGGCGAGGATGTGCTCTTCGCGCAGCAGGCCCATCTTGCGCGCGAGTTGGCCGAACTTGGCCTGATCGCCGTGACGGCGCATGGCTTGCAGAATGTGATCCACTTCCCGCGGCGACAGGACGCCGAGACCGACCAGGATTTCTCCGAGCTTCTTGCGATCGTGCATGGGCCGTGGTGCTCCTGCGAGGTAGTCATGACAACAACATGCAACTATAGCTCACGATTTTGACGAGCGCGCGGCGACGCGCTCGCCAGGGGCGAGCGGCTCAACAAACGGGATCACGATTGGATAAGTTGCTCGCCGCTTTCACATACCTTCTGGACGCGGTCTTGCAGATCTTCTTGCAGGGAAAGAAACTTGTTGACGGAGGCTTCGAACTTGACCAGGCAACTCTCGAGCGCCACGGGACTGGTGCTCGCGGTCAGCAGCAAGATGGACAGTTCCTTGATGGCCGGCTCGACTTCCTCCTCCAATGTCGTCAGGAATGTCAAGCCCCGCTCCTGCGCTTCGACCGAGCATTGGTGCACGGCGCGCAGCACGTTGCCGTGCGCTTCCGGATCGACCAGGCGATTGGGGTCCAGGGCGGCTGCCCTGGTTTCCCTGGGCGTCTCCACCGGCGGCGTGTCGGGATGGTGATCGCCATGCTCGACCATCGACTGTTCCGTCTGCTTCAGCCCCCGATAGGCCTTCTCCCAGTTGGGGCGAATCTCCAGCGCCTGCCGATAGTGGGACATCGCCGAGCGATACTGGCCGTTTTCCAGGTAGATGTTGGCGATGTTGAAATGGGCGTCGGCCATGCGCGGATTGACGCGTACCGCCTCGCGATAGGCCTGAATGGCCATGTCCAGCTGGCCCTTGCGGCGATAGACCAGGCCCAGGTTGTAATAACCCTCGGCCCGGTTCATGTCGAGCTGGATGCCGCGCCGCAAGAACGGAATGGCATCGTCGTACTGTTCCAGGCGATTATAGACGGCGCCGAGGTTGATGTAGGCCCCGGCTCTCTGTGGGTCCAGGCGGGTAACTTCCTTGAAGTGGTACGCCGAACTGGGCAGATCGTTGAGCAAAAAGCAGACGGTGGCCATGCCGTAATGGACGTCGGGATTGTCGGACACCAGACCGAGGGCCTGCTGAAAATACTGACGGGCCTGCTCGTTCTTGCCCTGAGCGACGGCCTGCTGCGCTTTTTGGCAGAGGTTATCGACGGTTTCCTTCGCCATGAGAGGGCCCCTCGGTACAGGTTCCGGGGCAAAAATGAGAACGTTTTTGGTCCAACCTATTATACGGCGGTCTCGCTGTAAACCCAAGTCAAGTCAAGGGTTTTTCATGGTTTTGATTTTCCCAATGACTCCCTATCGGCATTTTCGTTATTTTGGGAGTGTGGTCCTCACGCTCCGCGTGAGAAAAGGGCGCAGCCCTCAATAACCCGCATCCTTCCCGTTGAGCGCACTTTCATCGGGAATCCAGAGATCCACGGGCCAGCCAGATAATCAACATTCCGGCAAGGCACTCGGGTTATTGAGGGCTGCGCCCTATCCTCACGCGGAGCGTGAGGACCACACTCTTCGTTTCGCGCTCGCCGCATTCCCGATCCGCCCATAAAACAACGAGGTTGTCCCTTATTTCCAACTTGGAGGAATCATGACCGAGATCCGCGCAACCAACATTACCTGGCACGAAGGCCATGCCACCCGCGAGGAGCGTTCCAAGCTGCTCAAGCAACAAGGTGCCACCATCTGGTTCACCGGCCTGTCCGGCTCCGGCAAGAGCACCATCGCCTTCACCCTGGAACACGCTCTGGTACAGCGCGGCCATCTCGCCTACGTCCTGGACGGCGACAACATCCGCCACGGGCTCAACAAGAACCTCGGCTTCACCGCCACCGACCGCGAGGAGAACATTCGCCGCATCGGCGAGGTGGCCAAGCTGTTCGCCGACTGCTCGGTCATCACCATGACGAGCTTCATCAGCCCCTACCGCAAGGATCGCGACAACGTTCGCGCCCTGCACGTGGCCGGGAAACTGCCCTTTGTCGAGGTCTATCTCAACACACCGATCGCGACTTGCGAGACGCGCGATCCGAAAGGGCTCTACAAGAAGGCCCGCGCCGGCGAGCTGAAGGGCTTCACCGGGATCGACGACCCCTACGAGGAGCCGCTCAAGCCGGAGGTGACCATCGACGCGACCAACACGTCGCCGCAGCAGGCGACGGTGATTTTGCTGGAGTACTTGGAGAAGTCAGGAATTGTCGTTTAGCCGCTCGCCTCTGGCGAGCGCGGCCCCCTCGCTCGCCAGAGGCGAGCGGCTAAACGGGCCACCAACTTGCGCACTTCACCTAACCGTTGCAAACCGCAGTTTGGCTGAGAAAAAAGTAATTTTTCCTCAAGTTCGCCAGGGAGGCACGTTGACACGATTCTCAGCCAAACGTAGACTTGGCCAATCTCCCAGTGTGGCCGAGTTTCACGGCTGGGGAAACGCGTTGTTCGAGCCCGCAGGACGTCTACCGTCGGCACAACTGATACACCTGGCATAACGGGAACTGGCATGGCTTACACCGATATCACCTGGCGTACCTTCCGACCCGCGGAGGGTTTCTACACCACCGAGGTCGAAGCCGCCCGGCCTCTGCCCGTGCGCACCTTCCTGCCGGTGGGCTATGAGCCACGCTATCCCTATCCCCTGCTGGTCTTCTTCCATGGCCACGGCGGCAACGAAGAACAGATTTTGCGGCTCGCCCCCCGCCTGAGCCGCCGCAACTTTATCTCCATCGGCCTGCGCGGCCCCATCAGCCTCGGGCAGCGTTCCGATGGGCACATGGGCTACTCCTGGGGCGACGAAAGCAGCATGACGTTGCTCGAAGATTACATGCTCCGGGCCGTCGAACAAACGCGTCTCAGCTACCATGTCCATTCCGAACGCATCTACCTTGCCGGCCTCGCGGAGGGGGCCCAGGTCGCGTATCGGCTCGGTTTGACCTTCCCCGAACGGCTCGGCGGGCTCATCTCCCTCAACGGCAACATGCCGCGCTATGGCCGGCCGCTGTTCCGTTTGCAGAGCATGCGTTCCCTGCGCGTGTTCATCGGCCATGGCATCGCCAATGCGGTAGTGCCGCTGTCGCTGGCTCGCGAGGATCATCGCTTGCTTTACAACGCCGGGTTGAACGTCGAAATGAAGACCTATCCCGCGACCCATCGATTGCATCCGGAAATGCTGCGCGACGTCAACCGGTGGATCATCGATCAGTGCAATGAAGAGCTGGACTAAACTCCCACGCCGCGGGGTGAGGTACTCCGAACCCCGCGGGTCAGCGACAAGGGATCATGATCCTGCACCCCTGACCCGCGGGGTTCGGAGTACCTCACCCCGCGGCGTGAGTTAAAACCGCCGCTGCCGTTGCAACAAATACTGCATGAGCGCCCGATCGAAGCTAATGCTCGTATCCATCGGCACATAGTCGATGTTCGCCTTGGAACATTCCGTCCGATAATACTCCTGAAACTCCCGCAGGCTTTGCAGATAATCAGGCCGCATGTCCCGCGCGTCCAGCGTCAGCTTACGCGGCTCCTCCACGTCCTCGAACTCGACCAGGCCGTCGAACGGGAAATGGACCTCGGCCTCGTCGAGCACGTGAAACAATATGATCTCGTTGCCGCCATGACGCAGATGATGCAAGCTTTCCATCACCGGCTTCGGATCGGTGAGCAGGTCGGAAAAGATCATGATGAAACTCTTGTTGCGAACCATGGCCGCGAGCTGGTGCAAAGATCCAGCCACTTCGGTCAGCCCCGCCGGCTTCAGATTGGCGAGCACGGCCAGGATGTTGCCGAGCTGCGTCCGTTTGCTCTTGGGCGGAAGGCAAGCTTGAATCCGCGTGTCGAAGGCGACGAGGCCGACCGGGTCCTGCTGGTGGATCATGAGATAGCCGAGGGCGGCGGCCAGGCAGATGGCGTACTCGAACTTCGTCAGCTCCTGGCGATAGGTGTAGGCCATCGACGCGCTCAGGTCCATGACCAGGTAGCCGGTCACGTTGGTCTCGGCCTGGTACTTCTTGACGTAGTAGCGATCGGTCTTGGCGAAGACGTTCCAGTCGAGGTCCTTGAGATCGTCGCCGGGCACGTATTTGCGATGCTCGGAGAACTCGACGGAGAAGCCGTGAAAGGGACTGGCGTGCAGACCGGCGAGGAAGCCTTCGACGATGAACTTGGCCCGTAAATCGAGGCGGCTGACCTGGCGGATAACTTCCGGACGGAGATATTGTTCGGCACTGGCCATTTTTTGATGAACCCTCGTTCCCCGGGCTCCATCTGGGAACGCACTGCATGCGAGGCTATGCCTCGCGTCTCAGGCTTTCGCGGTGATCGGACCAATGCCCGCGGGTCATGCGCGAGGCAGAGCCTCGCTTACCCACATCAATCTCCTGATATTTTACATGGTTCATGGGTAGATTCAAGGGTAGAGAGATTCCGATGTCCATCCGTCGCTATCGACCTCTTGCGGGCTTGAGGCTTTACCCGCCCGCACGAGCATGTCATGGATGATACCAGCAGCAGCGAAGATCGGAGCATGGCCACCGATTACGTCTGTTTCGGGCGCAGCAAGCACATCCTCCATCCATCGATCCAATCCCGATGTATCCTTCCCTACGCTCGCCAGGGAAGACTTGGCACGTTGCGTCAATGTCCCATGAATCTACCCAAGGTTGATCTACCCAATTCATGCCGTTGCCGTAAGATCAATGGGGAAAGCGAGTTATCTGCCTAAATTCGGCAGCGAAGGGATTTTGCCAGCAAGGCAGAGCCTCGCTGGCAGTGCGTTCCCCGGCAGAGCCTGGGAACGAGAACTTTTCGGAGGGTACATCATGTTCGACCTGGCCGCGGTGCAAACCACTCTGCGCGAACTGGGGCTCGATGGCTGGCTGCTCTACGATTTTCGCGGGCTGAATGTACTCGCCCGGCGCGTGCTGAACATCGGGCCGGATGCCATCCTGTCGCGCCGCTGGTTCTACTTCGTGCCGGCCCAGGGTGAGCCGCGCAAGCTGGTCCATCGCATCGAGCCGCGCTCGCTCGATCATCTGCCGGGCCCGAGTCAAAGCTATTTGCGCTGGCAGGAGCTCGAAGCCGGCGTGCAAGCGCTCGTGCACAAGACCCGGCGGCTGGCCATGGAGTATGTGCCGCGCAACGCCAATCCCTATGTCTCCCGCGTCGATGCCGGCACCGTCGAGCTGGTTCGCTCCTTCGGCCCCGAGATCGTCTCGTCCGGCGACCTGGTGCAGCTTTTCGAAGCGTGCTGGGACGACGAGCAATGGGCGATGCACCTGGAGGCGGCGAAACACACCTGCTCGGCGTACGACGTCGCATTCGGCTTCATCGCCGAGCGCTGTCGGAAGGGCGGCTCGGTGCGCGAGACGGAGGTGCAGCAGGTCATTCTCGATCATTTCCGCCAGCACCAGATGGTGACGGATCATTCGCCGATCTGCGCCGTCGGCCCGCACAGCGGCGATCCGCACTACAGCCCTGGCCCCGGCAGCGATGGCGTCATTCACACCGGGGATTTCGTGCTCATCGACCTGTGGGCCAAGCTCGACAAGCCGCGGGCGGTCTACAGCGATCTGACGCAAACCGCGTTTGTCGGGCCCAAGGTGCCGGCTCGTCACCAGGAGATTTTCCAGATCGTGGCCCGAGCCCGCGATGCCGCCATCGCCCGTGTGCAAACTGCCTTCGCCGGCGGCACTGCCCTTCAGGGTTGGCAAGTGGACCAGGCCGCCCGCGATGTGATCGACAAGTCTGGGTACGGCGAGTATTTTGTGCATCGCACCGGCCATTCCATAGGCCAGGAGACGCACGGCAACGGCGCCAACATGGACAACCTGGAAACGCGCGAAGAACGCCGGGTGCTGCGCCGCACCTGCTTTTCGGTGGAGCCGGGCATTTATCTGCCGGAGTTCGGCGTGCGCAGCGAGATCAACGTTTTCGTGGACAGGGACGGGAAGGTCCACGTGACCGGCACCTTGCAAACGGAGGTGCTGGCGATTGGGTAACACCGCTTGCGGTTTAGCGTTCGCCGGAAGGAGCCGGAGACTCCGGTTCTTTCCGGCGAACGCTAAGCCGCAAGTGGCCAATTTGTCCGTTTCATCCCCTCGTTTCCGTTTTCCTTTTGTTCGCTCGCTGACCGGTTGGCAATGACATCATTGAAACCCACGCGGCCAACCGAGAGCAAGCACCCAAAGGAAAAGCCATGAACCTCTTCACCTCCAAGCGACTGCCGACGATCCTGGCCCTGGCGATCCTGATGATTCCGTCCGGCTGGGTCCAGGCGACCGATGGCCGGCTGCCGGATTGCTACGTTCTCTCGGCCGGCATCGACAATTATCTGCACGAAGGCAAATTGAGCGGCGACCTCAACGACGCCCGCAACGCCACCAGCGCTTTCGCCGCCCAGAAGGGGCGCATGTTCAACATGGTGTACGCCCGCACCCTGCTCGACGCTCAGGCGAGCCATGCCAACATCATGAAGCAAATGCAAGACTTCTCGAGGCTCGGCAAGGCGGGCGACTTTTTCGTTATCTTCCTCAGCGGGCACGGCGGCAATTACGCCAACAATGGCGGCTGGTATTTTTGCCCCTACGATGAAAACCCCAACAGCACCGACGCCGACTTGACGAGCACCAAGATCCTGAACGCGGCCGACGTGCTGATGAAACAGGGCAAGAAGGTAGTGGTGATCGTGGACGCCTGCTTCTCGGGCAACCTGGGGAAAGCGGCCGAGGTTTACCTCAACCGCTATCAAGATCCGCGCGGCGGCGGGCTGATCCTGGCCCTGTCCAGCAGCGGTTCGCAGGAGAGCCAGGCTTTGGGCAACTTCAGCGCCTTCGCCAAGGCCTTCGCCGATGGCCTGAACGGGGCCGCCGACGCCAACCGTGATGGCCACGTCACGCTCCAGGAACTCAAGACCTATTCGCATAACCGGACGTATGAACTGCTGCGGCAGGCCAAGAACAATGCCCGGCAGGATAGCACCATGCTCTGGTCGCGGTCGATGTCGCCCAACACGCCGTTGGCCGTGACGGTGCGGGGTCGGGTGGCACGGTGAGGTATCTCGTTCCCAGGCTCCGCCTGAGAACGAGACCTTACTTCGAGGGGGCGATTCTGCCCAGGACTTGATTTAGCTCATCATAAGGATTGCCGCGGGAAATCGCGGTTCCAGCCGGCAAGGCCTCGCGATAAGCGGCCAGGTCCTCATCGCTGCACGACAGGGCGACATACAGCGTCTTGAGCGCATTCAGCTTGCCCAGGTGCTTGGCCCCGTTGCCGGTGATCTGGGAGCAGCGCAAATCGAGGGTTTCGAGCCGGCCCATGTCCTTCAAGGATGCCAGGCCGCGGTTGGTGATGCTTGGGCTGTCGAGCTTGAGGGACGTCAGCGTGATGGCCGTTTGCAGGGATTCCAGGCCGATGTCGCCGATGTTCCAGTTGGTGATCTCCAGCTCCCTCAAGGACTTCATGGCCTTGATGTGCTGAAATGCGTCATTGGTGATCTTGCCCGTCGGCACCAGGATGGGTCCTTCCGCCGTCATCAACCGCACATTGTTGCCGCTGCCAGTGTAGCTGGAAACGCGCTGGAAGACGCCAAAAGCGTTGGTGGGCACGCCGCGGACGACCGCATCGCCGTTGCTGACCGAGGCAAAGGGGATGATGAGCCCATCGCTGCAGGAATCGACGGTGAGGGCGGTCAGGTCGATCTTGCTGAGCGCTTCCACGCCGGCATCGGTGCACTTGGTCAGATAGAGCCGAACCTTGCGCAACCCTTGCAGAGCATTGAGCTGCACAATGCCGGTGTCGGAGAAGTCCGGGCCGCACAGTTCGAGGGTTTCCAGGCCGTTGGCTGCCTGGAGATTCTTCAAGCCGACCAGGGTCTTGATGCCGAGGTCGTTGATCTTGGTCCAGCGAATGCGGAGCACCTTGAGTTCCTTGAGATCCTGGAGCGGCTCGATGCAATCGTTGGTCATGCGTTTGCCGGACAGCTCGAGCATGTTGAGGGAGCGATCCTTGAGATGGGCGAGTCCCTTGGCCGTGAAGTCGCCGTCCAGCACGAGATTGCGCAGGGCGGGGAACTTGCTGAGCTGCTGCAGACCATCATCGGTCACCAACGTGTTGCGCAGGACCAGGGTTTTGAGGCCGGACCAGCCGGTCAAGATGGCCAGGTCGGAATCTTTCAAGGCGACGTTTTCCAGGCAGAGGCCGGGGATATTGTTCTTCTTCAGCTCGGCCACGAGTTCCTGAAGATTGGCTTCCGTCACGGCATGCCGCTTACCGGGAGTGCCGGGACGGGCGCCGGGATTGGCGGGATTGAGCGGCTTGATCTGCACATTGGGCTTGAGACCGCCAATGGCTCCGGCGACGCCGCCGAGTTGGGCCACCTGAACCGGAGCGTCATCATCCACGAAGCTAACTGGAGTGACGGGAGCATTGATGATTTCCGGCACCTTCTTCTTTTCTTTTTGTTTCTCGGGGGCGGGCTTTTCGGGGTCATGGGGAGCGCCCTTGGGCGGAATGATATTGCCGCCGCCGAAGCCGCCGGGGACGGCCTCGGCGCCGGGGTTGCCGTTGAAGTTGCCCGGAGGATCAGCCGGCGGGAAATTGCCGCGGAACCCGGCGGGCAGGTTGCCGCCGAAACCATTGGGCAAACCGGCGAAGCCAGCCGGAAGCTTGCTGGGATCGAGGCCCGGGATATTGGGAAGCTGGCCGATCTGGTTGAGGCCGCCAAGCTGGTTCAGCCCGCCGATCTGGTTGAGCCCGCCGATTTGATTCATGCCTGGCCGAATGATGCCGCCGACCAGCCCAAGACCGCCGCCGATGACGCCCAGGCGGATGTTGGGCGGCACGCGACGCGGCGGATTGGGATTCGGATTGTTCGGCAGTTTGGGGTTGGGATCGTTCGGCACGTTCGGTTGCGGATTCGCCTGGGCAGCGGCTGCCGAGCCAAGCGTCTCGTTGGCGGGCACGACGAACCATTTCTCATCCTCATCCGGCACGACGATGCCCTTCTTGTTCGGCGTCGGCGTCACGCCGAGAAACTTGGGCTGGGTGCGATCATCCACAACCTGGAAGACCAGCAGCGACAGCGGAGAATCGAAGCGCCGTTCCTTGCCCTTCTCGGCCGGTTGGGTTGGCTGATTCCTGTCCTGGGCCGGGGCCCGCTCGCCCTGGAAGATCGAGAAGTAGAGCCCCAGCAGCAGGATCGTGCTGGCGGAGAGCTTCAGACTCGCAGTTGAAAGCCGATTTGCTAACATGATAAACTGTCCCCCAATGGAAACCTGGCAGGCGGCAGGCGGGCTATCACTTAATCGTCTAGCTTATCCACAAAGAATGATCTTGTCATGTGGAAAATTAAGAAAGTTTATCGTTTAGCCGCGAAGGAGCAAATTGATGGCCGTGATGGCACCTCCGGGCCCCAGGCAAAGCTGGCTGCGCGGCAACCTTGGCGACTTCCAGCGCGATCGGCTCGCCTTCCTCACCGAATGTGCCCGCACCCATGGCGACATGGTCAGCATTCGTCTCGGACCACGCCGCATTATCCTCGTCAACCATCCCGACTTCATCGAACAGGTGCTGTTGACGCATAACAGCTCGTTTCGCAAGCACTTCGCCCTGCGCCTCAATCCTCTGGTGTTCGGCAACGGCTTGCTGACGAGCGAAGCCGACTTCTGGCTGAAGCAACGGCGCTTGATCCAACCGACGTTCACACGTGGCCGGATCGCTTCTTACGCCCCGGCCATGGTCGAAGCGACGACGCGCATGCTCGACGGCTGGACGCCGGGGCAGTCCCGCGAAATCGGCAATGAGATGATGCGTTTGACCCTGGCGATCACCGCCCGCACGCTCTTCGGCTCTGATGTTGACAACGAGGCCGCTGACATCGCTCATGCCCTGCAGGTGCTGCAAGAAAACTTTCTCGTGCGTTTCCAGAGCCTGGTGGTCATGCCGTTCTGGGTGCCGACGCCGCAGAACCTGCGCATTCGCCGGGTCGTACGGCGGCTCGATGAGATTCTTTTCGGCTTTATCCACAAACGGCGTCAGCAGGGCACCCAGGGCGAGGGTAGCGATTTGCTGTCGCTCTTGCTGGGCGCCCGCGATGAAGATGGCAGTCAGATGAGCGACCAGCAGGTTCGCGATGAGGCCATGACGCTCTTCCTCGCCGGCCATGAGACCACTGCCCTGGCCCTGTCCTGGACGTGGTATCTGCTGAGCCAGCATCCCGAGGTGGAGGAACAATTGGCGGCCGAGGTGCGCGAGGTGCTCGGCGGACGCTTGCCGACGGCCCAGGACGTTTCCCGTCTGACCTTCGTCGAACAGGTCGTGCTCGAATCGATGCGGCTTTTTCCGCCGGTGTACATCATCGGTCGGGAAGCGGTGACAAGCTGCGAAATCGGCGGCTTTCGCATTGCTCGAGGCACCACGGTGCTGATGAGCGAATGGGTGCTGCACCGCGATCCACGTTTTTTCGAGCAGCCGGAGGTCTTTCGCCCCGAACGCTGGACGGCGAACTTCCAGAAAAAGCTGCCGAAGTTCGCGTACTTCCCGTTCGGCGGCGGTCCGCGGGTGTGCATCGGCAATACGTTCGCAATGATGGAAATGTCGCTGGTCCTGGCCACGATCGCCCAGCGTTATCGATTCACGATGCAGGCGGGGCATCAGGTGCAGCCCTGGCCTGGATTCACGCTGCGGTTGATGCCGGGAATCCCCGCACCCCTGTTGAGCCGCTCGCCTCCGGCGAGCGCGGGGCGTTAAGCGCATTAGCCGGAGGCGAACGGCTAAACGCTTTCCACGCTCACGGAATTGCCAACCAAAACCTGATGATTCAAAACCTCCTCCAGCTCCGCCAAGGCCCGAGCCACCGTCGCCCCATCCAGCACGCGATGATCGTAAATGATCCGCACATCGACGCTGCCATCTTCCGCGATAACACCATAATTCAGAGTCGTCGTCATCAACGTCAAAGGATGCAGCGATTCCGCCCCGAGCCCCGAATAGACGCTGACGCCGAAGGTGCCGACATTGCGAGCCCGATAGTAGCCGGACCAGTTCAGAGCCAGCCACCACGACAGCCGGCGCAGCGGCCAGGGCAAACGGCTGACGCGCAAGGCACGCCGGAAGGTACCGATGCGTTCGATCGGCAGCTCCTTGCACTCGCGCATGTAGGAGTCGAGCTGCTCGGGCGTGTGATTCTCCGGCCCGCGAATCTGGGCGAAGAAAACGGCGTCCTCATCCTGCAACCGGCGTTCGATCGCCACTGCCCCCACGCTGATCGGATGTTCGTAGATGTGGGCCCAGGGAAAGGTGATGTACGTTCGCCGCAGTTCGGGCCGATTGACGCATACCATGGCGTAGGCCTTGGTGAAGAGAGAAACCCAGCTCGGCCTTGGATCGGCCTGCTGCCGGGCGGCCATGAGCGGCGCGATGTTCATGCGCCGCTGCACCGGCACCGTCGGCACCTTTTGCGCGAAGTAGAGAAAGTCGCCCACCCAGCGGCGGGCCAAGGAAATCGGCAGCTTGCGGCCGTAAGGTTCTCCCATATCGACACTTGCGGACAGATTGCTCCATCGGCACTCGGCCGGCAATCCGTCCCCTTTCGTCACCGGTGGGAATCCGTTCCACGGGAAATGTGACCGCGCGCGGGCTTCTTGCGGTATGTTGCTAACCACGATTTTAGGTCGCAAGGTAGGTGATGTCAAAACATCTTTGGCATTTTTCCCACTTTACCTTTTGTGGAGTTTCTAAGTCCCGGCAGGGACGGCAGAAAGCCCAGGACGTAAGTCCTGGGTAATGGAGCGGACCATGCTGCGAGTCCCGTTAGGGACGAAAGAATCGTCTATTGAACGCGATTCTGTCGTCCCTAACGGGACTCAGACAGGAACCACTCCACTGTGCGGCGCAGGCCCTCCTGAGGACTGACTTGCGGTTGCCAACCCAGTTCGTCGCGAGCCTTGGCGATGCTGAAGCGAGTCGAGCGCGTGAGCAGATGAACGCCATACTGCGACGCATGTGGCGGCCGTGGCCAGCGCAGTGCTCGGCCAATCACTTCGCCCAGCAAACCGCCCCAGGACGCGAAGCGCAGCGACATGTGCTTGCTGATGCGCGGCAAACTCAATGCGTCCGTCACGTAATCGAAGAAATCCTGCTGAGTGATGGCGCCTTCACTGCACAGGTGGTACGCCTGCCCGCGCGCTCCCGGATGATTGGCCGCCCGGATGGCTCCGTCGGCGACGTCGGCGGCATAAACCATGTTGAGCAGGTTTTTGCCGTCGCCGATGATCTTGACCCAGCGGGAGGTGAGCGCCTTGACGAGCCGCGGAAACCCATTGCGATCGCGCGGGCCGAAGATCCAGCTCGGCCGCACGATGGTCAATTCCGGCCCATATTCCTGCGCCAATCGCTCGGCCTGCTCCTTCGCCCGGCAATAGTAATCGAAAAAGCCCAGATGCTGCGCGTGCGGCTCAACCTCGGTGATCCAACCATTCACGGGGATGCGCGGATGGCCGTAAACGAACAGCGAACTGACGTGCAGCACCCGGCCCACCCTGGCGACGCGGCAGGCATCGAGCACGTTGCGGGTGGTATCGATGACGTCGGTGCGGAATTGCCGCCATTTGCCCCAGTTACCGACCCGGGCCGCGGCATGATAGACGATGCCGGCGCCGGCCACCGCTTTTGCGATGGATGCGGGGTCGAGCAAGTCGCCGTGGACGATCTCAACATCCAGAGTGCGCAAGAAAGCCAGGTCGCTGCTGGGCCGGACCAGGACTCGAACTGGCTCGCCGCGCTGACGGAGCGCGTGGGCGATATGGCTGCCGAGCAGGCCGGTCGCGCCGGTTACCAGGTTGAGGTTCGATGCCATCCAATTTTTCCAGTTTTCGTTTAGCGTTCGCTGCAAGAAATCGGCATCGCCGGTTTCTTGCAGCGAACGCTAAACGAAGAAGGCCTTGTGCCATACCGGCAATCAAGATAAATTATCGGGGCCAAGATGCAACCGCCCATTCACGGAGGACCGTACATGAGAAAGCTCTCGCTCAAGCACTTGCTGCTGCCGGCCCTGGCCCTGGTGCCCGCCATCGCCTTTTCCATGTTCCTGCCGCGCGGCGGACGCACGGAAGAAACCAACCGCAACGTTCGCTTTGGCATGCCCACTCCGGCCAGGGCGGACATCTTGCATCGTGAAGATTACCTTATCGAACGGACTCAATACGTCCTCAGTTACAACGCCCGGAAGCTGACTCCGAACTGGGTCGCCTGGAGGCTGCACCGCGACGACCTCGGCAAATCGGTCCGTGGCGCTTTCGAACCCGACCCGCTCTTGCCGGTCGGCATTCTCCGCGTGAACACGCACGTCTTCGACGGCAGCGGCTTCGATCGGGGCCACATGTGCCCGGCCCAGGATCGCTCGAGCAAGCAAGAGGACATGGACGCCACTTTTTACCTGACCAACATCATTCCGCAATCGCCGGCCAGCAATCAGCACGGCTGGGAACGGCTCGAAAGTTATTCGCGGGAGCTGGTGAAGAAGGGCCAGGTCTTGTACATTTGCTGCGGCCCCCACGGCGTCGGCGGCACGGGCAAGAACGGTCTTCGCAATGATGTGGGCCGCGGCAACCTGGACGTGACGGTGCCGGCCAAGATCTGGAAGGTCATCATGGTGCTGCCGAGCGAAAACGCTGTGCCGACGAAGGAGATGCGCACCATCGCCATTATCATGCCCAACGATCAGAGCGTCGGCATGGATTGGCCCCGATACCGCGTCTCGGTTCGCGACGTGGAGAAGATGACCGGGTACACGTTCTTCCGCAATGTGCCCGAAGAAGTGGCGTCGGTCATCAAGAACCAGGTGGACACGACCGAGGTGCATGTGCCGGTATCGCATCGGCCGGGGAGCTAATGTAGTCTTCACGCTCCGCGTGAAGAAAGGGCGCAGCCCTCAATAATCGCGGCCGTTGCCGGCATGATTCGTATTTCGCTCGCCCCGAGGGAAAATGGCTTTGCAATCGCGCAATGGTTTACAAGGGCTGCGCCCTGTCCTCACGCGGAGCGTGAGGACTACACTGGAGAATCCCCATGAAAAGGAACCCCATCATTGACGCCCTCGCCCAGGCCGTGCAGGGCCTCCTCTACATCAGCGAATCGGAAGCGGAACTAACGCCATTTCTCTGGCAGGAAGCGGGCGACCTGAGCGAGGAACGCCTGCTCAAACTGGCCGGCGCTGCCGCGGGCACAGCGGTTGAATCGGAAGCCCTCGCCAACTTCTTTCGCACCGTTTCGCAGGAGGACAAGCCGAAATTCGACAAGCTCGCCAAAGTATTGAACGAACAATTAGCGCAGATCAAGGTTTACAAGATCGGCGATGAGGCGGAGAAGGATGTATTTATCGTCGGCAAGACACGCGATGGCCAATGGGCCGGCGTGAAGACTTCTGCCGTGGAGACATAGCCACGCCGCGCGGGTGAGGTACTCCGAACCCCGCGGGTCAACCGTGCAGAATCATGATCCTGCACGGTTGACCCGCGGGGTTCGGAGTACCTCACCCGCGCGGCGTGTCAGGACAATACCTCGCGCAAAACGTTACCATGCACGTCGGTCAGCCGAAAATCTCGCCCCGCATACCGATAAGTCAACCTCGTATGATCGATGCCCATCAAATGCAAGATCGTCGCATGGTAATCATGCACATGGCACGGCCTGTCAACGATATCGATGCCATGCTCGTCAGTCGCTCCATAAGTCATGCCGCCGCGCACGCCGGCCCCCGCCAGCAAACATGAAAACGCGCGGGCATAGTGGCTGCGGCCACGCGTGCCGGGAGCGTCGGTCCACGGCGTGCGGCCAAACTCCGTGCAAATCGCGATCAGAGTATCTTCCAGCAAACCGGTCCGTTTCAAATCCTGGATCAGCCCCGTCAGCGGGCGATCGACGCGCGCCGCCTTGCCGCGATGCTGCTGCATGTCGCCGTGCGCGTCCCAGTTGTCGCCGGCACCGGTGTCGATCAGCTCCACCACGCGCACGCCCCGTTCGATCAGCCGCCGAGCAAGCAGGCACTGGTAGGCGAAGGACCGCTGATCGCCGCGGGCCAGGCCGTACATTTGCAAGGTGCCATTGGTTTCACGCGACAGATCGAGCACCTCGGGCGCCTCGCGCATCATGCCGCGCGCCACTTCGAAGGTGTTCATCCTGGCCCTTAAGTTGCGGTCTTCCGGCCTGGCCTCGGCGTGGCGGGAGTTGACATCGCGGAGCATTTGCTGTTCGAGTTCCTGCAGCGTGAGGTTGCGGGCGGGGCTGCGCAGATTGGCGATCGGCTCCGGCCCCGGCACCACGCGCACGCCCTGATGGATCGGCGGCAAGAAGTTGCTGTCCCAGACCTGCGTGCCGGCGTAGGTCAGATGCTCGGCCAACACCACAAAGGACGGCAGATTGGGATTGTGCGTGCCCAGCCCGTAGCTTAGCCAGGAACCCAGGCTCGGCAGCGGCACCGTCGAAGAACCGGTGTGCATCGCGAGAACGGCCTGGAAATGCTCGACGATGTCGGTGTGCATGCTGCGGATGACGCACAGCTCGTCGGCCACGCTCGGCAGATTCTGGAAGATTTCGCTAATCCACAGGCCGGACTTGCCGTGCCGGGCGAAGCGAAACGGCGACCCCATGAGCGGCAGCCGTTCGGTGCCGCGCAGGTTGAAGGCGCTCACGGGTTGGCCCGCATGTCTTTGCAGACTGGGCTTGGGATCGAAGGTATCGACGTGGGAGAAGCCGCCGGTGAGGAAGACGAAGATGAGCTGCTTGGCCCGGGCGGGATAATGGGTGGGTTGCGGGGCGAGGACCTGGGCGTCGTTCACCTCGGCCGCGGCGAGCAGCGCATCGTGCAGGCCGCCGGTCATGGCACAGCCGGCTGCGCATTGTAAAAACGTTCGGCGGGTGGGTGTTTTCATCTTATTATTCACCAAGCCCGCATGCGAGGTACTCCGAGCATGCGGGGTGATACTTACCCCGCATGCTCGGAGTACCTCGCATGCGGGCTTGACGGTCAATCAATCCACGAACATGAACTCGCTGGCGGTCAACAACACTCGAGCATAACTGGTCCACGCGCCCAGGTCCAGCCGCTCGGCCGCTTCTCCCGATCGTTTCAGCTCTTCTTGATAGCGTCCAACGTAGGTGCGCCCGTTCCGTACTTCCAGTTCCGTCGCCGCCCGGCCCCACGCCAGCTGGTGAGCCAGGGCGATCCGGCGATCCTGGTCCGGCGCTTGAGCCAGCAATCGCCTGGCAAAAAACTCCGCCTGTTCGCGAACAAACGGATGATTCATCGAATAGAGCGCCTGCAGCGGGACCAGTGAGGTATTGCGCTTTTCCGTGGAGGTATTCGTATCCGGCCCATCGAACAGGGCCAGGAACGGATGCCGCTGAATGCGCTGAGTCATCAGATAGACGCTGCGATGATCCGAGGCGTAAATCTCCTTGAACGGATTGTGCTGCGTCCATTTCCAGGCGCTGATCGGCGGGAACGGCTGCGGCCCCGGTCGCTTGAGATCGAGCCGGCCGCTCGTCCAGAGCATGGCATCCCGCAGCGATTCCGCGTCCAACCGCTGCCGGCTAAATCGGCCCAGCCAGCGATTGTCGGGGTCCTTGGCCAGCAACTCGGGCGTGGTCGTGCTGGCGAGCTGGTACGTCTTCGATTGCAGAATGTAACGATGCAGCCATTTCATCGACCAGCCGTGGCGAACGAACTCGCTTGCCAGGTGATCAAGCAGTTCGGGATGCGTCGGCGGTTCGCCACGAATGCCGAAGTTATTGGGGGTGCCGACCAGCCCCTGGCCGAAATGATGCTGCCAGATGCGATTGACCAGCACGCGGGCCGTCAGCGGATTTTCGGGCCGGGCGATCCACTGGGCGAGCTGCAAACGACCGCTGCCGCTCGTTGGAAACACGACCGGGCTGTCTTCGAGGAATTTTGGCACACGCCGGCCGGCGAGCGCGCCCGGCTTGTCCGGATCGCCTTGCAGGTGAATCTTGACCTCGACAGGTTTGCCATCCTGCACCGCGTACGCCGCCGGAGCATCTTTGCCGCCTTTTGGATCGAGCGGCACAAAGCCCTGGCGAGGCTTCTTCATCGACGCATGTTCCTCCGAGCCGGTATAGGGAAAAGCAGTGTTCGCGAAGATGGTGTAGAGCCCGTAGTAATCTTCCTTGACGATCGGATCGAACTTGTGATCGTGGCAGCGGGCACAGCGCATGGTCAACCCGAGGAATGCCTGACTGGTAGTGTCAATGGCGTCTTCCAGCGACAAGTACCAAAGCTCATAGGGAGCCGTGGCGTAACGGCGATTCAGGGCCAGAAACCCTGTGGCCACGACGCGGTCGGCGTACTTTTCCGGCGGGCCCTGCTTGGCCAGGATGTCGCCGGCCAGCTGCTCCTGCACGAACTGATCGTACGGCATGTCCGCGCTCACGGCGTTGATGATAAAATCGCGATAACGGTAGATTTCCGGAATGGGATAGTCCGCGTTGTCCCCGGCGGTGTCGGCGTAATGGGCCACGTCCATCCAGTGCCGGCCCCAACGTTCGCCATGGTGGGGCGATGCCAGCAAGCGCTCGACCACCTTGGCGAAGGCGTCGTCGTCGGCGTCTTTCACAAAGGCGTCCATTTCCTCCGGGCTCGGCGGCAAACCGATCAAATCGAAATGCACGCGGCGGAGCAGGGCAGGGCGTTCGGCTGGCTGCACCGGCTTCAGTCCTTGCTCGCGCAGCTTGGCGAGGATGAAGCGGTCGATGGGATGCTGAGCCCAACCGGTCGGATCCGCGGGCGGCATGATGTTCTTCACCGGCTGAAAGGCCCAGTGCTTCTGGGATTGAAAGCCAGGATTGCCGGCGACCGTTTTGGGCCAGGGGGCGCCCTGCTCGATCCAGCGGGCGAAATCGGCCAGGACGTGATCGGGCAGCTTTTTGCCCGGCGGCATGCGCAGCTCATCATTCTCATGGCGCATCGCCTGGAGCAGCAGGCTCTTGGCGGGTTGGCCGGGCACGATGGCGGGGCCTTGTTTGCCGCCCTTGAGAAGGGCCTCGCGCGAGTCGATGCGCAGCTCGTTGCTGACCTTGACGCCGCCATGGCACTTGAAGCACGACTCGAGCAGAACGGGGCGGATCTTCGTTTCGAAGAACGCCTCGTCGGCGGGCTTCGTTTGGCCGAGGGACAACGCCACCGCTAGAATGCTGACGAACGACATAACTTTCTCCATGCGGAATCAGCCATTCGGGATATTATAACGAATAGCGTAGGGTGGGTCGAGCAACGCGAGACCCACCGACGTGTGCAAAAAGATCGGCCTTTGCCAGGGACCGTGTTGACCATGGGTTTTCCTGGTGCCGTTGCGGCATGTTGATTCCGGCGGTTCGGTGGGTCTCGCGTTGCTCGACCCACCCTACGGTCTGACAGGATTGTCTTTGCTATGCGAATCCTCTTCTTGCACGGCTGGAAGTCGGTGCCTGGCGGCGTGAAGCCGACATACCTTTTTCGGCATGGACATGAAGTGCTGAATCCAGGTTTGCCAGATGACGATTTCGACGCGGCGCTCAGAATCGCCCAGTCCCAGGTGGATGAGAATGAGCCGGATGTGATCGTCGGCTCGAGCCGCGGCGGAGCCCTGGCCATGAATGTGATTGCGGGTGACATCCCGCTCGTGCTGCTCTGTCCCGCCTGGAAACGGTGGGGCACGGCGCGAACGGTTCGGTTGAATGCGACGATCCTGCATTCCAGGGCCGACGAGGTGATTCCGTTTGCCGACAGCGAAGAACTGGCTAGGGCCAGCGGTTTGCCCGCGGAAGCGCTGATTGAAGTTGGTCGCGATCATCGCTTGGCCGATCCGGAGCCATTGGAAGCGATGTTGCGTGCGTGTGAGAGATCTTGCCACGCCGCGGGGTGAGGTACTCCGAACCCCGCGGGTCAAAGTGCGGGGATTCATATCCTGCACGATTGACCCGCGGGGTTCGGAGTACCTCGCCCGCGCGGCGTGGGATTCCGAGGAGCAAATTATGAAAGTCAAAGTATTCAACATCCAGGGCCAACTCGTCGGCCCAATCGAAGTGGCCAAGCTCGTCAAAACCGACGCCGAGTGGCGCCTACAGCTAACTCCGGACCAGTTCCACATCGCTCGCGGCAAGGGCACCGAGCGCGCCTTCTGCGGCACCCTGCTCGATAACAAACGGCACGGCGTCTATGCCTGCGTCTGCTGCCGGCTGCCGCTCTTTTCGTCCGCCGGCAAGTTCAACTCCGGCACCGGCTGGCCCAGTTTCTTTCAGCCGGTCGCCGAGGAGAACGTCGTCACGGACGAGGATCGCAAATACGGCATGGTGCGCGTCGAGATTCTTTGCGCTCGCTGCGACTGCCATCTGGGGCACGTGTTCGAAGATGGCCCGGCACCGACGCATCTGCGCTATTGCGTCAATTCGGAGTCGCTGGTGTTTGTCGATGAGCAAGAAGTGAGCAGCCTCGCCGACGCGGCAGTGTAGTCCTCACGCTCCGCGTGAGGATAGGGCGCAGCCCTTGTTAACCGTCATCCCTTGCAGGAGAACTTCATTCGTCGGGAAACCAGAGATATACAGGCCAGGGGAACCAATTCTTACTTTGGGAAAGGATAAGGATTATTAGGGCTGCGCCCTGTCCTCACGCGGAGCGTGAGGACTACATTATCTCGTCGATCACGCGGCCCTGATCGAGCATCGCGATCGGCCGGCCGGAGTAGTCGCGGAACGATTGCGTCGGATCCATGCCCAACCAGCGATAGACAGTGGCACAAAGATCGCCCGGCACCAGCGGATGATCGACAGGCCGCTCCGCTCGCGGATTGGTGGTGCCGACGACCTGGCCGCAGCGCAAGCCGCCGCCCGCGAGCATCACCGAAAACGCGTCGCCCCAGTGATCGCGGCCGGGTATCGGAATGCCCGGTTGGCCCGTGTTGATCCTTGGCGTGCGGCCGAACTCGCCCATCACGATCAGCAGTACGTCGTTGAGCATGCCGCGCTCTTGCAAGTCTTCCAGCAAGGCCCCGACGGCCCGATCGACGTGCGGCAATTTGTAACCATGGCCATCTTTGATGTTCGAATGATCGTCCCAGTGCGGCATGTCCACGGTCACAAAGGTGACGCCGGCCTCGACCAGCCGCCGGGCCATCAGCGTGTAGCGGCCCCACGGCCCGGGACCATAACGTTCTGCCAAACGCAACGGCTCACGGTCGATGTCAAAGGCTGCCCGTGCCCGCGTGCCCAGGATCATGTCGGCCGCCTGCTGCTGGTAGCGATCCATCGTCTCCATGGTGCCGGTCTGGTCGAGATCGCGACGAGCCGAGTCGAACGCCTGCATCATGCTCAAGCGCTGCTGCATCCGGCCGGTTTGCGCCTGGGCCAGGTTCTGCATCATGCGCGGCGAGCCGATGCGCACCGAGTTGTAATTGGCGGACAGATAGCGAATCTCGCGATCCACCTCGAACGGATGATACGCCGCTCCCAGATACGCGGCCCCTTGATAACCGGGAAACAAATAGACGCTCTGGGCCGACGGCAGACCCACATAAGCGGGAATCCCCGGCTGATTGGGCCCCAGCACGCGCGAAGCATAAGAACCCATGGACGGATGCCGCGGCGTGGTATCGACACCCGATGCGCCGCCGCGCCCGGTCAGCATCCAGTGGGCGCCGGCGAAATGGTCGCCCGTGTTGTGATGCATCGACCGCAGCAGCACCATCTTGTCCATGTGCTGGGAATGCAGCGGCAGAATGTCGGAAATAATGATGCCCGGCACGTTCGTGCGAATCACGCCATAGGGGCCGCGATACTCGGTGGACGCGTCCGGCTTCGGATCGTAGGTCTCGAGCTGACTCGGGCCGCCATCGAGCCACATGAGGATGACTGACTTGCGCCGCGATGCTTGGCCCTGAGCCTGGGCACGCAAGACGTCGGCCTGCGTCAGGCCCAGCAATCCGAGGAAGCCGGCCTTGAGCGCGGTGCGGCGGTTCATTCCCTGGCAGTTTTGGCGCGGGTTGCCTTGTTGGATCTGCAGCATGCTTCCCCCCGTATCGCGCGAATCCATCTTCCGTGAGAATGGAATGCGCTGTCATGAATCGACCAAGATGGGTGTGATTGTATACAGTTTAGCTACTAATTGCAAAAGGATTCCGGAGTTGTTTCGGAGGGGGTGCCCGATGAACATCACCAAGCCCGCATGCGAGGTACTCCGAGCATGCGGGGTGAATACTCACCCCGCATGCTCGGAGTACCTCGCATGCGGGCTTGGCGGTTACTCATTTCCGGTCGTTGACGCTCCCGGCTCGCCGCGTATCTTGCACCCGAAAATCCAGCTGCCGCCGCTGCAAATCGACGCGCACCACCACGACCTTCACCTTGTCGCCCAGCCGATAACGCCGCTTGGTGCGCTGTCCCGTCAGGCTGTACGACGATTCATCGAAGGAATAGTAATCGTCCGGCAACGTGCTGACATGCACCATGCCCTCGATCGGCAGCGTCTCCGCCTGGCCGAAGAAGCCGTAGTCCGCGACGCCGGTGATGACCACTTCCAGTTCCATGCCCATGCGTTCGCTCAGATACGTCAGCATCTTCAGCTTGATCAGCTCGCGCTCGGCCATTTCCGCCCGGCGTTCCATCTTGCTGCAATGTTCGCCCAGCACCGTCAGCTCCTGCACATTGCTGCCGGCCCGGCCTTTTTCCAGGATCATGCCGATCAGGCGATGCACCGTCAGATCCGGATAACGGCGAATCGGCGACGTGAAATGGCAATAGTTCTCGCTGGCCAGGGCGTAGTGATCGTCCTTGATCGGGCTGTACACCGCTTGCTTGAGGCTGCGCAGCAATGCGTAATGCACCGCGTGGGCTTCCGGCTTGTTCGCGGATAGTTGCAAGATGCGCTGCAACGTGAAGCGGTCGGTTTCCTTGAGCACCTTGTAGCCGAGAATGCGAGCGAACTCGGCGAAGCTCTTGAGCTTGGTCGGCTCGGGAGATGGATGGACGCGGCGCAGAAAGGCGACGCCGGCCTGATCCAGATGAGTGGCCACCGCTTCGTTGGCGGCGAGCATGAATTCTTCGATCATGCCATGGCTGATGTCGTGCTTTTGAAAATGGCCGCCATCGACCCGGCCCTGCTCGTCGAAGGTCAGCTCCACCTGCGGCATGTTCAGTTCCAGGGCGCCGCGTTTGAGCCGGCGTTTGTGCAGGATCAGGGCCAGCTCGCGCATCCTCAGCAGCAGTTCCAGAATCTCCGGCTCGAGGTCGGGCTTTCCCTCAGCGTCGTGGCTGTTGAGAATGGCCATGACCTGTTCGTAGCTGAATCGTTTGCGCACCTTGATGGCGGAGTTGGCGAAGCGAACGTGGGCACGCTGGCCGGTCGGCGTGAAATCGATGACGACGCTCTTGGTGTAGCGCACGCGCCCCTGCTGCAAACTGGCCAGGCTGTTGGAGATGATCTCGGGGAACATCGGGATGACGCGCTGCGGCAGATAGACGCTGGTTCCGCGCCGCCTTGCCTCCCGGTCAAGGACGCTGCCGGGCGGGGCGAAATGGCCGACGTCGGCAATGTGCACCCCCAGCTCCCAGTGCTTGGTCTTCGGGTCGATTTGCAGACATACCGCATCGTCGAAGTCGCGGGCGTCCACCGGATCGATGGTGATCGTCAGCCAATTCGTGAAGTCCTCGCGGGTGCCCAGGTCTTTTTCGTCGAACCGGCTCGACACTTCGCGGGCCTCGGCCAGGACGTCCTCCGGAAAAGCGTCCGGCAAACCGAGCGAGCGAATCACCGACAGCGTATCGACGCCGGGTTGGCCGCGCGGTCCGAGAATCTCGGTGATGACGCCTTCGCCGCGCTCCTCCGGCGTCGGAAAACGGAGCATTTCGAAGACGACCTTGTCGTTCGGCTTGGCCCCCTTGGCTCCCGGATCGCCGACGTAGATGCTATGGCTGAAAACGGTGCCATCGACGCGGACGAAGCTTTGGCCTTCGCGTTCGAAATAGGTGCCGACGAACTGATTCGTGGCCCGTTCGAGCACGCGGACGATTTCGCCGCTGGGGCCCAGTTTGCCGCGGCTC
>Ga0182024_10007654_pt1 | contig 23238 bp, 18 predicted proteins | sample P32metaG_FD_120480 | JGI IMG/M metagenome (GOLD analysis project Ga0182024, IMG submission 120480) | Permafrost microbial communities from Stordalen Mire, Sweden - P3-2 metaG (Illumina Assembly) | ecosystem: Environmental > Terrestrial > Soil > Wetlands > Permafrost | place: Sweden: Stordalen... | reverse complement strand
TTAGCCAAATGACGTCCACAATTACCAGGTAACGCCCACGCATTGACTGCCCAGAGAGCTCGCACGCACTGAATTTCACACGACTTGCACGTCTTGAACCGAGAATACGGTAGGATCGAAACAGTATGTCCTGGATGCAGCTGGGAATAGATCAAGGTAACCTCGCTTGAACGGGCTTAAGGAGCTTGATCGAAGATGAAACGCCTTTGCCTGATGCTGCTATCAACACTGACCATGGGGGCTCTCTCTGCCAACCATGCCGCGCTAGCCCGCGCCGCTCATGCCTCCGACTTTTTCACCACCCCGGATACCAAAGTCGGCGACGCCCCACAGTTTGCCGGCAGACCGCAGACCGAAGGCTGGGCCAACGCCCTGCAAAACAACCCCGGCGACATGCCCCGGCTGGACTTAATCTCCGCTGTTCCTTCAATTACAGGCGTGCAGCGCAAGCAATTGAGCGACCTCTGGTATACAACGCGCAAAGAGATCCAACCATGGAACGACCAGGTGGCTGCCTTGCAGAAACGCCTGAAGGAGATCAAGGCGCAGAAAGCAAATCCTGACGCTGCACCACAGGCGGAGGCAAAGCCAGCGCTGAAGCAGCAAACTGAGTCGACGGCCAAAATTTCTACTGGTGCGGAACAGACGCAAGATTTGAGTTGGATCGAGTCTCTGCAAACTGAAGATCAGGTCAACGCAAAAATAGACGAAACGAAGCAAAAAACCCGTGACACCGCTAATTTGCTCAGAGACAGGATGTTCGCCCTTCTCAGCGATGAGCAGAAAAACGAGATGATCGCCATGCGGCACGGCACACTGATCATCAGCAGCGACGCCCGCACCGATTTACCACCGCCGGCGCCATCACCTAAAAAACCGCCGCCGGAGAAAATCACTTCCGCCCAAACCGCCCCGCCTGCGCTGCACAATGCGGCGTACAAGAAACACGACATGTGGCAGTTCTTGTGGGGATTGAGGTAATCGAGCATGTCTTGCAATTCTGATGGATTTCTTGTCGAGCACCTCCTGCGCAGGGCCGGTTTCGGCGCCACACCAACCGAGCTTCAACACTACCAGTCGATCGGTTACGACCGCACGCTGAAAGAGCTTTTGCATCCGGAGAAAGTGCGCAATGACGATCTCGACGAAACGATCACGGCGCAAAATTTCGATTTCACACGCATCGACGACCTGAAGAAGTGGTGGATTTACCGCATGACCTTCACCAGGCGTCCCCTGGAAGAGAAGATAACTCTGTTCTGGCACGGACACTTCGCCACGTCGATTCGCAAAGTCGGCAGCGTTTATGCGATGTACATGCAAAACATGTTGTTCCGCCGCCAGGGCTTGGGCAACTTTCACGAGTTGCTTCTGGCGACGTCGCGCGATCCGGCCATGATCATCTGGCTCGACAATCAACAAAATCGCAAGGGTAAACCAAACGAAAATTATGCTCGCGAAATCATGGAGCTGTTTTCGCTCGGTATTGGCAATTACACCGAAGAAGATATTAAAGAAGCGGCACGCGCCTTTACGGGATGGGAGACCAAGCCAGACGGTTTCAACTTCAACGCCGGTCAGCATGACTACGGGCAAAAAACATTCCTGGGCCAAACCGGCAATTTCAACGGCGACGACATTGTGGCAATCCTTGTGAAGCAGCCTGCACTGGCCAAGTTTATCGCCAAGAAAATGTGCAAATTCTTTGTTTCGGATCAGCCTAGTGACACGATTATCGCGGACGTTGCCGGCGCCTATAGTGCCAAGGGTGAGAACATCAAGAAAATGCTCACCGTCTTGTTTGAGCACGACGAGTTTAAAAGCAAAGCGGCCTATCATGCGAAGATCAAGAGTCCATGCGAACTGGTGATCGGAACGCTCAAATCGTTGCAAGTACAAAAGCTTGACCCCGATCTCGCCAACCAGATGAATCGAATGGGTCAGGGACTGTTCGAGCCTCTGAACGTGAAGGGATGGGATGGCGGTCAAGCCTGGATCGCCACAGACACGATGATGGAGCGTTTCAATTTTGCCACCCGGATGACACAACAGAAATTCGATGCCATTGAAGGTTACATTTCACCAACTGATTTAGTCCAGCAACAGGGGCTCACCGACACCGATACGATGGTCGATTATTTCTTGAAACTGCTCGTTGACGGTGACGTTCCTGACAGCACGCGAAAGGAATTGAGAGCTTATCTGGTCAGCGGACCCAACGGCAAGCCGGTGGACCCGCTGGCGGACGAGAAGCTGCTCGACTCTAAGCTCAGAGGGCTTGTTCATTTGATCATGACGCTGCCTACATACCAACTTGCATAAGAGGGACGAAAGATGAAAGTGAACAGGCGCAAGTTCCTCAAGAGTGGAATCGGCATGGCGGGACTCTGCCTGGGATGGAGCCACTTGCAAGCGATCGCCGCATACGCAGCCAACTTCGAGCCGCGCAAGCCGGGCTCATCGAAGATATTAGTGGTTGTGGAAATGTCTGGTGGCAATGACGGTGTCAACACGCTGATTCCGTATTCATCTGGTGCATACTACAAGGCGCGCCCATCGCTAGCGATCAAACAAGACGTGGTGCTGCATTTGAACGACGAGATCGGTCTGCACCCGAGCATGACTGGTATGCACGAACTCTTTAAAAATGGCAAGCTCGCCGTGATCGCCGGTGCTGGTTATCCCAATCCAAATCGTTCTCACTTCAGATCGATTGAAATATGGCAAACGGCACAACCTGAGCGGATCATCGATACCGGCTGGTTGGGCCGCTATCTCGACCAGTGCGGTGAAGGAAAGACAACCAACAGCAAGCTGTTTCCCGCGATCAATGTCGATCCTACTTTGCCGAAAACGTTAAGCGCCGATCGCACCGTCATTCCATCGGTGTCCGACGTCAACCAGTTTCGTTTCCTCACCGATTCGCATTACGAGCAAGACAGAAAGTGTCAGATGGAATCGTTCAAGCGAATCTATTCGGACTTCGATCTGGAAAGACCAGAAGTAAAACTGCTGACAGAGGTCGGGCTTGACGCAATGCAGGCCTCTGACTATCTCTTGCGAGTGGTGAAGGAGTACAAGAACAACGTCACCTATCCTGACACCAGCTTCGCGCGCAGTCTCAAGTTTATCGCGCAGTTGATCTCCGCTGGAGTCGATGCGCGCGTGTACAACATCAGCATCGGCGGCTTCGATACCCATGCCGCTCAATCAGGCGCTCATGCCAATTTGCTTAAGACTCTTTCTGAAGCGATTGCGGCATTCCAAAAAGATCTCGAGGACCACGGTGTCGACAAAGACGTAATGTTGATGACCTTCTCCGAATTCGGCAGGCGCGTGGCCCAAAACAACGGCAACGGCACCGATCATGGCACTGCCGAGCCGCTCTTCGTAGTCGGAACCGCAGTCAACGGCGGCATCTACGGCGATTACCCCAGTTTGACGAATCTGGACAGCGGCGACCTCAAATTCACAGTTGACTTCCGCGAGGTATACTCGACAGTGTTGGACCGTTGGTTATCCGCAGACAGCCGGCAGGTCTTGGGCTCTAGATTCGACCACTTAAAGTTTGTGTGAATCATCGCCTCGTCTCGTTTTTAGCCATGATCGCCGGCACCTTGTGCGCTGGCACGGCATCGTATGCGCAATTGGACACCTTCGGGCAAAACGACAAGATTGCGGACCTGCCAGAGCAGTTTCATTGCAAAAATGCGGCTGTATTTAAGTTAGTGAAAACAGGTCTCTTCTATGAAGGCAGGGATCTTGATGCAAAGGCGCTCACGTACTTCAACGAAGCGTTGAGAGTGGATCCAAAATGCGCAGACGCGTTGTTTTATCGGGGCAACGTCTACTCCGGCGCGGACCAATACAAAAAAGCGATCGAAGACTACACTGCTGCCATTACCATCGCGCCGGCGGCAGCAATGTATATGAAGAGAGCGCTGGCTTATACAGCAATCTTTGACCTGCATAAGGCGATCACCGATATGGATCAGGTGCTGAAACTGAACCCGCATAACATTGGTGCACTTCAATTCAGGGCAAAATGTTTTGGCAAACTGAAGATGAATGCAGACGCTCTCAAAGACCAGTCTGAATGCATTGCCTTGCAGCCGCGAGCGCCATTCTTTTATTACACCAGAGCCACCACATATAAAGCCATGCATCAATACCAGAAGGCGGCTGACGACTACTCGACCATTATCAAATCAATGGCGGACGACGATGAGGCATACGCCAGACGCGCTGAATGCCAGGTCTTACTAGGCAAATATGATGCTGCAATTAGCGACCTGACGAAGGTGATTAAGATCGATCCCAAAGGTGCTCGCCCATATTTGCTGGAACGCGCCTCGGTCTATGAGAAGATCAATAAGCACTCTTTGGCGCTGCAAGATCGCGTGTCCGCTGGACAAGTGCACGGGCACGAAGGCTATTTGCCTTAGCCGGGTTCGTTCGAGCGCTTTGAGAGCCGATTAACGCGTTGGGGATCCTGGTGCGGAGCCGATCGAGCGCCTGGATTGCTGCACTTGCACGGCTTTGATCAGACCACTCATGTCGTCCATCAGGGCCATGTCCGTTTCTCCCGGCTTGTACTGCAGCTCTCGGTTGAGCTGTCCCAGGCGGTCAGGCAGGTGCTTGTCTGGAAATGTGTGTCCGAAAACTTGCACTTCGCACCAGCCCACTTGCGTAGAAAATCTAGCATTAGCAGACGGAGGAGCCGCTGCATGCACGGCGGGATCATCAGGTTTGGGCGGTGCCGGAGCGGCTGTTGGTTGTGGCTGCTGCATCTGCTGGCGGCGTCCCATTCGGCCAAAGCCAGGTCCGAAGCCAGATCCCATAGCCGGACCAAACGATGCGCCGCCGGCGCCTGGACCGCCGCCGGCTCCAATGCCTAACAAAGATTTCCCGACCATTGAAAGTAGTTTCTGCGCGCGCCCCGGGGCCGGTTGCGACGAATTGGTGGCAGTGTCGCTTCTCTGTTCTTGTTCAAGCGTTTTCTTGTGCAGCTTCTTGTTCACATAAGTTTCAAGAGCGTCTGTGCGATCGCTCAAATCTTTGTCGGTGCAAGGGTTTCCAAACGCCTTTGTTTCCATGCGACTGAGCCGATCGGGCAAAGGTTGCTTCTCAAACGTTTGGCTTAAGATCGCCTTTTCCAATTCACTGATACGCGGATACTTAACCTCGCTGGAATCCGGATCGTCGACGGATACCCTCGCTGTTTTTGCAGTTGAGTCTGCGTTGCTGGAACTTTGTTGAGGCTCTGCCATTGGAGAATCTGCCATTGGGGAAGCAGTTTGCGCGCTCTTCGGAGCATCTTCATCAGACGATGCAGCAGCACCCATCGCTGCCTCATACAATTTCTTCACTCGCGGACCGGGATCACCGGTACCACCTTGACCGAAGACAAGCTTCTCTAACCGTTGCACCCGACTATCATCGCCATCGGTGTCAAAATTGCATTTGAAGTATTGCCGCTCGAGCTGTACTAGTTGTGCCTGCGTCCCGGTATCAAGATTTGTGGACGCCCACGCACCTGTCCCGAGCGAAACTGAGATAGCAATGAAGAAAGCCGGAATTACCCGCATGACGATGTCGAATCCTCGCTGGGGACATTCTACATGACAATCTCGCTTCCCTTTATTGGGCAATTTTCATCTTTGCCCTCACCGCTGCTGCATGCATATACAGATTTGCTAAATATCGATTGAGGTTGCAATTGCCATGAGAATAGGGTACGCTAATATATGTATATGCATGTGATGATGAAGGCTGACGACGATGGAAACATTTCCCAGCAATAAGAATGAATGCGTTTGTCGGGTAGTACGTGAAGCAGCACGTTCGCTGACCAACGCTTACGACAAAGCATTAGCGCCGAGCAATTTACGCACAACACAGTTCACGTTGCTGAGCGTGCTGGCCCGTCACACGGTGGCGAGCGTCACTCAACTGAGCCAATTGCTGGATTTGGACCAGACTACAACAACACGCAACATCAGCGTGTTAGAGGATTCAGGTTTTCTAATGCGCGTTGCTCACCACGATCCAAGAGTCAAGCTGGTCAAACTGACGAGCAAAGGTAAACAGAAACGCCAAATCGCTTTTGAACGGTGGCAAGAGGTGCAAGAGCGCATCAAGTCGTCAGTGTCGGAGCAAGAGTGGACAACGTTTCACAGCGTTTTGCAAAAGATACAAACCCTATCTAAAGAATTGGAGTGATCGTCATGGACCAAACAACAGAAGATAGAACCGCTTCTCTCACTCTCGATGATCTCAACGTCGGGCAATTGTTTCGCAGTGGAACGCACACTCTTGATGCCTCGCAAATAAAGAGCTTTGCTCGCGAATTCGATCCACAACCGTTTCATCTGGACGACGAAGCTGCAGCGACCAGCCTGTTTGGTGGACTAGCGGCCAGTGGCTGGCATACTGCCGCTTTGACCATGCGTATGCTGGTCGAGAGTCTGCCCATCCTCGGCGGACTGATTGGCGCTGGCGGCGAAATTTCCTGGCCAAAGCCGACAAGACCAGGAGACACTTTGCATGTGGAGACCGAGATCATAGAAATTCGTCCTTCTCGTTCACGCCCGGATCGCGGCATGGTCACCGTCCGCAGTGTCACTCGCAACCAGACAGGAGAGACGGTGCAAATTCTCGTTTCACGGCTTGTCGTGCCCAGACGCAAGATGGCTTCTTCAACGGCTTAGAAGCATTATGAGCTCCGCAAAGACAACTGTGCGCCAGAAGCGTGTCTCAAGCAGGTCGTTTTGGCTTATTAGCCATTGCGTTGAGGTCCGAATACAGCTCGCTGATTGAGTTGTATCGGTTTTCGACTTTCAAAGCTGTAGCGCGCTCGACGATGGCATTGAGTGCGTCGCTGACTTCCGGGCAGACCTGCTGCGGGTGCGATACCGCGATCGGTTCGGGTTCTGCTCCTGTGAGCAGGAAATGGAGAGTTGCGCCCATTGCATAGATATCGCTTTGCGTTACGGGCATACCACGAAACTGTTCTGGTGGCAGATACGCGTGTTTGCCCACGACCGTGCCGCTCGTAGTTGATTCAACCACTTGCTTGGCTACGTTGAAGTCGATCAGCTTCAAGGTGCCATCGACGTTGAGAATCAAATTGTCCGGGGTGAAATCTCGGTGCACCACCGGTGGTGAGACAGAATGCAAGTACTCCAGGATTTCGCACATCTGTGCGGATAGCGTGCATACTTGGTCTTGGGAAAGTTTTCCTCGGCTTTTGACAATCTCTTGCAGCGATGCGCCTTGAATATGTTCCAGCACCAAATACGCTCGATGATCTTCTATAAAGAAATCGACCAATTTCACTATTTGTGGATGGTCGAGCTGCCGCAAGATCCTGGCTTCGTTTTCGAACTGTTCGAGCGCGTTGCGCCGCACATTCACATCAACATATACAGGCAGGATGAACTCTTTTAGCACCACGGTCTCGTTGATGCGTTTGTCGAGCGCCAGATAAGCTTGCCCTTGCCCTCCAACGCCAAGCGAATGCATGATCTTATAGTTCTCGTCTTTGAGCAAAGCGCCTGAGATCAACGGCTGCAGCCTTTGCCGTTTCGGCGGTGCGCTGAGCGCTTGCAGCCAAAGCTCGGTATAACTATAGTCTGCCGGTGGTTGTAGCGCTTGCAAAACGTTAGAGTCCCGACTAACATCCGGCGCGTACTTTTGAATTGACTTCAAGATTGCTTCTTTTTCTTCAACGGCGTCGATGCAGCCCATTTTCAATTCCAGCTTTTTGTCGCCGCCGCAGTCAAACGTCAGCCTTTCGTCTTGTGGCGACGTCTTGCCAGCCGGACGTGTCAATGAGATATGCCTGATTTGGTTCCAGCCTGTGTAATCGCCGTCTTTAGTCGAGAACCTGTGTCTCCAGAGAAACCTCAGCCCTTTCGGACTGAGCCCAATGTGCGTTGGCTGGCGGTTATAGATCCATGCGCCCACTGCACTCGCACCGGTGAGCAAGGAAATGAATAGAAGCATGAAGAAACCATTGCCCACAGTCGACGCCCGCAGCATGGCGTCAGACGCTCCGGCCTGGGAATTCGCCGCGATCGGATTGAGAACGAAAAAGTTCAAAATGATGATCGATCCAAGCATAAAGAGCGGCATAACTAGCCACATAAAAGCAAGTCGCAGCCCCTTTGTCAGGGATTGCTGGCTGAACCTTTGCTGAATCCATCTCTCAATACCCGAAAATGCTCTATAACGAATTACCAGGTCGTTGCCGGCCACAATCTTACGCTCGCGAGCGGAGGTTCGATTGGCTTGGCTAATTTTGTCTGCCACCTTGGAGCGCAAATATGATATGCACCACAAGTTTGTAATGAGCCAAAGGGGGTTGAACAGCCACGGTACTCCCAAGATCAGGGGAATGAAGATGCCGGCCAACAGGTAGGCATTGCAACCAGCTGCCAGAGCAAGAGCCGATCGCCAGGGAACTTTGTCAGTGCGCTCGTGGCGATCGATACACATGCCAAACTTGATCGGCCAGTAGACCTGAGTCGCTGTCCAAACTAGAAACGTCGGATCGAACCACCGAGAAAAGAAATGGAAATTCGCAAAACTGGGCATGCAGATCAGGGAGACAACGGAGAGAACCGCCAGTTCGGCAGCTGTTAGCGGAGGCTTAGACTTATTTCTGAATGCCATAACCTGCGAGATTCGGTAGAGGCAGAAAGTCCAGTAAATTTGCATCGGCAGATGCATCCAGAGATCTGCTGAAAGCGACGATAGTCGTGCTAAGTAGCAGAACAGAGCTATCGCTGCGGCGCATACGCTCACCCGCATCAGCTGCAGTGGCAGCCTCGGAAGCGCTTTTAGATCTTGTGCACTGTGGACGTCTTGGTTGGCAACTGTTGATCGTTCGATGCGCGCACTGCGGTCGCGCTCCCAGGAATCAGAACTGAGAACTTCGATCGGGTGTGAATCCGATCGTGGCACCGTCAGCCGCTGAAATCCGACGGAGTCACCGCCGGCGATTGCCGTCGTTACTCGGGGCGGCACCTTGTCGGCCGGTGTCCCTCGCGGAGCTTCTTCTATGACTCCGGCGGAATCAGCAGTTTCTTTCAATACGACTCGATCTTGCGTTGCTTCTGTCGGCGTTTTGTCACCTTCAACAGCATCTTCTTTGAGGATGGCGTCGCCTTGTCCTGACTCTGCATATGTTTTTTCCCGGCGGTTCGTCATCGCTACTTACTCATTTGAATCACGGGATCAGCGACTTTGCTTTGATCGCCGCTGAGAGCCAGCGCTTGCAGCAACTGCATAATCTCGGCTGCACTGTGATAGCGATCCTCCGGTTCGAATTCCGAGCATCTGGCAACGATTGCGTCGAGATCATCGTCAATCTCAGGAACAACCGTTTTGGGGTGCGATGTCGAAAGAGGCAACGGATCCTTGCCTGTCAGAAGAAAATACATCGTGCCACCAAACGCGTAAAGGTCACTCTCGATGCTGCTTTTCCCTCGCAATTGCTCAGGCGGAATGTAGGCCTGCTTGCCAACGACCGTGCCTGTAGCGGCACCAACGAACTGATTAGCTGCGCCGAAGTCGATCAAGACGATCCCTTGCTTAGTCAGCACCAGATTTTCCGGAGTCAGATCACGGTGCAACATGGGGGGAGTCAACGAGTGCAGCGTGTGCAAGATATCGAGGATTCTGAGCCCCCACTCTATTACCGTCCTTTGATCGACTGGGCCATTTTGCTGAACATATTGGCGGAGATCCTGGCCGTTCACGTATTCGAGCTTTAGATAGTGACGTCCATCCTCAGTGAAGTGATCCAGAACATGTGCAATATTGGGATGGTCGAGTCGCTCCAGCATCTCTGCTTCTCGCAGCAAGTGCTGTTCCGCCTGTTTCTTTGTTTCAGGATCAGCAGCCGGCGGAACGACGGCTTCCTTTACTACAACAAGTTCGCGCTGATTGTCCTGCGCCAAATAAATCGCTGACAGTCCGCCAAATGCGAGCTGCCGAACTATCTTCAGACGCCCTCCTTGAAGCTGATGATCAGGTTCCAATGGAATAAATGAAGTCGCCTGAAATCTGCGGCTCAACTCCTCTTCCCACATCTGCGTGTAACCGACCTTCTCAACGCCATGTCCACGATTCTGCACATTGGTCTGATACTCAATCAGCTCCGGCGTGCGCTTACACGTTGCAGCCCACAATTCAATTGCGAGCAGCAGCTGCTCGACATCGGACTCCGCCAACCGATCGAGTTTGAGCGGAATGGATTGTCCTGAACTAAATGCCAGCAAGAGCCATTTGCTGTTGTTTGTCGTGATCAAATTAGCGCTTGAAAGCTCAGACCAACTGCGAGCTCGCTGAAATTGAAGCGCCGGCAGAAACATTGCAGGAAACGAGATGCCATCTTTCGAAACGTGTATGCGATTGTCTTCGGATACGGCGGTAACAGCGATTGCACCTAGGATAAGCAGCAGCAGAGAACTGCACGCCATTGCAGTTAGCGCAAAAGGAAGCAATTGCGGTTGCGCGATAATTCTGCCAATCAAGAGCCCGAGTGCGACAGGTGCAACTATTGACCAGGCGGGAAACAGCACGCACATTGTCGAAAAAACAATGCGCGCCGGCAATAGCTTGTAGGGCATTGTTATCTGTAATTCAGCCATGCTTCGCCTGTTGCTTCCGGGTGTGCTATTCCAATCCTGATCGTTGACTGTTGTCTGTACCGGTATCGCTGCCGGTGCCTGTATCGGTATCACTGCCGGTGCCTGTACCCGTGCCCGTTCCTGTTCCACTGCCGCTGCCTGTTCCAGTGCCTGCGCCTGTAGGATGGTTGAGTTGGTTCATCTTTATTGCCGATTTGAGAGCCGCTTCTGCATAGCTGAAGTAGCTGACCTGAGAAGAATCTTCCTGCTTGAGCAGACGGATCGCTTCAGTAAGATCAGCGATGGCGCCGTGCGCCTGACCTGCTCCCGCTTTCGCCGTACCCAGAAGGTAAAGGTCATATCCTGAATTCTTACGCCCATACATAACAGTCGCCATTTTTAGAGACTTTTCCGCATAAGGAATGGCGTCAGCAAAGCGTTTTAGCATCAGGTCGGTTCTAGCAACCTCACGCAATCGATATACGTTATAGTCCGCATTACCCCAACTGAGGGAGATTGCAAGGGCGTTCTTGTACTGTTGATTTGCTTCCGCGACCCTGCCCAGTGGCAAATCGACGCTGGCGAGATCTTGCTCGACGTTGGACAGCGTATTGCATCCAGGTGCATGGGGCCAGAATCTGATCGTGGCCAAATACAGAATCCTCGCAGACAAAATGTCTTGTGGTGCGTAATGCTCAGCGAGCTTGAGGAGGGTCTCGGTCAAGTCCCTCGGCGCTTGGCTTTGCGGAGCGTCCAGGTATTTCATCTGTTCCTGCCAGATTTTTCGCGCGCTGGGTTCATCACCGTGATCGATATACTGTTTTGCCAGGCTCATTTGCACATAACAAGTTCGCTGATCTGCGGCTCCATATTTGTTTGTCAGTTGAGTGATCAATTCATTGTACTTACGAACTGCTTGAGGGAAGCCGCCGATGCCAGCGGACTGCGAATTTGCTAAATCGATCTTGTTTAAAATGTATAGTTCAGGATTTCTATCAATACCGACGGCATCGACGATTCGAGATAAAACATCGACACGAGCGCTCTCAACTGTTCCACCGAAAACTGCAACAACGATTAAAATGAGAACCAGCCAGCGCCCATAAGGAAGCGCTTGATACTGCGTGGGTCTTGGCACTTCAAGGTTTGGCGGTTTTGAAAACTCACTGGCCTCGGCCGTTGCAACCGCTGCTTGCTCTGAGTCTTGAACTGGCGCGGGAAGCAGCACAGAATCTGCAGAGTGAGACTGGCGCAAGCGCAACTGCTCAGCCTCGCGCGCCAGCGATCCAAGTTGGCGATTCTCAAAATTCTCTGGATTGAGTCTGTTCATCCAACAAGCGACTTCCAACGACAACGACATTATTCCCGGCATACCAGTTCGTTAACCGCGAACTGCCGGATGGTAACTCAGGCTCCACCGCTGAAGTTGACTGGGCATGCGCGTGCTAGTCAATGATCGAATCGTCCTCAGCCCTGCATGATACTGGATCCAATCTGTAGCCCAGGCTGTGCACAGTTTGTATCACCGAGTGTTGTCCCGGTTTGTTGATTTTCTTGCGAATTTTGCGAATCACCACATAGATTGACTCTACCGACGGTGCGGCGTCTGCCTGCCAGCAACGGCGAAGCAGCGCGTCGGATGTCAAAATCTCTCCGGGATGCCGCATGAAAAACTCAAGCACTGTGTATTCCAAGGGTTGCAATGGAATGTGCTCTCCTGCCCTGGTGACTTTGTGTGTTTTCGTGTCCATGAGTACGTTTCCCCATTGCAAAGTCTCTCCTTGAACAAGAGATGGCCGGCGCAGCAAAACTTTTATGCGCGCAGTCAGTTCTCTCATATCAAATGGCTTAGTCAGATAGTCATCGGCACCGCAGTCCAGGGCATGCTCCTTTTCGTCAATTGCTCTTTTGCCGGTGAGCATCAAAATTGGCGTGTGCCCGCCACGTGATCTGTGCCTCTGGCATATTTCCACGCCATCAACGCCCGGGAGCTGCCAATCCAAAACCAGCAAATCATAGTCGTACAGCTCGACGAGCGCGGCTCCGTCATCGCCGGTAAAGGCTGTTTCGACCGAGTACAGTTTTTGCTCCAGCACCGTTTTGATGGCAGAGGCCAGATGTCGATCATCCTCCACGATCAAAATTTTTGCCATCCTAGCGCTACCCCGCCAGCTGTGGATACAAGTTCTTTTTGAATGCGCTCCGTCGGCCCGTTCGACCCGCTTCGCTACGCGAGGGCAGGCCGTGCCTCGCCTCTCAGGGCTCTTCTTCAATTGATGCTAACTGGCTTCTCGCCGCAATGCTCACGGTTTCTTTGGTAGATCCTTCCGGCTCTGAGAACACTGTTTTCTATAGTCAACAACATATGGCCGCATCTGTCCATATAAACTGAGAGACTCTTGCATTGCTGCTTCTGCTTTCTCCTGCTGGTTGTTGGCTAGAAAATCCTGGGCCTGAAAATAAAGAAGATCTGCAACATGACCAATATCCCCTTCTTGATGCAAGATTTCGTTGGCCTGGACAAAAGCGCTTTGGGCCTGGTCATGTTGGCCGTGGAGGCTGAGCAGCCGCCCCCTGAAACCCAAGAAAACACCGCGCCAGCGTCGCCAAGGATTGATATATCTCCCTTTCGTCATCGCCTCAAGTGACTGATTGCAGAGCTTTTCGGCCTCGACATTCCTTCTCTGCTCTAAAAGATCATGTACAAACCAATAACGCGCTTCTGGCATATCATCTTTTGCTTCGATGATCGAGCGGTAAATTCTCTCGGACTCGGCATACTTATCTCGTAAGCTGTAGGCACAAGCCAGATCGACAAGACCAAGATCGCGGTCGCGTTTAGAGCCATTATCGGCCAAAATATCTAACCTCTTCTTGAACAGGTCTTCTGCCTTACGAAAGTCACCCTCATAGCAAGCTGACAATCCAAGGATCTGTGTGGACTGAACAGATCTGTGCCAGTCAAAAGGCGCCCTGTGCTCTGCCTCAAGCTTCAAGGCGCGATTGGCAAAGCCGGTGGCCAGTGCCGGCTCGTTTTGCCACAAACAGATGCCAGCCATGGTAACAAGCGCCTGTGCTAATGCGTTCACGGGTATCTCGGCGCGTTTCTGCAAAATCGACAGAGCCAGCCTTTGCTGCTCAGCTGCATTTGCCGGCTCGTACTGCGCCTCTCTCTCCCCAGCAGCTTGCACTAAAGCATCAGCCATGTCCAAGCTGTCCGGACCGAACTTTTGTTTGGCCCTGGCAAGGCCGGTTGCGATGCATTGATCTGCTTCAGAGACAGCACCCAGGCGCCGAAACAAGTGCGACATATGGATGATCCCAGCCACCTGGTCTTCAGTCACTGGTCGACTCTTATAGATTGCAAGCGCTTTTCTCAGGTAGTTGGCAGCGGACGGTTCGTTCCCCTTCAGAGCATAGGCTCTGGCAATCGAAATCAGCACATAGGGCCTGTGCTTTGATGCTGCGTTACCAGCAGTCAACTGTAATGCTTTTTCGTACTGTTGCGCAGACACATAATTTCTCACCAGCGATTCCACTAAAGTGTCGCGGACGTACTGCGGCAGGTCAGGAAATTTTAGGGCGTTGCAATAATAACCTTGGGCTTCGTCAGGTCGATCCAGTGTTTCCAGCGCTTGCCCGGCGTAAGCGCAGAGCAGACCGAAATTTTCGCGGTCAGTGGAGTTAGGGGACAGCGCTGAAAGCCCTTGAGACGCTTTTGCTAATGCTGCGTCATATTCATGCAAACGCAAGTAGGTGTCTGCGCTGAGGCGTAAAAGAAGTGCCCTGTGATTAGCAGGTTGCGGGTACTGCAGCGCCTCGGCGCACAAGTGCAACGAAACTTGGTAAAATGCCCTTGCTGCGATGCTTTCCCCCGCGCTGTCACCATCCTGTTTCACAGTTCTAGCTAGTGGACAAATCTCCTGTGCTACTTCGTTGGCCGGATATTTGTGCAACAGGTGTGCCATAAGTTTTCTCTGATACTCACGTTCCTGGTTTTGAAGGCCCAGAGCATGGTATGGCACTTGTATGTAACTGAACAAATGGATCAGTGTGTCACTGTCGGTCGATTGATCTTGGCTTATAACGACTGCTCTTTCAAGATTTTGGCGCGCTTGTTCGAACTGGCCCTTGATGGAGTAAATTCGCGCCAAATAATAATAGTCGTAGATCAGATCAGGATAGTTGTCGCCCAGTGTCTTTAGGATTGACAGTTCACGCTGGAAGTATGACTTGGGCTTGTCAAAATCCGTGCAATCGATCATGTACAAGCGCCCCAGGTTTCTCAGTGAAACCGTATACCAGGGGTGACTCGGTCCAAGCTTTTGGGCAATAGCAAAGGCCTTAAGCCAGATCGCTCTTGCCTCCGCAATCTTGCCGTTCCTTTCGGTCGTGTAAGCGGATAACACACAATCTCTCCATGATGGACTGGTTGCCCGGGCAAAAAGATCGCTGGAGGCAATGCTCAGACAGAGAATGCAGATCAAAATGAAAGTCGGCCCATAGCGAAAAAATCTCCGCGCACACGAGGTAATGCCTGCTGTGGCGTAGCGCATAAATTGCTGGGAAGCATGTGCCATTCCGATCGCCTTACGACTGATTCGGTTGGGGAATGCGGAACCAGAAGCAGCTGCCCTTGCCTTCCTCGCTTTCGACGCCGATTGCTCCGCCGTGCGCTTCGACAATTGATTTGCAGATCGCTAATCCCAGTCCTTTTCCGCCTTTTTCCCGGTGATCAGCCGCCTCCACTTGAGCGAAGCGATCGAAAATCGATGTGATGTGATCGGCTGGAATTCCCCGTCCTTGATCGCTGACTCGCACTTCGACAAACTCATCGTTGTCGCTGCAGTCGACTTTAATTGTGCTAGCAGATGGCGAGAATTTGAGCGCATTTGACAGGAGATTAACGAGCACCTGCACCAGTTTCGGCCCATCAGCGTATGCATCTGAACTTTCGTCCTGCGTTTCAATTGCGATCTCTTTGCGGTCGGCGAGATAGGACACAGCGCTGACTGATCGGGCTATCACCGAAGACATAGGCACTGGCGACTTCTCGATCTGCATCTTGCCGGCCTGTAATTTCTCCAGATCGAGTAAGCCATCAATCAAGGAAACGAGTCTGTCAATATCAGTGTCGCTGCGTTGCAGCATTGCCAGTCCTTGCTGATCTAGCTTGCCGTACACACCCTCAGACATTAGAAGCAAGAGACACTTAATCGATGTTAGTGGACTGCGCAGATCGTGGCTTACCATTTGCACAAACTCTTTCTTGAATTTCTCTAGTGCATGTCTCTCGCTCACATCTAGAGCAACGGTCAAAAGCTTGTCTTCGCTGCGGTCCATGAATTGGCTGATCGACAGCTCAAGGGAAAATTCGCCGCCGTTTTTTTTCAGTGCGGTAACCTCGCCAACGCGGCCGAGCCACTTCTCACTGACCATTTTCATAAAGCTCCCTGGCGCTGCCGTCTCTTCAGACCCCAGCAACATCGCCAAATGCTGCCCAACAATTTCCTGGTTTCTGTAGCCAAACATTTGCTCGCCTCTAATATTAGTCGTCTCAATAATGCCATCAGCGTCGCTGGTGATCAGCGCCACTGGCATGCTTTCAACGATCATGCGAATCCTGGCTTCGCTTTCTTTGAGCAGATCTTCTGCTATCTTTCGCGCCGTTATGTCATGCGTCACGCAGAAATAAGTCGTCTCTTCAGACGACCAATGCAGTGACCAGAGCATGTCCACTGCCGTACTGTCCTTGCGGCTCACCCGGCTCTCCAGAGTGATGGTGGACTGTCCGTCGGCAACCTGTTTTTGTGCACTGAGAAATTTGTCGACATCTTCAGCAACCATGATATCGATGATGCGCTTGCCGATCAGCTCCTCCGGTGAATAGCCCCAGATGGACAATGATGCCGGGCTCACTTCCTTGAAACGGTTGCCGGCGTCGATCGAGCAGATTACAGCCAGAGCATTGTCTACCATGGCTCGCTCTCTGCGACTAGCCTCGGCAAGCGCTTTCGCCATTTTATGGAAGATAGTGTCTAATCTCGCGATCTCATCACGTCCCTGCAACACCGGATGCAATGGCTGTGAAGCAGCCAGGCGCACGGCGTTGTCCATCACAGTGTTCAGTCGCTTGGTAATGCCTCGACTGAAAAAGCTGCTCAAATACCACCCGATCAAAACGGCGGCAAATGCACCGAACCAGATGAAGTGCTTAACTTTTCTGCGGGATTTATTCGGATCAATTGTGGCGGTGCCATCGATCGCTGCTTGTGCTTTGCAAAAGACATCGAGTTCGCGCATGTATTGAGTCACCAATCCCCGCATTTGTTCGCGGATGCCGATCACCATGACAAAGCTCGTCATTTGCGCAAGATCTCGAGGATCCTTTTTCATTTCATCAAGAAGCTTGAAGGTTCGAAGCTGCAGCATCTGCAAGTGTTCAAGCCTTTCTATTTGTTCTCGATGACCTTGAACCATTTTGGTCAGAGCGGCAAAAGTTTGGCTCGATTCAGTTTTGACATTCTCATACCTTTGCTCATACGGCTCCTGGCGCGTGAATGCATATGTGGTAATCGCTGACACCGCATCAAAGTACAACTGTCCGAGATGGGCCGCCTGCGTCTGAGTCAGTCGCGCCCGCGTCTCCTTCTCGAGATCGCTCTCGGCCCGGTCGAGTAGATTCGTCAAACTAGCAAGAAAGGCAAGAGCGAGGCACAGCGGCACCAGTGCTAGTATCAGCCCCTTGCTGGCAATCTTAAGGTTGTTGTTGGCTGCTAAGATTCGCGTGATGGTGGCAAGGGGATCTCTTCCCGGCCTGAGTACGCTTTGCATGTTTCGCGATCACCTTTATCAACTATGCAAAACTTGTGTACCCGGTGCCGGGCAAACAAACACTCTCCAAAGCCGACACGGCAGGTCATTTGAGACCAGTGCAATACGGCCGTATTGCTCCGGACTCATTGCGTCCGAGATCACTTGTGCCAGCTACGCCCAGTTGCGCGTAGCCGTGAGCCGTATTGCTCCGGTCTCATTGCGTCCGAAATCGCGGTGGCACTCATCCAAGGTCGTTGAACAGCTCAATATCAGGCAGAGAATAAGATGGCGCCGTTGGGTGTTTGCCAGAGTCACGTAATGGTCCGACCGGTGCAGGCATCTGTTGTGCCGTCAGAGGCACCTCTTCTGGCTCAGGCGCAGCCAATGGACCATGGGATTCCATCGGTGAACCAATGCGATTGGACCGCGCTGCGCTGGGTGTGTTGCACGAATCTGGAATCGGAGTTACGTCAACAGAACTGCGCATGGTATTAGCGTTTTCTCTTGGAAAAACAGTTCTTTCCCCACTTACTCCGGTAGGTGATGGAGTGCTGCCCCAAGCGTCACTTATCGCTGAGATTGGTGGGATGCGGCCACTTTTTGAGCCGGAAGAACTGGAGCTCTCGATACGAAGAAGAGTCATTTGACGGCACCTCATTAGAAACGTGATGCGGCTCAAGATATACCGGCCAACTTTAACAAGTCCTGAACAAACGGCTAGTTACGGATTTGCATAAATATAGAAACGAAATACCCAGTGCAAATTTGCCATAACTATGCCCTGTTGGTCACCGCATTGATCTACGTGGGTCTGTCGCTTGTGTTTTCTGGAGATACATGGTCCTGTGCCTGTGTCTATCTCGGGCGATATGGGTTATATTGTGGGTGAAACGACTGAAACGCAGATGGCATCGACCACAGAACATCGAAAAACAGGATTCGTGAAGACCCCGCGGCTCTTTGCGGCGATTATTTGCGCAATTTTATCTTGTCCGAGCGGCGCGCTGGCGACTTCAGTCGGTTCAGATGATCACATGATGAAAGGGGCCAATGCTGCCTCAGAAGGGGACTGGAACAACGCCCTAAATGAGTTTCTTTTAGCAGTAGCAGCCGATGAGCACAACGCAGCTGCCGTTTATCAGGTGGGCATGGCCTATTTTCACCTGGGCAGACTGCCAAAGGCGCAACTGGCCGAGGAGTTGTCCATTCTGGTCGATGCCAACTTCATGCCCGCATATATCGAGCTGGCTACGATCCACAGCAAGCAAGGACATTTCGCAGAGGCGAAGGCGACAATCGACCGCGCACTGACGATCTGGCCGGGCAATGCCGAGCTGACGAAAGCACTGGCATCGATCGGCAAAGTTGAGACAACTGCTGCCAGCGTGGCTACGGCAAACTCGGCAGCAGCGCACAGTAGCACCAAGCACGCTGCGCCACCGCTTGTGGTATCACCATTGGCAAAAGGGGCGCTTTTATACAGCCAGAAAGACACAGCCGGTTTGTGTCGAGAGTCTGAGCTGGCGCTGCAGCAAGGCGATCTGCAACGAGCGAAAGGCGCTCTAAGATTTGCTTTAAAACTGGAACCGAACGATCCGGAAACACATTGGCGCTTATGCAATGTCCTGGAATCAGAAGGCAACACAGCGTTAGCAGTGTCCGAGGCCCAACAGTGTGTCACACTCGATCCCGCTAATACTCAATGGTATCTCGCTCTCGGCTGGGCGTTTTCCCGGCAGGCGAAATGGCAGCAAAGCTACGACGCATTCAAACAAGCGTATACACGCGACAATGATTTGCATGACGCCATTGTCGGCGAATGTTACGCGTTGGCCAAACAAAAACAGTTCACGCTGGCGAAGATCATTCTCCACGTTAGCGATCCTATGGCCCGCGATACGAGCTGGTACCACGCAGCCAACGGATTGATCCTGGAAGAGAAAGGCGATTTGATCGGCGCTTATAAGGAACTTTCGCGCGCCTCTGAGATCGCACCAAACGACTATCAAATCAAATACACGCTTTCGAGAGTCTCCTATCAGCTCGCTTGCAAGGATAAGAAGGTGAAGGAGCGCTGGCGGCAAGCGGCGCAACATGCACGCGATCTGCTCGCTTATACGCCTTGCGATGTCGAAGTGCTGATCAACCTCGGGGTCTGCCTGAAAGAATCCGGAGACAACGAAGGCGCGCTCAAGGTTCTTTTGAAGGCAACCAAGATCTCGCCATCGAATGCCGGAGCACATGGTGCTTACGCGGCTTCCCTCATCGCTGCCGGAAAAAACGAAGAGGCGCGAGAGCAAGCGAAATTGGCCAAGAGAATCGATCCGTCACAGAAGTTGGCTGAATCCGTTTTGCTTCAGCTCAAGTAGATATCAGAGCTTCTTCTCAATCTGCTCCAGACGGTCCAGGCGGGCGTGGATAAGCTGCCCTGGCAACTCCTTCTTTTTCGACAGTTTTTGCCGGTTTACCTCGTTGAACACCTGAATGCGGGCGGTGTCCAGAAGCCCGTATGAAGTGCCGACCAGATAGGGAACATTGCCTGCAAAGATCAGACGATTTGTTTCCTTGCCGCTGTTGTAGTACACGAATCCCGCATCGGCCAAAGTGGTACCCGCCGCCACTTTCGTCGCACCGACAAACATACCTGAGCCAATATTCTGAACAGCAATTCGGTTGCCATGTCTCAGCTCCTTAGAGCTCTTTTCAAGCTGGTCAGTGAAATACGACTGATTGCAGTCATAGGCTTCCATCCTGGCCAATGCACCGTTGATATATGAGGGCGGCATTTCTTTATGTTGATCGCAATACGTGTGCAACGATTGATAATCGGTCATCATTCTGTCGCACTTTTCTGACAGCTGCGGGAGACCGCTGCGCTCTAAAGAACGCTTGTCCGCACTGGCGACCATCTTACCAGCCAGCCGAGAGAGGATCGGGTCGGCCATGATCATTCCACCGGAGATGGCGGTGCAAATACCGGCAGAGGCATTAAAGTGCCGATCGTGAGAATAGATCGCTTTACGGGCCAGGAAGTTGCCCACAGCTCCAGTCACTCTCTGCGACATGTCGAGGAAATAGAACGTCTGCTGTTGGGCAAACGTCTTACGCGCACCGATGTGAAATCGCTCGAACTCCGACACAGAAAGATCTCGGAAGTCAGCCAGGACAGTTCCTTCCCGTCTGGCCATCTCGGCAAAATCGCCAGAAATGGCGCCTTGCTTGCACAACACCTCGCGCTGAGCAATCTTTTTATCGATTTCAGCCACTAAGCCCACCACATAATTTCTCGACTTGTTTGGCGAAAAGCCATGCCTAGACGCGTCTATGGCGTGATATTCATTGATCAGGAACTCCAGCCCAGAACCAGCAGCTCCAATAATCTGTCCGACTGCACCAACGACATTGCCTTCCGCCAGTAGGCTGGTGCTATTGTGCGTGAACTCGTCGCCCTTAAGGTGCTCACCGCGTTCTGCCACGCTGATAATCAAACTGCTGAGGGTCATAGCAGTATTCGATTCAATGAAGGCGAAATAGCGCCATCCTTTCCATCGACCTTGCTTGGTCGCTTCCAATTTATAGTGAAGGTTGAACTTCTCCAATTCGATTTCGGCGCGCAAGATCTCTCTGGTCAGGTCATCGACGGATTTCACACCTTCAGGGCTCGACTGCACATCTAGACTCTCCCGCATTTTAATCGGGTTTGCTTGTGCTTCCTGCACTGGTGTTGCAGATGGTGCCGGCTGACCGGCGATTGGCGGCTTCAAAGCCGCACCATCCTGCGGCATAATTCCAGGGAGCTGAGCAAGTTTAGGTGTCTGAGTTTTCAGCTCATTCTTGACGACTGATTCTGGTTTCGCCACAGTCTCGTTAGTACTTGGTAATTGAGAGGCTGAAGCTTGGGAACCAGTGGCAGCCGTATCTTGCAGTTCAAATGATGCCGGCGGCGGTGTGTCACCGTTGGTGGTAAAGGAGGATTCGCTCCCGGACTTTGCATCCACCTGAGAAGGATTCAGGTCTGCTGCCACCGACGATAAAGGCGAAACTATAGAACAAGCGATAAGAAACGCAACCGTTCGAAAACGGAGACTTAAATTAGGCATGCGGTTTCCGAATTACCCTCCGAGAGTTTAGATCTAATGAGTACTGTCCTGGAACCTGTGAGGCAGGAGTTGGGCAACAAGGTCAAGTCCACCATGTGAGGCGTCGTGAAAAAGGTCGATCTGTTTACTGATGAGCTGCCATCAAAAAATTAGTAAGTCGAGACATTCAACGGCTGCGGGCTGTACCAATGCGTCTACAAAATTCTAATCGCTACGCGCTGAAAAAGTCGTTGTCCACAAACTTCTAATGAGCAGCGAGCGAGAAATTCCCCGTGTCACTCCAACTCGCTGTGGCGCTCCAACTGGCAGTTTCCCTCAGTTGGACAAGGAAGAATATACGGCTTCATGAAGAATCCGACATAAAGATAGCGTCACGAAATTGGTGACATCAACGCATTGCGGCATCATGCTCGGCGAACGGTTCAAGCTGAAGCAGCATGACAAGCCAATTCTGGACGCAGTATCAGGATCGAGCCGCTCGCCGAGATGACGTTGTCCTTGGTTGGCAAGTTTCAAATTTTGATCAGAATCCGCATTTTTGGCAATCAAAGTGTGTTTCCCTAGGTCATCCCCACATTCTTTCTGTACACTCTGCATAGCCCCGTCAACAGAGGAACTAGCGGTACATTTCGAATATTCTTCCGCGCCAAAATGGCGTTGAATGATCGCTGGACTCAACAGAGAAAAATTTGAGCAATCAGGCCCAATCCTGCTGATGCCCTGTCGTAAGTATGCAGGCACCATAGGAGGTGCCTGCAATATGCGCGTTGCCGTTAAGGTAGCGCGCATATTGCAGATAATGACTAAATCCGATTGGAAGGATCAGCCAGCCGGACGCTTCAGCCAGCTGGAAAGTTTTCGCCGGTTCGAGATTCTTCCAAATTGTGTACGCAACTCTGGCCACACAAAAAATGGACCGAATGTTGGCTTCTGCCGCATAGGACGGGCGCTGATCTGATCAGGACTGCTAACATCGCTCCACTGATTAACAGGATGTCTGAGAACGAACAGCGCTTCTCTGATATCGTGTCTCTCTAATCCGAATTCGGAAGAAAAACAACGATGAAGATCGTGCTCGCCCTCGACGATTCAATTTACTCGGAAGCTGCCGCTGAGACGGTTATATCCAGGAACTGGCCAGAGAACTGCAGCTTCAAGCTGATCTCTGTGATTGAGGAAACCAATCCCTCTCGGACAGAACATTCAGCGAAGATCGATGAGATGTTGCAACAGATGGAGAAGCGATTTCAGCAGAAGTTTCCCAGCGCCGACGTACAGCATGAAATTTTTTATGGAAACTGCAAACAACAAATTCTGGACTTTGCCGCTGCATGGCCCGCCGACCTGGTAGCGCTAGGCTCCCACGGGCGTACAGGGTTGACGAGAATTCTTCTAGGTAGTGTCTCGCAAACAGTCCTTCTTTATGCCGAATCTTCTGTGATGATTGTGCGTTTGCACGAATCCGATCAGGGCACTGTGCAGTCCAAAAGCGCCCCGCAAAGAGTGCTCATTCCACTAGACGCGTCGGTGCAATCGCGGCGGGCTCTCGATTGGGTCGTGTCTCTGGAATGGGGCGACACTTGCCAGTTCAAGATTTTGACTGTGTTGGCGCCTCAAGCAGGTACATACTCAGACGGGCTGGATCTGCTGCAAGGAGAATCACACTCCCGGGAACGCATGAAGGC